>Ga0210377_10003094_pt1 | contig 14335 bp, 14 predicted proteins | sample PLM4_65_b1redo_FD_155480 | JGI IMG/M metagenome (GOLD analysis project Ga0210377, IMG submission 155480) | Groundwater sediment microbial communities from an aquifer in East River, Colorado, USA - PLM4_65_b1 redo | ecosystem: Environmental > Terrestrial > Soil > Riparian zone | place: USA: East...
ATTGAACACGGTTGCCAGCGTGTACACCCCGATGGGCCTCCAGCCGGCCTCCCGCAGGCCGCGGAACGACAGCCCGAATCCGATGGAGAGGAAGGCCGCGATGAAGAACCACTCCCGCAGGTGACCGAGGTCCCGCTTCACGCCGCCCGCGATCCATCCGTTCGAGAGGGCCAGGGTGACCACCACCGAGGCCAGGATGAAGCCCAGGACAAACTTCGGGAAGCGCTCCCATATCTCCCAGGCGCTCGGCCGCTGCCCCGGTTTCCGCTCCACCACCACCACCCAGTAAAGCGCCAGGAGGAACGCCACGACCCCGATCAGCGCATTCTGCGAGATCTTCGTTATGGTGGCGACCTTCAGTGCCTGCTGGCTATGGAGCGTGCCCGCCCCCACCACCGCCGCGGTCGTGTCAATGTTTCCGCCGATCCAGGCTCCCGCGACTTCGGGAGAGAGGTTCAACCGGATGGCCGCCAAGGGCTGGAGGAACATCAGCGGAAGGGCGAAGAGGATGACCAGCCCGGTGACGTAGGCGAGCTGCTCCTTCTTGGCCAGCACGGCACCCGCCGCGGTGATGGCCGCGGACACCCCGCAGATGGACACCGAAGCGGCGAGCAGGGCCCGCAGCTTCTCCTCCACGCCCAGCCACCGCGCGACGAACCAGGTGAAGAAGAACACGCTGCTGATCATGATCACCGCCTGGATCAGGCCCTTGGCGCCGAAGGCGGCAATCTCCGCCAGGTTGATGGTCGCCCCCAGCAGGACCAGGCCGGTCTTGAGGAAGAACTCGGTGCGGAAGTACCCTGCCAGACGTTCCTTCACGCCCAGGAGCGAGAGGGTTCCGCCGGCCAAGAGACCCAGCACGACCGCGTACACCGGAAACTCGATCACCCGAAGTTGCTTGCTCCAGGTCGGCACCGTCTTGTTGAGCCACCACGCGGCCACCGTGAGCAGGACCACGAGGAGTAGTGACGCGGACCACCACGCCCATTGCCTCAACGGCTCTGGACGGCTGACGGACACCGCCTCGCTCGATATCAACACCTGATCGCTCATTATCCTTTCTCCTTTCCGGTGTAATCCCGACTTCAGGGAATATTCTTGAGGAGCCCCGTCAGCACCAAGACTACTAGGACGACCCCAACCGCAACTGCCAGCCAATCCTCCGTGAAGAACCGCGTGTATCTCTTTGAAGCCGCGTGCTCATTCGCCATGTTCTACCCCTCCTTTCGCATCGCCGTTCTGGATCTCGCCCCGAAACATTGGAGGCCAATCCCGCCTCTGGCGGGATTGGCCTCCAGCCGTCTGGTCAGCACCTGCGGAAGCCGCGCGCGCGCTCAGGCCCTCCCCCACATGGGACAACAGCACCCATCGCCCTGCGTCCGGAGGCAGTTCCCCATTCTCGTGCTTGCCGCTATGAGGCACATTCGCCCGGCCCTGTCTCCACGCGGAAGCGCTCGGCCCCACCCCAGTCGAGGTAGGCATTCGGAGCCTCCGCCTGCGAGGGGAGATCCGTGAGATCCTTGACCGCCTCGCGGATCTTCGGCAGTCCAACCCGCTCCACGAAGGCTTCGAACTTCTCGCCCTCAAGTCGCTCCGCCTGGTACAGGTCCAGCAGCCCCGCTACAAGCGCGGGCGCGTTCTTCGCTGGGACCTTGACCGCGGGACGCGCATACCTGGTCCCGTCGAGGTTGAGCGAGGCCCCGAGGAAGACCTGATACGTCGGCACCTGCTGCCGGTCGAACTCCTTGGAGCCGCCGGAGAAGCCGATAGAGGCGATGTGGTGGTGGCCGCAAGAGTTGGGGCAGCCCGAAATCTTGATCCGGAGGCCGGCCTCATCGGCCAGGTGTGCGTGGCCGTTCCGGAAGATCTCGCCGATGGCCCCCGCCAGGCCGCGGGACGAGGTGATCCCCAGTTGGCAGGTGTCCGCGCCGGGGCAGGCGGTGATGTCGGCCAGGCGGTCCACCGAGGGTTCGCCCAGTTCCACCCCTTTCAGGAGGCGGTACACGGCCGGCAAGCTGACATTGGACACCCAGCGGAGGATGAAGTTCTGCTGGTTCGTCGTCCGGATCCACCCATCAGCGAACTGCCGGGCCACGAAGGACAGGACCCGCAACTGCTGAGCCGTCACGTCCCCCAGTGCCAGCCGGACAGAGACCATCGAATACCCCGCCTGTTTCTGCGGCTGCACGTTGGTGATCCACCAGCGCCGGTACGCGGGATCGCCGTTCGGCTCGGCTGTATGTTCCGCTCCTCGTGGGGAGGGCCGGGACGTCTCCGGCGAAGCGAGGACGGGCGAGATCTTCCCGGCCAAGACCGCCCGCAGGCCCTCCCGCTCCCTGAAGACGAGGCCACTGAACCCGGCCATGCCCTGCTTTCGGATGACGAACTTTAGCCGGGCGAGATTCCTGTTGTCCCGGTTCCCGGTCCGATCGAATACGCGCACGATCGCGGCGATGGTGACCAAGAGCTCCTCAGCGGGCGTAAACTCTTCCAAGAGCTGCGCGACCTGTGGGGATGGTCCCAACCCTCCCCCGACGTACAGCCGGAAGCCGACCTGGCTCGTGCCGTTGTCCCGCCGCACAGCGGCCACCGCGCCGATATCCTGGATCGGGGCGAGACCGCAATGGTCCGAGCAGCCGGAGAAGCTGATCTTGAATTTGCGGGGCAAGTTCTGGTTCATCGGATTGCGGAGCAGGAAGCGGGCCGTGGCCTCTGCATACGGCGTGACGTCGAACGGTTCGTCCGGTGCCACCCCCGCATGAGCGCAGGCAGTCACGTTGCGCACGGTGTTGCCGCAGGCCTCGCGGGTGGTCAGGCCCACCTCTGCCAGTCGCCGGAGTGTGGGCGTCAAGTCCTCGGGCTTCACATAGTGGAACTGAATGTTCTGGCGGGTGGTGATGTGGCCGGCACCACGGGGGCTGCCTTCGGCCATCTCGGCCAGGCACTCGAGTTGCCGCGCCGTGAGGCCGCCCCAGGGGATCTTCACGCGCACCATGTGCACGCCCTCTTGGCGCTGGCCATAGACGCCATGCTGAAGGCGAAATCGCTTGAATTCATCCGGCGTGATCTCCCCACGCCAGAAGCGCCGGACGAAGACATCGAACGTATCAATCTCCTGGTCGTCCACCCATGACTCGGGTTCAAGAGCCACCTGCCCTGGCAGCTCCTCGGCTTCCGGGATGTGCAGATGCGGCTTCTTCGACTCGGGTGTCGTATGGGCGCTCATCCTACCCTCCTAAAAGAAGAGGCCAATCCGCTTCAGGCGAATTGGCCTCCAGTTGACTGGTCAGCCCGTCGGTTGGGTGACTGCTATGCCAGCCGGACCTTCTCTGTTTTGTCTATCTGCACAACACGCGAATCCTGGATGATGATCTGGACGTGGCCGAAGCGCACGCTGCGAATCGCCTCGATGATCCGGCGAGCGATCTCACCATCCTCGGAGAGGTCCGTGCTTCTCGAAGGACGAGGTTCACTGTCCATCGCTTTCTCCACGTACTCTGTAATCTCAATTGGGTTACCGGGGTATGTCGGAAAAAAATAATCGGCCCTCCTACCGGAAGCGACAACACATGCCCATCATCGGATCCCCCTCTCCACGTTGAAGTACAAAGCCCCTTCCCACCCTGACAATGAGAAGGGGCTGTTGGAATCTCGTCCCCTTCTCATCTCTCCCCACTGACCCTGGCTCGCACTTTGAAGTGCGCTGGACATTTGGGGTAGGAGTTGGCACCCCGCCGTAGGCGGGGTTGCCGTGGCTTCTTCGGGCCAGTCCCTCAGCCACTCTGGATGAGAAGCGCGCTCTTTGTACACAATCCTTAAAATCCTGTCAAGGTAAATCTACTAATACCCACTCATGGTGTGCGGATTTAGTCAAGTAACTCCTCGCCATCCTCAGCCCAAAAATCTCACCGCCAAGACCGCAAAGACTCGCCAACTCTCATCAAGCCAGGAGGGCATCCGGACCAAAACATTTCGGGTCGTTCCCCCGATCTCCTCCGCGCTAGCCCTTTGAATACAGCAGGTTCCTTTGCGGACTTTGCGCGCTTTGCGGTTGAACTGCTGTATTCGGGCTCAGTAGCCGTTCATGCCCACCAAGCGTAAGGACCCAGATCCGTACGCCCTTGAGGAAGAACAATTGTCATGATTCCACATCCCTTGGCACAACGCCCATTGACATGTACCCATCGCCGGGGGTAGCCTGCGCCCTGCCATCAAGGCTGTCTTGGGATTGGGGTAACGGGGAAAGGAGCGGACGGATGCCAAGCCAACTGAGTATGGAGCAACTGGAAGAGCTTCGTTCGGTGGATTCGCCAACAGTGGCCAACGCCATCGAGGCATTCAAGCTACGCGATGATTCTCAAGGATTCATGGGAATGGACATCCGGTGTCTGACGCCGGAATTCGGGGTCATGGTGGGCTATGCCGTGACGGCCACCGCGGACAGCATGACGCCCGGTCGCGCCAGAGATCGACGGGGCCACATGCGGCTCTTCGACGCAATCGCCGCGGCACCCAAGCCGGCCGTCCTGATGGTCCAAGATGTCGGCCCGAGGCGCACCCATGCCTGCTTCCTGGGCGATGTGATTGCCAGCCTCTCCCGCAGGCTGGGAGCCATCGGCATCGTGACGGACGGTGGGGTGCGGGACCTGGATGGAGTTCGTCCTCTGGGATTTCACGTCTTTGCCGCCGGGCTGGTGGTCGCGCACGGAACATTCAATATCATCGACGTCGGAATCCCCGTCGAACTGAGCGGTACCCGGGTCCAGTCCGGAGACCTCATCCACGGTGACCCCAGTGGTGTCACCACGATCCCGGTCGAGGCCGCCGGCAAGGTCTATGAGCAGTGCCAGAAGGTGCGAGAGCGCGAGATCGGTCTCCGGGATTACGCTCACAGCCGGGACTTCTCACTGGAGGGGCTGCGGGCAAAGCTGCTGAGCCGGTGATGCCTGCCGGCCTTTCAGTTTAGAGCCGCACGCCCGCCATGGAGAGGCGGCGAAATCGCCAAGTGACGATGATGCAGCGCACGATCCAGTCGAGGATCATGGTCATCCAGACCATCGTCATACCGAGATTCGCCACCACACCGCCGACGTAGGCAAAGGGCAATCGAATGAACCACCCACCGACGATGGCGGCGGCCAGCACGACGTGGGTCTCGCCCGCGCCGCGGAGCGCCCCCGACGTCACCATGGCGATCGACAGGGGCATCTGCAGCAGGCCCATCGCCGTGAGCAGGGGAACGCTGTAGGCCAAGACCCCCGGGTCCGACGTGAAGAGCACGACCCAGGTCCGCGGGAAGAGCGCGAAGCTCGCCCCACACGCGGTCATGATCCCGGCCGCCAGCAGATTGGCCTGGTGGGCGCACCGGCGTGCCCCGGAGGGATCCCGTGCCCCCAGTCGCTGTCCGACCAGCGCGGTGGCCGATTTGGCAAAGCCGAGGCCCGGCAGGAAGGAGAGCGATTCGATGTTGAGCCCCACCTGGTGCGCGGCGTATGCGGCCACGCCAAAACCGATCACGATCCGCGCAAACACCAGTTGCATTCCGTGGGTGATAAGCCGCTCCCCCACCGCCGGGAGACCCACGCGCAGGATCCGCCAGAACTCCTGGCGGTTCCAGATTCCCCTCCCCTGACCGAAGAACCCTCGACGCCACGCCTGCCAGAGAAGCCACACCGCCCCAACACCTTCCGACAGCCCCGAGGCCAGGGCAGCGCCCGCCACCCCCAGCCGCGGAAATCCCACCAACCCGAAAACCAGGGGAACCGCCACGAGGACGTGAAGGACGTTGACCCCAACCATGGCACGCAGGGGGGTGCGTGTGTCCCCGAGCCCCTGGAAGACCGCCGAGGCCAGGTGCAGGAACACGTAGGCTCCGAAGAGATACCAGGTGATGTGCAGGTACTGCAGTGTGAGATCCAGCAGCCGTCCTCCCGCACCCATGAAGGTGGCTGCGGTTCGGGTAAGGAGGATACCCGCGCCGCCCAGACTTACGCTGGCCACCACGCCGATCACCAGGCTCGTGCGCACGGCCCAGGCCCGTCGTTTCTCGTCCGTGGCCCCGGTGTGGAACGCCACCATGACCGTGCTGCCCACCCCCAGCCCGTACACCAGGGCCATGGTGAACATCAGCAAGAGCTGGGAGAGCCCCACGGCAGCTAACTCTGCGGCGCCCAGCCGACCCACCAGGAGCGCGTCTACCACATTTACCCCGCGCTGCAGCATGTCGCTGCCGACGATCGGGAGGGCCAGACGCAAGACGGCCCGCCGCAACTCGCGCTCTTCAGCCCAGTCGGCCAGCTTGGCCTCGGCGTGCCTCCGGATCTTCATCCTGCCCCGCATCCTTGGAGAAAGGCCCCCCGACACAAGAAGGCCGCGCCTCGATTGCTCGAGGCACGGCCGCAAAGACTGTCCCCCCGTGAACTAGGACTTGCCGCCAACGGCTTTCCCGGCTGGCGCCCCGCCCATGGCTTTTCTCGCCTCGGCGATGAAGTTCTGCGCCGTCTTCCCATCCTGGCTCTCAGCCCCCACCACCTGGATGAAGGCCTCCCACACCTGGACGGCGCCCGGGTAATCCTTCTTGACCTGTTGCAGGAGGTTCGCCTTGTCCCAGAGGGCATGCGCGTAGCGCGGATCGATGGCCAGCGCCTGATCGTAGCGCGCGAACGCCGCATCCACCTGTCCCCGATTCAGGCTCACCGTCCCCAGGTGGGTGATGGCCTCCACGTTCTTCGGCTCCAGCGCCAGCACCTGCTGGTAGAGCGATTCCGCCGCATCCAGTTGCTGCTGGTCGAGTTGGACGTGCGCCAGCCCCAGGAGAGCCTCTACGTCCTTCGGATTCTGCAGGAGCCGAGCGCGCCAGAGCGCAGCAGGATCCGATGATGGCCCGCCCACGGGGGCCGCGCTCGACCCCATGACCCGGTAGACGATGTAGCCGCCGGAGACGCCGATGACCAGCGCGATCGCCAGCAGCCAGACAACCCCCGTCACCGTCGGCCGTCCGACCAGGAGGCGTCGGACTTCGTTGCCGATATCCTTCTTGGCTACCTCGGCCGGCTTCTTCTGTTGCTTCCGCTGTTGCTTCTGCCCCATCACACCCACCCCGCACACTGCGCTTGAGCCTCGCCGGATGCCCGTGTGCCGTCCTCGTAGAATCGAGTCATCGGTCCCGCGTCAAAACTTGAGCAGCCTTCGCTCGATCTCGAACATCCACTCGGGAGTCAGGGAAAAGGCCAGCCGGCTCAACACCGTGAAGTAATCGCTGATCAGCAGGACACCCAGAGCGACCAAGATCAGGCCGCTCCCCCGCGTCACCAGCGGGAGGAACCGCTTGAACCGGTCAAAGAGCGCCACGAATCGATGGATCGCCAGGGAGCTCACAAAGAAGGGGATGGCCAGGCCCAGAGAGTACGCGGCCAGCATCAGGATCCCGGTGGACGCGGTCTGCGACATCGAGGCCAGCGTCAGGATGGATCCCAGGATCGGTCCGATGCAGGGCGTCCAGCCGGCGGCAAAGGTGATCCCCACCAGCACGGCCCCCAAGTAGCCGGCCGGCCGGTCCTTCAACTCCACCCGCCACTCGCGCATGAGAAAGGGGATCCGCAGCCACCCGCCGACGTACAGGCCCATGAGGATCACGAGGACGCCGCCGATCCTCCGGATCACGCCTTGCTGCTGGAACAGGATCCGCCCCACCAGCGTTGCGCCCGCCCCCAGGGCGATGAATACCAGGGAGAAACCCAGGATGAAGAACAGGGAGTTGAGGAGGATAGCGCGCCGCGTCCGCCGATTGGCCACGCTCCCCTGGATCTCGTCAAAAGAGACCCCGGCGATGAAGGAAAGATACGACGGGAAGAGCGGCAGGACGCACGGGGACAGAAACGACAGGATCCCGGCGGCCATCGCCACCAGAATGCTCAGGTCAGGAGCCGGCATGGCGATCTTCCCATTTCAGATTTCGGATTTCGGATCGAAAGGCGCGATTCGAAATCCGTGCTCACGTCTCATCGGTTACCATCCGCCAGGATCTGGGCGAAGTAGTGCCGGGCCTCGCTGCTGTCCCACTCTCGCGCGCCAAAGGCACGCCAGAGGATCTTCCCGTCCCGACCGACCAGGTAGGTCGTCGGAAGCGGCCGGACCCCGTACATGAATGTGACCGATCCATCCTCATCCAGGAGGGCGGGGAACGACACCTTCAGCTCCCGCAGGAAGGACCGGACGGGCTTGGCGGTTTCCCGGAGGTCCACCGCCAGCACCACCAGCCCCTTGTCCCGGTAGGCGCGGTACAATCGCTCCATGGCCGGCATCTCCAGCCGGCACGGGACGCACCACGTGGCAAAAAAGTTCAGGAACACTATCTTCCCCCGGAAGTCTTTCAACTGAATCTTCTTGCCGCTCAGATCCGGAAGCGCAAAATCCGGCGCCTCCACCTCTTCCTTCGGTGGCTGCACGCCCAGAACGTTCAGGCTGTGCGTGGTCCCGACGGCAGAGGTCGCGAGTGCCAGGAAGGCACCCAGGCCAAGGGCCGCCAGCCGGACCTGAGCCACCGCTCTCTTGGCCGGAGTCCACCACAGCAGGCCGGAGCCCGCGGGGCGTGCCGGAAGTCGTTCACCGGTGCCTGCGCTCGTCGGGCCCATCCTCAGCTCCTCACGACGGAGCACTGCCCAGCACCGCCGCGCTGTCCGCAACCTCGACACCCTGGCGCTGCATCTTCCGCAAGGCCGCTACCCTCTTCGCGTCGCTGGCGGCCGCGACCGCATCACGCAAGACGGTGACCCGGTATCCGCGCTTGAGCGCGCCCCGCGCCGTACAAAGCACGCAGGCATTCGCGTACACGCCCGCCAGAAGGAAATCTACCTGGAAATCAAGCAGGAGGACGGCAATCCGCCCTCCCCCATCGCCGGGCGAGGCGAGAGTCACGCGAAGGTCCCGTGGTGCGCCGCCGCACTGCCGATCCGGGGAGGCGTCCGTCTTCACGCCGCCTCCGTGGGTCCTCGTCGAAGGATCGAGGGCTGCCGCTCTTCGGGGGAATCACTTCTCCTGCATCGCGATGTAGCGAGTGGTGTCGCCCCGCCGCACCAGCAGCAAGAGGCTGTTCCCCGGGCGTCGCTGCCGCATGGCGGCCTGGAAGGCGTCGCGGCCCTTCACTGCCTTCCGGCCCACCTCGAGGATCACGTCCCCCTGGCGAAGGCCGGCCTCGTCGGCAACGCTGCCTGGCGCCACCCGCGTCACGGCCACCCCTTGACCGTCAGGCACCCCCAGACCACTGGCCAACTCGGGGGTGAGGTCCTGCACCGTGAGGCCGAACTCCTGCTCCTGCGGCTGTGCATGGGCCAAACGCTCCTCGCGAAGCTCGCCCACGCGGACCCGCACCGTTGCCGGTCTCCCGCTGCGGAGGACACTCACGCCCACCTCCGTCCCCACCGGTGTCTCTGCGACCAGCCGCGGGAGGTCCCGGACCTCCGCGACCGGCTTTCCCCCAAACCGCAGAATCACGTCCCCCCGCTGGATGCCCGCGCGCTCGGCGGGTGAGTCCGGCGTCACCTCGGCCACCAGCGCCCCCTGCGGCTCGGTGAGACCCAGGGAGTCAGCGGCCGGCGGGGTCACCTGCTGGACCACGACCCCCAGCCAGCCTCGCGTCACCTTCCCTCGCGCCTTGAGCTGGAGCAGGACCCCCTTCGCCATATTGCTGGGAATGGCGAAGCCGATCCGGCTGCGCGGGATGATGGCAGTGTTGATCCCGACCACTTCGCCGCGCAGGTTGAACAGCGGCCCCCCCGAATTCCCCGGGTTGATCGCTGCGTCCGTCTGGATGTAGTCGTCGTACGGCCCGGCGCCCAGGACCCGTCCCTTTCCGCTCACGATGCCGGCCGTCACCGAGTGGTCGAAGCCGAACGGGTTGCCAATGGCCAGGACCCAGTCCCCCACCTCCAGCCCGTCGGAATCCCCAATGGAGGCCACCGGCAGGGGCGCCTCCACCGGGATCTTGATGAGCGCCAGGTCCGTCTTGGGATCCATGCCGATGATCTCACCCCGGTACTGCTTCCCCGTGGACAGGCGCACCTGGATCGCATCGGTGCCCTCGACAACATGTTCATTGGTGACGATGTAGCCGTCCGGGGAGATGATGACGCCAGAGCCCAGGCTGCGCTCGTTGAACTCCCGCTCACGTCTGCCGAAGAACCGTTCGAAGAAATCGTGGGGATCCCGTCGGTCGAAGGATGGGCCCTCGACGTCCGGGTGATCCTTGGGCAGCCGGACCTTCCGGGTGGTGTTGATGTTGACCACCGCACCCTTGAGCCGTTTCACCAGAGCCGCGAAGGAGTCTGGCCGGCCCGGAATGGCCACATCCGCCCGGGGGTTCGATGGTGGCTCCGTCCAGAAACGCTCTGCGATGGCCCGCTGGGTCAGGCCGGACCCGGTGGCCAGCAGGATCCCCGCCCCCAGCGATACCAGGGCCACCAGGAGCACGGCGGGGAGGGAGATGCCGCGCCCCCGCGACCAGGCGTCACGCATCCGATCTCCTTGCTCTGTCTTCCCGCAATTCGGCGCGAGGAGGAAACGGCATCGTGAGAGTCCTCACCGGGGCTGGTTCAGGGGAGGGTGGCCTCGACCGTGTCGCCGAGCCGGATGCGCTGCCGATCTGCGAAGCCGGCCGGCACCTCGAGAACCAAATCGGCAGTGGCTGTGTAAATCCGTTCCGGGCCACCTGGGGTGAGGGGCGGCGCGCGCTTCTCGATCTTGACGATGCGTCCACCCCGGATCCAGACGATGTCCAGGGGGAAGCGCATGTCCTTCATCCAGATGCTCACGGGTTGAGGGCGGTGGTACACGAAGAGCATGCCATGACCGGGTTCGAGGCCGGGCCGCCCGCTCAAACCTCTGATCTGTTCTCCCGGCGTGCGGGCAAGCTCCACTGTGAGGTTCACCCGGCCGGCGAGAACCACGGCGCCCGTGGCCAGAGGCGGATTGACCTCCACCGCAAGGGCTGGCACCACACAGGCCAGGACCATCACGAGACCCCACCACGCTCCGCCGCGACCCGCCATCACTCCTCCGGCAATTCGCCCAGGCGTACAACGACGCTCAGCGGCTTGCCGTCGCGCAACACGTCTACCCGGATGTCCTCGCCCGCCTTCTTCTGCTCGTCGAGGTAGCCCGTGAGATCATCCACGGCCATGATCTTCTGCCCATCCAGGGCCAGAATGATGTCCCCTCCCACGGTCACCATGAAGTTCCCCACGCGGACGCGCCGCTGCGCCCCCCGCAGTCCGGCCGTCGCTGCCGGTCCGCCAGGAGCCACCTGGGCGATCATCACGCCCTCCTTGGCCGGCAAACTGAGGGTGCGGGCCAGACCGGGGGTGATGTCCATGCCGCTGATGCCCAGCCACGGGTGACTGGCCCGGCCCCGGGCGATGAGTTGCGGGAGGAGCTTCTTCGCCGTATTCACCGGGATCGCAAAGCCGATGCCGACCGATCCGCCGCTGGGTGTGAAGATGGCCGTGTTGATCCCGATGACTTCCCCTCGGGAATTCAGGAGAGGCCCGCCGGAGTTGCCGGGGTTGATCGCCGCATCGGTCTGGATCACATTGCGGATCTGCCGACCCGTGTCCGCTTTCAGGCTGCGACCCAGGGCGCTCACCACACCGCGGGTAATCGTGCGGTCCAGCCCAAACGGATTCCCGATGGCAATGGCCATCTGACCCACCTGGAGCTGGGCCGAGTCACCCAGCCGGAGCGGCGTGAGCTTCTCCCGGGGGACGCTGGCCCGGATCACGGCCAGATCGTTGTTCGGATCGCGACCGATCAGCTTGGCCGCGACCTTGCTCTTGTCTGCCAGCGTGACCTCCAGGCTATCCGCATTCTCCACAACGTGGTTGTTGGTGAGGATGTACCCCCGGTCATCCACCACGAAACCCGAACCGGTCCCTCGCTCCGGAACGATCCGGAAGAAGAAGTCCTGGCTCAGCACCGTGCTGGTGATGTGGACCACGCCGGGGCTCGCGGCGCGGTACACGCCGATGATAACCTCCTCCTCGGGGGTGAGGCCGCCAGAACCCCGCGCCGACTGTTCGCCCGGCAGGGCCTGGCCAATGAGCAAGAGGGGCAGCAGCAGCCCCACCCAGAGGGCTCGCACCTGGGAGGAGAAGCGCAACGGAGCCCGGATCATGGGCAGCCTACCTCGTCACACAGGAAAGCATCTCCGGGCATCTTGAAGGATATCCGGGACCTTGTCAACGACAGCGGACCGTCCTTCGAAGATGCTCGACGCCGGACGATCTGAGAGCGCGCCGAAAAACGTGGCGCCGGTCGCTCGTCCGACCGGCGCGGGGAAGCGGGTCCGGTGCAGCAGCTTCATCCGTGACGCTGCGTCAGGACCTTCAGGGATTGTCCCTCCCCGCTCGGCGGGGATGCAGGTGGAGGGGCGGGCGCCTGAATGTCGGCATATCCGATGAGAACCGTCCGCGCGACATCATGAATGACAAGATATCCAAACAACTCGGAAAACGCAAGGCCCGCAGCCCCGTACGAACGCCGGCACCCCCCTGTCTGGTGCCCCGAAGGATGGTGGGGAGATTCCTCGCCTCCTCTTGCTTCCGTTCTCAGGCGATCCGTGCAGCCGGAACGGATGCGGTGCAGTCGGCCTACGCGCTTACCAGGGCCAGGACCAGCCCCCACACCACCAGCAACCCGCCGAGCGGCGCGCTGAGCCGCCGCCCCCAGGACATGTTCTTTTCCACTGCCATCACGGCCCCCAGAGCCAGCATCCATCCCAGGTTGCCGACGCCCACAGCGAACATCAGGAGCATTAACGACCAGCAGCACCCGACGCAGAAGATCCCGTGGTGCATCCCCAGCCGGAACGCCTGGGCATGCTCACGGCTTCCGTGCCAGTGCTCCATGATGAAACTCAAGGGCGAACGACACTTGTCGAGACACTGATACTTCAGGGGAGTGAACTGGTAGAGTCCGGCCACTCCGAGAGTGGCGGCCCCGATCACCCACGCGTTGGTCTCGAGCCACGCACTCCGCTCCACGGCCTCGTGCAGGCCCCAATCGGCAAGGTGGACCAGAAGACCGAACAGCATCCAGATGCCGAGATACCCCCCGACGAGAAGGCAGACCAGCCGTGCGGCATCCGGTCGCCGACGGACCATGGTATGAAACAGCATGATCAGAGGCAGGCTAGTGGGCAGCATCATGGCCACGGTCATGAGGGTCCAGCCCGCCACGAAGAGAGGGATGAGGATGGCGGCGCTGCCTCCGGATCGCACGTCGCCCAACCGCTCATGGCTGAGGAAGCGCCCGTAGGGAGATTGCCCCCAGGCCCACAGCGTGACCCAGGCGAGGGAGACCAGCAACACCATCAGGGTCGCGAACAGCCTCCGGTCCTCTTCTCTTGGCCACATGGCTGCACCTGTCCCGACCGCGGCCGATCGCTCCCCGAACTGTAAGAGACCGGGCACCCGCGGTCATGATTCCGCCGGCGAACGCCGGCAAGCATCAGACGACGAAGTGAAAGTGGCCCTGGATGGCGTTGTGATCTCGGAGGTTGATGTCGAACCCAAGAAGTGGATTCCTCGCTTTGAAGCTCGCGGCCTTGCCCACATAGGCAGGAGCTCCGGGAATGGTCGAGAACACGCTGTCGAGAAGCGTTGTGGGTTTGCCTGTTCCCCCCTGGAACGGCGCCATTTCGGCCTCAATGATTGAACCAATCCTCAGCGTCCCTTTTCCCTTCTCAACCGCAAAGGTAATGGGCGCCCGCTCGACCGCAACCACCTCGCCAATCAACTGCGCCAGATCCGCCACCGGTCCGCCAAGTTTCCCAGTCCACACACTCAACAGCGCTTCCTGCTGCCGAGGCGTGGCCTTTTCGTCCACGTAAACGACCACGCGCCAGTTGCCCTTGAGGATGTTACCTGGAATGTGGCCCAGGACCGCGAGAGTGTGGCCTGACACATCCACATCGTTGACCGTCCCCTTGTCAATATGCCACGCGACCACCGTATCGCAGGTCCCACCATCCGGATCCTCTCCAACCCAGCAAGGACATAGCACGTTGCATGTGCAGACTTCCAGCAGTCGCCCTTCCAGTTGGTAAGCCATCTCTCCCCCTCCTGATGGGTGGTGTTCGGTTCTCGCACCGGGGTCCGGAGTTGACGTCATCGCGAACTCCCAGGTTGCTTTCCCGTTGCGGTAGCAACGCTGGAACTCCGCCTCGCCAGCCTGGCATTCAATCAATGAAGAGAAGGAGCCAATCGGGCCTGACGCGTCAGTCTGGAGATTGTCTTGCCAATAGAATGAGACCAACTATAGGAGGGAATTGATCCGATTTGAA
>Ga0210377_10003095_pt1 | contig 14332 bp, 15 predicted proteins | sample PLM4_65_b1redo_FD_155480 | JGI IMG/M metagenome (GOLD analysis project Ga0210377, IMG submission 155480) | Groundwater sediment microbial communities from an aquifer in East River, Colorado, USA - PLM4_65_b1 redo | ecosystem: Environmental > Terrestrial > Soil > Riparian zone | place: USA: East...
GCAGCGCATCACGCCGGTGTCAGCGCCGCTGATGCCGCCGCCGCGGCCAACGACGCCTCCTCGTCCGCGCACGCCCCCCGCTGCGGTCGCGCGCACGCCTGCCGCGCCGCCTTCGGTACAACCTGCCGCTGCCCCAGGAGCACCGGCGCCAACCGCCACGCCTGCGGCCCCTCCGGCCGCAACAGGCGAAGGCGCGCCACGCGGCCCCTCCACGCGCTGCCGCATCGGGATGTCGCCCGCGCCGCTGCTGGTCGACGGAGCGCTCGTCACCGGCACAACGCAAGGCATGTTGCGCATCTTCGACGGCGAGACCGGTGACGTGCTGTTCGAGTACATGACCAACAGGGAATTCCCGAAAACCACGAACGGCCTGCCCGGCCATGGCGGCGGCCTCGACAGCGCCCCCTACGTCGCGGGCGACGGCACGCTCTTCGTGCAATCGGGATACGCTCGCTTCGGCGAACCGCCCGGCAACGTACTCATCGCCTTCCGGCCGAAGAAAGAGAGATAGTTACTTCTCGAACGGATCCCGCATCAGGATGACGTCCTCGCGCTCGGGCGAGGTCGAAAGAAGAGCGACCGGCTTGCCGACCAGCTCTTCCAGCCGCCGCACATATTTGACGGCTTCGCCGGGAAGCTGTGTCCAGCTCCGTGCACCGCGAGTCGAACTCGACCAGCCCTTCAGCGTCTCGTAGACCGGCTGGACGTTGGCCTGGTCGGTCATGCCCGCCGGGAAACGCTCAATGGTCTTGTCGCCTAGCCTGTAGTGCGTGCAGACCTTGATCTCGTCGAACCCGTCCAGCACGTCGAGCTTGGTCAGTGCTAGGCCGTTGACGCCGGAGACCGCGCAGGCCTGGCGCACCATCACCGCATCGAACCAGCCACAGCGCCGCGCCCGGCCGGTGTTGGTTCCGAACTCATGCCCGGCTGTGCCGAGCCGTTTGCCGATCTCGTTGTCCTGCTCCGTCGGGAACGGCCCGCCGCCCACGCGCGTAGTGTAGGCCTTCACCAGCCCCAGCACATAGCTGACCGCGCCGGGGCCGACACCCGAGCCTGCCGCGGCCTGCCCGGAAACAACATTGGATGACGTGACGAACGGATAGGTGCCGTGATCGACATCCAGCATGACGCCCTGCGCGCCCTCGAAAAGAATCCGGCGGCCGAGGCGCACGGCCTGGTCGAGCCGCTCCCATGCCGGTTGGGCATAGGCGAGGATTTTCGGCGCGATCGCCAGCAGGTCCTTCTTGAGCTGTTCGCCATCCGGCTCCGGCAATCCAAGACCGAGCCGCAACGGGCGATGGTGCGCCAGCAGGCGATCGAGCTTGAGATCGAGCGCTGCAGGATCGGCAAGGTCCGCCACGCGGATGGCGCGCCGGCCCACCTTGTCCTCGTAGGCGGGGCCGATGCCGCGGCGCGTGGTGCCGATCTGCGCATCGCCTGCAGCCTGCTCGCGCGCCGCGTCGATGTCCTTGTGCCAGGGCAGGATCAACACGGCGTTGTCGGCGAGGATCAAGTCGTCGGTTCCGAGGTTCACACCCTCTTTCCGGATCGCATCGATCTCGGCCAGCAGATGCCACGGATCGACCACCACGCCATTGCCGATGATCGAGAGCTTGCCGCCGCGAACCACGCCCGACGGCAGAAGGTTCAGCTTGAACGTCTTGTTGCCGATCACCAGCGTGTGGCCGGCATTGTGCCCGCCCTGGAAGCGCACGATCACGTCGGCCCGGCTCGACAGCCAGTCGACGATCTTGCCCTTGCCCTCGTCGCCCCACTGTGCGCCGACAACGACCACGCCGGACATGCTTGCTCCACCTGATTTCCGGCCCTCAGGACCACACCCCCGGCGCCATGGCAAGGCCTGAGCGAGGAGCCCTGAAACAGCGGCTTGCGGCCTGCCCCGCGTCATAGTCTGGTGGGCGAGCGGGGGCGCACTCCACGCCTTGGGGATGGCTCATGATCGGCTTCGTGTTCCGGCTGGTGACAGGGGTCCTGGCCCTGTTCGTGATCGCGCTCGGCGCCGGCCTGGGCTTCCTCTGGTATGATGGCTCAGGGGTCATCGGCCGCGCCGAGGCCTCCGGCTGGCTGACGCCAAAGCCGAACGACACGCCCCTGACCGTGTTCGAGACCACGGCTTCGAAAGCGATGTTCGGACCAACCTGGAACGAGACCGGATTTCCCTGCCGGACCGCGGCGCGATTCGGACTGCACTATCTGGGCAAGCCGGACCGTCGCGGCTTTTCCATCTCGCAGGTGATCGCGCGCGACATCAGCTACGAAACCGACCACAGCCAGTCGCTCGGATCGCAGACGCGGCAGTTGTCCGTCGCATGCCTGCTCGAAGGCAAGCACAACGATACCGGACTGCTGCGGCTGTGGCTGCGGCGCGCGAATTTCGGCAACGGCCTCGCCGGTCTCGATGCGGCGTCCCAGGCTGTTTTCGGCAAGGCGCCCAGCCTGCTGACCGACACGGAGGCGGCGAAGCTCATTGCGCTGATCTACCAGCCCGAACTGCGCGGCCAGCCCGATCAATGGAGCCAGCGCGCTGACCTGATCGTGCAGCGCGCGGCAGCCAATTAACTGATCGCTAAGACGGCGGGCGTCTGCTTCCCCCAAAGGGAGCAGGCCATGCTGACATCCATGATCTTTGCCGCCGTTCTCGGCACGACCACCGGAACCGCGTCCATCATCGACGCCGACACGATCGAGATCCACGGTGAGCGTATTCGCCTGGTCGGCGTGGATGCGCCGGAGTCGGGCCAGAAATGCCTGTCGGCCAGGGGCCAGTTCGTGCGGTGCGGAACCGAGGCGGCCAACGCGCTCGATGCGTGGATCAACCGCAACCCCGTGACCTGCGATATCGAGGGCAAGGACCGCTACGACCGCTCGCTCGGCGAATGCACCGTGCGCGGCCTCAGCGTTCAGGAATGGCTGGTGACCAATGGCTACGCCCTGGCTTACCGCAGCTATTCCAAGGCCTACGTCCCGGCCGAGCTGAAAGCGCGCAAAGCGAAGACCGGCGTCTGGGCCGGCAAATTCATCGCCCCCTGGGACTGGCGCAAAGGCAAACGCCTGCCCGGCGAGAAGCCGACCAAGGCAATGCTCGAAGGCAAGGTCGCCTCGAACTAGCCTCTGCACTTGACCTTCCGCCCTCCTCAAGCGGAAGACACATCCCATGACTTCTGGCCTGAAACGCATCCTTGTGACCGGCGGCGCGAAACGCGTCGGCCGCCATCTTGTCGAGCGGCTGTCGGCCGCCGGCCACGCCGTGGTGATCCACGCCAACACCAACGCGGCGGAGGCGGAGGAGCTTTGCGCTCGGCTGCGCCCGTCGAACCCGCGTGTCTGGGCGATCAAGGCCGATCTTGCCGACCATGCAGCGGTCTGCGCCCTTGTTGACCAGGCCAGCCAGTTAGTAGGCGCGCCGCTATCAGCGCTGGTCAACAGCGCATCGGTCTTCGACTACGATGCGCCCGGAGCAATGGACATTTCGGTGTTCGATCGCGCCATGGCCGTCAACCTGCGCGCGCCCGCGCTGCTGGCCGAGCGCTTCGCCGCGCAGGCCGACGCCGCCAAGGACAACTGCATCGTCAACCTGCTCGACCAGAAGCTCTGGAGCATGAACCCGGACTTCTTCTCCTATACCATGAGCAAGGCCGGCCTGCTGGCCGCCACCGACATGATGGCGCGCGCCTTCGCTCCCAATGTGCGGGTGAACGCCATCGCCCCCGGCCTGCTCCTGCCCAGCTTCGACCAGACACCGGAGGAGTTCGACAAGGTCGCCTCAGCCAATCTGATGCGCCGGCCCATCGGGCTGGACGCCGTCGCCTCGGCGCTCGACTTTCTTCTGTCGAATACCGCGCTCACCGGCCAGGTGATCCACGTCGACAACGGCCAGCGCTTCGTCACATCTCCGCGCGACGTGATGTTCGAAATCCGCGACCCCGGCGCCAGGCGATGAGCTATCCCGACTTTTACTTCGTCTCGCTCCAGCGCATCGAGGCTTCCGCCTCGATCGGCATCCATGCGTTCGAGCTGGCGGCCCGGCAGAAGCTCTATGTCTCGGCCACCCTGATCCTTGCCCGGCCCGACGCGGACGACGAGATCGCGAAGGTGCAGGACTATGATTTCGTTCGGGAGGGCGTGCTGAGGCTGGCAGGCGGCCGGCATTTCAACCTGCAGGAGACGCTGTGCGAGGCCATCCTCGATCTTTGCCTCGAAAAACCGGAGGTGCTGGGGGCGGTTGTGCAGACCGACAAGCCCGACGTATACCCCGCCGTCGCGGGCGTCGCCTGCCGCATGGCGCGGCTGCGGCCCGCCCTTGCCGAATTCCCCTGGTGGACTGTCGATGTTTGAGATCAGCGCAGCGGCTTCCTTCGAGGCCAGCCACTACATCGAGGCCGAATCCGGGCCCGCGCACTACCGCAAGGTGCACGGCCATTCCTTCGTCGTGACCGCCAGCGTCGCCCGGTCGGAACCCGGTTCGGAAGGCTGGGTGATGGACCTCGGCGCGCTGGAGGACCTGCTCCGGAAAGTCCTTTCCGAGCTCGACCACGCCGTGCTGAACGATATTCCGGGCCTTGAAAAACCCACCTTCGAGAACATCCTTCTCTGGATCGAATCGAAGATGAAGGCGGCAGGCGTCGCCCCCTCGCGTCTCGAGATCGAGCGGCCTACATTGCGGCAAAGGGCGGTCTATACGCCCACCAAGTAAAGGAGCGCCCCATGCCCAAACCTGGCGAACCGAAGAAACCCGAGAAGAAGGCGGCCGCGAAACCGGCGGCCAAACCAGCGCCGGCAAAAGCCGCGAAGAACGCCGCCGCCAAGCCTGCGCCGAAACCAGCTCCAAAGCCGGCTGCGAAACCTGCGAAACCGGTCCCTGCCACAGCAGCGGCGAGCGGCGAACATTCGGCCCAAGCCGAAAAAATGCGGGCGCTCTACGAAAAACTGCACGGCACGGCGGAACAGCGCGCCAACGTTCCGGGCCTGCCCGGCAAGAAGCGCGGCGGCTTCGACCCCAATCAGCTGCGCGGTGGCGGCAAGGGCAATTTCGGCGGCGGCAGCGCCAACATGATCCGGCGCACCCAGAGCCGCGGCGGCGGCAGTGGCGGCGGAGGCGGTGGCGGTGGCGGTGGGGGCGGCGGCAGCGCCGCCTAGCTCTTTGCCTCGATCGCTTCGAGAGCTTCCAGCCATTCGGCTTCGGCGTCGTCGAGCTGCGACTGCAACCGCGCGCGCGACTTCAGCTTGGCTTCGACGTCGGCCTTGTGCGTGAAGGTGTCGGGATCGCCGAGTTCGCGGTCCAGCAGCTCCAGCGCCATCCGCGCCTTCTCGACCGCTTTTTCGGCAGTCTCCAGCCGGTGCTTCTGCTTGAACGAAGCCTTGGTAGACGGCGCCGATTTCGGCTTCTCCGCCTCGGCCACATCGGCGCGCACCATCGCCTCGCCGCGGGATTGATCCGGCCGGTCCGCCGCCAGCACCAGCGCCTTGTAGTCGGCGAGGTCGCCATTATAGGGCGACGCCTTCCCGTCCTTCACCAGCCACAGCCGGTCGGCCGTCGCCTCCGCCAGATAAGTGTCGTGGGTGATGATCAGCACGGCGCCGCTGAAATCGTTGAGCGCATAGATCAGCGCTTCGCGGCTATCGATATCCAGGTGGCTCGTCGGTTCGTCGAGGATCAGGATGTGCGGCTTCTTGTAGGTGGTGAGCCCCATCAGCAGGCGCACTTTCTCCCCGCCTGAAAGCTTCTCGACCTTGGTCTCGCACTTCTCGTGGCCGAAGCCGAACTGCGCAGCGAGTGCACGCACCTGCGCCTGACCGGCAGTGGGGATCAGGTCCTTCACATGCTCCAGCACATTCTCGCCGGCCCGCAGCTCGTCGAGCTGGTCCTGGCTGAAATAGCCCACGCGCAGGTTCTTGGATGCGCGCCGCAGGCCCTGCATCAGCGGCAGTTTCTGGGCGATCGACTTCACTAGCGTCGTCTTGCCCTGGCCGTTGGCCCCGACGATCGCGATGCGGTCGTCCATGTCCATTCTCAGGCTGACTCGCGTGAGCACCGGCTTGCCGGCGACATAGCCCATGTCGGCCTTGTCCAGCTCCAGGATCGGCGAAGCCAGCTCCTCCGGGTTGCCGAACTTGAACGGGATCGTCCGCTCGGCCAGCGGCACGGTGATCTCGGTCATCTTCTCCAGCATCTTCATGCGGCTCTGGGCCTGCCGGGCCTTGGACGCCTTGGCCTTGAAGCGGTCGATGAAGCTCTGCATGTGGGCGCGCTGAACGTCCTGTTTTTCCTTCTGCGCCGAGAGGTGCATGGTGCGTTCGGCGCGGCGTTTCAGATACGCGTCATAACCCCCAGCGCTCAGCACTAGCTTGGTCTGCTCCACGGCAAGGATGTGCGTCACCGACCGGTTCAGTAGGTCGCGGTCGTGGCTGACGATCACCACAGTGTGCGGATACTTCCGCAGATAGACCTCGAGCCAGGCTGCCCCTTCGAGGTCGAGATAGTTGGTCGGCTCGTCGAGCATCAGAAGGTCGGGCCGCGCAAACAGCACGCCGCCGAGCGCCGCCCGCATCCGCCATCCGCCCGAAAACTCCTTGCAGGCGCGTGAGAGATCGCTCTGCGTGAAGCCGAGGCCGACCAGGATTTCCGCCGCCCGCGCCTCCCCCGACCAGGCATCGATGTCGGCAAGGCGGGCGTGGATGTCGCCGATCCGCATCGGATCTTCGCACGTCTCGGCCTCCGCCATCAGGCTGGCGCGCTCCACATCGGCCGCCAGCACGACATCGATCAGCGACTGATTGTTGGCCGCAACTTCCTGCGCCACGAAGCCCATCTTGGCGCCGCGATTGATCCGGACCGAACCATCGCCGCGGCCGTTTGCTTCCCCCTTCTGGATCTCCTCGCGGATCAGGCGCAGCAGCGTCGACTTGCCGGTGCCGTTGCGGCCGACGAGCCCCACCTTCCAGCCATCGGCGATCTGGGCCGACGCCCCTTCGAACAGGGGCCGGCCGTCGATGCGGAATGTAAGGTCGTTGATCAGCAGCATCGGAGGTCGGCGGGCCGTTCGCTTGGGGTGATTTGCGGGGCCCGTATGGCGGCATCGCCGCCCCGCTGTCAAACCGCCTGACGCATGTTGGGGCAAGCACCGGACTCGCCCGCGGCTAGACACAGATCATTATTGATTTCCAGCAATTTTTCTGGTCCCCGACCCTTGCCTCACCTGTAGGCCGGGAGGATTGTCCGCCCGCGCCGATCAGGCGCCGTCGCAAGGGGCCGCAAGGCCCGGACAACACCGAAGCGAAACCAGCGCTCGACACCCATGACCATCGCGACGCCGAAGGAAGGAAAGCGCCCCGGGCTGATTCTGTGTCGTGGAGCTTTCACCCGCACCGCGGGTAAAAGCCGGACGCCTCGCCAGGCAAGCTGACATGCAAAACCCCGACAAGGCTCGGTCGAAGATCGCCGGCGGCAAGAAGCACAGGGATCCCATGAAATGGGAGACCTGGCGACACGCAGCCCTCGTCGCGGTGCTGGCCTGGGCGGGCGTCGGCGCGGACAGCCTTTCCTCCGCCAGCTATGGACCGGAGGAGGCCTACAAGTCGCTCCATGTTTCGGGGCACGAGCCGCTGGTCCTGTGGCTTGCCTTGATCACAGCGCTTACCGTCGTCGTGATCTCGCTTGCCTATGTCCAGGTCATCCGGCTGTTCCCCAATGGCGGCGGCGGTTACCAGGCGGCGACTCGCCTGGTTCATCCTCTCGCGGGCTTGATGTCCGGCTCCGCCCTCGTGGTCGATTACGCCCTAACCATCGCCATCTCGGTCGCGGCCGCGTCCGACGCCATGTTCAGCCTCGTCCCACCCGAATGGCTCCAGTACAAGCCGTTCGCGCTCGCAGGCGGGCTGGGATTCCTTCTGTTCCTGAACCTGCGCGGGATACGCGAGTCCGTTCTCGTGTTGGCGCCCATATTCTTCGGCTTCCTCCTGACACATGTCGTGCTGATCGGCTTCGGGCTCGTCGCCAAGGGCGACGAGCTGGTAGGCGCAGTGGTCAACGCCGAGCGCCAGGCTACGAGCGTGGTTGGCGAAAGAGGCGTCTGGGGGCTGATCGCAATCATCGCCACCGCCTACGCCGCGGGGGCCGGCACCTATACCGGCATCGAGGCGCTGTCCAACAACGCTCACGCGCTGAAGCCGCCTCGGGCTGAGACGGGGGCGCACGCCATGGCGCTGATCGCCATATCTCTCGCAGTCGTCGCGGCAGGCATCATGCTGCTCTACACGGCGTGGCTTCCGGCGCTGGAGCCCGGCAAGACGCTGAACGCCGTGGTGTTCGAGAACACGCTGGCGCAGCTCTTCCCGAATCACGAACTCGCCCGCCAGGTCATGCTCAGCGTCGCGATGACTTTTGCCGCCGCCCTGCTGCTTGTCGCCGCAAGCTCTGGCTTCCTCGGTGGTCCGGCCGTGCTCGCCTCGATGGCGATCGACAAATGGGCGCCGCACTCCTTCGCGCACCTTTCCAACAAGCTGGTGGCGCAGAACGGCGTGCTTGCAATGGGCATCGCGGCAGGCATCCTTCTGCTGTTCACCGGCGGACTGGTGCACAGCCTGGTCGTGCTTTACTCGATCAACGTGTTCCTGACCTTCAGCCTCTCTCTCACCGGCCTCGTCCGCTACAACATCTCCCACCGCCGGGAGCAGAAATTCGGGCAGTGGCTGAGCAGGATATCGATCGCAATCGTCGCTCTGGTCGTCGCGGTTTCCATTCTCGTGACGCTGTTCGTCGCCAAGTTCTCGCAGGGCGCCTGGGTCGCCGTCCTGGTCGCGCTCGTGCTGGCGGCTTGCGGTTACTGGGTGCGCGATCATTACCGCCGGTTCGACGCCTCGATGGACAAGACGTTCGAAGAGCTGCTGCTGCGCGACCCTGCGGCGGCTATCGAGGTGCCTAAGGCCGCCAAGATGAAACGCCCGGTCGGGATCGTCACCGGCCCGCACGGCGGCGCGGGACTTCACGCGCTGATGCACGCCCAGCGCCTGTTCCGCGGCCAGTTCGACAGTGTGATCATCATCTCGGCGGGCGAGGTCGACGCCGAGGCCTATGGCGGCCACGAAGCGCTGGAGCGCCTCAAGCGGCAGGTCGGCGACCGCTGCGCCAAGATCGTGGCCTGGAGCCGAGACCACGGCATGCCGGCGAAAGTGTTTACCGGCTTCTCCACCGACGCCATCGAGACGCTCGAGGAGCTCTGCCTCAAGGTCCGCGCCGATCATCCCAACGTCGTTTTCGTCGCCACCCGGCCGATGACCCGCCCGCATGGCTGGGCCTCGACGCTGCTGCACGGCGGCACCGCACTCAGTCTTCAGCGCCGCCTGCATGCCCACGACGCCCCTCTGATCGTGCTGCCGATGAGGGTGGAACTCGGTCCCGACCGCTACTTCAACCCGGCCGCTGACGACGCCTCGCCGATTGTGACCCCCGAGCGGCCCGCACCGGAGGCGGAGGACAGCGGCGGCTGACCGAGGCCGGCTCGTTCTCTTCAGGCGCCCAAGGCGCCAAAGCAAAAGGCCCGGCCATTGCTGGCCGGGCCTTCGCTGTTTTGTGTGTTGACCCGGATCAGGTCTTCGAGAGCGCAACCCAGACCTTTGCGAGCCAGGCGGAACCGTTGTCGCCCTTGATCTCGCTGAGCGTCTTGCGCCCGTCATCCTTCTGGCCGGCTTTGATCTGCGCGATGCCGAGGCGAAGCTTGGCGAGTTCGACCGCGCCGGGCTCCATCTGGCCTTTGGCGAGACCCTTCTGGATCAGCTCGACCGCCTTGGGATAATCGCCGGCCGCGAGGTACGACTCGCCGGTTATGGCATAGACGTCTCCCGTCGGCTTGTTGGCCGCGTCCTTCTCGCTCTGGGCAAGACCGCCGGCCTTGTCCTCCTTCGCGTCGGCCTGGGCGCGAGCGTAGAGCTTCTTGTTGCGCTCGGCGTTGGCGTCGGATGCGCCGCCCAGCGTGCCTTCTTTGAACAGCGGCGCCCAGACCTTCTCGGCCTCGATCGCCATGCCGCGGTTCAGGGCCATCTCGCCCATCTCCTGCTGCTCTTTGGTGCTCAACTTGACGCCAGCCGCATCGAGCGAGCGGTAGACATCGAGCAGCGCGTCGTTGGACTTGTATTTGGGCTCGTTCTTCGTCCGCTCGATCAGCGGGCGCCAGTAGATTTCCTTGTTGAGGATCGGTGCAACGCGCTCGAGCACCTTGTAGTACTCGTCCATGTTCTTGGTCGCGACGTGCGCGTTGAGGATGATGTTGTAGTAGGTGGCGTTGGCCCCCTTGCCTTCCTTCTGCGCCTGAGTGATCGCCTTCTGGGCGTAGTTCACCGCTCCGTCATAGTCCTTCGAATTCAGCGACTGCTTGGCGACATAGGCATACTGGGTCGAATCCCCGCCGTACGCGTCGATGTACTCTTTAGTGAGCTGCATCGCCTTGGCTTCGTTGCCGGTCGAGGCATAGGCGCCGGCAAGCATGCCCTTGTAGTTCTTCTGCAGCTCGGCGGGCACGCCAAGTTGAAGCGCCAGCTCGATCGATTTGATCTGGGCCGCGTAGTTTTTCATGCTGCCGTAGGCGGCGACGCGGATCTGCTCGACCGCGCTCTTCTGCTGGTTGTCGGCTGCGTGCGGCTGGGCGGCGTTCGCCTTGTCGAGGGCGACCTGGAACTGCCTCGCCTGCAGCGCCGCGCTGGCGGCCTGGAAGTTCTCGACGAACTCCTTCTTGGCCTTGATCTGCGCGACGGCGGCAGGCGCCGTAACCGCCGTTACGGCGGCGAGACCAAACGCGCTGATCAGCCCGAGCCCGATCGCGGGCAGGCTGTTGCGAATGGCTTTGCCGAACGTCTGCATGTCAAACCTCCACCTTTCGTCCCCATATAGTCGGGGCCTTGTCGCCCTCAACCGTGTTTTTACAGCTTCCGCTGCGACGAAACGGCGCCCATCGCAAAGCGAAGGACGCCGTCCTGCAACTAACCTGCCCAAATGCGGCGGGATCAAGTTCCCCCGATGACACCCAGTTTAGTCAGCCCGAGCCGCTGCGCGGACGCCATAACGTGCGCAACGGAGCCGTACTTGGCGAGACGGTGCGGCTCGATGTGGATCTCCGGCTGCTTGTCGCGCTGCGACTCGATCGTCAGGTCGCGCTGCAGCGTCGGATCGTCGATCGCGCTGCCGTTCCAGAAAATCGTCCCGTCGAAGTCGACGAAGATGCGGATCGGATCGGGCAGGTCCGGCGGCGGCGGCGGCGTATTCGGCGGCGGCGGGATCGGCGTATCCAGCTTCACCGCGTGAAACTGTGGAGGCAGCGTGACGATCAGCATGATGAGGAGCACCAGCATCACGTCGATCAGCGGCGTGGTGTTGATGTCCGACATCGGCTCGCCTTCAGCCCGCGGTCCGACTTCCATAGCCATGGTAACTAACTCCTAGCGCCTATCGGGCGCTCGCTGACGCGCTCAGTAGTGGCCCTGCGGCGGCGGCGCCTTCGTGATGAAACCGATCTTCAGGATGCCAGCCCTCTGGGCCGCCTCGACCACCCGTCCGACGTGATAGTACTCGGTCAGGAGGTCGCCGCGGATGTGGACTTCGGGCTGCGGCTGTATTGGAGCGGCGACGGCGAGCCGGCGCGCCAGCTCCTCCTCGCTGACCCGCACCGTGTTGACATACACGTTGCCGTCCGTGTCGACCGAGATGTTGATGTTTTCTGGCCGCGTCTGGACGGCCAGGTTCTCCTCCTTGGGTAGATCAACCTTGACGATGCCGACGGCGACCGGGACGGTGATCAGGAAGATGATCAGCATCACGAGCATGACGTCGACGAGCGGGGTGGTGTTGATCGAGGCGTTGAGGGGAGATTCCTCCTCCTCGATCAACTGAATCCCGGCGTTGGACTCGGTGGCCATCCGGCTCTCCTTAAGCCTTGGCCGAAGAGGCCATCAGCTTGTCGACGTCGAACGCGAAGTGGCGCGCGGCGTCGGAGATGTTTTTGTTCCGGCGCCCGAGCAGGTTGTAGAAGATAACCGCGGGAACCGCGACGGCCAGACCGATGGCGGTCATGATCAGCGCCTCGCCCACCGGGCCGGCCACTTTGTCGATCGACGGGTCGCCGGACGTGCCGATGCGGATCAGCGCGTTCACGATACCCCACACCGTTCCGAACAGACCGACGAACGGGCAGATGGCGCCGACGGTCGCGAGGAAGGCCATGCCCGCCTGAAGGCGGGCGTTCATGCGCTCGAGCTCGATGCCGACCTGGTGTGACATGCGGTCGGAGCGGCTGATGCGGGCGCCGAGGCCGGCCTGGGCGCTGTTGGCCTGGGCGATCGCGCCTTCTGCGATGGCGCGGAAGGCGTTGTTGCGCCCGAGAACGTCGAGGCCTTCGTCCAGCGTGTTGCTATCCCAGAAGGCCGGGATCTTACGGACCTGGCCGAGCAGGATGGTCTGGTCGACCGCCTTGGTGGCCGCGATGTAGATCGTGCCAGCGAACATCAGGACCATGAGGACCAGCGTGCTGCGGGCGACGATGTCGCCGGCTGCCCACATCCCCTGGATCGTGAAGGCGCCCTTCATGTCGCCTGCGCCTTCCGCCGGAGCTGCAGCAGGAGCAGCATCGGCCGGCGGGGCGGCGGGCTCATCGGTCGGCAGCGGCGCGGGGACATCCGTGGGCGCGGGCGTGGCCGAGTCCGTCGGAGGCGTCGCCGGCTGCTGCGCCATCGCCCCGAGAGGCATGAACGCCATCGCCATGGCGGCCAGAAGGAATTTTATCGGAGAGCCCCGCCGCGAAGGAGTGTCACCGAGATACGCCGTTTTCATAACCGTCTTCTCCTCATTCGGGTCTCCCCGAGTCTAACCTCTGGCCGATGCGAAGCTATCCCTTCGCCCGGCCACCAAATTCCAAACACCAGTCCGATGTGTTGCTAGCGCCCAGCGAGGAGCCAGGCAGTGCTGGCCACGCCCCCCACTTAATCCTTCGGCAGCTGCCATGCGTACGTCAGCTGATAGGGGCACATCGCAATCTTCTGCCCATCGACCATCGCTGGATTGAAACGCTCGCGCAGGGCCCATTTTGCCGCCGCGTCATCCAGCCGCGTGAACCCGCTCGACTTGACGATGTCGGCCTTCGAGACCTTGCCGGTCTCATCGACGCACAGCGACAGCGTGGTGTCGCCAAATTCCTTGGCGCGCAGGGACGCCGCTGGATATTCCGGGATCGTGCCGTTCTTCCTGCGCGTCGGAGGCGTGCGCACCTGAGGCCTCGGAACCGGAGCAACGGACGCGCGAACTGGCTCTTTGGCCGCCTCGACCTGACGGATCGCATTTTCCGGAGGCGGCTGGTCGAAGATGAAGTCCGGCAGGATGACCTGAGGAGGAGGCGGCGGCAGATCGACATCGACCGGCGGCGGCGGCGGCGGCTCCTCTTTCTCGACCTCGGGAACTTCGATGATGGCGACTTCGGTTTCGGTGAATTCCTTGATCATCGCTGCGCCGAAGCCCGACGCCATCATCCAGAACACCAGTCCATTGACGAGGACCACAGCAGCGAGCCCAACTACTCGCGTACTGCTATTGGCCCGCTTGGTCGCGTAATACATGTCTCTCTCGCTCTCGACGCCCCAAAGTTCCGGTCCCAGCATCTAGGCTTGTGGATTCCACGGAACTCGAAATTTATGCCTTCCTTTTGCCGCAAGCGCCAGTCTGGCGGTACCGTTTTTTGCATATCGGCGCCGTGCGGGATCGTCGCATTCCCGTAGGAAAAACGTCGCGTTCGGGGTCTGGGAAGCAGCCGTTTTTTGTATGTTGCGCCGCACCGCCGGTGGGAGCCGACGACCCTCTGTTGGGGCGCATATGCCCTGCGCGTAACTCGGCTGTCAACGCGCGCCGTACCGTTCGGTTTCAACTTTCCGAGTGGGAAACCGGCGGGTGCGTCAACGATTCGGGGCGCCGGCAGCCAAGGACTCACCTGGACCGAGAACTGACTCAACCGCTGGTGTGTCACGTGACGGATCGGCGAGCAGGCCTTCCCATTTCGCGACCACGGCGGAGGCGATCGAGTTCCCGATCACATTTGTCGCAGTCCGTCCCATGTCCATGAAGGCGTCGACCGCGAAGACTAGTCCGATCGCTTCGGGAGGCAGGCCGAAGGTCGGCAAGGCCGCCGCGATCACCACCAGCGAGGCGCGCGGTACTCCGGCGATGCCCTTCGAAGTCACCAGCAAAAGCAAGAGCATGAGGATCTGCTGGGTCAGAGTGAGGTCGACGCCGAGCACCTGTGCGATGAACATGATCGCGAAGGTGCAGTACATCATCGAG
>Ga0210377_10003096_pt1 | contig 14332 bp, 12 predicted proteins | sample PLM4_65_b1redo_FD_155480 | JGI IMG/M metagenome (GOLD analysis project Ga0210377, IMG submission 155480) | Groundwater sediment microbial communities from an aquifer in East River, Colorado, USA - PLM4_65_b1 redo | ecosystem: Environmental > Terrestrial > Soil > Riparian zone | place: USA: East...
AGATGGGGTTGTTTTTGATGAAGGCCCTACTGGTGGCAACGCAGGAGGAAGGATAAGGGAAGTCGGATGAGGACAGGTCGGCTAAGACGGGCCAACCCATTTGCAACAAGGGAAAGGCGTTTCTGAAAGGCAACGTAGCGCCCGCGACCCTGCCGCTTAGCATGGCCGCGAAGATCTCCCCAGCCGCGCCCAGCTGGAGAATGGTCATGTCCTTCTCCGGATCCAGCCCCAAATGTTTTAGAGCGGTGCGTAAGTAGAAGTGAGTCGTCGAGCCCAGGCGAGTTACGGCGCTGGCCTTGCCTTTGAGAGCCGCGGCGCTTTTGATCTCAGGCCGCGCAACGAAGTAGACGACATCGGTGTCCGCCGGGCACGCTAGCAGAGTGACGTCCCCGCCCTCGATTCTTGCCCCCACCACCGACTCTGCGCCGGCTCCGGAAAATTGCACGCTGCCGCTCATGATGGTCATGGTAATCAAAGCCCCTCCCCGTATGTGGATGACCTCCACATCGAGCCCGTATTTCGAAAACAGTCCCGCATCCCTGGCCACCAGAACAGGAAGATGGGCGACAGAGGTGGTGACGCCATAACGGATCCGGGCAGGCTCCTGGGAACGGGCCATCCTGGGGAAGATGCCGATGATGGCCCACGTAATAACTAGACAACTCACTTTAATGGATCTCGACGTCATCGTTTTCCTATTTTCCAAAGAAATTGCTTTCGACTCCGGCGGAATCATACGGCACAAACTGATTTTCTCCGGGACCCCTGATCTGCGGTTTTTCTCCCTCGTCAAAGAGGGCAACGGCGCCTTCGCCGGCCGCGCCGCCGACCAGCCCGGGCGCGTGAGCCTCCGCCACGACCGTCTCTTTATTAGAACGGTTCCAGGCCCAGTGGACTTTATTCGCCGGGATTCTTTGAAAGTCTCCCTTCTTGCAATGGAAGCCCTGTTCCTCGACGAAGAACCAAATCTCCCCTTCCTGGACGTAATTGATTTGCTCCGACTCGTGGACATGGGGCCTGGTGTGATAACCGGGCGCCCTCGACGCGATCATCAAACTACACTCATTCCCAAACGCCTTCCTGGAAATCATCGAACCTTCGCCCTGGTCGCCGGTTCGAATTCCCTTGCGCTCCGGCACGCTCTCGCTCTTTACATGAAGAGACATTTTGCTCTCCTTCCTATTTGCTGTCTCGGGCGTTGTGAAATTATCACTGCTCCGCCGAAGGTGTCAACGAACCGGCGGCCTTATAGGTGAAATTGTGCTGCAGAGAATACCAGGAGACAGAGCGGCAGGCGGAACTGGCGCGGCGGGCCGTTTTCATTATATGATCGGAACCCCAAAGGGGGGAATCATGAAGCTCCGTAGCGTAACTAAAAGCCTGCTCTTGGCGGTACTCATTTTGACAGTTGTTGCAGGGTTCAGAACTGTTTGGAGCGCCGCGCCGGCAACTCTCGTCGCGCAAGAGCGCATCATGGTGAGCTATGCTGGCTTTGCCGGATTCCAGGCGCCGGTATGGGCTGCTAAGGACTTCGGTCTCTTTGCGAAATATGGTTTGAGTACCGACCTTGTCATGATTCCCGGATCGGCCAGGGGGACGCAGGCCTTGCTGGCGGGAAGTACTCACTTCGGTCAGATAGACGGGACCGCGCTGATCTCGGCCATCAATCAGGGGGCGGATCTCGTGATTATCTCCGCCTCCCTCAACAAGTTTCCTTTTAGTCTCGTAGCGCAAAAAAATATCCGCAAGCCGGCAGATCTCATAGGAAAGAAGGTCGGCATCGTATCTTTTGGCGGCGCCCACGAGGTCTCCCTGGTGCTGGCGCTCAAAGAATGGAACATCCCCCGGCAATCCGTCACTTTGCTCGCCAGCGGTCCGGCGGCCAATCGGCTCATCGCCCTTTCCGCCGGGGCGCTTGACGCAACGTTGCTTGCTCCCCCTGAGACCGGTGAGGCCGCTCGCATGGGATTGCACACCCTGGCCCACATGACCGACCTCAAAGCGGCCGCCTTCCCGATGAACGTCATTGCCACTCGCCGCTCCTTCCTGGAGAAGAACCGTGACCTTGTCAAGCGCTTCTTGCAGGCCTACAGCGAGGCCACCTACCAGTTCATGACGAATAAGGAGAAAAGCCTGGCGATGTTCAACCAGCGGCTGAAGCAGAAAAACCCCGGCGTCGTGGAAGAAACCTATCAGTATTTTGCTGCGACTTTCTCTTTTCCTCCGCGAGTGGCGCACGACGGCATGCGCATCGTCATAGAGATGATCGCCCAGCGAACCCCCGGAGCCAAGCTGGAGACGAACGTGGACAAGTATGTCGACGAACGGCTGCTCGACGAGTTGGAAAGGGAGGGATTATTTAAAAGGATCAGCGGAAAAGGCTAAAGGAGCTTCGGGCGGCGAAGAGCGCCAAGCCGGAGCAGTTCGTCGATCTCAGGTTTCTTCAAGAACTCGAGATCAAGCTCTCCACTTAAAGAGCCAAGAGCGGACTTGACCCCTTTGACGAGCACCCCATCCTAGGCCGAGCGCACTTTTAGATGGAGGCCCTCTTTTTTCTGAAGGTAGGCGACAATCTCAAAAAAGTTGCGAGCCTGAGGGTTGCCTTTAGGACCAAGCATGCGCATAAGGCTCTTCGGTGATTTTTTGGTGACGGTGGCCAACGCGTCAAAACCCACGGTGGCATTGATATAGTCGCGCAGGACGGTCTTGCCGGTTTCCACGTCTCCTGAGAGTAAGGCTTCGATAGCCTCCTTCAAAAGGGCCTCACGGAACGCCGCGTCGCGACGAGCGCGCTCCTGGATTGTTTCCTTAAAGTCTCTAGTTAGCGGCATCTCAATTCTCCTCTTTCCTGCGTCGTTTGTAATCGGCCCACAGGGCCTGGGCGCGCCGTATGTCTTCTTGTTGTCGCTTCTTCGTCCCACCACCGAGCAAAATCACAAGACGGTCGCCGTCCCTGCCGAAGTAAACTCTATATCCAGGTCCGAAATCGATACAGTACTCGTGCAGCCCGGCTCTAACGCTTTTTGCATTAGATAGATTGCCCTGCTCAAGCCGTGTGATGGCTATCGCCACCTTGGCAGCGGCCTGAGCATTCAGGCTGTCAAACCATTTCCGGTAAGGACTGCTGCCGTCAGCGGCTAAATACTCACGAACGTCAATCATGACCGATGGTAACACGTACGTTACTACAACTCAAGGATGAGTTTCTGCTTACCCCTCCCGCCTCTTTTTCCTTTTTCCTTTTGCCTTTTCACTTTTTCCTTGGCTGCAAGGCTGTCGGGATTCCAATGGAGTCAGATGTTGCATTACGACAAGGACGGTGGGGGTCGACAATCTTGACAATCTTTCCTGAACCGCAAGCGGCGACAGCGAAGAAGGCGAGAGGAAGAGAATAGACGAGAGGTGGATTCTGCGCCGGAGTTGTTATCTCTGAGTCCCTTGACCCCGAGTCCTTGACCCCCACCTGGGCAAGCCGCGCTGAAATCGTGCGATTTCTTTTTGTCGGGATTTGGCCCTTCCCGAGATGATGTCTATATCCTCGCCGGCTTTTCCTTCGGCCAATCCGGCAAGGATGGACAAGGTATAAGATTCCGCAGGTTGGATTTCAGCCTGGTCATCGATAAGTCCCCGTTCTTGAAGATCCTTGGCGAGATTCTCCATCAAACCTTCAGCAGCATCGCGGTCGGTAGAGAAAAGGATCGTCACTATCTGATCCCTGCCAAACCGGTTGGAGATCCCCACATTACCAAAGTGCTTATCGATGCATCCCGCCAGGGATTGAATGATCTCTTGCGCCGTCGTGTGCCCCAGATTCTCGCTCACCCCATCCAGGTCGTCCACGGTGAACACGACTACGGTAAGGGTTTCCTCCGGCTTTTTATGGCTCAACGCCTTTTCATAGACCTTGGTAAAGGTCTTCTTGGAGTATAGACCTGTCAATTCATCCTGGAAGTGCTCGAGGCTTTTGACGAATTCATCGACCATGGGGTGTTTCAGCTTGTCGATTTCATCATAGGGGCCCTGAAAAATAATCTGACCATCGTAAAGAACTAGAATCCGGTCAGAAATAAAGAAAACGTCGGGAATGTCGTGGCTGATCATGATGGTGGTAAAGCCGAATCTCTTCTGGTTGTGTACGATCATGCTTAAGATAGCATTCTTCCGGATCGGGTCCTGACCGGTCGTCGGTTCGTCGAAAAGAACGATCTTCGGGTCCGTGATCAGCGCACGAGCCAAGGCCGCCCGCTTTTGCATTCCGCCCGACAGTTCAGAGGGGTACTTGTGGGCTACTTCCGAAAGCTCCAGCTGATCAATCCTCTCCATGACCTTGCTGTCAATTTCCCTCTTGCTCATTCTTGTAGTTTGCTGGAGCGGCAGGGCGATATTCTCAAAGACCGTGAGCGAATCGAAAAGGGCGTTGTTTTGAAAACAGTAACTGAACTGACTCCTCAATTCGTCCAATTCCTTTCGGCTCATCTCGTCTACGAGCTTGCCCCTGAACAGGATATTTCCTTCAGTCGGTGAGAGAAGCCCGATCATGTGCTTGAGGAGCACGCTCTTCCCTGTACCGCTTTTGCCGATGATGGTCGTTACTTGACCATCATGGACCTTCAAATTGACCCGATCGAGGATCGTCCGGTTGCCGAATCGCTTGGTGACGTTTCTAAATTCGATTAAGGCCTCGCCCATGGTTCTTCCTTCCTAAGTCTGATGCCTGTTTTGCTTCTCCACTTCCGAAAGCGTTGTCTCCAATTTTTTGGCCTTATAATGAAGCGACTTTATACCACTGGCCAACGAGGTCAAAAGGGGATGGATCCATTCCGGGAGATCTTTGAGGAGGTCCCTTAAATCCTCATATTTCAAAACAAACGCTCTTACTTCCGTTTTGGCTATCGCTGTAGCCGTTCTAGGCATGCCAAATAGAAAGGCTATCTCCCCAATAATGTAGGGGGGTTCGATTTCGTTCAGGATAAATTCTTCATCCCCTTCCTTCCGCGATATTTCTACCAGGCCTGCAGTCAAGAAAAAGAGGTCTCTTTTCATCTCGCCTTTGTGGATCATGACTTCCCCCGGTTGGTATGTTCGGCTCTGGATCAATGTACTTAATTTGACCAAGGAACGTAATTCCATCTGCCTTGCGACCATCTCAGTGGAGAGCGTCCGACTAAGGCCACTGGGCGACTTCAACACGCCCTCGCCGCCGGCTATGAGATCCTCTTGAACCGATAACCCTGAGCTGGAGGTGGGAGACGGAATATGTGCTCCTGATTTGATGTTATGACCGCACTCGCTGCAATATTTCGGCTCTCCTGTGAGTTCGGCTTGACAGCTCGGGCATTTCATAACAAATCCCCCTAACCCTATTTGTCCAAATCACGTGATAAGTTATCTTGTTTCGCTGTGAAAATACAGGACAAAGCCATTGCGCGGCTTCTGTAACATCTGGTAGCATCACAAGATTACGAAGCAGGGGAATTGATCGGATGACAATGAAATCCATGTGCGAAGTCCGGCGGGGAACGAAGATATGGGGCTAAGTGGCACATCTATGGCGTCTCCCTTCGCTCCAATAGGCAGGCTGGCCATAAGCTGGGTCAACGATATGGGCGCGGCGACCATCTTTTTCGCCAAGGCTTTCGTGCAGATCTTTCAGCGTAAGCAGGCGTCCCGCATCCTTGAGCAGCTGTCTCATATCGGCGCCAAGACGGTGGGCATCGTGTCGCTGATCGGCCTTTTCACCGGCATGGTCATGGCCCTGCAGATTTATTATGCCTTGGCTAAATTCGGCGCGCAGGGGGTGCTGGGCTCGGCCGTGGCTTTAGGATTGATCAGGGAACTTGGTCCCGTCATGACGGCCATCATGATCATCGCAAGGGCGGGCTCTTCCATGACCGCGGAGATTGGCATCCTGCGCATTTCCGAGCAGATCGACGCCCTGTATACCATGCGCATTGATCCGCTCGGTTACTTGATCAGCCCAAGGATCGCCGCCGCGATCATCAGCTTTCCCCTCCTGACGGCGCTGTTCGATACCATCGGCATCATCGGGGGCTATTTCACCGGCGTTATGTTGCTCGGCGTGAATGCCGGGGTGTACCTTGACCAGACCCAGACCGGCGTGGACACCAAGGACGTCATGGGCGGCTTTATCAAAGCGCTGGTATTTGCGGTCATGGTCTCCACCATCTGCAGCTATCAGGGCTATTTCACGCACATGCGTACGGACGTTCACGGCGCCAAGAGCGTCAGTATGTCCACCACGGCGGCGGTCGTGCTCTCGTGCGTGGTCGTTCTTGTCGGCGACTATGTTATAACGTCATTCCTCATATAAAGGACGATTTCAACGCAGTCCGGTGAAAAACTATGTTCCAGGCCGGTCAAAAAGGTCTCAGATACAAGGCGTGCGAAGGATTGACGAGCGCAGGCGTACTTTTTTCAGTACGTCGAGCGAGACGATTCGAGCACAACGAAGTAGATGAGCCTTTTTCAACGGCCTGATGCGGGGGTCCGTGTTATGAAGAAGTATTCCATGGAGACCACAGTCGGGATTTTTGTGCTCATTTGTCTTCTATGCGTGGCGTACCTGACGTTGAAGCTTGGGGATGTTTCCATGCTGGGTGACAACTCCTATCCGCTCTTCGCCAAGTTCACCTCGGTGTCCGGCCTGAAAGTGGGAAGCCCGGTGGAGATGCTGGGCATGCAGATCGGCCGGGTGGCCGGATTTACCATGGATCAGAACGATCAGGTGGCCGTGGTGGAATTGAGGATCGGAAACGGCGTCAAGATCTACAATGACGCCATGGCCTCGATCAAAACGAACGGCTTGCTGGGCGATAGGTTTGTCAAAATAGACGCCGGCGGCGGAGCCGGCCTATTGAAGCCCGGTGGAACCATCACCGAAACCGAGCCGCCTGTAGATATCATGGAACTCATCAGCAAATATGCATTCGGAGACGTGGAGAAAAAACAATCCAAGGAAAATAATTGAGGTGGCCAATGAGGAAGTTGCTTATCGGATTAAATCTTCTGGTTCTCTCGATGGTCCCGATTCAGGTCCATGCGGACTCGGGGCTCGACACGATCAAATCGCGTATCAACCAAGTGCTTGTCGTGCTGCGGGATCCAGCTCTCAAAAGTGAATCGGCCAAGGAACTCAAAAAAAAGAGGCTTCGGCTGATTTTTGATAATACCTTTGAATACGTCGAGCTTTCGAAAAGCACCCTATCTCGGAACTGGGACAAATTGAAACCCGACCAGCAAAAGGAATTCATGCAGCTCTATAAAGCGCTCCTCGAAAAGGTCTACATGGACACGATCCTATCGTACAAGGACCAGGAAGTCGTCTTTGGGAAAGAAAGAGCGCTCGGAGAGAATCGGGTCGAGGTTGATACCAAACTCATATCGGGATCCACTGAGACCCCGATCAACTTCCGGATGATCTCGAAAAGCAGCGAATGGTGGGTTTACGATTTCGTCGTTGAGAACATCAGCGTGGTCTCAAACTATCGAAGCCAATTCAACCGCATTCTCACCAAGCAATCTCCCGAGGACATGCTTGCGGCTCTTCGCAAACAGGTCAGCGGCCTTTCGGGTCAGGCCCAACAACCTTAACAATCTTTCTTGAACCGCAAGCGGCGACGAATCTAAAATTAAGAGGCGTAAGGCGCGAGGCAACAGGCGAGAGTTCACAGTTGCCTTTTCTTTCGGCCTGACCCCTTTTTTGCCTGTATTTCCGTTTTCATCCTTTCTCCTTTACTCTTCAAGAAAGCCCTTGTCAGAGCACGGCCAAATCGCCTAAGATCGTAAAAATTGTTGATTTTTAGGCAGACGCCTCGGGCCGGAGCGGCAAAGCCGGCCCAAGGTTGGAAAGCGGTGACCGTGTGCCTGTTGTTTCGTCCTTTTAATAGATGGAGCTTTCATGGCTCGTGTGAAGAGGAATAACCAGAGATTAAAGATAAAGACCTGCCTTTGTCTGGCTAATAGAACGGAATCATGGCTAGACTCGAAGATCTAACACGTGGCGCAACGGTCAAAGGCATCCTACCGGACTGTCTTGTTACGGTCGTGAGTGTAAATTGGTTTGGCTCGGAGGCGCTCGAACTAACCTATAAAGATCCCGGAGGGCGCGTCGCCAACCAACTGCTCTACCGCCATGATGAGCCGCGCCTTGAGATCGTCGAGCAGGGCCGGCCCTGGAGTTTCGACGGCGACGGCAGTCTCTTTCGCTTGGTCTCTGAAGCGCACCGCATCCGTCTGGCGCACTTGTTCGATCCAGTTCTGGCAGTCCACACTTCGCAAGTCGAACCGCTACCACATCAGATCATCGCAGTGTACGAGGAAATGCTCCCGCGCCAACCGCTGCGGTTCCTTCTTGCCGACGACCCGGGCGCCGGTAAAACCATTATGGCGGGGCTTCTCATGAAGGAATTAATCGTCCGCGGGGACCTTCAGCGTTGCCTAGTGGTTTGCCCCGGTAGTCTCGCTGAGCAGTGGCAAGACGAGCTCTATCAGCGCTTTCAGCTCCCCTTCGACATTCTGACCAATGACAAACTCGAATCCGCTCGTACGGGCAACTGGTTTGCCGAGAACAACCTTGTTATTGCCCGGCTCGATAAGCTCTCCCGCGACGAAAACGTTCAGGAAAAACTCAAAGCTCCAGACTGTCGCTGGGATCTCATCGTTAGCGATGAAGCGCACAAGATGTCGGCTACTTTTTTCGGCGGCGAAATCAAGTACACAAAACGCCACAGGCTCGGGCAGCTGCTTTCGACTCTGACTCGTCACTTCCTTCTTATGACGGCGACACCACACAATGGGAAAGAGGCGGACTTCCAGCTTTTCATGGCGCTGCTCGATGGCGACCGCTTTGAGGGGCGGTTCCGTGATGGCGCCCATGCGGCAGACGTTTCCGATCTCATGCGCCGGATGGTCAAAGAGAAGCTGCTTAAATTTGATGGTACCCATCTTTTTCCAGAGCGGATTGCGTACACCGTTTCCTACAAGCTCTCTGATGCCGAGGCACGTCTCTACAAAGAGGTTACCGATTACGTGCGCGAGGAATTTAACCGAGCAGATGCACTCCAAAATGACAAGCGCGCCGGAACCGTCGGTTTTGCGCTTACGATCCTGCAGCGCCGGCTTGCCTCGTCTCCCGAGGCCATCTACCAGTCTTTACGTCGTCGCCGCGAGAGACTTGAGAAAAAGCTGCGCGAATTGGAACTACTCCAACGTGGGGCTGTCGCTGCAGCGATTGTGGCTGACGTCCCAGTGCTCGATGACGAGGACGTTGACGATCTAGAGGATGCCCCAGATAACGAGGTTAAGGACGCCGAAGAACAGATTTTAGACCAGGCTACTGCCGCGCGAACGATCGACGAACTTAAGGCTGAGATCGCGACGCTCCAGCGCCTCGAAGTGTTGGCAAATTCTGTGCGGCGTAGCGGCGAGGACCGCAAATGGCGCGAACTAGCGAACCTGCTCTCTCATATCTTTACGCGCGCTTCCGTTGTGGACCGCGTGGCCGAAGAGTCAGCGCCGTATGGCGCGGGGAATGTGCCTAAGCCGGTGCCGTCTCCTCGACAAAAACTGGTCGTATTTACCGAGCACCGAGACACTTTGAATTATTTGGAACAACAGATCGCCACTGTGCTTGGGCGCAAGGAGTCCGTGGTGGTAATCCACGGAGGATTGGGACGGGAAGAACGAAGAAAAGCCCAAGAGTCTTTTCTCCATGATCCAGAAGTACAAGTTTTAGCGGCCACTGATGCGGCAGGAGAAGGCATTAACCTTCAGCGGGCTCATCTGATGGTCAATTACGATTTGCCGTGGAATCCGAACCGGATCGAACAACGCTTTGGGCGCATCCACCGTATCGGACAGACCGAGGTCTGTCATCTTTGGAATCTCGTGGCGGGCGAAACCCGAGAGGGTGACGTCTACCGGACTCTCCTTGAAAAGCTCGAAGAGGCCCGCAAGGCGCTCGGCGGGCAGGTGTTCGATGTCCTTGGTAAGCTACAGTTCGACGGTAAGCCGCTACGTGATCTCTTGATCGACGCCATCCGCTACGGCGAACAACCTGAGGTGCGGGCACGGCTAACGGAAGCCATTGCCCATGCTGTGGACCGTAAACAGATGGAGGATTTACTGGAAGAGCGGGCCTTAGCGCATGATGCTATGGACGCTAGCCGTGTCCGGCGTGTGCGTGAGGATATGGAACGGGCTGAAGCGCGGCGCTTGCAGCCGCATTATATAGAGTCATTTTTTCTGGAGGCCTTTCAAGGGCTTGGCGGTTCAGCCAAACAACGTGAGTCACGCCGCTATGAAGTGACACACGTCCCGGCGCCGATCCGCAACCGCGATCGTCTCATTGGAGTAGGCGCGCCCGTGCAAGTGCGCTACGAGCGCATCGCGTTTGAAAAATCTCTCATCGCGCCCCAAGGTCAACCTCTTGCCGCTTTCATATGCCCAGGTCATCCACTGCTTGACGCTGTGCTCGACCTCACGCTGGAACGCCACCGCGACTTATTGCGCCGTGGAACTATTCTTGTTGACGATAAAGACTTAAGCGAGACACCGCGTGTATTATTTTACTTAGAGCATGCCATTCAGGATGCAAGCTTTACGCGCACAGGTGAGCGGCGGGTTATCTCTCGCCGCATGCTGTATGTGGAGCTAGATGCGGCTGGCAACGCACGGCACATTCAATATGCACCGTATCTCGATTACCGACCTCTAAAATCCGAAGAGCCGACCGTAGAGACAATACTGAACCGACCGGAGTCCACTTGGATCATGCGCGAGCTGGAGCAAAAGGCGCAAGGCCACGCGATTGCTCATGTTGTTCCCGATCATCTCCAAGAAGTGCGCGGCCGGCGCGTTGAATGGATCGACAAGACCCGCGCGGCAGTCAAGGATCGATTGACGAAGGAGATCAATTACTGGGACCACCGGGCTGAGGAACTCAAACTTCAAGAACAGGCCGGCAAGATTAACGCCCGTCTCAATTCGCTGGAAGCTCGCCGCCGGGCCGACGAACTACAGGGCCGGCTTCAGAAAAGAATGGAGCAGCTCGACCTCGAAGGCCAAATCTCCGCATTGCCTCCGGTAGTATTGGGCGGCCTAGTTGTCGTGCCGATAGGATTGATCAACAAAATTACTGGCCACACTGATACCAAGTCTAAAGATGACGTCGACAGGTTGGCCGTCGCGGCGCGTGCGCGCGCCATCATCATGGAAGTCGAGCGCAGTCTCGGCTTTGAGCCTGTGGACCGAGAGTTCGAGAAGGTGGGATACGACATTGAAAGCAAAGATCCTCGCACTGGGAAACTCCGCTTCATCGAAGTAAAGGGACGAGCATCTGGAGAGTCGACTCTGACGGTCAGCCGAAACGAGATTCTCTACTCTCTTAATACCCCCGAAGATTTCATCCTCGGAATGGTCGAGTTCATGAGTGACGCCTCGCATCGTGTCCACTATTTGCGCCGGCCCTTTCAGCGCGAGCCGGATTTCCACGTGACGAGCGTGAACTACAATTTTCCGGAGCTGCTAGCGCGGGCGGAGAAACCGCAATGACGCCCAGGCTCCGCGTGTTCGTCAGCTCGGTGCAGAAAGAACTGGAAGACGAGCGCCTCATCGTCCAGAACCTTGTGAACACCGACTCGTTCCTGTCCGCCCATTGCGTCCCGGTGCTCTACGAGTTCGAACCCGCTTCACCGGACAAAGCACTCGAAGGGTGCCTGAAAGCGCTGGATACCTGTCAGATTTATGTGTTGATCGTGGCGGTTCAGTACGGCAGCCTCGTCGGCGGCCTCTCCGTCACGCACGCCGAATACCGCCGCGCCAAGGCGAAAAAACTACCGGTCCTCGCTTTCATAAAGGGCGACCGAAATGTGAAGCGTGAGGATGGAACCGACTTGTTCCTCAAAGAAATTGACGCCGACGGTCCCAAATACAAGCGCTTCGGTAACGTCATCGAGCTGCAGAAGGAAGTCCGCACGGCACTGGCAAAACTGCTCCGGGATCGATTTGACATTGCTCCGACCAGCGACGAGAACGCGATCGCTGAGCAGACCATCGAGGCCACTTCCACCTTTGAATCCCAACCGCTCAACCGGGTTCGCCGGCAGGACCTTGACCAGGGCGTGCTCCGCCGCTTGATCGCTGCGTCGGAGAATCAAAAGGCCGAGGCTATCTCACAGGACGACCTCCTAGCTGGCGCGTCGTTGCGCGGGCTTGTTTGGCATGATCCGGTTTCGAGAGAGCATTACGCCACCGCCGCTGGTATTGTGCTGCTTGCGAAAGACCCGTCCGCCGTCTTTCCCCAATGTCGTATTCTGGCCGACGCATACCGCGGAGCTGAAGCTGACGGCGATCCCCGTGACCATGAAGATATACGCGGGCCGACGCCTCTCGCCGTCGATCGTGCGCTCGCTTTCATCGACCGAAACACGCGCCATCCAATGAAAGTGGTCGGTCTCAACCGTGTGCGGCTCGATGAGTATCCTGTCGAAGCTCTGCGGGAAGCTCTCGTCAACGCAGTGGCCCACCGGCAATACGAGGACGCCGGCCGTAAGATCATGCTTGAAGTCTTCTCCGACCGTGTAGTCGTCTCCAGTCCCGGCCTTCCGCCCGCTCCGATCACTCTCGCCAATCTTCGTAAAGGGAAGTACCGCCCTTGCTCGCGCAATCCCGTTCTGGCCCAATGCCTGTCCTATTTCCACCGCATCGAAGAGCGCGGTAGCGGCTTTCGCCGTATGCGTGAGCAGATGCTCAACCATGGATTGGATCAGCCGCTCCTCGGCACCGACACAGGCTACTTCCAGGTTACCTTCCCTGGCCCCGGCGACAACATCGACCGCATCCGGGTACCTGAAGACCGCCTGCTGGTGACCCCGGCCGTGGAAGCGCAGCTCAATAAGCGCCAGAAAAAGATCGTCGCTCATGTGGCAGAGCAGGGGTTTGTTACCAGCGGCTGGTGTCGGAAGCAGTTTGGCGTGGCCTATTTGACAGTATATCGCGACTTGAAAGGACTGGTGGAACTCGGTGTCTTAGAGGCGATTGGGAGTGGCAGAAGCACTCGGTACGTACCAAAAACTGACCATGGTTAATCTATCACTTTTCTATCACCATTTCGCCGGAATCTATCACCGCCTGCGTCGGCTGAAATCATCCACCCCACTGACTCCGGGATTCTACCGATTATCTACCGAGGGGGTTCCTCGACGGAACCGGCGAGATTGCAACCATAAACGAGTTTAGTTGCAATTAATCTAGCCATGATGAGAACGTGCAAAGGATATCTATCGATTTTTCGAAGACTTGCGACGAGCAACGCATTGCAACTAAGTTGCAATAAGTTGCAATCCACACGCAATTTCATGCGCAACCAGGACAATGAGACATGCGTAATCAACCGATAATCGACCGACGAAATCTCAGAATCGACCGATCCAGCAGCGGACATGAGAGTGTCAAATCGTCAGATAACCGTCAGATGATTCATCGAAATCGTCAGATTGCCCCGCTCTTGCGCTGGCAAAACGGTCCGCCGAATCATCAACTAATCGTCAACCGATTTCCCGTAATCGTAAACCACGCCGCCTTGAATCCATCAAGAATCCATCAAAGTCGCGCACCTATCCATCAATTCGCATCTGAAAGTTCCACCTTGCGAAATCAAATCCGCAACCGCCCGGCTAAGCTCGCCGGAGAAAATATCCGCAACTATCCGCAACCGGCTTGGCCAGTATCCGCAACCGCCGAAAACTATCGCGTAGCCCGCAGGCAGGCGATATTTCTGTTCTCGGAATCATCCGATAATCATCCGATTGATTCGGGAAATCATCCGACGGACTCCACGAATCTACCGATAATCTACCGACGAAATACTCGAATCGACCGATCCGGTCAGGCAGTGAATTGCACATGACTGCATACAAGAAAAAACTCATCGAAGTCGCTCTGCCGCTCGAGGCCATCAATCGGGCTGCGAGAGACGAGAAGGCCGTGCCTCGACCAGGACACCCGCAGACCATGCACTACTGGTGGGCGCGGCGGCCGTTGGCGGCGACGCGGGCGGTGATCTTCGCGCAGATGGTGGACGATCCGTCGGCGCACCCAGACATCTTCAAGACCGAGATGGCGCAGGTGAAAGAGCGGCAGCGCTTGTTCCGCATCATTGAGGATCTCGTGTTGTGGGAGAACACGACTAACGAAGAGGTTCTTCAGCGCGCGCGTGACGAAATCTGGCAGAGCTGGCGCTATACCTGCGCTGAGAATGCTGACCATCCGCGGGCCAAGCAGCTGTTCGACCGCAAGAAGTTGCCTGCCTTCC
>Ga0210377_10003097_pt1 | contig 14324 bp, 12 predicted proteins | sample PLM4_65_b1redo_FD_155480 | JGI IMG/M metagenome (GOLD analysis project Ga0210377, IMG submission 155480) | Groundwater sediment microbial communities from an aquifer in East River, Colorado, USA - PLM4_65_b1 redo | ecosystem: Environmental > Terrestrial > Soil > Riparian zone | place: USA: East...
CTTCCAGCGCAACGACGAGCAGGGTTTCTCCTACGTTTACAAACAACCCGAGACTCCCGAAGAAGAGACGCTCTGCAAGGACGCACTCGATAACTGCCCGGTCGAGGCCATCGGCAGCGACGGATCGTAGTCGCTTCTGTTTGCAATCAGCATTCAGCAATCAACAATTCAGCATTCAGCAATTGTTCAGTGCATCTTCCTGTCGACGCTGACCTGCTCGTGCCAGTTGTCGGCGAGAAGTACCTCGATCAGTTCCTGCAGTTCCTCCATGTGGAAGGGTTTCGTCAGCGCGGCGGTCACCTTGTTACCCTTCGTGATCGTCAGAATGTCTCCCTTTCCCGATGCGACGACGACTGGCCTCTGCTTTCCCTGCTGGACGTACCACGCGATCCACTCCTCGCCGCTCATTCCGGGGAGGTTCAGATCGAGGAGGATCAACCGCGTGTCGGGATTGCTCTCCAACAGGCTCATGCCTTCGACTGCACCGGCCGCGGAGAGGACTTCATAACCCCGCTTCTGCAGATACGTCTTGTAGAGCGCCAGGATCTCGGGGTCATCCTCGATGGCGAGGATCTTGTTGTTCGGTCCCTTTGCCTTCGCTCGACTTGCCTCCGGCATGATCGTCTCCTCCGCCGAGCTCTTGCGATTTCCGTGCAAACTGCGGCAGTTCAAAGATAATCACGAGCCATGGGCCTCCTTCTCTGGATCGTGTCGGGCCTGCTGGCATTCGGCATGGCCAGGTCGCTGCGAAGCGGCGGCGCGCTGCCGTGGCCGATCGAACTGGCAGCCTCGGTCGCCGCAGCGGTGCTGTTCGGCTTTATCGCGACGGCGTTCGACTTCGGCGGATGGAAAGAGCTGGAGTGGAGGGCCGGCCTGTTCGCGCTCTTCGGTTCCGCCGCACTGATCGCGCTCGCGCGCGTGGCCAATCTGGCATTGGTGTGGTACCGCCGGCCCCAGCGACGCTAAAGCATGCGCGGAATCGTCGCCGTCCTTCTGCTCGCGATCAACACGCTCTTCTGGGGCACGCCGATCGTCTTCCTCGGCATCGTCAAATTCGCGGTGCAGATGACCGCTCCTCGCAGCCGCGCGCGCACGCGCGTGATGCTGAGGCTGGCATGGCTCGGCGAATGCTGGGTCCAGTGGAACAACCGGATCTTCGACGCGATACTGCCGACGCAGTGGGATGTCCGCGGCATCGATGAACAGATGGATCCTCGCGGCCGGTATCTCGTCATCAGCAACCATGTCTCCTGGGTCGACATCTTCGTGCTGCAACGCGCGTTTCGTGGACACGCCGCGTTCATCCGATTTTTCGTGAAGCATCAACTCATCTGGTTCCCGATCGTCGGCCAGGCCTGCTGGGCAATGGAGTTCCCGTTCATGCACCGCTACCCGCCCGAGTACCTCCAGCGGCATCCGGACAAACGCGGGAAGGACCTGGAGACGACGCGGCGCGCCGCGCAGCGGTATCGTCACATCCCGGTGGCGATCCTCAATTTCGTCGAGGGAACGCGATTCACGCGCGAGAAGCAGGCGGACCAGGATTCACCGTACCGCCACCTGCTGCGGCCGCGCGCCGGCGGCATCGGCTTCGTGCTCGCGGCCCTCGGTGATCAACTCGACGCGGTCTTCGACGTGACGATCATCTATCCCGGTCAAGACGTCACGATGTGGGACTTCGTCAATGGCGACGTCCCGCGTGTGATCGTGCGCGTGCGCCGCATCGACGTGCCTCCGGAGATGATGGCCGCCGCGGTCACGGAGCCCGGCCCGGAGCGCGATCGTTTGAAGCAGTGGATTGGCGAGATCTGGGCGGAGAAGGATCGCCTGATCGCTTCTACCTTGTCGTCCGAGAGTGAGCGGAGTGTTGAGTCCTGAGTGCTGAGTGCTGAGTGCTGAGTGCTGAGTGCTGAGTGCTGAGTGCTGAGTCCTGAGTGCTGAGTCCTGAGTGCTGAGTCCTGAGTGCTGAGTCCTGAGTGCTGAGTCCTGAGGCAGGACACCGGCGACGATCGTAGCTCAGGACTCAGGACTCAGGACTCAGGACTAACCAACGCCCTGAACAGCACCATTATTCTGGTACACTAGTACCATGGTACCAATCGTTGAGATCGAGCGCGTCCAGACCGGCGTCCGGATGGAGAAGCGCCTCCTCAAGGTCCTCAAGGGTCTGGCCGAATACCACGACATCACGCTGGGCGATCTGCTCGAGGGCATCGTCCTGCACGCATTCGAGGGCAAGGCTCCGTTCGGGCGTGAGTCCCTCCAGAAGATCGCGGAGCTGAAGAACGTCTACGGTCTCGATCTCGACGCCACCGCGTCCCACCAGCTCATCGAACGATCGCCGGCGAAGCGAAGAGGAAAAGCGCATGAACCATGATCCCCTCGTCCACACCGTCACCGCGTTTCGATGGCTGACCGGGGGCACGCTGGTCGCGCAGAACGTCCACGTACTGATCCGGCCGGACAACGCCTTCGAGCGCCCATGACCGACTCCGATTTCGTCGCCGCGTTCGAGGACTGCTCGCTTCCGGAAGACGCCTTCCACCACCGCGACCACATCCACCTCGCGTGGATCTACTTCCGCGACCACTCCTTGCTCGACGCGCTCTGCCGCTTCACCCGCGGAATCCGCCGCTACGCCGCCTGGCGCGGCAAACCGGACCGCTATCACGAGACGATCACCCTGGCGTTCCTGTTTCTCATCTACGAACGGATGCAGCGCGGCCGGACCGCGACATGGGAGGAGTTCGCCAACGCGAACACGGACCTGTTCCGCAGGAACCCTTCTGTCCTGGCTGCGTATTACCGGCCGGAGACGCTCGCGTCCGACCATGCCCGCCTCGCATTCACTCTGCCGGACCGGCTGCCCTGAACACGAAATCGTTAACGTACGAAGTCCTTCGTTGACATTACGAAATACTTCGTATACCTTCGCCGCTCAGGAGATACCGATGGCAGAGAAGCAGACTCCGCGGCCCACTGACGCCGAACTGGCAATCCTCAATGTGTTGTGGGAACGCGGGCCGAGCACGGTGCGCGACGTCCACGACGCGTTGAGCTCCGTGCAGGCCACCGGCTACACCACCGTCCTTAAGCTGTTACAGATCATGACCGAAAAGGGTCTGGTCGTTCGCGATGAGACCGAGCGGGCGCACATTTATGAGGCCCGTTACAGCGAACAGCGCACGCAGCGACAACTGCTCGCCGATCTCGTCGATCGCGCGTTCGGCGGTTCGCCTGCCAAGCTGGTCGTGCAGGCGTTGTCCGGACGCAAAGCAACCGCCGACGAGTTGAGCGCCATTCGTGAGCTGCTCGATCGCATCGAAGGAGAATCGAAATGAGCACGTTCGAACTTCTGACTGGTCCGCTGGTGGAGGCGCTGGGCTGGGCACTCGTGCATCTGCTCTGGCAGGGAGCGCTCGTTGCAGGCATTCTGGCGGCGGCGCTCTCCCTGCTGTCGCGCCGCAGCTCGAACGCTCGCTACGCGACGGCCTGTGCGGCACTCGCTCTCCTCCCGATTCTCGCGACCATCACCGCGGTGCGATCGTACGAAGCGCACACGCCAGCGGCGGCGTTGCCCGTCGCGATCGCGCCCGCACCAATGCTGGACGCGATCGCCGCGCAACCGCCGGCCATCGCGGATTCGGCGCCATCGCTGCGCAGCCTCGTCTCCGGCGCGCGCCGCTATCTCCCCCTCATCGTGGTCGTGTGGCTCGCGGGCGTCGCGCTCCTCGCCACGCGCCTCATCATCAGTTGGGTGCGCGTCCAGCAGATGGCGCGCGAGCAAGCCAAGAGTGCCGCGGCCATCTGGACCGTCGCCATCAAACGTCTCTCCCGCGCCCTCGGACTCCGTCGCGCCGTTCGCCTGCTCGAGTCCGCGGCCGTCGATGTGCCCACAGTCATCGGCTGGCTTCGACCTGTGATCCTGCTGCCCGGGAGCACGCTGACCGGACTCTCGCCCGAGCAGATCGAGATGCTGCTCGCCCACGAGCTCGCACACATCCGCCGCAACGACTTCTTCATCAATCTCCTTCAGGCCGTCGTCGAAACCCTGATGTTCTATCACCCGGCGGTCTGGTGGATCTCGTACCGCGTGCGCGTCGAGCGCGAGAACTGCTGCGATGACCTGGCCGTCGGAGTGTGCGGTAACGCCGTGCAGTACGCGCGTGCGCTCACCCGTCTCGAGGAACTGCGTGCCGAGGTGCGGTACGCGGCGGTTGCGGCGAACGGAGGATCGCTGATGGCCCGCATCCGCAGGCTCATCGCCGCGCCACGCGAAGCGACAGCTGGCGCACCGCGCTGGGCCGCCGGCGCCGCCGTCCTCAGCGTGCTCATCGCGTTGATCGCGCTGCCAACCCTGCCGATGTTGGCGAATCACGACGAGCAGGCGCCGGGGCCACAGAAGCAGGCGTCGAAGCCGTCGTCGACCGAGGTCGAGGTGCAGGCGACGGAGATTACCCAGGATCCCGAGGACACGGAAGATCCGGATGCCGAGGCGCCGGACATGGATTCGGAGCAGGATTCGGACGTCGTCCAGGACATCGAGGCCGTAGAGGCCCCCGCTCCCCCCAACCCACCCGCCCGTCCGCACGCCGTGCCGCGGCCCGCGCCACCTGCTCCGGTGATCGGCCGGGTTCATCCGATGGTTGCGGTTGCACCGGAGATCGCGGTGGCGGTTGCCGAAGGGGTCGAGGGCGCGCTCGCGGAGATCGATGCGGGCAACTACGAGTCCGACGTCGATGCAAAGAAGTTCGGTTCGTCCGGAAAACTCACGGTCGATGAGCTCATCACGCTGCGCGCCAACGGCGTCACTCCCGAGTACATCGAGAAGATGCGCGCCGCGTCGCTCGGCGAGCTCACTCTCGGCCAGATCCTCGCCATGCGCGTGCAGGGCGTTTCGCCGGAGTACATCCGCGATCTTCGCGCCGCCGGAATCGATGTGCGCAACGCGCGCGAAGTCGTCGCCCTTCGCGTGCAGGGTGTCTCGGCCGACTACGTCCAGAAAATGAAAGCGGCCGGCTACAAGGATCTGGCGGTCAAGGAACTGATCGCCATGGCCGTGCAGGGCGTCACGCCGGAGTACGTGCAGCAGATGGCGAGCGCGGGCTACCGGAGCCTCACGCCGCGTGAGCTGGTGAGCCTGCGCGTCCAGGGCGTCACACCGGCGTTCATCAAGGCGCTTGCGGATGCCGGCTACACGAATCTCTCGGTGAAGGACATCGTCCGGCTCGCCGCCAGCGGAGTCAACGCGGACTTCATCCGCGAGATGGCTCAGTACCGCGACAAGAAGTAATAGGAGAACGCGATGCACTTCCGATCGGTAGTGGCAGGAATTGTTGTCTCCGCGGTGGCCGCAACCGCCGGCGCAGCGATTCACGGCGCATGGACCGCCTCCACCTATGAGGAAAAGCCCGGCTTCGTGCAGCTCAACATGTCACGGCGCAACAGTAACTGGGGCCGGACGACAGACATCTCGAGCTTCACAGGACTCTCCCCTTCTCAGCTCAACGCCGCAACGACGACTCCCGTGTCGTTCGAGCTGCGGCGCGATGCAGGCGTCGTTCGCTTCGAAGGCTCGTTCAGAAACGGCGACGGTGCCGGACAGTTCGAGTTCACGCCGAACCGCGGCTACCTCGACACGCTTCGCACGCTCGGCGTCGGCTTGAAAAGCGAGGACGACGACGAGGAGACGTCGCTCTTCCGCCTCGCGATGCACGACGTGTCGAGCGCATTCATCCGCGAGATGCAGGCACTCGGCTATCGCGGACCGGTGGATATGTATGTCCGCTTCCGCATCCATAGCGTGACGCCCGATCTGGTACGGGATCTCGCCACACTCGGCTTCCGCAATCTCGATGCGGAGGAGCTCGTGCGTTCGCGGATTCACAGCGTCTCTCCGCAATACATCCGCGACATGCGCGCGGCCGGCTTCACGGGTCTATCCATGGATGAGCTCGTGCGCAGCCGGATCCACTCGGCCACACCGGATTTCATCCGCGCGATGCGCGACCGCGGCTATGGCGATCTGACGATGGACGACTACGTCCGGTTCCGCATCCATGGTGTGAAGCCCGAGTTCGTCGACGCGCTCCGCTCCCTCGGCTATGACAAGGTCGCGGCCGAGGATCTCGTACGTATGCGCATTCACGGCGTCTCGCCGGAGTACATTCGCGAGCTGCAGGCCGCCGGTTATCGGAACGTGCCGGTCGACAAGCTGATCTCGATGCGCATCCACGGCGTCGACGCGGACTTCGTGCGGAAGGCGAACGGGCGGAATTAAATTCTTGCCGGCGAAGTCTGAGAATTTCTCTCTCAGAAATCTCTTGAAATCAAAGGCCGGGCGCGGACTCGGGCGCGGGCTCGATCGCGTCATGGTGTGGGGCGTCGGGATTTGACTTCGCGAAGGTTTCCACACCTTCGTTCCTGGCAGAAGAAACGACCGACCCAATCAACCCACGCGTCCAACCCCGTGGCAACTCACCCACTTTTCCCGAGCCCGCGCCCGCGCGCGAGTCCGTGCCCGGCCTTTGGAGTGGCTAAGCTAGTGTTGTGTGTCGCAAATAGGCAGGCTTTCGTTGTGGGCGCCGACGGGCCGGATGCGAATCGGCGCGACGCAGGCGATGCAGGGACATCGCTGAGGAGCGACGGCGAAGCAGACGACCCGTCGCCGCCCACAACCCTCCGGGCTGGTGCCGGTTGCGGCCGATCTGCGGCGTCGCTCGTCGTCAACGATGTCCCGCATCGCCTCCTCCTCGCTCCTTGCATCTCGGCCGCAAGCGGCACCAGCGAAAGCCTGCCTATTTGCGACACACAACACTAGTTCGCGGATTGCAATTAGCCCCCCGAAATCCGGTACCCCCCACCGGACGTACCTATCAACGTGAGCCGGAAGCTTTTTCGCCTGCCCGCTCCTCTGCGAGAGGGTGCCTGGCTGAGCGCTGTGATGCTCAGGAGACTCAGGAGAGCGGCTCTGTTGAAAACGACAGGCGAACGGTTCATGGAAGTGATTGTTCCGACAGGGTCGGGCGCGCTTGTGGTTCCGGTCACATCCGGGCGGCGCGTTGGCCGGAGAATGTGATTCGGGTACAATTCAGCGCTACACAAATAACTGGGTCCGTCCACGCCGAAACCCATCCCCATACGAGAGGTGTCTGTGAGATCCGCACGCTTATTCGCGCTGTTCACGTTCCTTGTCACGGCGGGCTCATTCGCCACCGTGTTCCGTCCGCTCACGGATCGTGAGCTGGTCGATCGATCCGATGCGATCGTCATCGGAACCGTCACCGGCTCGTCCGCTCGAGTGGGCCCCGGCGGCTACATCTACACCGACTATCAGCTCGCGATCGACGACGTGCTCAAGGGAACGATCCAGCGCGGTCAGTCGGTGACGATCAGCGAAGTGGGCGGCATGCTGGACGGCCGCGTCACCTTCATCGAAGCATCGGCCACCTACCAGAACGGCGAACGCGTTCTCACCTTCCTGCGACAGCGACCCGACGGCACATGGTTCACGAGCGCGATGACCCGCGGCCGATTCAGCTTCGCGCGCAACGTCGCCGGTGAGCCAGTGCTGGTGCGCGATCTGGCTGGCGAGATGCCGAACGAGCCGGTGCGGCTGCGCGACCGTTTCCTCAGCTTCATCCGCGATGCCGCGAAGGGCACGACCACATCGTCGTCCTATGTGTCGGCGACGCCGGAGACTTCGTTTCGGAAGTTCGTGCCGGTGACGAACGGCAACGCCCAGGCCTACGCGTTGAGAGCCTCGGGATTGCCCGTGCGCTGGCCGTGCCCGGTGAATCCGAGCCCGTGCTCGGCGATCACTCCGTTCTTTCAGAACCGTACGCCCACCGGAGCGGAAGGCAGTGCCATCAACCAGGGATTGGCACAATGGAACAACGATCCTAACTCGAACGTGGCGGCGTCAAACGGTGGTCTTCTCGTCGGCGCCGGCGGGCCGAACCCCAACGATACCAAGAACGTCATCTACTTCGACCAGACCTCACTTCCGGCGAGCGGATTCTGCGACACCGGTATCGCGTGCACGCTCGGGGCGGGCGGTTTCACCCACACGTTCGATGGCGATACGTGGGTCTCGATCAACGACGCCGACATCCTGCTGCTGACCAGCGTCAATGCGAACCAGACGGTCATCACGCACGAGATCGGCCACGCGCTCGGGTTCCGGCATTCGAATCAGGGGACGCCGTCGACCACCAACGCAGTCATGAACTCGTCCGTCACCATTGGAACGCTGACGACCTACGACAGGAATGCCGTCGACAGCCTCTACGGGAACGGCCCGGCGTGTCAGCCTGTCACCGGCGTTTCGATCAACGGCGGCAACCGATCGATTCCGGCGGGAACCACGACGAACCTCCTGGCCATCCCGGTCCCGAGCGATCCGGGCGGCGCGAACGGTTACTCGTACCAGTGGTTCATCGGAAAGACGGGCGACACCTCGAGGCCCGATAATTCTTCGACGAGTGCAAGCTACACGACTCCCCCGATCAATCAACCGACCGATTTCTGGGTGCGCGTGAGGAACGTCTGCACGACCGCCAACGTTGACGCGCAGTCGGTGCAGCTCACGCCGTCGACCCAGACCTGCGACAAGCCGGTCATCAACACGCAGCCGCAGAGTCAGTCGGTCGGCTCCGGCACGACCGCCTCGCTGAGCGTCGCCGTCAGCGGAACCTCGCCGTTCACGTACGAGTGGTACCAGGGCACCACCGGTGACATCTCGAACTTCGTTGCGAGCACACCGTCCATCACGACGCCGCCCATCACGAAGCAGACGACGTTCTGGGTGCGAGTGCGCAATGCCTGCGGATTCGTGGACAGCACCACGGCCACGATCTCGGTCATCGGTCAGTGCACCCCGCCGGCGTTCATCATCGAGCCGAAGAGCCGCGCGATCAGCTCGCCTCGCGCGGTCGCGCTCGTGGCGGCGGGGAGCGGTGACTCGCTCAACTATCAGTGGTTCCGCGGGACCTCGCCGAACCCGACCAACCCGATTACGGGCCTCGAGGCCTCAGACTCGCGCTTCGTCCGGCAGTTGTATGTCGACCTCCTCGGTCGCGATCCGGACGGTGCGACGACCGGCGCCCTGGTCGGTCTTCTCACCGGCGGCGCGTCCTCCCAGTCCGTCGCGTTTCAGCTCCTCGGCAGCATCGAGTATCGGTCGGAGCTGATCAGCAGCTACTTCAGGGATTTCCTGCGCCGCCCTGCCGATGCGAGCACCATCACATTCTTCCTGCCGCTCCTCGGCACGAGCCTGACGGACGAAGACGTCGCCGCCAGTTTCCTCGGCTCGACGGAGTACTACACGATCATCGCCGGCGGCACGCATGCCAGCTTCCTGGCGCAGCTCTTCAACGATGTTCTCGGCCGCAGTCCATCGCCGGCGGAGATCCTGCCGTACATCGAACAGTTGACCAACGGCACGCCTCGCAGCGATGTCGCACTTCAGGTTCTGAAAAGCGCGGAAGGTCGATCGAAGCTCGTTCAGAGCTTTTTCGATGTTTTCCTGCGCCGTTCACCGACACCGACCGAGCTCTCGACCTTCAGCGGCGCCCTCTCGAACCAGACCGACGAACAGGTGATGTCTTCGATCCTCGGAGGCAATGAGTACAGAGCGTGGGGATCTGTCGCCATCACCGACCAGATCCAGTCCGCCACGAGCTTCTGGGTGCGCGTGTCGAACTCCTGCGGCGGCGTCGACAGCCGCACGGCGACGATCGCCGTCGCCACCGACTGCACCACCTCGGCTCCGACGATCGTCAGCCAGCCTCAGAACGTGAACACGATCACAGGCGTGCCGGCTCTCGTCGGCGTCGGGGTGAGCGGCGCGGGTCCGTTCGGCTTCCAGTGGTACGAAGGAAACCGCGGCGACACGAGCAGGCCGATCAGCGGCGGGACGAAGGCACAACTGCAGCTCATTTCGGCTTCGGTCGGCACGCGGACCGTCTGGGTGCACGTGACCAACGTGTGCAACCGGAGCATCGACAGCAACTCGGCGACGATCACCGTCGCCTGCGGCACCCCCGCTCCGAAGATCTTCGCCGATACGTCGGTGCGCAGCGGACTACCCCACAAAGTGTCATGGGAGGGCGACAACAGCATCTACTCGAGCTTCGAGCTCCAGGTCGCGCAGAAGAGCGATTTCTCCGAAGCGCAAACGCAGACCTTACCCGCCGTGCAACTGCCCGCCGGACAGTTGAACGAGAAGTCGTTCACCGACACGGTGACCGGCGACTTGCGCTTCTACTACCGCGTGCGCGGCAAGGTGCTCTGCAACGGCGCCTTCAGTCCGTTCTCCGATCGTGCAACGACACTCGTTACCGCCCCGCAGCCGCCGACAACCTCGAACATCGTCATCAATATCGGCGGCAATACGACCGTCGGCATCGTCTCTCAGGATCTGTTCATCCCCGGATTCGGCAGCAGCGGGAAGAGCGGGCTGGCGACGACCGATACATTCACGGTGACGTCGGATCGTGACTTCGTCACGGTCGTGCCGTCGAGCGGACCGCTTCCGCCGGAAGGGACGACTGTCAAAGTGAACATCGACTCGTCGAAGCTCATCATCGGCTCGACGCAGGCAAACCTGGTGATCATCGCCACCCAGGGACAGGGAAAGACGGCGCTCGCCTCGCGCACGACGTCGACCTCCGTCTCAGCCAGCAAGACGACAACGGCAACGCCGACCGCGAAGGACACGAACGTTCCGCCCGATTCGCTGATCGTGCTTGCGGTCGGCCACGGCATCGGCGGCAGCGGCCCGTTCCAGTCCGACGTGCGCGTCACCAACACCACGACGGCGCAGCGGCAGTACCAGCTCTCCTTCACGCCGGCCGCAACGGACGGCACCACGACCGGCCGGCAGACGACCCTGACGATCGATCCGGGTGAAACCAAGGCCCTCGACGACATCGTCTCCACGTGGTTCGCCGGGGGAGGTCCCGGCGAGAACCTCGGGACGCTCGAGGTCCGACCGCTCGCGGTCAACAACAGCGTCCCGACCACGGCTCCCAGCTCGAAAGCCACAGTCTCGAGCCGCACCTTCTTTGTCAGGGCCGATGGCGCCACGTTCGGCCAGTTCATCCCGGCGATTCCGGTGGCGCAGTTCCTCGCCAAGAGCAACAATCTCAAGCTCAGCATTCAGCAGATTCAGCAGAACGCCGCGTCGCGGACAAACATCGGCATCGTCGAGGGGTCGGGGCAGCCCGCCAACGTCGAGATGCGGCTCTTCGATACGAACAACAATCAGATCGCCGCGACGTCCGTGCAGCTCCGCGGATTCGAGTTCCAGCAGCGAAGCCTTTCCGATTTCTTCGGCGCCATCACCACGAATGAAGCGCGCCTCGAGGTGAAGGTCCTGAGCGACGCCGGCAAGGTGTCCGCGTATGCCTCGGTCGTCGAAAACAGGACGACCGACCCGACGCTCATCTTCCCGAAATACGCGAACCTGGTAAGTGCGAACCGTTACGTTGTGCCGGGCGTGGCGAACACCCTCGGCGCGAACAATTCGAACTTCCACACGGACATGCGCGTGTACAACGCGGCGACGACGGCGACACCGGTGACGATGACGTTCTCCGGCCCGGTCACGGCGCCCCCGTTCAACTTTACGCTGCAGCCGGGCGAAGTTCGGTCGTTCAATGATGTCGTGAAGAGTGTGTTCAACCTGAACGGCGCCGGTGGCGCGGTCGTCGCCACGACCTCAACGAACAGCTCGCTCGTCTTCACCGCCCGCACGTACAGCCTCAACCCCGATGGTGGAACGTTCGGCCAGTTCATCCCCGGCGTCACGGCGTCCGAGGGCGTGGGTCTCAATGAACGCACGCTCCAGGTCACGCAGCTCGAACAGTCGCCGGCGTTCCGTTCGAATGCCGGCATCGTCGAGGTCTCCGGTCAGGCTACGACAGCGATGACCTGTGGCAACAAGCCTGTCCAGGCGACCGCATGTGCGCGGCTGACCATGATCAACCCTGACGCGAAGACGGTACCGACGGTCGATGTGCCGCTCGGCCCGAATCAGTTCCAGCAGCTCGGCAACATCTTCGCGCAGGTCGGATTCCCGACTGTCTACAACGGCCGCGTCAGCGTGCAGGTCGTCGCCGGAGCGGGTCGCGTGTCGGCGTACGGCTCGGTGATCGACAATCGCAGCAACGACCCGACGTTCGTTCCCGCGCAGTAACGAAGTCCCTGCCAGTCTCTGAAGCGCCGCCGGCCTCCGGCGGCGCTTTTCATTTGCGCGCGGCCTTGATCAGCGCTTCCATGTGCCCGAGATAACGCTCGAAGGCACGGCGTCCTGCGGTGGTGAGCGAGTACTCGGTGCGCGGCATGCGACCCTGAAACGACTTCCGGCAGTGCAGGTAGTTCGCCTCTTCGAGCTTGCGCGCGTGCACGCTGACGTTCCCGTCCGTCGTCTTGAGAATCGCCTTCAGCTCGTTGAAGGTGAGCGAGTCGTTGACCGCGAGCGCGCTGACGATCGCCAGCCGCGTTTTCTCATGAATGAGGCGGTCGAAATCGGGGATCGCCGTTTCGCGAACCTGCCGCTTCGCCGCTGTCGATGCTCTAGCCGCCATAGTTCCTCGCAATGATGAAGCCGAAGAGAAGATGCAATCCTCCGAAGCCGGCCCCGAGAAGAATGTTGCCGGCTGCGATCGGCGAGAATGCTGCGATCGCGCCGAGGGCCATGAAGCAGAGACCCATGATCGGAACGACGCGGATGGAGAAGGCGCCGCTGCTGACGAACGACGCGCCATAGAGCAGCAGCCACGTCGCCGGCAGCGCTTCGAAGAACCCGTGCATCGCGAATGTGGCGGTCAGGAGCGCCGCGGATGCGATGGGGGCGAGGTAGCTGCCGAAGAACCGACGGGCCGCGGGGGAAGTGAGCGAGACGCCGGCACGCCTCCCCTTCCTGATCATCGCGGCGGCGCCGATGACGGCGGCCACACACGCATCGATCAGCCAGACGATGAGCCAGAGGCGCGGCTGGCGAAGGTAGCCATGCCCGGTCGCCGCCGCAATCACCGCGGTTGCGCCGATCGCCACACCGCCCCAACCCGGGATCGAGGTGAACGAGCCCGCGCGCTCCATCGTCTCGCGGATGTAGCGGAGGTTGTCGAACGCGTGTTCATGCAGCGGACGCACGGGTTCCGGCACGCCTGCATGATACGGCAAAGTGCTTTACCGGCCCGAGGAACGCCGGCCTCTGGCCGGCTGGTCCGCCGGCGCCTCGCCGGCCGGTGGGCGGCAGCACCGCTATGCCTGAACGCCGGCCGGAGGCCGGCGGACCAGCCGCCGAGACGGCGGCGCTCCTCGGCAGTACCGCCACGCATCACCGCTATGCCCGAGCGCCGGCCGGAGGCCGGCGGACCAGCCGCCGAGACGGCAGCGTTCCTCGTCCGCTACTCGCCGGCCGCGGCCTTATCCACGAACCACCACGTCTCTACGCCGCGCGTGACCACGGCGATCGGGTAGTCGGCGCCTTCACGGATCTGCCGCAGGATCTCGCGCTTGGAAGCCCCGGCGGCGAGCACGATCCGCAGCGCGGCCGCGCGGATGACCGGCTTCGTGATCGTGACGCGCCAACTGTTCAGGCGCGGCACGTACACGGGCATCGCGATCCGATCTTCGACATCGATCGCGCCGGTTCCGGGGAACAGCGACGCCGTATGGCCGTCATCGCCCATCCCCAGGATCACGAGATCGAGATCGCCGAGGCCGAGCTCGCGCCATTCGATCTCGAGCTGGTCCGCCGTTTTCTGCGGATCGCCGAGATCCGTGCGGAACGGCAGGAAGCGGTGAATGGGCGACGGGCCGTTTGCGAAGAGCGTCTTCTGAATCATTCCCGCGTTCGACTGCGGATCGTCGAACGGGACATAGCGCTCATCGGCGACCACCCAGGTGATCTGACGCGGCTCGAGCTCCTCGCGCAGCGGCGAGCTGCCGAGCCTCTCGTACACCGGCTTCGGCGTCGAGCCGCCGGACAGTGCGATCGAGCACGTCTCGCGTTGCGACGCGCGCTGCACGACCGTCCTGGCCGCCGCGCTGACGAGATCGTCGAGGGAGTCGAAGATGCGGAGGTTCATCCTGCGATCCGGCGCGCCAGACGGATCGACACCGGCAGCACGCGCAGGAAGACGCGGTCTGCCTCCGGCCGCTTGAGCTGCCGCACGATGAGGTCATCGCTCCCCTTCTTCATCGTGCGCGTGACCGATTCCTGCGTCTGCGTCACGCCGTCGACGTGGGCTCGAAGAATGCCGCACTGCGGATCGCGCGCAATGCGCGCCGTCGAACCGTCGGCGAACTCGATC
>Ga0210377_10003098_pt1 | contig 14320 bp, 17 predicted proteins | sample PLM4_65_b1redo_FD_155480 | JGI IMG/M metagenome (GOLD analysis project Ga0210377, IMG submission 155480) | Groundwater sediment microbial communities from an aquifer in East River, Colorado, USA - PLM4_65_b1 redo | ecosystem: Environmental > Terrestrial > Soil > Riparian zone | place: USA: East...
CCCGACGACAAAGGTCATCCACAGAAGAATGACCGATCCTCCCAGGACCAGCAGACCTACCTTCGCCTCTGTGCTCAGTTTTGCCATTGTCTTTTATTCCGCATTCCGCATTCCGCATTCCGCATTCCGCATTTGTTTCACTCCGCATTCCGCATTCGCTTCATTCCGCCGTTATCGGCCCCACCGCGCTGCCGGTAATGAACTGGTGCACGATCGGGTTCGCGGAGTTTCTGATCTCATCGGGCGTGCCGATCTCGATGATCTCGCCCTTGTACAGCATGGCGATCCGGTCCGAGATCTTATACGCGCTCTGCATGTCGTGCGTGATGGACACGGACGTCACACCCAGTTTTTTTCGCAGATCGATGATCAGGTCATTGATCGAGTCCGCGGTGATCGGATCGAGCCCCGTCGTGGGCTCGTCATACAGGATGATCTGCGCGTCCATACAGATCGCCCTGGCCAGCCCCACTCTTTTTTTCATGCCTCCGGAAAGCTCCGACGGCATCTTGTCCTCGACGTCTTTGAGTCCGACGAGGGCCAGCTTCTCGGTCGCGACCTTCCTGATCTCCCGGTCCGAGAGCTTCGTATGCTGTTTGAGCGAAAACCCCACGTTTTCCCAAACCGTGAGGGAATCGAAGAGCGCGGCCATCTGGAACAGCATGCCGAACTTCTTCCGCGTCTCGTTCAGGCCGAACTCGTCGAGGTCGTTCAGGACCTGGCCCTCTATAACCACCTTGCCGCGGTCCGGGAACAGGAGCCCGATGATATGCTTCAGGATCACGCTCTTGCCGCTTCCGCTGCCGCCGATCACCGTCATGCTCTCGCCTTTTTCCACCGCGAGGTCAACGCCACGGAGCACCTGGAGGCTGCCGAAGCTCTTGTGCAGATCAATGAGCTCGATCATGGCCATGGCGTCACCATAACAGCGCGGACAGGAAATAGTCCAGGATCAGGATGAGCATGCAGGAGATGACCACCGCGCCGGTCGTGGCCTTGCCCACGCCTTCCGCGCCGCCCTCGGTCGTAAACCCCTTGTAGCAGCCGATCAGGCCGACGACCGCGCCGAACACCAGCGCCTTGATCAGCCCGTACCAGATGTCCGTCACCTGGGTGTTGTCGATGCTCTGGTTGATGTAGGTGGTCGGGTTGGTCCCGAGCACCTTGACGCCGACGAAGTACCCGCCGGTGACGCCGATCATCATGCCGAGGATCGTAAGAAAGAACATCATCACCGTGCTCGCGACGAACCGGGGCACCACGAGGTACTTCATCGGGTTCGTAGCCAGGGTCGTGAGCGCGTCGATCTGCTCCGTAACCTTCATGGTCCCAAGCTCGGCGGCCATGGAAGCACCCGCCCGCCCGGCCACCATGAGGCCCGTGAGCACGGGGCCAAGCTCCCTCGTCATGGAGAGGGACACGACCGCCCCGATGAGAGACTCGGCGCCGAAGCGCTTGAACCCCGTATAGCTCTGGAGCGCCAGCACCATGCCCGTCGAAATGGCCGTGGTCATCACGACCGGGACGGAGTTGACGCCGATCATCTCCATCTGCTTCAGGACGCTCTTCACATAGAAGGGGCTGCTGAACGTCCAGCGGAGCGTCTGGCCGAGGAACATGAGCACCCTCCCCATCTCGGTCAGCAGCAGAAAGACCTTTTCACCCAGTTTCTCCAGCCAGTCATTCATAAGGAGCCTTGCTCCACTTGAAGATGTGCCAAGGTGTTCAGGAGTAAAGCATCAGAGATCGTCATTCCCGTCCCTACTTCCGCGGGGATAAACTTGCCCCCGTGAAAACGGGGGGCGGGAATCCAGCGTCTCATCATAAGATCACTGGATCCCGGGTCAGCTCGGAAGGACGGAATATTATATTCTGACTGTAAAATTTTAAATTGCAACCGTCAATTTCCAATTTTCAATTTACAATTCCCAATTGTCATCCCGTTCTCGAACGGGAAGACCTTCAGACGTATACCCGCGGCACCCGGCTGCTGATGCCGCAGAGGACCTCGTAGGCAATCGTGTTGGTCTTGACGGCGAGCTCGTCCGCCGTGATCCGCTGGCCACCCTGTTCCCCGAGCAGCACGACCTCGTCGCCCTCGCAGGCGCCCGGGACTTCGGTCACATCGAGCATGCACATGTCCATGCAGACCCTGCCCGCGACCGGCGTCCTGACGCCCCGCACCAGGGCTTCGCCTTTATTCGAGAGGCCGCGGCTGTAGCCGTCGGCATACCCGATCGGCACGGTGGCGATAAGGCTTTCGCGTTTGGTGACAAAGGTCCGGCCGTAGCTGATAGGAACGCCGGCCGGAACTTTTTTCAGGAACACGATGCGGCTGACGAGGGACAGCACAGGCCGCAGGTCCGCGCCCCTGGTCTTTCCTTCGAGCGGATTGTACCCGTAGAGCATGAGCCCCGGCCTGACCATGGTAAAGAGCGCCTGCTGGTAATCGAGCAACGCGGCGCTGTTGGCCGCATGACGGAGCGGGATCGCGGCTCCCCGGCCGTCGAGCTCCCTCAGCAGCGTTCCGAAGCGGTCCATCTGCAATGACGCGAACTGTTTGTCCCGCAGGTCCGCATCGGCAAAGTGCGTCATCAGTCCCTGCACCATGATGCCTTCCAGGTCCTGAAGCTCCTTGATAAAAGCGGGCGCTGCTTCGGGCGCGATACCGACCCTCCCCATGCCCGTGTCGATCTTTACGTGAACAGGGACCTGCGTCTTCAACGCGCGCGCAGCGATCGAGAGAGAGCGGGCCATTGCCTGCGTGAACACGACCGGGGTCAGCCGCAGGGCAACGAGCGCCTCCGCCTGGCCGGGGACGACTGCGCCCATCACGAGGATGGGAGCGTCAATGCCCGCTTCGCGGAGCTCTCTACCCTCTTCGACGAGCGCCACGCCGAGCGTGTCCGCGCCGAGCCCCAGAAGGTGTTTCGACACGCTTATCGCGCCGTGCCCGTAGGCCTGCGCCTTGACCACAGCAAGGACCTTTCGGCCCCCTGCCCGGCGACGCACTTCCTGAAAATTGTGCGCGAGAGCATTGAGATCAATGCATGCCGTTGTCGGCCGGCCCGAAGCAGGAAGCTGCGACAGAGGCGACGTTGCCCGCTCCCGCGCGTTATCGATGGATCTCGTGGTCATTCGTTCTTCGTTGGATTGATGCCCGGCGCTTGTGATTTTTTTTCCTTCTTACTTCCTACTTCCTATTTCCTACTTCTTACTTGTTGCTTCGTCAGTGTATCGTGCTCTCATTGATCTCCTCGAACGCATTGGACGCGGGAAGTATTTCTATCTTGTCGAAGGACTGCGCGCAGTCCAGGCATTCCCAGTGGTGTATGGTCCAGTATTCGAAATCCATCTCGAGGCTGTAATCGTCTTCCTGAAAAAGGTTCGTTCCCCCGCAAAAGGGGCACATGATCGGTTCCATAGGCTCTCCTCCGGTCCGCTTGACCGGAGAAATCTCCTCATATCGGCGGATAAGTGTCGGTCTCGGCCCGGCCCGCGCATGCCTGCGGCGCGGCAGGCGCCGTTACGCGGTTTTCAAAAATCAATTGAAATTTCAGGCGGTTTTGACATTACTTTAGCACAGAGGAAGGCTTTTTGCAAAATGTTTTTTGGCGGGATAAATGCTCTGCGGGTAAAAGAATAGGCGGTTGAAATGGGCTCAGCTCATTCTCCGGAAAATGGAGATAGTAAGGAACAGGAGGTAAGTAAACTGCTCCACGTAATCGTCATAGCTCATCCCATCGTCGCGGAGGACGTTACAGCAGTTCCAGAGTTTTTGAACGATAGCAGAAGAAGTCATGGCATTCTCAGAAGTCTTTCACTTCGCCAGATTCGAACAATACGCACCTTGTTTTTATCATGCCGATAAACAATACGAAAAGGCGGGTAAATGATCTCTCGCAGATGTTCGACATGAAACTCAGGCACGACACGGCCACTCAGCGGATGCGCGCCCAGCCGCTCGATCCTGGTAATGATCTCAGCAATAAGCCTTTTCCCCACATCTGGCGCGCCTTCGTCTGAGTAATGCGCCTGCATGTCCTCAAGGTCCTTGATCGCGGATGCGGCAAACGTTATCCGTGCCTGTTCAGCCATGGGATTACTTCAGACCGAGCCGTTTTTTCGCCTCGAAGAGGGATATCTCGCGGCCTTCTTCCAGGTCCATCAGCCCCTTCACCACGCCCTGCATAAAGGCGCGTTCTTCGGTTTCTTCCTCATAATCCTTGAGTGATCGGACCACGGCCACCCCGCGGCCCCTGCTCGTGAGCAAAATAGGCCGGTGCGTCTCTTGTGCGTGAGAAACCACTTTGCCGGGGTTCACCTTCAGGTCGCTGAGCGGAACAATATCTTCGGAAAATTTGGTGCCCATTGAAGACCTCCTTAATGGTACTATTAACAGGTCCTATTATAGCACTTATTAGAAGCCTTGTCTACAGGAACTTCTTACCTGCTGATCAAGGATACGAAGGGGGCGCTCGTAGGGCAGAATATTTTTCGAGCACGTGAAATTTCACGCAAAAACACTGAAGTCTAACATTAAAGACCTTACCCTATGATGTTTTTTAGCAAATCCATTTATTGACTTCACAGGGCGGAATCTGATATTATTTTTTGTATGCCTCTTTTCACTTATAAGGTTCTGCGGGAAGACGGCTCTACCGTCTCCGACGAAGCCGTGGCGGGCGACGCTGGTGAACTCCGGCAGATCCTTGTTGCCCGGGGCTACCTCGTCGTCGAGCTCAGGAAGAAAAAGACCGGCCTCAGGCCCGAGGGGGGGAGCGCAAAGGACTTCCTCATCTTCAACCAGGAATTCACCACGCTCATCAAGGCGGGCCTGCCGATTCTCCAGGCCCTCGAACTCCTGGAAAAGCGCACCGAAAAGCCCGGGTTCCGCGCCGTGCTTCAGGGCGTCATCCACGAGATCAAGGGCGGCGCGGCGCTCTCCGACGCCATGGCCATGCAACCGGCATGGTTTTCATCGCTCTACGCGGCCACGGTGCGCGCAGGGGAACAGAGCGGCGCCCTCGTCGAGGTTCTCCAGCGTTTCACCCTGTACCAGAAAAAGGTGCTCGCCGTGCGGCGGAAGGTCGTGTCCGCCCTCGCCTACCCCGTTTTTCTGGTCATCACCCTGGTCGCGGTCCTCACGCTTTTTTTCCTTTATATTATTCCGAATTTCATCCAGATGTACGGCGATCAGGCGGGTCCTCTCCCCTTCCTGACCACGCTCCTCGTCTCCTTCACCCACACGCTCACCGCGTCCGCGCCGCTTTTGTTCTTCGCCGCGATCGCTTCGGGGATCGGGGTCTCCCTGTGGAAGAAAACGGAGAACGGCAAGCGGGTGCTCGACGGCGTGAAGCTGAAGGTCCCCCTGGTGCGCTCGCTCCTTCTCCAATATCTCCTCTCGCAGCTGACCCGGACGTTGGCCGCCGTGCTTCGGGGCGGCATCCCGCTCGTGCAGGCTCTTGACACCACCGCGGGCGTGGTCAACAACGCTGTGGTGGCGCGACAGCTCAGGGATGTGCGGAAACTCGTGACCGAGGGTGTAAGCCTGGCCAATGCCTTTGAGCGGACCAGGCTGGCCCCGGACATGACGGTCCGGATGATCGAGGTCGGAGAGTCGTCCGGCGATCTGCCGCAGATGCTCGAGGACGTGGCCGAGTTCTACGACCAGGAAGTGGAGAACCGCCTCGCCGTGCTCACGACCATGATCGAGCCGGTGCTCATGCTCTCCATGGGGCTCATCATAGCCGCGATCGTGGTGGCGCTCTACCTGCCGATATTCGAAATGGGGGCGAGACTGAAATGACCTTGTTCAGAAGAAGACGGCTGGGTGAAATCCTCGTTGCCAAGGGAATCGTGACCCAGACGCAGATCGCCGACATTCTGGCGAATACCGACGGCAGCCGGAAGCGGATCGGCGAGCTACTCGAGGAAGAGGGACTGATCACCGGGGAAGTCCTCGCCCAGGCGCTCGCGGAACAACGGGGCCTGCGCTACCTCGACCTCGCGCGTTTCCGCATCGCCCCGCACTTTCTCGAAACCGTCCCCGCGGACCACATGCGCCGGTATCAGTTCGTTCCGGTCGAGGAGGCGGGCGGCACGCTCGTCGTGGCTGTCGCCGACCCGAACAACATCCCGGCCATCGACGAGCTCGAAATGGTCCTCAAGCGGCCGCTCGAAATCTGCGTCAGCACCCCTTCCGCGATCCAGAGCGCGTTAGCCCAGAGCGGCGCGTCTGAGCACGCGCTCCAGGAGGTTTCCGAGGACTTCAAGTTTCATATCGTCAAGGAGTCGGAGAACGGCGAGGACGTGATCTCACTCGAGTCGGTCGACAAGGACGAGAGCCCCATCATCAAGCTGATCCATACGACCGTGCTCGACGCCATCGAGCGGCGCGCGAGCGACATCCACATCGAGACCACGGACAAGAACGTCCTGATCAAGTACCGGATCGACGGCATCATGTACGGCGCAACCGAACCGATCGACATCAAGTTCCACAGCGCGATCATTTCGCGCATTAAAGTGATGAGCGACCTCGACATCGCCGAGCGGCGCGTTCCCCAGGACGGCAGGTTCAAGCTCCGGACCGCCCAAAAGACCATCGATTTCCGGGTCTCGATCCTCCCGAGCGCCTTCGGCGAAGACGTGGTCATCCGCATCCTCGACCGGGAGTCGATCGCCGCCGGCGTAACGCTCAGGCTCGACACCCTCGGCTTCAACGAAAGCGACCTCCGGCGATTCCGGAAGAGCATCCGCGAACCCTACGGCATGGTCCTCGTCACCGGCCCCACGGGCAGCGGCAAGACGACCACGCTCTACGCGGCCATTACCGAGATAAACAACGGCGAGGACAAGATCATCACCATCGAAGACCCGGTGGAATATCAGCTCGGCGGAGTCGTGCAGATCCCGGTGAACGAGAAAAAGGGCCTGACCTTCGCGCGGGGCCTCCGCTCGATCCTCCGTCACGACCCGGACAAGATCATGGTGGGGGAGATCCGGGACGCGGAAACGGCCCAGATCGCGGTGCAGTCCGCGCTCACCGGCCACCTGGTCTTCACCACGGTGCACGCGAACAACGCCTTCGACGTGCTCGGCCGGTTCCTCAACATGGGCATCGAGCCGTACAACTTCGTTTCCTCGCTCAACTGCATCCTTGCGCAGCGGCTCGTGAGGCTGCTCTGCCCGCGGTGCAAAAAACAGGTGAAGCTCTCGCGTGAAGAGCTCGAGGACTCGGCAATCGATGTTGAGAGGCATAAAGACCACCTCTTCTCCGAAGCAACGGGATGCAAGGAGTGCAACCATACCGGCTACCGGGGGAGGAAGTCGATCACGGAGTTCCTCGACCTCTCGGACCGTATCAGGGAGCTGATCCTCGAAAAGCGGCCTTCGTCGGAGATCCGCAAGGCCGCGATGGCCGAGGGCATGACCACGCTTCGCCAGTCGGCGGTCGCCAAGGTCCTCGCCGGAGAGACGACCCTGAAGGAAATCAACCGGGTGACGTTCATCGAATGAAATTCCAAAAAACAAAGTTCAAGATTCAAGATTTTGCCGGTCCTTCGTCTCTCGTCCCTCGTCCGTCGTCCCTCGTCCCTCGTCCCTTGCCTCTCGTCCCTCGTCTCTCGCGTTCCGGTTTCACTTACCTCGCGCTCCTCGCGGCCATCGTGATCATCGGCATTTCGCTCGGCGCGGTGACCAGATACTGGTCGAACCTTGCGCTCCGGGAAAAGGAGGTGGAGCTTCTTTTCCGGGGCGACCAGTACCGGAAGGCCATCGAGAGATACATGAGCGCCGTCCCCGGGCGGACGGAATTTCCCCAAAGCATCGACGATCTGCTCCGGGACAACAGGACCGCCGTGATGAGGCGCCACCTGCGACAAAAGTTCAAGGACCCTGTCAGCGGGGAGGACTTCGTAGAAATTCGTGATCAAGTGACGAGGCGCGTTATCGGCGTGAACAGCCCGAGCGACAAGGAGCCGCTCAAACAGGCGAACTTTCCCGATGCGTATAGGGATTTTGAAGGAAAGAAAAAATACAGCGAATGGAAATTTGTGTACACGCCCCAGCCGGGCCAACCCGGTTTACCCGGCCAACCCCGGCCGCAGGGCCTCCCCGTGCCCGCTGCCCGGTGAGGCCGGCTTCGGTCACCACGTATTGTAAGCCGTATCATCCTGCGCAATAAGGGGACTGGCGCTGTGCACGTCGAACACGCCGCCGCTCTCATCTCCCTCGGGCGCGACAATGATCCAGTCCGTTCCCCCGGTAAAGGGGTCTTTGGGGATGCCCCTGAGGTAGCTTTTCGGTTTTTCATGCTCGTTGACGAGGTCGCTGAGCGCACCAGGGTACTTCCCGTTGTCGGCGTAATACTGGTCTATGGCGTCGCGCATCTGGAACAGGTTTTCCTTGAGCACGGCCTCCCTTGCCCTGATGATCGCGTATTTCAGGTTCGGCTGGGCGATCGAGATGAGGATGCCCATGATGGAGATCACGATCATAAGTTCGATGAGCGTGAAGCCCCTGGAATGCGGACCGCCGGGCCCCGCGGGAGCAGGACCGTTCGCCGCCTCAGCATGTCTTCCGTCTTCTGTCATCTGTCTTCTCAAACGGTCACCACGTATTATACTTGGATCCGTCGAGGGCGACGGCGTCGCTTTTCGAATAAACGTCGAACACATTGCCGCCCCCCCACTGCGTGGAATCCGGCTCGTCGCCGTAAGAACGGAGTCCCCAGTTGTTCGGATCGTCCGGAGACTCGAGGCCGGCCATGGGGTCCCGCGGTATCCGGCGGAGATATTTTTTCGTCTTGTTCGCGGAGCCGGCCAGCTTGAGCGGCTGCGTCAAAAGTTCGAGCGACTCGGGGTAGTAATCCTGGTCCGACTTGCAATAGTCCGACGAGAGCTTCACGGCGACCGCCCCCGGAGCAGCCGGGGGCCGGCAATCGTTTCTGAATTCATCGATCACCGTTCGTAGGGTGCGGAGATTGCCTCGCAGCTCCATTTCTTTGGCCCGCTTCACGGTCATCTTCGAGAGCGGCATCGCGGCTGACGCGAGGAGGCCCACGATCGCGATGACCACGAGCAGTTCTATGAGAGTAAGTCCCTGTTGTTTCATTATGATAAAAAGAACATGAGAAATATCGCCCTGCGGCTGTCCGTAAGGAATATGATTCCTCCGGCCTGATCTCTGCAAAACGACATATTCACGATGCCGGCCTTACCTCACCGTCATCCTTGCGCCATTGAGCTCGGCTTTGATCTGCTCCCGGCTGAAATTCGTCAGTTTAACGCTTTTCAAGGCGATATCGCTCGCCCCTCCCGACTTGCCCTGGAACACTATCGTGCCGAGGCCCCCCGAGCCGTCGATGCCGCCCACGTCGCCGATGCGGGTCATATAGATGTCCACCGTCCCCGCCTTGATATTGTTCGAGAAGAGGTACGACGTCTGCTGACCGTCCTTTTTCAGGAACGATCCCTCGCCCGCACTTTTAAATTCCACCACTTTGGGATCGTAGCTGAGCGTGATGATGGCGCCGTAGAGGCTGCGAACGTTTTCCGCCGAGAGTTCGAACTTTCCTTCCTGCCCGATCGCCGAAGCCGCGTCAACGGGCATAAGCCTCAGGCGTGCGGCCGTCGAGGCCGCGGGGGGCTCAGCCGGGGAGGGCTTTTCCATTTTCACCGCCTCGACCGCGGCGGGCGGCCCCGTTTGTTCTCTCTTTGCCATGGATTCGAGCATCGCGGTCTTATCCAGCGCCTTGTCCGCAAATTTTGTGCTCTTGCCCGCGGCGGTAACGAAGAGCGGCTTTGTGTCGTAGGCCTCTTCCGTACCCGACCAAAATGCCTGCGAGTCCTTGTCCGGAAGCTCCATGTTGCGGACGATATTCGGCGTGATGGACATGAGGATGTCTGTTTTAATCGTTTCATTATTCGTTGAAGAAAACAGGTTGCCTATTACGGGTATGTCGCCGAGAATGGGGACCTTGATCTTGTTCTTCCGTTCCTCATCCTGGATCAGCCCGCCGATGATCACGGTCTCGCCGTCCCGCAGGTTCACGAGTGTCTCCGTGTTCCGTGTCCCGAACGTGTACTGCTTCTGTCCGTTTCCGAAATCCAACGCGCTCCCAAGCGTGCTGACCTCCATTCCCAGCTTGAGCGTGACCGTGTTATTGAGGTGGACGTTGGGCTCGATGTTGAGCTTGATACCGACGTCTTTATACTCGAAGGTGGAGGTGACGGCGACCGTCGCAGTGGACTGGACCGTGGAGGTCTGGACCGGAATTTTGTTGCCGATATGAAACTTTGCCAGCTTGTTGTTCAGGACGCGTACGCGCGGGTTCGCGAGGGTCTGGGCATCGGAATCCTTCTTGATCAGGTTCACCACCAGGCTCGGGAGTGTCACAAAAATGTTGTCCCTCGACAGGTTCCGGAGCTGGCTCAGGGCGATGCTGCCGGCCGGCACGGACACGTTGGTCGGCGGAGCTGTGCTCACAATCGATGCGCTTGCGGTCAGGTCCGGCGTAAAGTTCCAGCCGACGTTCAAGGTATTGTCCCGCGATATCTCGAGGATCTCGACGTCCAGAATGACTTCCGCTTCCTTGAGGTCGTTCGCGGCGATCACCTTCTCTACGAGTTTTATTTTGTCGGGGGTATCGCGCACGGTGACGGAATTCTGGATTTCGTTCACGTACACCTTCTTGACATCGAGCATGGACCGGATCAGGTTGACGGCCTCTTTCGACTTCGCATTGGTGAGATAGAAGGTCTTGACCATAAGGTCCTGGTACTGGTCCAGCTTTCCCTTGGTCTTGGGGATGATGATGATGGTGTCGGCGCTCACCTTCTTCATGAAGAGCTTGTTCGTGGAGAGGAGCAGGTTGAGCGCGTACTGGAACGATACGTCCTTCACGAACACGGTTACGGGCTGCGCCTTCACCTCTTCGTCGAACATGATGTTGATGCCCGAAAGTTTTGACAGGAAATCGAAAACATCTTTTATGTTCGTGTTTTTGAAGTTCAGGGTGATGGGCTTGTCCGAAGCCAGGGTAAGCGCTTCTTCAGTCTCGGCTTCGGCCTTCTTTTTTTTCAGTTTTTCGATGACATCGCGATATTTGACGTTTTCCGGATCGAGTTCCACCGCCTGGCTCAGCTCGCTGATGGCATCGTTCAATCGTCCGAGATCCTGGAACTTGAGTGATGCGCTGTAGTGCTCCTCCGCCTGTTTCATATCGAGCGCGGACCTGAGCGCGCTCTGGATGGCGGCGTTCGAGGGGTTGAGATACAGTGCCTGCTGGAGTTCCACGATGGCCTGGTCGAGTTTTCGCTCCTTCAGGAAATTGCGGGCCCGCTTATAGTGCTGGTTCGCCGCCGTTTCTTCCGCCCTCAGGAGGGCGGAGCGGTACTCGATGTTCTGCGGCTCTTTTTTGTTCGCCTCGCGGTACTCCTTGACCGCCAGGTCCCATTCGCCGTGCTGGGCGTAGCGTTCGCCGCTCTGGAACGCCATCGATCCCGCGCAGCCCGTCAGCGCAGCGGCCAGCGCCCCGGCCAACACGAGCGCACCGATCCTTTTCATCATTGTCCTCCTGACCTTGCCCTCTGCGGCGCCTGTTCGGGGCCGCTGCCGGAGAGCTCAACGCGCACCTCGACGCGGGTTGCCGTGTCGAACAGGACCACGTAGTCTTTTCCCGCTTCCTTCACCTGGTATGTCTTGAGCACTTTGTCGCCGTTCCTGACGATGAAGTTCTCTCCGTCCTTGGACAAAAAGAGCGTCTTGTCCCTGTCGGTCAGGTACCCGAGAAAACGGAACTTCGAGAGGTCGGCCCGCGCCAGGTCCTGGGCGAGCTCTTCAGGCGTCTTTACCGGCGCTGGAGGAACCGTCGGCGTGACAGCCGTCAGGGGCGTCGGCTTCGGCCTGGGTTTGGGCGCCGGATTTTCCATCCGAAAGATGTCGCGTGCCACGCCGGGGAACTTCTCTCCCCGTTGCGCAAGAAAGACGCCCAGGAGATCGGTCCCCGCGGCCCGTGACGACAGCCCCGGGCGCACAGGTGAGCTTGCGATTGCGCCCCGCGCATAGGTGAGCGGCGCGGTCCTGGGCTGTTCATCGGTCAGGACGCGGTATGCCGTAATTGCCGCGAAGACCGCGAGCAGCCCGATCAGAAATTTTTTTTCCTGCTGCCGGCTGAACGCCATACGCCTTGTTACCGCCCCTTTATATACGTTACGAGCTTCATATCCATCTTTACCCTGCCCTGCCCGGACGTCAATTTCAGCGCCTTGACGCCCACGAGGCGGCCGGAGGTCTCCACGGAGTAAATGAACCGCTTGATATCGGGATACCTGCCTTCCGCGGGGAAAGAAAAAACGAGCATGGCCAATTCACCGCCTGCGCGCCTGGGCATATCATAGGTGACCGAGGCCACGTACAGGTTCAGCCGCCGCGCGTTCTCGACAAAGTCCTTTACGAGGAGCGGCATGTCGTTCTGCGTCGGCATCCCGGCCATGATCCCCGTGAACAACTGTCTCTGCCTTTTGAACAGGACGGCCTCGGCATGCCTCCGCCTGAGCTCAACGGCCGCAGCCTCCCCTGTCTTGAGCCGCGCGGCAGCGGGGGCGACCATGAGGCCGTAGACGAGCAGGTCCAGGCAGAGAAGCGACGCGAACACGACCATCGCCGTCCGGAGCCTGTTATTTTTTTCCGCGAGCCATTGCGGCGCTTGCATCTTCACGATAGACCACAACCACATTGAATGAAATAGCCCCTTTTTCGAGAGATTGATGTCTGAGAAACGGGTCCTTGAACGACGCTGATCTCTCCAGGCCCACGATCAGATTGCGTAGCGCCTCCGGAGACCGGGCCGCGCCTTCAAGCGTAAGCGTGCGGTCTCCGGGATTGAAGTCCACGGATTTGAGCGCCGCTCCCGCGGGTACGGCGGCCTCGATGCTCGACAGAAGCCTTGTCCAGGAAAAATTCCTCGACTCCATGAGGCCGGACATGGCGGAAAGGCCCTTCACCAGCTGCTCGCGCTCCGCGATCAACGACCGCACCTGCTCCTCGTCCGCCCCGCGTTCCTTCACGGCTTGTTCCACAGCGGCGATCGTTGCGCGCAGGGAAAAGGCCTTCCAAAGCATTCCCGCGGCCATAAGCGCGAGGACGATGCACCCTGCGACGAGGCCGGTCCGGACCCGGCTGATGAGCCGGTAATTCCTGCTTGCAAAATTGATCGAGATCATAGGCCGCACCCCGCGCCCAACGCGGCCGCCAGCTCCGGCCCGACGCCATTCAAGGAAGGGGCCATGACTGATGGCGACATATCCTCGACCTCGAGCGACGTCATGTCTTTGAGCCCGTCGGCAAGGCCGGGGAGCGTTGCCCCGGCTCCCGTGAGATAGAGTCGCCCCACCCCGTTCTGCTGCGACGATGCCAAGTGCGTATAGAAATGGAGAGAGTCGCCGATCTCGCGCACAAGCCTCGCCGTGATCTCCTCCGCGCTCCCCCGCTTCACTTCCTTATACCGGTAAAACCGTGCGCCGCCCGGCTCCGCAACGATCGTCGTGCAGCAGTCTTCGGACACGTGGGCCAGGGCAAACACGGGGGAACTCTTTGAAATGAACGGCAAGTAGAGGTTCAAGGAATGAAAGGAAGAGAGCCCCACGGACCAGGGTTCGAGCCCCAGCCCGGCCAGGAGCGACTCGTACTGCGATATCACCGCCGACTTCGCCGCGCAGGCCAGGACCGAAAAACCCTTGTCCGGGCGTTTGAGGACCTGGTACCGGAGGACCGTGTCGGAAACGTCGAAAGCGCTCTTCTCGAGCCGCCAGCGAACGAGCTTTTCGCGGTCAACTGCCTTGCCGGGAAGCTCGTCGAACTCGAGCGTTTGAACGCGGAACACGCCGTCCGGCAGGCTAAGCGCCGCCCGGCGGGCCCGTACCGGAGAAATGCCGTCAAGGCACCGGCGGAGTGCATCCGCAAGCCCGTCAGGATCATGGATATTCAATGACGAATAATCCGCAATAACGGCGCCGGCCGGCAGTGCCGACTTTCCGGCAGCGATCCCCCCGTTGCCCGACACTTCGGCCAGCCGTACTGCGTCGGAAGCGATCTCGATTCCCAGTCCCGGTCTCTTCGAAAAAAAAGGCGGCATGGCACGTATAGTAGCAATGTCCGGCCGGGATGTCAATCAAAACAGGGCCGGACCAGCGATTCCGCAATAACATACGGGAAGGCAATAAACGGAATGCGGATAAGTTTTTTTGAGACAAGCCATAATCGCAGCGCACAGGAAGAGGTCGTAAAGGCGCCGGAGAAACGCTTTTTGCCTACA
>Ga0210377_10003099_pt1 | contig 14312 bp, 16 predicted proteins | sample PLM4_65_b1redo_FD_155480 | JGI IMG/M metagenome (GOLD analysis project Ga0210377, IMG submission 155480) | Groundwater sediment microbial communities from an aquifer in East River, Colorado, USA - PLM4_65_b1 redo | ecosystem: Environmental > Terrestrial > Soil > Riparian zone | place: USA: East...
GGCGATGACCGTCCTGCTCGTGACCCGCGTCGCGCCCGTGGCCGCCGACGTGATGCAGATCCCGTTGCGAGATTTGGCGATCCGCGCGGGCCGGGACGCGGGCGCCGACGGCGCGGTCGCGGTCTACGGGCTGAACAAACCCAGCGTGGTGTTCTACGCGCGACGTCTTGTCACGGTGGTCGGGGAGAGTCGGCCGGAGGAGCTGGCCGCGCTGCTCGCCCAGGATCGGGCATGGTACGTGATCACCAAGGCGGCGTGGATGGACCGGCTCGGTCGGATCGCGTCGTGGCACACGCTCGACGCCCGCGGGGGCTACGTGCTCGCGTCGAATCGACCGCCCGCGACGCGGGACGTCGATTCCGCCGTCCGCTGAGGAGGAGAGAATGACGATCCCTACGACCCCCGGCCCCGACCGCCCGACGCTATCGATCGTGATCCCGCTGTACAACGAGGCGGAGAGTCTCGACGCGCTGACGGAACGCGTGTTCGACGCGATCACGCGCTTTCATCTCTCCGCCGAGGTGCTCTACGTCGACGACGGCAGCAGCGACGGGAGCGCGGCGATGTTCCCCCGCCTCTGCGCGGCGCACCCGGAGCTGCGGGTGATCCGCCTGCGCAGAAACTTCGGTCAGACCGCGGCGATGGCGGCCGGGTTCGATCACGCCAGGGGCTCGGTCATCGTCGCCATGGACGGCGACCTCCAGAACGACCCCGACGACATCCCGCGCCTGTTGGAGAAGTTGGACGAGGGCTACGACGTGGTGAGCGGCTGGCGCCGCGATCGCCGGGATCGCTGGACCCGTGTGCTACCGTCCCGCTTCGCGAATTGGCTGATTGGCCGGGTGACCGGCGTGGTCTTGCACGATTACGGGTGTTCGCTCAAAGCCTACCGGGCCGAGCTGATCCGGCACATCCCGCTCTACGGCGACCTCCACCGCTTCATCCCGGCGTTGGCCAGCATCTACGGCGCGAAGATCGGCGAGCTGCCGGTCCGGCACCACCCCCGCGCGCGCGGGAAGAGCAAGTACACCCTGGCTCGGACGTTTCGGGTCATCATGGATCTGGTCATCGTCAGTTTTCTCAAGAGCTACGCGCAGCGCCCCATGCACGCCTTCGGCTGGGCCGGCGTCCTCATGATGGTCGTGGGGTTCGGGATCGACGGGTATTTGGCCCTCCAGAAACTCTTCTTCGGCGCCGAACTGTCCAATCGGCCGCTGCTCCTGTTCGGCGCGGTGCTGATGTTGGCCGGCCTGCAGATCGCCAGCCTTGGGATTCTGGCCGAGTTGCAGATCCGCACGTATCACGAGTCCCAAGGCAAACCGATCTACACGGTCCGGGAGATCATCGGCTCGCCGAGCGAGCGATCCTGACCATGAAGAAGGCCGGGCTGCTTGCCCTGAAGTTTTCGGTCACGGTCGGCCTCCTCGCGTACCTGTTTTCGCGCGTGGACGTCGGGTCGGTGGCGCGGATCGTGGGCGACGCGTCGTGGGGGTGGATCGCGGCCGGGTTCGTGCTGTACCTGGCCATTCAGGGCCTCTGCGCGTGGCGCTGGCTCTGGCTCGCGCGGGTGCTGGATCTGAACGGGACGTGGATCGCGTTCGTTCGCTACTACTACGTCGGGATGTTCTTCAATCTGTTTCTCCCCACCGGCGTGGGTGGCGACGTCTACCGGTGCTATTATCTCGCCCGGTCGGCCGCGGATTGGAAACGCGCGATCGTGTCGGTGTTGGCCGATCGGGGCGTGGGATTCGCGACGATGTGCGCGATCGCGGCCGTGGCGACCCTCGCGTTCGGGCGCGTGACGCTCCCGCCGTGGCTGGGCTGGGCCTTGGGGGCCGGCGTGGTCGGCGTGCTGGTGGTGCTGGCGGTGGGATGGGCGGCCCGGGGCCCGCTCGCGTGGATCCGCGGCGCGATGCCGCTGGTGTTTGAGTTTGCCCGACGTCCGGGGATCATGGCGGCCGTCGCCGGCGTGTCGCTGCTGTTGCAGACGCTCGTGATCGTCGTGAATATCTTCAATGCCCGGGCCCTGCACCTGGACGTGCCGGTGGTGTTCTACTTCATCTTGATCCCGCTGATCGCGGTGGCGACGATGATCCCGGTCAGCCTCAACGGTCTGGGGGTCCGGGAGGGCGCGTTCGTGTTCTTCCTGGCCCAGGTGGGCGTGCCCGAAGCGCAGGCGCTCTCGCTCGCCCTGGTGTGGCTGGCGGTGATCCTGGCGTCGAGCGCGATCGGCGGCGTGGTGTGGTGGTTCACGCCGGTGCCGGCCAAGCCGGCGGGGACATAGCGGCGGTTAGAATCGGTACTCGATGCCGACGGTCTCCCGCTGTTCGGTGTAGGTCCCGAATTCCAGATCGACGTCCGCCTTGTTGCTCGATCGCTCGATCCAATCGTATACCGCGCGGAGATTCATCGCCCGGGTGAGCTCGACTCGGACGCCCAAGCCGATCGTATCCGTGGTGTCCTCGCGTTCGAAGTAATTCGCGTCCGCCGTTCCCCGGTCGCTGGTGTAGTCCCGCCAGGCGCGGGCGAAGCTGGCCGAGAGGTCCCAAGCGGGCGAGGGCGAAAAAGTGGGTTTGATCGAGACTGTCTTTTCCCGATACGAGGAATCCGAGTTGAGCGTGGCGAACGCGGGATCGGCCCCCGCCGCATCGCCGGTCTCTGCCTCCACTCCCAGTTTGAGGGCGAGGGCGCGATGGAGGCGGGCGGTGGCGGCGAGTCCTCCTCCCTTCACCGTGGTATCGCGTTCGTTGAACGCGCCGTTGTAGTTCTTCTGTTCCCAGATGCCGAACACCTGGCCGCCGAACCGAGGCGTCAGATCCGAGTCGAGGACCAGCCGCCACGCATCCAACCGGAAGTCCGCGGGGGCGTAGATCGCCGTCTGGTTCGGCGGATCGGCTAACCGGCCGACGAAGAACGAGGGAATGAGCCGGTAGCGCAGGGTGACATCGGTCTTGCCCATGACGCGTTGGCTGATCCCGACGGAATAGGCTTGATAATTCTTGATCGTATTGCGGCGATACGCGTTGAGGTCGATGCCGGCGAAGACACGCGTGGGCCTTGGACCCTTGAGGGTGATCCTGACGTCGAGGGATGGGGACACGATGAAGTCGTCGGTTGAGTCCAGCCCGGCGTATTTGGGTCGCGAGGGGTCCGAGGGGTCGAAGCGGGCGAGGTTTCGGTCGGAGTACTGAAAGATATTGTCGTCGTAGCGAGCGGTCACGCCCAGCGTGGTTCGGAAATCGAGTTCACGGGCAGACACGGACGGCGCGAAGGCGAGGAGAAGCAGGCCGGAGACGGCCGACGAGATTGAGGCGAAACGCATGCGCAGAGCTCCTGGGTGTCGGGTGGTGTTAGGGACGAACGTCTTTCTTGGGGATCAGGATTCTGACCGCCGCTTCCGCGGCGGTGGTGCCGCTCAGGTGAAGCTGGTAGTGATGGCGACCGCTCGGAACGGGTAACACGATGCTCCGGTTTACCCCGGGGACGAGTTTTGCGCCGCCGGCGACGGTGGAGATCGGAGACTTCCGGGTGGCGAAGGTGTAGGCGGCGACCTGGTGCGAGCCGAGCAGGCCGTCGTCGGTGACGGACAAGGTGTAGTGTTGTTCGCCCTTCATCTCGGTCGTGTACAACAACCGACTGGAGAGGCGCAAGTCGGTGGGGCCGGTGACCGAGAATTCCAGGGGTTTCGAGGGGGTGACCACGTAGTATTTCTTCTCCTTCTTTTTGGTGACGATGGTTTCCGTCCGGGCGAAGACGTCCGGCGTGTACAAGAGAAATCGTGTTTTCGCGCGCGGTGGGGCCGCGTCGCTCGTGGGCAACGCGATCATCCCGGTGGCGAAGACGCCGATGACCAGGCCGATCGCGAGGCGTGGAAGCGTGGTTCGAGCGAGCATCGGAAGGCCCTCCTTTCTACGGGGTCGAAGGTGGCGGGGGAGCGGGCGGGATGGTCGACCCCCCGGACCCGATCCCCCGAAATTCTCCCGCGCGGAGTCGGGTCAGGTAGTGCCGCATGTCAAGGCGCACGATGCCCGCCGTTACGCCGACGAGGACGATGAGGATCAGCGCGAGTTTGAGCCGGTCGTAGCGCTCCTTGAAGTACACCGGTCCCTGGCCCAGCTCCGGCAGGGGAACGGGATCGATCGGCAAGCCGTACCGCGTGGCCAGGTGCTGGATGTCGAGGAGGTGGATCACGGGGACGCCGCGCTCCGCGAAGCGGATCAGCACGCCCTTCATCGGAAAATTCCCTCCCCCCAAACGCGTGGACAGCCCCGAGGGGATCAGCGAGCCGTTGATGGAATTCCCGAGGCTCGCGACGCCGCCCCCCACGTTGATGAACGCCTTGATCCGCCGACCCTTCGCGTGGCGTTCGTAGAGGGCCATGCGGGCGGCGATCGATTCCTCCAACGACGGTTCGCGGATGGCGGTGACGTTGTTGCGCGTGATGGCGTGTTGGATGGCCGCCCGTCCCTTCGGTGAAAGGCCGCGGCCGATGTCCTTGCCGCCGCCGATTGAGGCGGCCACCGAACGGGTGTGCAAGACGCCGCGATCCTTGAGGACGCGTTCCATGTCGAGCCAGGTGAAGTTCGGGTCGGTCGCGCCCCAGGAGGACGACCCGACCGAGGAGATCACGATCGGGCGGAGTTCGAGGGCCTCCATCGCCGCCAGCGCCGAGATGTTGAGCGCGGGGAACGATCCGGTCATGGCCACCGCGATCGTGTCGCCCTTCGCGAGTTTTGCCTCGGTCAGCAGGTGCACGATCACGGCCGCGAAGTTCGGGTTGGTCGTCGTGAGCTTGGACGTGATGTCCCCGCGGTCGGTGGTGATCAAGGTGAACTCGCTGCCGATCAAGCCGGTGCCGTTCGGATCGTTCACCGGGTCGATGATCGTACTCTGGGGCTGGCGGACGCCGCGCAACGTGTGCTGGGCCAGCAGGGCCTGCTTGGCGGCTGTGAGCTTTTGGGTGTAATGCGGTTCCCGCACCGGGGTGACGGATTGCTCGGCGAGCAGCAGAGCGAGGACGGCCATCGTCGTGATGAACGCCAGCGCCGAGAGCGAGGCCTTATCAGTGCGCCACTTCAAGCGAAATGACCTCCCCCGAAATGAGCATGAGGATCACCCGGACGATGATCGCCGTGGTCAGCATCACGCAGAGCGTTTTGACGGCGCCCTGGCGTTCCATCCAATTGGCGATGAGGCCGGGGATGATGTACCCGATCGACTTGAGCTCGACCGTGTACGCCGGAAACGACAGGATGAACACGTTCTTCGCCAGCCACCCGAATAGGAACCCAAGAATGATCGAGAAGACGATGCGCCGCCGCCCGTAAATCAAAATGTAATTGGTCAGCAATCGCACGGTCCCGAGCGTCAGCAGGCTGGCCAAGACCGTCCCGACCACCAGAAACGGCTGGTGGATGTAGAGGGCGATGTAACCGGGCACGACCATGCCGCCCGCGGCCAAGCCCAGCGATTCCGAGAAAATCAGGCTGAGTACGAGCCCGAGGCCAATGGCTTCTTCGACCACTCTTCCCCTCGATTCTTAAAAAAGGTCACGATCTCTCTCCCCATGCCGCCGATGTTCCCCACGCCCAGGATCGTGGCCGCCCGGGGCACCTGGGCCACGACGGCCTCGAAGAGCTCTTCAACTGTGCCGTGACCGAGGTCGCTCATCCGGTCGGCCGGGACGCCGCGCCGCAGCGCGATCTCGTGGGTGGCGTTGGTGAAGTCGCCGACCAGGAAGATGTGCTGCGCGTCCAGGTCGGACGCGATCAATTCACCGAATTGTTCGGCGCGCTGGAGGCGGTCGCCGCGGTTGTTGACGATGAGAATCACCGGGTGATCCGGCCGGTTCTTCAAGCCCAGGCGGTGATAGATCATGACCGTGGAATCGCGATCGTTCGCGGCAAACGCGTTGTAAAAGGTCAGGTCCTTGGCGAAAAACCGGACCCGATACGCCTGAAGGGCCCCGGCATCGGGCGTTGCCGTATACATCGCCTCCAGCGCAACCCGCCGGTCGATGCCGAAGTGCCCGCACACGGCCAGCGCGAGCGCGACGTTGTCTTTGTGCTCGATGTAGGGGAACCGCGCCAGCTCGTCGTCGCTGACCGATTCGGGATCGCAGGAGAGCAGGGTGGATCCCTTGAGTTCGGCCTTCGCGTGCAGCAGGCCCAGCAACGGTCCCTCCGCGGTGTACACCGTCGAGCGACGGGGGATCGTGTTGGACAAGGCTTCGGCGACGTTGACGACGGTCGGTCCCATCTGGTCGAGGTGATCGGCGCGGCAATTGGTGATCACGCCCAGCGTGGATTGGACGATGCGTTCCTCGGCGATCCATTGAAGGTGCGGTTGGACGGCCATGCATTCGACGACCAGGATCTCCGCTCCGCGTGCCGCGGCCTCCTGCACGACCATGAGTTGCTCGATGATATTCGGCGAGCCGGCTCTATGGATCGGCAACTCCGATCCGTCTTCTAAAATGAGACGCGGGGTGGTGCCGGTGGTCTTGGCGACGGTTCGCCGCGGGCCGGTCCGCAAGCCGGCGGCGATCAGACGGGTGACGCTCGATTTCCCGCGCGTCCCGTTGACGTGAATTCGGATGGGAATGCGGTGGAGGTTTTTTTGGTGGGTGCGAAACTCCCACAGACCGTACGCCGTGAGTCCGCCGAGCAATCCAAGCACAGTCAACACTAGGGCCAACGATAACACACCCCGTCTCGGGGACTCAAGGCTTGACCCGTCATTTCCCGGCGTGCTACGGTGATGCCCTAAGCCGTTGGGGGAGGAGGGGCGAATGGGTACGTCCGCTGAGCCGCGTGTCGGCATCGTGATGGGCAGCGACTCGGATTTGGCGGTGATGGAAGAGGCCGGAGCCGTGTTGGACGAGCTTGGCGTGGGATACACCACCACGATCGCCTCCGCGCACCGTGCCCCGGATCTGCTGCGCGCGTGGATTCGAAAGGCCGAAACGCAGGGTATTCGCGTGATCATCGCGGGGGCCGGAGGGGCGGCGCACCTCGCGGGGGTGGTGGCGTCCGAGACCCTGTTGCCCGTGATCGGCGTACCGCTGGATTCGTCGGCGCTGCACGGGTGGGACGCCCTGCTGGCGACCGTTCAGATGCCGGCGGGTGTTCCGGTTGCGACGATGGCGATCGGAAAGGCCGGCGCCAACAACGCCGGCGTATTGGCCGCGAGGATTTTGGCGCTCCAGGACGAGGGGTTGGCCAAACGCCTGGTCGAGTATCGGGCGAAGATGGCGCAAGACGTTGAGAAAAAAGCGAAAGAACTCCAAGACCGCGGCGGCGCCAAACGCACACCAGGATTTCGCCCCGCTTCGAATCCCTCCTCATAACCACCGATCGCCACTGAAATTTCCCCTTGACTTCGTCCTAGGATGGTTGCTATATTGATTCCGACTAAAAGAGTCGCAGATTGAATTTATCGGGGATGTATTCGGTCGGACTGAAAAGGGGCGAATCGTGCTGAAGTTATCGAAACGGATCGATTACGGGTTGATCGCGATGAACTACATCGCCCACGCCAATGACCACGCGGCGGTCAACACCAAGCGGATCGCCGACGAATATCACATCCCCGTGGAGCTGCTGGCGAAGGTCCTACAGCGGTTGGCGAAGAAGGGGCTTATCGTGTCGCAAAACGGTCCCAAGGGCGGTTATGTGCTGGCGCGATCGTCGGCGGAGATCACGGTTTCCGAAATCATCGAGGCGATTGAGGGGCCGGTGATGTTGACGTCGTGTTCGTTCAGCGGGAAGGGCGAGGACACGTGCGACCAGTGGGGGTGGTGCAACGTGCGTTCACCGCTCCTCAAGATTCAGGACGGGATCAGAAAGCTGTTGCAGGGCATGACGTTGGCGGAGATGTCGCAGTTGAGCCATCCAGAGGAGAGTTCGTATGGCCTTGAAATTTCCAATTTATCTCGACAGCCACTCCACCACGCCGGTTGATCCCCGCGTCCTGGAGCTGATGCTGCCGTATTTCACCGAGAAATTCGGGAACGCGGCGAGTCGGAATCACGCCTTCGGCTGGGCGGCCGAAGAGGCGGTGGAGACCGCGCGCGGACAGATCGCCGCGTTGATCCACTGCGATCCCAAGGAGTTGGTGTTTACCAGCGGCGCCACCGAATCCAATAATCTGGCGTTGAAGGGCGTGGCCGAGATGTACCGGGAAAAGGGCGACCACGTCATCACCGTGACGACCGAACATCGGGCGGTGTTGGATACGGCCAAGCGCCTTGAGAAACAGGGATTGAAGGTGACGTATCTGCCGGTGGGAGCCGACGGCCTGGTCGATCCCGAGGCGGTGAGAAGCGCGATCACCGACCGAACGATCTTGATCTCGGTCATGCTGGCGAACAACGAGATCGGCACCATCAACCCGGTGGCCGAGATCGGGAAGGTCGCCAAGGAACGCGGTGTCCTCTTCCATTGCGATGCCACGCAGGGCGTGGGCAAGATTCCGGTCGACGTCCAGGCGATGGGGATCGACCTGATGTCGTTCACCGCGCACAAGATGTACGGTCCCAAGGGCGTGGGCGCCCTGTACGTAAGGCGGCGTAACCCCCGCGTCCGACTCGCTTCGCAGATCGATGGCGGTGGGCACGAGCGCGGGATGCGGTCCGGGACGTTGCCGGTGCCGTTGATCGTGGGCTTTGGGGAGGCGTGTCGAATCGCGGCCGAGGTGATGCCGACGGAATCGGCGCGGTTGGCGGCCCTACGCGATCGTCTGAAAGAAGGCATCTTTAAAGCGTTGGATGAGGTCTACCTCAACGGTCATCCGGTCCACCGCCTGCCCCACAACCTCAACGTCAGCTTCGCGTACGTCGAAGGGGAAGCGCTGTTGATGGGGCTCAAAGATATCGCCCTCTCGTCGGGTTCGGCGTGTACGTCGGCGACGTTGGAGCCGTCGTACGTGCTGCGGTCGCTTGGCGTCGGGTCGGATCTGGCGCACTCGTCGATCCGATTCGGGTTGGGGCGGTTCAACACCGAGGAAGAGATCGAGTACACAATCGAGCGAGTCGTGGAAGCGGTGAGCCGTCTGCGCGAGATGTCGCCGTTGTATGAAATGGCGAAAGAAGGCGTCGACCTTAAAACGGTGGAATGGACGCGTGACTGATCAGGGCGAGTCGATGAAAGGGGAAATGGGCCATGGCATATAGTGAAAAGGTCGTCGATCATTACAACAATCCCCGGAACGTGGGGAGTTTCGATAAGAAGGACCCGTCGGTGGGGACCGGCATCGTGGGCGCGCCGGAATGCGGCGACGTGATGAAGTTGCAGATCAAGGTCAGCCCGCAAGGGGTGATCGAAGACGCGAAGTTCAAAACCTTCGGGTGCGGAAGCGCGATCGCCAGTTCGAGCTTGGCGACCGAATGGCTGAAGGGCAAGACCTTGGACGAGGCGGCCCAAATCAAGAACACCGATATCGTCCAGGAGCTGGCGTTGCCTCCGGTGAAGATTCACTGCTCGGTCTTGGCCGAGGACGCTATTAAGGCGGCGCTGGCCGACGTCAAAAAGAAACAGACGACGGTTGGAGAGGCCGCGAGCGCCTTGTAAAAGGCCCATCCTCGATATGACCGGACACAGCGAGAGGAGAGACATGGATAATCTTCTGAATATGATCGAAGAGCCGAAGACCGAAGAGGCGACCCTGAAAGTCACGCCGAACGCCGTGAAAGAGGCGAAACGGTTGATGGCGGTGCAAGGGACGCCGGGGTTGGTCGTGCGGATCGGGGTGCAGGGCGGCGGATGTTCGGGGCTCTCGTACAACTTGAACTTCGACACCAAGACGTCGGAATACGACGAGGTCATCGAGGTGGATGGCGTGAAGCTTGTGGTCGATGCCAAGAGTGCGATTTTCCTGAAGGGCACGACCTTGGATTACGTGACGGCGTTGATGGGTGGCGGGTTCAAGTTCATCAACCCCAATGCGACCGGAACGTGCGGTTGCGGGGAATCATTCTCGACCTGACAGTTCATCTCCTCGGGAGGTCCGATGGTTCCGGGCGAGGCATCTGTTTCGTGGATGGGACGGCGATCCGGCTGGAGCGGAAGGAGCAATGAGCGATTCGATGCACCGCGGTGCGTGCCGTTACTGTGGCGCGCCCGCCGAGTCCAACGGTCTGTGCGGCCGTTGCCAAACGGGGGAACGATCAGATTCCTTCGCCGTGATGGGTTTACCGCGCCGTCTCGACATCGACCTGCAGGCCCTTGAGGCGATCTATCATCGTTTGAGCCGGGATGTTCATCCCGACTTCCACCACCACAAACCAGCCGACGAACGCGAAGCATGGCTGAAGCGTTCCGCCTCGGTGAACAAGGCGTACCGGACGCTCCGCGACTTCCACGGGCGGGTTGCATACTTGGTCGAGCTTGAAGGCGGGGGGGCACTCAAGCCCCAGGCCCCGCCCAAATTACTGGAAGACGTCATCGAGGTGCAGGATCTCTTGGAGGAGTGCCGACGGGGTGAGGAGACCGAGCGACGAGCATTGGTCGACCGGTTGCAGCACGAACGGGAACGGCTGCTCGATCAATTGGCTCGGCTGGAGTCGGATCTGAAACGAGGGGCGCAGGAGTGGGACGCCTCGCTCGGGGCCGAGGCCGAACGGTCGCCCTCGCAACGGCAGATCCTTCGTGCCCTCCAAGACCTGCTCGGGCAACGTGTGTACCTCCTCAATCTCGTTCGGGATCTCGAAGCGGTCCCTTCGTCGGTCGCGTAAATGGCTCGCATCGTTGGGATCGACCTCGGCACGACGAATAGTCTCATCGCCTACATGGACGGCACCGAGCCCCGCGTCATCGCCGACCCGGCGGGAGGGCGCTTGGTGCCGTCGGTCGTGTCGATCTCCAACGACGGGCGGATCGAGGTGGGCGAGGCCGCCAAGCGGAAGCTCGTCACCGATCCCGAGCACACGATCTATTCCATCAAACGCTTCATGGGCAAGGGGTGGGACGACGTGCGTCACGAGGCCGCCCTGTTCCCGTACCGGATTGCTTCGCCACCCGAGAACCGGGTGGCTTCCGAGCACACCGACGTGGTGCGCGTGCTGGCGGGCGGGAAGGGGTGGACACCACCCGAAATTTCCGCGCTGATCTTACAAGAACTCAAGCGCCGCGCCGATGCGTTCTTCGGCGAACCGATCACGCAGACCGTGATCACGGTGCCGGCGTACTTCAACGACTCGCAGCGCCAAGCCACAAAGGACGCGGGGCGCTTGGCGGGGCTCGACGTGTTGCGCATCGTCAACGAACCCACCGCGGCGTCGCTCGCGTATGGGCTTCAGAAGAGCAAGCAGGGCGTGATTGCGGTGTACGACCTGGGCGGGGGGACCTTCGATATCTCGATCCTCAAAATCAAGGACGGAATCTTCGAGGTCCTCGCCACCAATGGGAACACCCACCTCGGCGGGGATGACTTCGATCGGCGCCTCGTGGCGCTGATTTTTGAAGAGATCAAGCAACAATTCGGGGTGGACCTCCACGACGTGCCCGAGGTGATGCAGCGTGTCCGCATCGCCGCCGAAGCGGCGAAGTGTCATTTGTCTGCGGTCGAGCTGGCGGGCATTGAGGTGCGGCTTGACGCGGATCGCTGCTATACGCGCACGATCACGCGGATGGAGTTTGAAGATCTCATCCGCGACCTGGTCGAGACGAGCCTGGGCCCGTGCCGGCAGGCGCAGGCCGACGCCGGCCTCCACGGTGGTCAGGTCGATGAGGTCGTCTTGGTCGGCGGCTCGACCCGAATTCCCCTCGTGCGACGGATGGTGGAGCGTCACTTTGGTCGAACCCCGCATGGCGAGGTCAATCCCGAAGAAGTCGTGGCGTTGGGCGCGGCGATCCAAGCCGATATTCTGGCCGGCGGGATCCGCGATATGCTGCTCTTGGATGTGAATCCCTTGTCGTTGGGCATCGAGACCGTCGGAGGGATCATGAGCGTGTTGATTCCCCGCAACACCACGATCCCCACCAGCGCCAAGGAAACGTTTACCACCTCGGTCGACGGTCAGAGCGCCGTGGTCATCCACGTGTTGCAGGGCGAACGCGAGTTGGTGAAGGACAACCGCAGCCTCGCGCGGTTCGAGCTGCGCGGGGTCGATCCCATGCCGGCCGGCCTGCCGCGCGTCGAGGTGACGTTCTTGATCGACGCCAACGGGATTCTCAAGGTCAGCGCCTCCGAACTGCGGAGCGGTAAATCGCAGGCGATCGAGGTCAAGCCGTCGTACGGGCTGACCGAGGGCCAGATCGAGCAGATGCTGGCCGACTCCTTCAAGCACGCCAAGAGCGATCTGGAGCAACGGGCGCTGATCGAGGCCAAGAACGAGGCCGCCGAAATTCTGCACGCGACCGACAAGGCGCTGCAGCGCGGGCGGCAGCTCTTGGAGCCCCACGAAATCGAACGTATCGAGGCGGCAGTCGGGGAGTTGCGCGCGGCGATGGAGGGCACCGACCGCCAGGCCGTGCGCCGGAAGAAAGCGCAGTTGGATGAGGCGACGCGGCATCTGGCGGAAGCGTTGATGGACGCAAGCCTTCACGAGGCGATGCAGGACAAACACGTGTCGAAATTTCTTCCCCAGGATTAGCACGTCCCAGTGCGAGAAGCCGCACCGACCCACGTGCGGGGATCGCGTGGAAATCGCGACTCATGACGAAGCACCGGGTGACGTTTCTCCCCGCCGATATCACGGTGGAGGTCGACGACGGGACGTCCATATTGGACGCCGCGCTGACCCATCACATCGATTTGGAGCACAACTGCGGCGGCAACTGCGCCTGTTCCACGTGTCACGTCATCGTGCAGGAAGGCATGGAGTCCCTGACCGAACGGTCCGAGGAGGAGGAGGATCAACTGGAGGACGCCGACGGGCTCACGAAGACATCCCGGTTGGGCTGCCAGGCCAAGATTTCGGGGCCCATCGTGGTCTTGATCCCCTGAGCGGGAGGATAGGTTCAAAGACATCTCGCTCCTCGGCCCGGCCCGGCGAGGCGGGCCTGCGGAGCGCCACGCAAGCGAGGAAGGGAGGGCATTGTGAAACTGACCTGGCAAGACGCCGAAGACATCGCGATCCAACTTGCCGACCGATTCCACGGGATCGATCCGTTGACGGTTCGGTTCACCGATCTGTACAAATGGGTGGTGGCGCTTCCCGATTTTGCCGATGACCCCGCCAAATCGAATGAAGGGGTCCTCGAGGCCATTCAGATGGCGTGGCACGAGGAGTTCAAGCACGGCTGAGCGGGAGCGTCGCGGTGGCGACGCTCCCCGGAAAGAAAGGGTGGCTCATTGTGATTCCGCGCCCTTGGCGCGGTGCGGGTTGCTACGCGACCTGGAAGGATGGGGAGAGTGTACATTCCGCGCCCTTGGCGCGGTTCAGGTTTGACAAGACTCAAGACGCTATGACAGAATCCGCCCGCCTTCAGCCATCCATGTCGTCAGAACGCCTTCAAAAATTGATCGCCCGAGCCGGGGTCGCGTCGCGCCGGGCGGCCGAGCAACTCATCCTCGACGGCGAGGTGACCGTCAACGGTCGCGTCGTGCGCGAGCTGGGTAGCAAGGCCGACCCGTCTTCCGACCATATCAAGGTCCGGGGGAAGCTCCTCCTGTTTACCGCGCCGCCCATGTACGTCATGCTGAATAAACCCAGCGGCTACGTCACGACGGCGAAGGATCCCCAAGGGCGGCCCACCGTCATGGATTTGCTCCGCGGAGTCCGTGGCCGGGTGTTTCCCGTCGGCCGCCTCGACTTCGACAGCGAAGGCCTGCTCCTGTTCACCAACGATGGCGCACTGGCGCAGGCGCTGATGCACCCCAGCCACGAAGTCCCGAAGACCTACACGGTGAAGATCAAGGGGAAGGTTGAGGACGCCGACATCGCGAGGCTGGAGGCCGGTGGCATGGTCCTAGACACGGGGCGAACGGCGCCGTGCAAGGTGCGGCGCGTGCGCGAGGGCGAGGCGAACGCGTGGCTCGAGGTCACGCTGCGCGAGGGCAGGAAGCGCCAGGTTCGGCTCATGCTGGAGCGGATCGGCCACCCGGTGTCGAAGTTGATCCGAACGCGCTACGCCAACTTGTCGCTCGGCGAGCTGCCGCTCAGTCACACGCGGTTCTTGACGCCGGAGGAGGTTCGCGGGCTTCGCACGGCCGCGACCGGAGCCATGGCCCCGCGGAGCGCCACGGTCCCACGAAGCGCCACGGTCCCGCGAAGCGCCACGGTCCCGCGAAGCGCCACGGTCCCGCGAGGTGCCACGGCTCCACGAGGCGCCTCGACTCCGCGAAGTGCCACCGCCCCGCGAGGCGCCACG
>Ga0210377_10003100_pt1 | contig 14312 bp, 23 predicted proteins | sample PLM4_65_b1redo_FD_155480 | JGI IMG/M metagenome (GOLD analysis project Ga0210377, IMG submission 155480) | Groundwater sediment microbial communities from an aquifer in East River, Colorado, USA - PLM4_65_b1 redo | ecosystem: Environmental > Terrestrial > Soil > Riparian zone | place: USA: East...
CCTGGAATATAGGCTCGTTGCGGCCCGTGAAGTGCGACGGACTTTATCAATGAAGTGAGTCGTGTTCTGCCTAACGTACACAGCCACAACGCATGTGGCTTGCGAGTGGAACGAAGTGAAAGGAGCAAGACATTGAGCGAATACTATAACCGAATCAGAAAACGAATGAGCGTCGTTGTGGCGGTTGTTATGCGTTCGTTTGTGTTCTTGCGGCAACCGCTTTGGTGCGGGGCTGAATCACCTGAGCAGCAGAAGAAAATTGACATACGGAAAGCAAGGCTTCAACGCATGATCGGACTAAAGGCTCCAGACATTATTCTCTTGATGGAAACCGAAATGTTGCTTGATGCTTACACTGGCGGAGGATGGCATACGGTATGGTGGATTGTGAGAAAGAAAGCGTGGTGGCGATGGCAAATGAGTCTATCGCCTCGTGCGGTTTTCATACATTGGTATTTCAAATGGTCTGACTGGACGGGGAGAACCGTATTGCGGGAGGACGGTCGCCACAGTCCAAAATGTGAAGTCCTCATGTGGGATGTGACGCACGACTCAAACTGCATGGAAAGAACAATACCGCCACGGATTGCAAAATGGATTGGATTTGAAGTGTATGAATGTGACCCCGAACTTGAGAAAGATATGAGGCGAAGTGCGTCGGCGAGGTTGCCGCAAGACTGACAACAAATGACGTATAACTACTGTAAGTACGCAACGCAAAGACATGGGTGATTGGAGATGACGAAAGCCCCGGCGATGTGTCTGCATTCGGAACAGGTTCACCTCCTGTAACAGTGCAGACGGGTCTCATGCTGGACCTGCCCCATCGCCGGGGTGTATTTTTATTGGAGTGATCGATGAAAGGGAGAGAATGTTCGCGCAACTGTACGAATGCCCGAAGTGTGTTGAGACATGGCGCGTCGCGCCGATCGAAAACATTGACACGCAGCTGGACACCGTAGAAGTCCACTATGTCTGCGAAGTGTGCGGCAGCGACGTATGGAAGCCGATCAAGAAGGAAGGTCTTCCCATCGTTCACATTCTCACGTCGGAGGAAATGGAAGAAATGTCGTTCAGCGATGAGGTGGATGAAGGGGATGAAGATGAGATACTTTGAGTACCACTGACTCATGGAGAATATCGCCCGGGTCTTTATGTTCTTAGCGGTGAAAGAAACCACGCCTGTACTTGCGACCAAACTTTCAACTGACGCAAGTATGGAGCGAGAACACTAATCAACCACAAAATGCCGAGCGTCGTGGTTTTGGTTGTTAGACGCAGTGGCGAACGAAAGGAGCAACACAAATGCCAATCTACAAAGTCAGTTATGGTAGCATGACCGCAACTTACGGCCCGTCGTTCATTGAGGCCGGTTCACCCGAAGAGGCAAAGATGAAGTTTGGTGGTACGGCCTTCTCGTCGGGAGAACGAGCGGTTTGCATGTCTGCACGAGAAGTAAGCGCAAGAGAAATCTCGGAAGCATGCAAACGTGAACGTGATGAGTGAGCCGCTTGCGTTCTAACGTTAGCGAGGAAAGAAGTAGCACAATGACATTCCTCCGACCTGGACTTCCACCGGTCCCCATCAACATGAAGTTGAGGCCACTCAGTAAAGAGGGCTGGCCTATTCCGTTCTTTGTCTCCTGGAAGGTCGTCGGGAAGATTGAGCGAGAGGGGAAACTACCACTCCTCACGAAAGAGCCGGACTTCGGGAAGGCCGATCAGGAACGCCTCCGGGAGTGCGTCGGCTTTGGGTTGTGCTGGTGTTGCGGTGGGGTGCTCGGACGGCACGTTGCATTCCTCATTGGTCCGATGGCCGTCCTTGACGGTATTTCAGCCGAACCGCCTTCTCATATCGAGTGTGCAGAGTTCGTCGTACAGGCAACGCCGTTCATGCTTGGTCCGACAGCGGACAAACGACCCACCGCGGTGTGGGTGACGAAGAAGTATAATGCGATGCAGTTCACCGATGGGCTGCTCTTCAATATCGGGGAGAACCCCGAACGGGTGTTCTGGTACGCCGAAGGAGAGAGAACGTCACGGTACAGGGTGCAGGTTGCGATCGAGAAGGGAATACCTGCACTCAGGGACAGTTGCAAGGACGAGAAAGAGCGGAACGGATTGAACGTGAAGATCCTTCGGTCAAACAGATTCCTCCCGAGTTTCTAACTCAACGGGCGGCGTCCAGAGAGGAGACGACGAAGCACATGGCAACTAATGAGGCGAGCGAACTTGTGTGGAAGATAGACCAAATTTCCAAGCGATGTGATAGGGCCGTGAACAAGAAGAGTCCTGAAAAACACGATTTCACCAAATACGAAGAATGCGTAGTCAGAGGACGTTGGTTGATTGAAGAGCTCGCGAAACTTGAGTTGAAGTGTGAGCGAGCGAAAGGCGGTTGCGACAAATGAATCCAGCGTGGATGAGGGTAGAAACATTTAAGGAAAAGATTACAGTGGTTGACCTCGGCTACCTCAACGATCCAGAGACAGAGAGTCGGTATTTGATTATGAAAAATGCCAAGGTTGGAAGAAGAAATTTTCAAACACAACCTCAGAACAGATTTGTGGTCGTTGTTCCTGAACAAAAGATGAAGAAGATAGCTCACCTGTTGGTTGCCGGGCGGCACTACTTTGGGACTACTCACTATTTCAAGGATAGCAAATATATGGCTTGGGGCGCAACCGTAACATGGCAAAGACAATCACAACGGTAGTCTGCAACACCTGTGGAGACATTGACGTTTCCGGGAAGTTCGTGGAGCACATGATGAACGTCCATCCAGGGGTTGACCGGAAAGAGAAGATCCCTGTTGGCGACGCCATGCACCTGTGCTCGAAGCATTCCGCTATTGCAATCCGGTGCTATACCACCAAGGAGGGTGTATCTTTTACGGTGACGAAAGAGACGACGAAGTAGCGAGAAGGAAGAAGAAAGGAATGTTGTGAATGAATTGGCTCTCTTTGCAGGATCAGGCGGGGGACTTCTTGCCAGTCAGTACCTTCTTGGATGGCGTTGTGTTTGCGCCGTCGAACGAGAAGCCTACCGTCAAGCCAACCTCCTTGCGCGGCAAGCGGACGGCCTCCTACTTCCTTTCCCGATCTGGTCGGACGTTCGTACCTTCGACGGACGCCCGTGGCGTGGACTTGTGGATGTCGTCACTGGCGGTTTCCCGTGTCAACCGTGGAGTGTCGCAGGGAAGCGGCAGGGGCAGGCAGACGACCGCAACCTCTGGCCGGACACGAAGAGAATCATTCGCGAAGTTGGATCTGAGTTCGTCTTCCTGGAGAACGTCCCAAATCTCCTTGCTCACAGGTACTTTGGACGAATACTCGCAGACCTGGCCGCGCTCGGGTATCGTGTCACATGGGACTGTATCCCCGCATCAGCCGTCGGCGCCAATCACCAAAGGGACAGGCTTTGGATTCTTGCCCATAATGCCAACGCCGACAAGTTCTCTCCGGACGGAAGGGGATTTCATCCAGGCGGGGTTCCATTCGAGCAAACGCCCGACCTACAAGGACGCGCACTTTCCAACGCCGATCGCGCAGACGACGCGAAGAACGTCTCCAGGAAGGCAGGAGACTTCACAAGTCTGACCCGCTTCGTGCAGATGTTCCCGACGCCGGCGACGATAGACTCGGGTTCCGGGATGATCAACAGAAGCCCAAGTCCGGGAGCGGCATCAAGGCCGACGCTGGCGATGATGGCACGGAAGGATCTCTGGCCGACGCCGATCGCCGCGGACGGAGGAAAGCACAGTCCGGCGGTCCGACACAAGGGAGGCAATCACACACTGACCTCGGCGGTTCTCTTCCACACACCGACGGCGATGGACGCGACGCGGGGGGATTACCAGTACGACCGGGGAGACAAGACGAAGAAGAGGCCGTCCCTCCGGGCACAGGCGAGAAACTTCCCCACACCCCGACACCGGGATTACAAGGGGACCGCACAATCGCACGAGTACAAGTCCCAGGAAGCCCTCCCGAACCAGGATCGTGGCGATGGGCAACCTATTGGTGGGAAGTTGAACCCGATGTGGGTCGAGTGGTTGATGGAGTGGCCGATAGGTTGGACCTCACTTGAAGTGCTGTTGCCGAGCATTGTTGAAGATTGGAGGATTAAAAATGGCTGCACACAAAAAAGAACCGATGCAGAAGGCTTGCGAGGGATGCGGGACGATAATGATTCAGCCCCGATGGGCGAACGGGAAACTGGACAGCACCTTTTCGAGCAGGAAGTTTTGCAACTCAAAGTGTTACGGTCTGACGATGGCAACACAGAATCCCACCAAAGAGACATCCCGCAAGAGGGCACAGAGGGCGGTGCAAATGAAGTCGTGCGAGAACTGCGGGGCGACACACAATCTCCAGAGACATCACCCCGACATCACGAAACCGATGGTGGTGATAGTGCTTTGTCAGAGTTGCCATACCCAAGCCGACATGCAACTTGGGAAATGGGGACGTGGTGGGAGCAAGAACCGGACATCCCACGAGTTGTATCTGGTATAACCGAGAGAGTTAATAGACTTAAAGCCATTGGAGACGGACAAGTTCCAATCGTGGTTGCAACAGCATTTCACGTACTCTATCACAGACTCGTAGAAAGGACGCCATGAAAGAATTTTTCGTTGACACCGAAACGACAGGCGTAGATTACAAGGTGAATGCCCTGATCCAGTTGGCAGGCGTGATTGTCATTGACGGCGAGGAGTGTGACTCATTCACGTTCACCATGGCCCCATTCCCCGATCAGATCCTAATGGACGAAGCAATGAAGATCAACGGACGGACACTGGAAGAGATCCTGGCCTTCCCGGATCCCGTCGAAGTGAACAGGAAATTCCAGGAGATCTTGAAACAATATGTGGATAAGTACGAGCGTCGCGACAAGTTCCACATGATTGGGTACAATGCACGGTTCGACAGTGATTTCATCCGGGAGTGGTTCCACAGATCCGGCGACGAATACTTTGGATCGTGGTTCTTCTTCCCACCGTTGGACGTGATGAATCTGGCGGCATTCAAGTTGGCGAAGCGTCGGGCAACCGTCCCCAACTTCAAACTTGCGACTGTGGCAAAGGAGTTCGGACTGGAACCCGAGGGCCAGCTGCATAACGCGATCAGCGACATTGGACTCACGCGCAAACTGTACGACACCTTAGAGAAAGGATAAGCGATGCTGATTGCACGACAGCGACACAAATTGCAGGCCGATCCCCGAGGGAAGATTACTACGGGGAAAAAGCGCGAAGGCGCAGACCAGGGACAGGCACTGGAATACTTCAATCTTGACCCGACGACCAACAACGCGACCGGATTCCCGGAATTGAAGAAGATGTACGGGGACAAGCCCACGAAGATCCTTGTCGTCATGCCCGGTGAACTCATGGATGTGTTCAATGAAGCGTTCGAGCGATGGGGAAAGCCCAAGAGCGCAACGCAGGGCGAGAAGGGATCCAAGATCAGTGAGTGCAACGGCGAGACATGCCGTGTCCGCATTCCCTTTGCTATCGGCAGTGAGAATTATGAGGCGGGTTCAATGCCGTGTATCTGCAAGCGTCTCCGTCTCCGTCACTTCCCGCACGAAGACCCTCCCTACGAACTCGAGGAAAACAAAGAGATGCTGAAACGGGCGTGTCGGTATGGCATGTACCTGACGGTATGGGTAGCGAATACCGAGACAGAGAAGATCGAGTCTCTCGTCCCATATTGTTTCCGGAATGGAAGCCTGAACAGCGGAGCAAGTGTGCGGAGTGCTCTTGAAGATATGAGTGCATTCACGCACAGTATCTATGGCGAGGCCCGTATCCGCTTCATGAAGTTCTGGCTCAGTGTCCAGATGCGTGAAGGCCGGGATGATCCCAAGCAGAAGTTCCCCATTTGGGAAATGCACGTTGCGGAAGTCGTCGGTGAGATCAAGGGTCGGATCTCCAAAATGAGTGAAGCGATGGGATGGCGCAAGCAGTTGGAAGAGACAGCAACACCGCCGTTGATTTCCATGCCGGCAACCATGATGGACCAAGAAGAACAAGAGCCAGAAGACGAGGAAGAGCACTCCGACGATATTTTCCACCAGACCCTTGACGCGAATCAGAAACGTGCGCGAGAGGCAAAGCGTCGGCAGCAGGACGAAACTCGGGAGAACCGATCATGAACGAGCAGGACTTGAAGGATCTCGTTCTCGAAAAAGAAATCGAGGTCAAACGATGGCAGTCTTCGATGAAGACTATCTGGATTGCCATGTACGGAAGTGGTGCGCCGAAGAGTGCCGAGGAGTTGGTTGCGCACGTCACCACGACGTTGAGACAGAACGCCAAGGAGATTGCCGACCTTGCCGATGAGAACGACAGGCTCAGGGCGCAGATCAGCGAACTCGGGCAGAACCCCGAGAAGAGGAAGCGCGGCAGCAAGAAGGCTTCAACCACCGGAGGTACACCGACATGACGCCAGGTGAACAGAAACAGTTTGTGCAGGATCTCGAGACACGGGCAGACCGTCTTGAGGCTGAGGCGAAGATCCTCATTGAACAGGCCAAGGCCCTCCGTGCTACGGCGAAGGTGTTCAAGTTACCGGGAGTAGATCAGCGAACATGGGAGGAGAAGCCCACGGTTCCCCCTGTACGACGGGACGGCAGGAATCAGAACAAGACGATTGTCGAACTGGCCCTGATCGCAAGCAAGAGGAAGGGCGGTCCCTTCACGATCGATGACGTGCTTTGGGAGATCCCGGAGGATGAGAAACAGAACTTCAACCGGGCGTCGGTGTCCAGCGTGCTCAGTCAGGAGTCGGGCAAATCCGATGGGCGTCTTGTTCGTATCGCGCACGGGATCTATAACGTCCGCGATGTCGAAACCCGGAAGGAGAAAGATATGTCGCCTGCAGCACGGAAAGCAGAGATGAGGGGAAGAGTGAAGGGGTTGCTACGACAGGGGATGACCGTTCTGGAGGCGCGGGACATTGTTTGGAACGAGTTCGCGGAGTTGACAAAGGAAGATGTGGCTACCATCATTGCAGACTGCGCAGTCGAGTTGCGCATTGACGTAGAGGGGAGAGCATCGCTTTTGTCATGAAAGAACACCCCATCATAATGTCACCCTGGAAAGTCAATCGCATTCTCGAATGGGACTGGACGAAGGGCGACATGCAGACGCGGCGGGTGATTGTGCCGCAACCGTTTGATTGGATTCAAACCGTTCGGTCCGATGAGTACACGAGTGGCATTTGGTGGTTCGGGCGTGGTGGAGACGTTGGCAGAGAAGTGAATGCTCGTAGCTGTCCCTACGGAGTCCCTGGTGATCGGCTGTGGACGAAGGAGAGTTACTGGTCGTTTGGCGGTGAGATTCATTATAGCGAAGATGTGACCAGCGAACTACTTGCGAAACCACACTGGCAAGGAGGGAAGCATGTATCGAGCCGGTTCATGCCGAAAGTGTATTCCCGCCTCACACTCGAAGTCGTCAACGTGAGAGTGGAGAGAGTGCAAGACATCACGGAAGAAGATGCGAGAGCAGAAGGCTGCCCGTTCTCTTGGGACGGAAAACATTATGACCCTCCAACGCCACAACAAGACCCGTGGCAAGGCTATGGCAGGTCGTCCTTCATCATGCTCTGGGACTCCATCAATGCTAAGCGTGGATTCGGATGGGAGAAAAATCCGTGGGTGTGGGTCGTAACATTCAAGAGGATGTGATGCTCAAGATTGCTCCTGGATTTTCGTTGCCCGTTGACACCGTGACACAGGCGATGGGCCTCCTTGCCAAGCGACGAGCTGGCAAGAGTTACACCATGCGCCGGCTTGCCGAGGAACTTATCTTGGCGAAACAACAGGTGATCCTGGTTGACCCGAAGGGCGATCAGTGGGGGATCAAGTTCTCAGCGGACGGCAAGGGGCCCGGGTTGCCTCTCGTCCTCCTGGGTGGAGAACGCGGGGACGTTCCTCTTGAGGTGGGATCGGGAGAGATGGTCGCACGTCTCGCGGTGGAAGAGCGGGTCAGCATGGTCCTTGATCTGTCACTCTTCCGCAAGCACGAAGTCGCCACGTTCATGACGGCCTTCCTTGAAAACCTGTATCGTCTCAAAGCGAAAGAGGTCTATCGGACGCCGGTCATGCTGATCATTGACGAGGCCGATGCCATTGCTCCACAGAGGCCGCAGAAGGGTGAAGAGCGGATGCTTGGAGCAGCTGAGGACATTGTGCGACGTGGTGGTCAGCGTGGGATTGGGTGCATCTTGGTGACGCAACGCGCCGCCGTCCTCAACAAGAACGTGCTTACCCAGGTGCAAATCCTTGTGGCCCTCCGGACGATTGCCCCCCAGGATCTGGCAGCCATGAACGCATGGATCGAAGTTCACGGCACGGTCGAACAGAAGCACACCCTCATGGAATCTCTTCCCTCCCTTCCCGTGGGCGATGCGTGGTTCTGGTCCCCGGGATGGCCCGACGTCGACGGGATCTTCAAGCGTGTCCACGTTCTCCCTATCAGGACCTTCGACAGTGGGAAGACTCCGGAACCGGGAGAGAAGAGGATCGAACCGAAGAACGCGGCCGACATTGATATGAACGCCTTGCGCCGGCAGATGGCAGCGACGATCGAGCGGGCGAAGGACAATGATCCCGTTCTCCTGAAGAAGCGTATCCGTGAACTCGAGAAGGGAAAGCCCAAGCAGCTGGACGAGGCGGAAATCAGCAAGGTGATGGAGCGCGCAAAACAGGAAGCGCACAGGGAGTATGCCAGCAGGATCAAAGCACTCAAGGCGACGGTCCAGAAACAGCAGATGGTCATGAAGCAGGCGGCTGAAAGGTTGGTCGGTATTGCCATTGACGTACCGAAGCCGTCCGCTCCTCCGATCGTACCAGTTACCCGGGCGCCGGTCCCACCCAGGATTCCGGCCCGCACGGTGGATCTCATTGACATGGTTGTCAATGACGACGGGGGCGTCAATACCCAGGAGCAACGCGTTTTGGATATGATTGCGACTCTGAATAATCGGGACATTGGGGCTGATCAGGCTTCCATTGCGCGATGGTTGGGGCTCCACCCCAGGGGCGGCAGGTTCACCGGGACGTTGGCGTCGCTCAGGGCCAAAGGGTTGCTTGTCGGATGCGTACTCACAGCGGAAGGCAACGCCCGTGCACGAGCCGACGAAACCGGAATCGAGAAGACGAAGGAAGCACTTCAGAAAGGTCATACACGCAAGGTGCTTGACGCCATTGTACAATCAGTGGGACCGTTGACCCAAGAGGAACTTGCAGAGAGACTCGGGATCCATCCACGGGGTGGGCGGTTCACCGGAGATCTCGCGTGGTTGCGACAGATGAAGGTAATCCCGGAACGTGGACCGATCAGTGTAACGGAGGGGGCGTTAGCGTGAGACTGTCGGTGTGCCCCATCGAGTTTGACGAAGCGTGCGCGTTCGTGCGTCAACATCATCGGCACCATGGCGAACCCCAGGGATACAAGTTCTGTATCGGACTCATGGATATTGAGAAGATCGTCGGCGTGGCGATCGTCGGGCGGCCAGTGGCTCGTGTCCTGCAGGACGGATGGACCTTGGAAGTTACCCGACTCACGACGGACGGCACACCCAATGCGTGTTCCATGTTGTACGCTGCATGTTGGAGAGCTGCTAAGGCGATGGGATATCGGAAACTGATTACCTACATTCTGGACAGCGAGGCGGGAACGTCACTCACCGCGGCTGGCTGGAAGTGCATAGCCCACACCCGGGGGAAGACCTGGTACACTCCGTCGAGGCCCAGAGTGGACAAACATCCGACGCAAGGGAAACTGAGATTCGAGGTCACGACATGAAGAACATCATCCCACCCATCACCGAACGTCTCGGGAGATATTGGAATCAACCTCCGACGAGTGCGATCCTAATTGACGATACCCATGCGTTGATGGAACAGAAGACGCTCGAGGACTTGGCGGAATACTCTGCGACCATACCGACCGGAGTATATCCTGGAAAGATGTGGAAGCGGCATGATGGGATCTTCGATAAAGTCTTTCTGGTGCGGGGCGGCACGGCTGTTTGGTTGTTGATGTGGTACGACGAAGGGACCGATCCATTGCATTGTACAATCGAGTCGAGGGAAATCATCCTGTGCTGATAGCGAAAAGTGGGAGGATCGAATACCCCACATTCATCGATGAGTGTGCGGTGTATATCGGGAAACTCCGGGATCTGTACAACTACGATATGAACGAGCAGGCTCAGAGATTCAAGAGAGGTGGTCAGTCAGAATATGTGAACATTCTTGGAGTTCAAGGCGAATTGATATTCTCTTACTTCCTCCATTCCAAGGGCGTCCAACACAAGATGAATCGCCTACTCTCGAATAAACCCGTTGCATCGTGTGACATCGTTATGAACGGGAAGCGCGTAGACGTGAAGACGATACGGACGGACTCTAACAATCTCTTGGTGAACAAAGAGGCACACCACAAGAACAAGGGCGTTGATACTTACGTTTTCATCAAAATACTGGACGGGCATCGGGCAATCTTTTGGATATTCCCCCATGCAGACATCAGCCAATGGAAGGTGATGAATCCGGGATACTCAGAGGCTTATTATCTTCCAGTCGAAACGGCGGGCATACCGGAGGAGGATCAGTCTGGCGATCCATTTCAAGATGTTCTTGACCTGAATCAGAGGCGCGCGCAGGAGGCGAAACGACTGCGAGAGGGTGAGTCATCATGATGATTGGCGGAGAGAGGCGTTGTATGTACTGTCACGAAGTGGTTGATCTCTCAAAGCCGCACGAAGGTATTGAGTTCATCAATGGATACCCTTCACCATGTAGGTGCAGTGGGTTCGATTGCCACAGCCCGGAGTTATGGTGTTATTCATTGCCGATTCAGTTGAAGTGACCGGACCCCTCCGCTGCACGGTGCACGGGCGGAATGTGAAGTTCATATTTCACTACCTGACCAACGTCTATTACCATCAGCACAAGAACGGCGGGCGATGTTGCTTCCACGTCGTCCTTCTCCCAAACAGGAAGAACCCGAAGATCCGGGACAAGCATAAGGACTTGAACGAATGATCACCGTAACAACAAATAAGCATGGCTTCACCGCTGGCGATACGACCGACGTTCCCATGCTGGGAGTTGAGAAGAACGAAGAACCGAAATGGTGTCGGTACATCGTGACGAGTGTGGAGAGCGAGACATCGTTTTCCATCCGGGCGTGTATCTGGTATGAGAACGTCTGGTTTGCGTTCCGTGATTGGTGCAGGGCGGTATGGAGAGCAACGTTGGAACTGTACGACGAGGCGAGGGGATATGGAGAATAGCAGAATTCAGTGGACCCATCACACTTTCAACGGGTGGATCGGTTGTTCCCACAAGTCGAAGCATCCCGGTTGCGCGCATTGCTACGCTGAGGACGAACAGGCTGACCGTCGTGGCCGTGTCGTGTGGGGGCCGAAGGGGACACGCAGCATGACGAGGCCGGATTACTGGAAGAATCCGCTCCGATGGAACGAGGAAGCGCGGCGCAGTGGCATCCGAAAGCGTGTGTTCGCATTCAGCCTGGCGGATGTGTTCGAGGACTGGAAAGGTTACGTCACGCAGAAATGGATGGACGAAGGGCGTTCACACCAGCGCATGATTACGATGGACCAAGCGAGACAGGAGTTATTCCAACTCATCGATGCGACACAGTACCTGGACTGGCTTCTCCTCACCAAACGCCCGGAAAACGTGCGGGCGATGTGGTGGCCACCAGACCGCGACACACACAAATACCTGAAGATCGACAAAGAGGAGGTGCGCGAGGTCAAAGGATTCAGCGGCTATTTCGTTTCCAATCTCGGCACAGTTTATACGACGAACGGAAGTTCTCATTGCCTCCGATGCGGCACCCCTCTTGAAGGCTTCACCAGAAAAAAGTATTGCAGCCCCGCATGTCGGCAAGCCATGTGGAAGGCCGGCAAGACGAGCGTGCCGGATGATGCAAAGGTGCCACTATCCCCCGACATTGGCGAGGAAGGTCATTGTCGCGTGACGTTGTTTCGCGACGGGCAACGGTTCAGGATGCTCGTCCATCGCCTTGTGCTCGCGGCGTTTGTCCGAGAGCCAGGGGCACATGAGGAAGGTTGCCACCGTGACAGAAACCCGATGAACAATCGCGTTGACAATCTTCGATGGGATTCTCAGGCGGGCAATCAGACCGATCGAAGGAGGCACGGAACGCATCAGAGTTACATAAAGATCACGCCTGCCCAAGTTGCTGAGATTCGCGACAAAGCGGCAGATGGCCAGAGCTTTGCCTCTCTTGGGATAGAGCATGGCATTTCCGGCACGCAAATATCCAACATCGTCAACGAGCGCCACTGGAAAAACTACGACAGCCTGCGCAGGGACAATTGTTGGATAGGAACCAGTATCAGCGACCAGGCAACGGCGGATCAGTACATTCCCGAGTTGCTGAAACTGCGAGGACTGGCGCCGGTGTTGTTCGTGAGTGCGGAACCATTGTTGAGCCAGGTTGATCTAACCAATATCCTTCTCCCTGGACCGGGTAAGAAATCACCAACACTCAATGCACTGGAGGGCAGGGTCTATCACGAAGATGGTGTCACAAGGGATGCGAGTCTTGACTGGCTCATTGTAGGCGGTGAGTCTGGATCGAAGGCGAGGCCGTTCAACCTCCAGTGGGGGCGGGACCTGATTAGTCAATGCACGACGGCTGATGTGCCGGTACCAGTGTTCATGAAGCAGGTGGGATCGAATCCACAGGAAGAGAATGTGTACACTCCATCGGATTCCAACGAGCCAGAGAAGGTAACGCGTTTCCACAAGATGAAAGATAAGAAGGGCGGCAACCCGGATGAGTGGCCGGCAGCATTGCGCGTACGGGAGATCCCCCACATTAACAGGAGAGACTACTTGTGATGAAAGAAGCATGGAATTACATTTGGCTTTGCCTTGGGGCGATCGGCATTATCTTATTTGTCATGGTCATTGATGCGTTCCTCAAGGCTGCAATCTTGAAGCGTCGCATTGCCAAGGAAGACGAGAAACGAAAGAAAAGGAAACGCGATGGCGCAGTTGACAAGGTTTGAGATCTCCAAAATCTACCACGGTTCGGACGGTGACGCCACGAAGAGACTGTACGAACACTTGAAGGCGATCGGGCCCCGCGGAGAACTCGCAGTGAACCTCCTCCGGGCGCAGAAGTGTTCCACGCGTGCGAAGGTGTATCGGGGCGGCAATGGCCGCGGCAGCTACCGTCAGCAGGCGTATAACACCAAGCAGTGGGCGATGCAGAATCTGTGCACGATTCTTGAACAACTGACTTACACATGGGGGTGGAAGTTGGATATGGGTCAAGCCGTGCACTCCTGGGTCTTGTATGTTGAATTGCCGACAGGCCAAGTGAGTTTCCACGCGGAGAAACGTCTGTACGGTCCGGTGTACGGGGATGAGTGGGACGGCAGCCACAAGAGCGAAGAACGCATACTGGGATTTGCCAAGAACCTCAACGAAGAGCACACCAAATGATAGAAGAACCCGTTCGCCTTATCCCACCGAAAGCAGTTGAGATTGAATCAAAGGTTCTCGGGGCGATGATCATTGACGCCACAGCGGTGCCAAAGGGGATCGAGTTGTTGACCGAGGACGCATTCCATGTGGATTACCATGCGAAGATTTGGAAGGCGATGGTGGTTTTGTTTCAGGAAACAAAACCGATTGACGCTGTGACCCTTGCCGAGCAGCTCAGGAAGAACGGGCATCTTGAGACGGTGGGAGGGGAAGCCTACCTCACGGAACTCACCAAGCAAATTACCTCTGCAGTCGACATTGAGTATAATGCCAGGATACTGCTTGAGAAGATGATCCTGCGTACACTCATCAGCCAATCCAACGCATTGACCGCGCGGGCTTTCTCGCCCACGGAAGACGCGTTGACGCTTCTGGATGAAGCGGAACAAATGATGTTCAACCTGAGAAACCACCAGCAGCATCGTGGGTTCGTCGGGATGATGAACGCCGTGCACGTCACGCTGGAAGCACTCGAGGGGGTCCACGCCAGGACGAAAGCCTTGACGGGCATTCCCACAGGCTTCCGGTCCCTGGACATGCTCACCGGTGGATGGCAGAACTCAGACTTGATTATCATTGCTGGCCGTCCCTCCTCCGGGAAGACAGCCTTTGCACTTTCACTTGCGCGCAACGCCGCCGGCGATCGGGAACAACCAACAGGGATAGGGATATTCTCCCTTGAAATGACGACGCGGCAGCTATCCATGCGCCTTCTGGCAGCTGAGGCGAGAGTGGACGCACATC
>Ga0210377_10003101_pt1 | contig 14311 bp, 13 predicted proteins | sample PLM4_65_b1redo_FD_155480 | JGI IMG/M metagenome (GOLD analysis project Ga0210377, IMG submission 155480) | Groundwater sediment microbial communities from an aquifer in East River, Colorado, USA - PLM4_65_b1 redo | ecosystem: Environmental > Terrestrial > Soil > Riparian zone | place: USA: East...
CTCAAGGGGAGAGGGAACCCCGGCATCCGCTTCCTTAATTCCCTCCCCCCTTGAGGGGGAGGGTTAGGGAGGGGGGTCGCGCAGTTAACGGCGCAGAAAATTCAATCCAGATCCTCGGCCAGCGCGGCGCGGACGCGCTCGGGGATCACGGCCGAATGACCATAAGCCTCGTGGTTGATCGCGACGGTCGCGCGCGCGTTCGGCTGCTTGAACTTGGCGGCCTGCGCGTCGGTGAACGGGAAGTGGATGAACTGCACGGACGACGCCTTGCCCTCCTCCGTCGTGCGGTCGACGTCCTCTTCCGCCTCGCCGTGGATGGTCTCGCCGGCGAATTCGAGCGTCACCGTCTCCTCGACGCCGCCGAGATTGCCGAGGAAATGCGCCCGCTGCGTCGGGTTGTCGATCTCGAACATCAACGTCGCGACCAGCTCGCGCCCCTTCGGGATCAACGGGTTATAGGCTTCGAGCTCGCCCGCGATCTGCTCCTCGCCGCCCTTTTCGATGTAGAGCATCTCATGCACCTGGTTCCACATCGTGTCGTAGTTCTCGAAATAGAACGTGGCGTAGGGGCCGATCTCGACGCGCCGGTCGCGCTTGATCTGTGTCATGGCGCGGCGCCGCTCGGCGCGGTTCTTGCCGTACTCGTCCATCGGGATGATGTCGGCGCGGGTGATCTCGCGTTTCATGATGGCTTCCATGGTCATAATCCGTAGGCTTGTGCGATGAGCTGGATCGGATGCGGCGCCACGGGAGGAACGGCGGCGCCCTCGATTCGCTCCATTCCTTGCAGGATGTGCTGGCCCGCAAGGGGGCATTCGGAAACGACGTGGCGCTTGCCGCTTTCCGCCGCGGTGCGGGCGACCGGACGTCCCACCTTGATCGCGACGTCGAAATTCTCGCTCTTGATGCCCCACGACCCGCCATGGCCGGAGCAGCGCTCGATCACCTGCACCTCGGTATCGGGCACCAGGCGCAGCATCTCGGCCGCTTTCGGGCCCAGATTCTGGGCGCGCGCGTGGCAGGCCAGGTGCACCACGATGCCGCCCTCGATGGGCGAAAGCCCGGGCGCCAACCCTTCGCCCTTGGCGATGTCGACCACGTATTCGGCGACATCCCGCGTCGCGGCAGAGAGCAGCTTCACGTCCGCGTTGTCGGGCACCAGAAGCGGCCATTCGAATTTCAGCATCAGCGCGCAGGACGGGATCAGGGCGATCACGTCATAGCCCTTCTCGATCCAGGGCTTGAGCTCCGCCGAAACGCGCGCGGCGTTGCCGGCCACACGCTTCAGGTCGCCATGCTCCAGCATCGGCATGCCGCAGCAGCCGGGATAGACGACCTCGGTCTCGACGCCGTTCTTGGCGAGCACGGCACGCGCGGCCTCGCCGATCTCGGGATTGTTGTAGTTGCCGTAGCAGGTGGCGTAGAGCACCGCCTTGCGGCCATAGGCCGGCGCGTCCTTGTTGACCTCGATCTTCTTTTTAGCGCGCGCGGTCAGCGTCTTCCCGTGGAACTTGGGCAGCGCCGCCTTGGGATGGATATGCGCGACCTTGTCCATGATCGGGCGCGTCAGCCCGTTGCGCGCGTCGCTCGCCCAGTTGACGAGGGGCGCCACGACGCCGGCGAGCTTGCCGTTGCGGTCGGTCTCGGCGATCTGGCGATCGACGAACGAGCCGTCGCCCTGCGCCAGCTCCGTCGCGCGGTAGCGCAGCATCAGATGCGGGAAATCGATGTTGAACTCGTGCGGCGGCACGTAGGGGCACTTGGTCATGAAGCACATGTCGCAGAGCGTGCAGGCATCGACCACGCCCTTGAAGGCTTCCGTCGGCACCGCGTCGAGCTCGCCCGTGGCGGCGGAATCGATCAGGTCGAACAGCCGCGGGAAAGAATCGCACAGGTTGAAGCAGCGCCGGCACGTGTGGCAGACGTCGAATTGTCGCCGCATCTCGGCATCGAGCTTCTCCGGATCGACAAAATCCGGATCGCTCCAGGCAAGCGGGTGACGCATGGGCGCGTCTAGACTGCCCTCGCGCATGGCGTTTCCTTTGATCTAGAGATGCGGACGGGCCCCTTCTCGGGGCCCCGTCCGCATCGGACTTACTTGCCGAGGTCGCCGGCCGCCTTGGTGAAGCGTCCCGCGTGCGACTTCTCAGCCTTGGCGAGAGTCTCGAACCAGTCGGCGATTTCGTCGAACCCTTCCTGGCGGGCGGTTCGGGCCATGCCGGGATACATGTCGGTGTATTCGTGGGTCTCGCCCGCGATCGCCGCCTGCAGGTTCTTGTCGGTGGAACCGATCGGCTTGCCGGTCGCCGGATCGCCCACCGCCTCGAGGAATTCGAGGTGGCCATGCGCGTGGCCGGTCTCGCCCTCGGCGGTGGAACGGAACACAGCGGCGACGTCGTTGTAGCCTTCGACGTCCGCCTTCTGGGCGAAGTAGAGGTAGCGACGGTTCGCCTGCGATTCGCCGGAGAACGCGTCCTTCAGATTTTGTTCGGTCTTGCTTCCTTTGAGGTTTGCCATCGACGGCCTCCTTTGCATTTCCCGTAGCCTTATATGGCCGGGGGAAGGGGCCTGTCAATAGCTTAGAATAATTCCAGAGAAAATCCTAAACGACGGTGCCGGAACCGCTTTCCGGCCCATCCTTGTCCACGCGCACGATCACGTCGACGCGGCTGATCTTGGCGCCCTCGGGGGGCGCCGGCAGGGTGGAGACGGTCACCGCATCGCCCGGGATGTCCTTCAGGCGTCCGGTGTCCTCGAAGAAGAAGTGGTGGTGATTGGAGGTGTTGGTGTCGAAATAGCTGCGCCCGGAATCGACCACGACCTGGCGCAGCAACCCGGCGGCGGTGAATTGGTGCAGCGTGTTATAGACCGTGGCGAGCGAGACCCGCACATTGCCGCTTTGCGCTTCGCCGTGAAGATCCTCGGCGGTCACGTGACGGTCGCCCACCTCGAACAGCAGCTTGGCCAGCGCGATGCGCTGGCGCGTGGGGCGGAGCCCGGAATGGCGCAGGCGGTCGATCACACCGGAGTAGGGCCGCGAGACGGTCATGGCGCCTATATAAGGCAGCCCTTCCCCGATTTAAAGCAGCAATTACAGTAAAGAAGCGCCTTTTTTGGAATTGCGTTAATCCCCCGTCTGGAGCCGCTCGACGAGCTGGCCGACGGTCGGGATGAACCCGTTGGCGTAGAACGGGTCGTTCTTGAAGCGATAGGCATTGTGGCCGGCGAACATGAGCTGGTGCTCGACGTCGTCGGAATGCGCGATCGCCTGCAGAGTTTTCTGGATGCAGTAGCTGCGCGGATCGGCCTTGCGGCCGGTGGTGCTGGTCTCGTTCTGCGCCCAGTTGGAGAACTGGCACGCCGACAGGCACCCCATGCAGTTGATCTGGTCGGTGCGGATCTCGTTCGCCTTTTCGGGCGTGACGAAGATGAGCGTCGAATCGGGCGTGCGCAGCGCCTCGGTGTAGCCGGCCGCGACCCAGCCCTCCGCGTGCGTCTTGTCGGTCTCGGTGACATGCACCAAGCGCTTGCGTGGCCCGACCGGGAACGGCGCCGACAGATCGCCGACGGGCTCCGTCGAATAGGCGATCTGCCGCTCGGAGCGCCCGCGCAGCTCCTCGAGGAACGAGTTCACGACGGCCGAAGAATAAAATCCGGTCGGCGAGAAACGCTGCAGCCAAATGTCGCCTTCGTTCAAATGCAGCAGACGCTGCTTCCACGCGTCGGAGATCGGGCTTTCCTGCGTCAGCAGAGGACGCGTGCCGAACTGGAAGGCGACCGGTCCGACATCGGGATCGTCGAGCCAGTCTTCCCATTCGCGCAGGCACCACACCCCGCCCGCCATGAAGATCGGCGTCTGTTCGAGGCCGAACTCGCGCATCACCTGGCGCAGCTGGGCCACGCGCGGCTTCGCCGGCTCCGGGTGCGCCGGATCTTCCGAGTTGGTGATGCCGTTATGCCCGCCGGCAAGCCACGGGTCCTCGTAGACCACGCCGCCGAGCCAGTCGGAGAACTTGTGATAGGCGCGCTTCCACAAGGCGCGGAAGGCGCGGGCGGAGGATACGATCGGGTAGTAGTAGACGCCGTAATGGGCGGCGAGCTCGGCGATGCGGTAAGGCATGCCGGCGCCGCAGGTGACGCCGTGGATCAGCCCGCGCGCCCCGGCCAGAACGCCGTGCAGCACGCGCTCCGCGCCCGCCATCTCCCACAACACATTCATATGTATGCGGCCTTGGCCGCCGGCGGCCTCGAAAGCGACGCGCGCCTGGCTGATGCCGCCCTGGATGGCGTAGGCGAGTAGCTCCTCATGGCGTTCGCGCCGCGTGCGACCGTGATAATGCACGGGAACCAAGTCGCCGTTTTGGTCGTAGGCGTCCGCGTTGACGCCCGAAAACGTGCCGACTCCAGCCGCCGCCGCCCAGGCGCCGGAGCTTTCGCCATTGGACACGGCGATGCCCTTGCCGCCCTCTACGAGGGGGAGGACTTCCTTGCCGGAAATGATCAGCGGTTTCAGCGCGCGCATAATGAAACTATAGGGCGCGCCCTCGCCGTCTGAAAGGCCCACGCCCCGACCCTCCCCCTATGAGGGGAGGGCAGGACGGGATGCCTGAGGATGCGGATGCCTAGGCCTCCGCGGGGGCCTGTTGCTTCGGCTCGCGCTCGCGCGGCTTGTCGCCGATGTCCTCGCCGGTCTGCTGGTCGACCGCGCGCATGGACAGCTTCACCTTGCCGCGGTCGTCGACGGCCAGAACCTTCACCTTCACCGAGTCGCCTTCCTTGACGACGTCGGTGACCTTGCCGACGCGGCGTGGGGCGAGCTCGGAGATGTGGACCAGCCCGTCACGCGAGCCGAGGAAGTTCACGAAGGCGCCGAAATCGACGATCTTCACCACCTTGCCATTGTAGATCGCGTTCAGCTCGGGCTCGGCGACGATGCCGCGGATCCAGTCGATGGCGGCCTGCGCCTTCACCTGGTCCACCGCCGCCACCTTGATGGTGCCGTCGTCCTCGATGTCGATCTTGGCGCCGGTGGTCTCGGTGATCTCGCGGATCACCTTGCCGCCCGTGCCGATCACTTCGCGGATCTTGTCCTTCGGGATGGTGATGGTGGTGATGCGCGGCGCGTGCTCGGAAACGCCCTCGCGCGCGTGGTCGATCGCCCGGCCCATCTCGCCCAGGATGTGCTTGCGCCCTTCCTTCGCCTGGTCGAGGGCGACGCGCATGATCTCCTCGGTGATGCCGCGGATCTTGATGTCCATCTGCAGCGCGGTCACGCCTTCGGTCGTGCCCGCCACCTTGAAGTCCATGTCGCCCAGATGATCTTCGTCGCCCAGGATGTCGGACAGCACGGCGAAGCCGTCATCCTCCTTGATCAGCCCCATGGCGATGCCGGCGACCGGCCGGCCGAGCGGCACGCCTGCGTCCATCATGGACAGCGACGCGCCGCACACGCTCGCCATCGACGACGAGCCGTTCGATTCGGTGATCTCCGACACGATGCGAACCGTGTAGGGGAACTCTTCCTTCTTCGGCATCAGCTTGTGCACGGCGCGCCAGGCGAGCTTGCCGTGGCCGATCTCGCGCCGGCCCGGCGAGCGCAGGAACGCCGCTTCGCCCACCGAGTAGGGAGGGAAGTTGTAGTGCAGCAGGAAGTGCTCGCGGTATTCGCCCTCGAGCGCATCGATGATCTGCTCGTCCTGGCCGGTGCCGAGCGTCGTGACGACCAGCGCCTGGGTCTCGCCGCGGGTGAACAGGGCCGAGCCGTGCGCGCGCGGCAGCACGCCGACCTCGCAGACGATCGGCCGCACCGTGCGCGTGTTGCGCCCGTCGATGCGCTGGCCGGTCTTGAGGATGTTGCCGCGCACGATGTCCTTCTCGACATGCTTGAGAAGCCCCGCGGCCGCGCTCGCGTCGAGCCCCTCGGCTTCGATGGCGGCGAGCGCCGCCGTCTTGGCCGCGCCGATCTTCTCGACGCGGGCCTGCTTCGAGGTCTCGCCATAGGCCTCGCGCAGCGGCGCCTCGGCCAGCGCGTACAGCCGCGACTCGAGCGCCGCGATGTGGTCCGCAGGCTCCGGCACGGCCCACGGCTCCTTGGCGCATTGCTCGGCCAAATCGATGATCGCCTGGATCACCGGCTGGAAGCCGCGATGGGCGAACATGACGGCGCCCAGCATCACTTCCTCGCTGAGCTCGCTCGCCTCGGACTCGACCATCAGCACGGCGTCGGCGGTGCCGGCGACGATCATGTCGAGCGCCGTCTCCGGCATTTGGTCCGCGGTCGGGTTCAGCACGTATTCGCCGTTGATGTAGCCGACGCGCGCGCCGCCGATCGGGCCCATGAAGGGAATGCCCGAGATGGTGAGCGCGGCGGAGGCGCCGACCATGGCGACGACGTCCGGATCGTTTTCCAGGTCATGGCTCAGCACGGTGCAGATGACCTGCGTCTCGTTGCGGAACCCGTCGGCGAACAGCGGCCGGATCGGCCGGTCGATCAGGCGCGAGGACAGCGTCTCCTTCTCGGATGGACGGCCTTCGCGCTTGAAGAATCCGCCCGGGATCTTGCCTGCGGCGAACGTCTTTTCCTGATAGTTGACGGTGAGGGGGAAGAAATCGATCCCCGGCTTCGGTGTCTTCTGCGCGACCGCGGTGCACAGCACCGTCGTCTCGCCGTACGTCGCCAACACGGCCCCGTCGGCCTGGCGCGCCATCTTTCCCGTTTCGAGAACGAGCTTACGCCCGCCCCAGTTGATCTCCTTGCGATGCACGTTGAACATCGGTCTTTCCTTCCTTACGCGAATCCGCCCTATGCGGAATCGCCCGCAGGCAGCCGGTCGTTATCCGGCCACCCATTTGCGTTGCGGCCCATCCGCAACGCCGAACGGCCCGGGACGGCACCTGCCATCCCCGGCCATGCTTCATGTTCGCGGCCGCGATTATCGCCTGAGCCCCAGGCGATTGATGAGCTGGTCGTAGCGCCCATCGTCGACGTTCTTGACGTAGTCGAGCAGACGCCGGCGCTGGCCCACCATGATCAACAGGCCGCGACGCGAATGATGGTCTTTCTTGTGGTCCTTGAGGTGCTCGGTCAAGTTCTTGATGCGCTCGGACAGGATCGCGACCTGGACCTCCGGGGAGCCCGTATCGCCCGTATTGACCGCGAATTCCTTGATGAGCTCCTGCTTGCGCTCGGCCGTAATCGACATCGTCACTCCTTTTGCTAAGAACGACGGCGGCGCCGGGATGTCGTCCAGCGCCGTCTCGAAGCCGGCAATATGCCCAATAAAACCCGGTATTTCCAGGAAATTTACAGATTCAACACCCGCATCGGGTGGATTTCGCCGGCCTCGTAGCGGACCAGGGCCACCGGTTTACCGCCGAACATGGCCAAAACCACCTCGTTCTCGGCCGGCTGGCTCAGCCGGTCCAAAAGCCGCACCGGCCGGCCCTGACGCAGATACCCGGCCTGGATCTCGGTCATGACGAGGGAGGGCAGGTCGAGCGCCGTTTCGACCGCGAACAGATGCTGCGCCAGCTCGGTCTCGGCCAGGCGCTCCAGCGATACGGCGTCTTTCTCGCCGAACGGTCCGACCGACAGACGGCGCAGCGCAGATACGCTGGCACAGGTGCCGAGCCGCAGCCCGAGATCGCGCGCCAAGGCCCGCATATAGGTGCCCTTGCCGCTGGTCACCTCGAACGTGGCGTGATCCGCGTCGTCCATCGCGGCCAAGGTGAAGCTCGCGACGTGCACCGTGCGGGGCGCGGGATTGACCTCTTCCTTGGCGCGCGCGAGGTCGTAGGCGCGGCGACCGTCTATCTTGATCGCCGAGTAGGCGGGGGGCGTCTGCGTGATATCGCCCTCGAATTCGCCCAGCACGGCGCGCACCTGCTCCGCGGTCGGCCGCATTTCGCTGGTCGCGGTGATCTCGCCGTCGGCGTCGTCGGTGTCGCGCGCCTCGCCCCAAACGAGAGTGAATCGATATCGCTTCGCGCCGTCCATGACATAGGGCACGGTCTTGGTCGCCTCGCCGAGCGCGATCGGCAGCACGCCGGTCGCCATCGGATCGAGCGTGCCGCCATGGCCGAGCTTGGCGGCACCGGTGAGGCGTCGCACCCGGCCCACCACCTGCGTCGAGGTCATGCCCGACGGCTTGTCGATGATGAGCCAGCCGTCGAGCTTCCGGCCGGTGCGCTTACGCGCCATCGTCGTCGTCCTCGTCGGGCTTGTCGGTCAGATCGCGCGCCACCTCGGGCGAGCGCAGCAGCGTCTCGATATGCCCGGCCTCGTCGAAAGAGCGGTCGAGCGCGAAGCGCAGCTCGGGCGCGAAGCGCAGCTGGACCTCGCGCGCGATGCGCCCGCGCAGATAGGGCGCGGCGCGGCCGAATGCGGCGAGCACGATGTCGCCGCCGACACCGCCGAGCGGCATGATGTAGACGGTGGCGCTCTTCAGATCGGGTGAGGCCCGCACCTCGGTGATGGTGACGAGGAGCCCCGCGAGCGCCGGATCGCGTACTTCGCCGCGTTCCAGCATCCCCGCGAGCACGTGACGGATCGTTTCGCCGACGCGAAGCTGGCGTTGCGACGGGCCGCGGTCGCGGGCTGAACTGGGGCGGTTTCTTGGCATCGATGAAGGCACTCGTGCTTGGTCAAGCTCACCCTTCGACGGGCTTAGGGCGAGATACCGGGCCCAAGCCGTCGATGGAAAGGATGCGCCGCGCCGCTACAGCGTGCGGGCGACCTGCTCGATTTCGTAGCACTCGATGACATCGTTCACCTTGATGTCGTCGTAGTTCTCGAAGGCCATGCCGCATTCGAAGCCTTCGCGCACCTCGCGCACCTCGTCCTTGAAGCGCTTCAGCGTCGAAAGCGAGCCCTGGTGGATCACCACATTGTCGCGCAGCAGGCGCACCTTTGCGCCGCGCCGCACCAGACCGTCGGTGACGCGGCAACCGGCGACGTTGCCGACTTTGGTGATGCGGAACACCTCGAGGATGCGCGCGTTGCCGAGCATATGCTCGCGCGCCATCGGTGCGAGCAGACCGCCCAGCATCAGCTTCATGTCGTCCGCCACCTCGTAGATGATCGAGTAGTAGCGGATGTCCACGCCGTCGCGCCGCGCCCGCTCCCGGGCCTGCGGATTGGCGCGCACGTTGAAGCCGATGATGATCGCACCCGCGGCCTTGGCGAGCGCGACGTCGGATTCGTTGATGCCGCCGACGGCCGCGTGCAGCACGCGCATCTTGACCTCGTCCGTCGACAGGCTGTTCAGGTTCGCCGACAGCGCCTCGGCGGAACCCTGCACGTCGGACTTGATCAGGACCGGCAGCTCTTTCGCTTCGCCCGCCGCGATACGGGCGAACATCTGGTCGAGCGTGCCGCGGGCATTGGCGGCCGCCGACGCGTTCCGGTCGCGGCGCTGGCGGAACTCTGCCACCTCGCGCGCACGGGATTCGGATTCGACCACGGAGAACTCGTCGCCGGCGAGCGGCACGGCGTTGAGGCCGAGCACCTCGACCGGACTCGATGGCGCGGCCTCGGGAACCGGCTTGCCGGCATAGTCGAGCAGCGCCCGCACGCGGCCCCATTCGGAGCCGGCGACCAGGATGTCGCCCTGGCGCAGCGTGCCGCGCTGGACAAGCAGCGTCGCCACGGCGCCGCGGCCCTGCTCGAGCTTGGCTTCGATGACGACGCCCTCGGCAGGGCGCTCGGGATTGGCTCTGAGCTCGAGGATTTCCGCCTGCAGCTGGATCGCCTCGAGCAGCTTGTCGAGGCCGATCTTCTGCGTCGCGGACACTTCGACGGCAAGGATTTCGCCGCCCATGGATTCGGTGACGAGCCCGTGCTGCAACAGGTCGCGCTTCACCTTCTCGGGATCGGCGTTCGGCCGGTCGATCTTGTTGATGGCGACGATGAGCGGAACCTTCGCGGCTTGCGCGTGGTTGATGGCTTCCACCGTCTGCGGCATGACGCTGTCGTCGGCCGCGACCACCAGAACCACGATGTCGGTCACCTTGGCGCCGCGGGCGCGCATGGCGGTGAAGGCCTCGTGGCCGGGCGTATCGATGAAGGTGATCTTCTGGCCGTCGTCCGTGGTCACCTGATAGGCGCCGATGTGCTGCGTAATGCCGCCCGCCTCGCCGGCGGCGACGTCGGTGTGGCGCAGCGCGTCGAGCAGCGAGGTCTTGCCGTGGTCGACATGGCCCATGATCGTGACGACGGGCGGGCGCAGCTGCAGCGTCTCTTCCACGTCGACGCCGCCCTTCAGCCCGACTTCGACGTCGGCCTCGGACACGCGCTTCGAGGTGTGGCCGAACTCGGCGATGACGAGCTCCGCGGTGTCGGCGTCGATCGTCTGCGTGATCGTCGCCATGATGCCCAGCTTCATCAGCACCTTGACCACCTCGGCGCCGCGCTCCGCCATGCGGTTCGATAGCTCCTGAACCGTAATCGAGTCGGGGATGACCACATCACGCACGATCTTGGCTTGCTCCTGTAGGCGTTGCTGGTTGGCGCGCTTTTCGCGCTCGCGCGCGCGACGCACGGAGGCGAGCGAACGCACGCGCTCGACCTCGTCGCCTTCCATCGCCTGGGTGATCGTGAGCTTGCCGGTGCGCCGACGCGGTTCATTGCGTTTGGCCACCGGTTGACGGCGCACGTTCGCGCCGGGGCGACCGGGACGGCGGCGCGCAGTTTCCTCGTCCTCCTCGGCCTCCTCGACCGGCACGGCAACCGCGGCGGGCGCGGCCTCGGCCTCCGGCTTCTTCGCTTCGACACGGCCGGGCTGTTCCGCCGCCGGGCGGGCTGTTTCCGGCTCCGTCGCGGGCTGCGCCTCCTCGGCGATCCGTCGCGCCTCGTCCTCGATCTTGCGGCGCTCCTCGTCTTCCTTCGCCTGGCGCGCGGACTCCTCCGCCTCGCGCGCGGCGACGCGGCGCATCTCCTCGACGACCTGGCGCTGGATCTCGTCGGAACGCTTGGCGCCCTTGACCGCGCGGAGGCGCGCGGCGCGCTCCTCTTCGGTCAGCGTGCGTAGCACCTGCGCGGGCGTCTCGACGACGGGCGTCTCCTCGACCACGGGGGGCGGCGCTTCCTCGGTCTCAAGGAACGGCATGTCCTTGATCTCGGTCATCACGCCGCCTTCGCCCTGCTGGAAGGTGCGTTTGCGGCGAACCTCGACCGATACCGCCTTGGATCGGCCGTGGCTGAAGCTCTGGCGCACCTGGCCGGCGTCCACGGTCTTCTTGAGCTCGAGCTTGCTCGGCCGCGCCAGGCTCAGCTTCTTGCCTCCGCCGCTCGGCGCGCCCGTTCCTTGGCTCTCGTCTTTTTCGTTCGCTTCGGTCATGTCAATTCAACTCAATTCAACGCCGTTTCGATTTTTTGGCCCCGGAAACCGGAAAGCCGCATCGCCTCGCGTAGGAACTCGCGGGCGATCCGTCCGCTCTCGAGCGCGGCGTGGGTCACGCTGTCGCGCCCGAACAGTCGGGCCAGCTCCGCGTCCGCAAACATGTCCACCTCTGGCGCGTCGGGCACCACGGCGGCGAGCTTGCGACGCCCGTCCGGCGCCGCCTCGCGCGAGGCGATCAACACGCCGAGCCGACCCTTGGCCGCAAGCGCTCGCACCTTTTCGAACCCTGCCACCGCAATGCCGGCGCGACGCGCGAAGCCGATCATGGCGAGACATCTCCGCGCGAGCGCGGCCTCGACGTCGTCGGCGAGGCTCGGGGTGACACGCACGCCGCTCCGCGCCGCCTTCTGGAAGGCGCCGCTCGCCACGGCCTGCTGCACTATATCGCGCGAAGCCGTCAGCCACAAACCGCGGCCCGGCAGTTTTTCGTCGACGTCGGGCACGACCTCGCCGTCGGGCGACACCACGAAGCGCACCATCCGCGCCGGATCGCCCGATTCGCGCGTGACAATGCAGCGCCGCTCGCGAAGCGAGTCGGGCGCATCGTCATCGTCGTGATCGCTGGCTGGCGCGATGGCGAGGTTCATGTCACTCCGCGGTCGGGGCCGTTGCCGACTGCGCCTTTTCGTCGTCGGCAAACCAGTGGGCACGCGCCGCCGTGATGATGGCATTGGCGTCGTCCTCCGACAGGCCGTGCGACTTGAGGATGCCGTCGGCGGGATCCGACAATTCATAGCCGGCATACTCGGCGAGCTCGTCGCGCGTCTTGATCCCCGCCTCGCCCAGGGTCACCAGCATGGCGGCCGTCAGCCCCGGGATCGTGGCAAGGTCGTCGCTCACGCCCAACTCCTTACGCTTCTCGGTCATTTTCTTCTCCTGTTCCGAGAGGAAGTTCTGCGCCCTTGCTCTCAGCTCGTTGGCGATCTCCTCGTCGAACCCCTCGATCGACAGGAGGTCTTCGATCGGCACGAAGGCCACATCCTCGACGGAGGTGAAACCCTCGGTCACGAGCAGGTGGGCAAGCACGTCGTCCACATCGAGCGCATCGATGAACAGCTGCGAACGGGTGCGGAATTCCTGCTGGCGCCGTTCCGACTCCTCGTCCTCGGTCAGGATGTCGATGTCCCATCCGGTGAGCTGTGAGGCGAGGCGCACGTTCTGGCCGCGCCGTCCGATGGCGAGGGAGAGCTGGTCCTCGGGCACCACGACCTCGATCGACCGCTTGTCCTCGTCGAGCACGACCTTGGCCACCTCGGCCGGCGCCAGACCGTTGACGATGAAGGTCGCGGGATCGGGCGACCACTGGATGATATCGATCTTCTCGCCCTGCAGCTCGCCCACCACCGCCTGCACGCGCGAGCCGCGCATGCCGACGCAGGCGCCGACCGGATCGATGCCCGAGTCGTGCGACAGCACGGCGATCTTCGCACGGCTGCCGGGATCGCGCGCCACCGCCTTGATCTCGATGATCTTGTCGTAGATCTCCGGCACTTCCTGCGCAAACAGCTTGGCCATGAACTGCGGATGGGTGCGCGACAGAAAGATCTGCGGCCCGCGCGGCTCGCGCCGCACGTCATAGATGTATGCGCGCACGCGGTCGCCCAGCTTGAACGGCTCGCGCGGGATCTGGTCGTCCTTGCGCAGGATCGCCTCGGCACGGCCGAGGTCGACGGTGACGCCCGAGTAGTCCGTCCGCTTGACCAGCCCGTTGACGATCTCACCCTGGCGGTTCTTGTACTCGTCGAACTGACGCTGGCGCTCGGCATCGCGCACTTTCTGCACGATCACCTGCTTCGCGGTCTGCGCCGCGATGCGACCGAAATCGACCGGGGGAAGCGGCTCGACGAAGAAATCGCCGATCTTCTTCTCCGGATCCTTCTTCTGCGCCTCGGGCAAAGTGACCTGGGTCGATTCGTTTTCGACGGTCTCGACCACCTCGGTGTAGCGGGCGAGGCGGATATCGCCGGTCTTGCGGTCGATGATGGCGCGAACGTCGTGTTCGTGGCCGTAGCGTGAGCGGGCCGCCTTCTGGATCGCCTGCTCCATCGCGTCGATGACTTCCTCGCGATCGATGCCTTTTTCGCGCGCGACCGCGTCTGCGACCTGGATGATCTCGATCCGGTCGAACCCGCCGGTCTGCATCGATTCGATATTCGTGTTCATCTGTCCGTCCTCGCCGACCGCGCAGCGGCCAACAGTTCTTCGTTAATCACCAACTTTGCCTTTTGTACCTCGTCGAGCGGCACCTTGAACTCGGCCCCCTCGCAATCGATTCGCACCGCGCCCTCTTCCACGCCCTTGAGCCGCCCTTGAAACCTGCGGCGCCCTTCGATCGGGCGCGCGCTCTCGAATCGTGCCTCGTAGCCCTTGAAGCGGTCGAAATCGGCCGCCTTCACCAGTGGCCGGTCGATGCCGGGTGACGACACTTCGAGGGTGTAGGAGCCCTCGATCGGATCCTCTACATCGAGCACCGCCGAAAGGGTCCGGCTGATCTCGGCGCAATCGTCCACCGTCATCGGCACCCCGTCCTTGCGCTCCGCCATCACCTGCAGCCGCGCGGACTGACGCCCGCCGCCCAGGCTGACCCGCACCAAGTCGTACCCCATGGCTTCCACCGTGGGCGCGATCAAGGCTTCGAGACGGCTGGTATCGACCATCGCTTCTCCGCGTCCGCCGCGAACGCGCCAGGTAATAAAAAAAGCGGGCCGGTGGCCCACTTTCTTGTGCTGCCCCATTTTTGCGGCAGCTTGTTATTTACAATAGCAAATATAGTCCGGAATCGGCTTGGAGCAAGGGGTTTCGCAATTATTGTGCCCGCCGACGGAATGCCAGATAGACGGGTTTCCGCCCCGCCTGCAATGCTTTTTCTTCATATCGCGTTCCCGGCCAGCCGGGCGGCCGCTCCTGCCACC
>Ga0210377_10003102_pt1 | contig 14310 bp, 12 predicted proteins | sample PLM4_65_b1redo_FD_155480 | JGI IMG/M metagenome (GOLD analysis project Ga0210377, IMG submission 155480) | Groundwater sediment microbial communities from an aquifer in East River, Colorado, USA - PLM4_65_b1 redo | ecosystem: Environmental > Terrestrial > Soil > Riparian zone | place: USA: East...
CACATCCAGGCGAAGGGAATCCCGTTTAAATCGGGAGCGGACCCGCCGCTGTAATCCCGGCCCCGCAGGAAGCGGGGTCTTTATATCTCTGTCGAAACAGGCCACTGACCTTTATTGGTTGGGAAGGCGGGCAGGGATGGGAGAGCCAGAAGACCTGTCTGGATGTTCTCGCACAGTCTTCGGCGTTAAGATCCTGTGTGGGTTAATAGCACCTATTAATCCCCGGTCTTCTCAAGAAGACCGGGGATTTTTTGTTTCTTTCACCGCAGAGGACGCACCCTGCATTCGCGCACGCACTCATAAGCGCTGGGCGCAGGCAGAGAGCGCGGAGAAAACGTTAAAAACAAGAGCGGACAAGTTTGACACGGATAAAAGAGAAATTATGATTTAGAAGAGACTGGCTTAAATCTGCGTTCATCTGCGAAATCTGCGGATAACAATAATGGAAAATTTTTTTATCATCATAGCTCTCTTTCTCGGCATATCGCAGGTCGTCTCAGCCGCTGGATCTGCTTCGCCGCCGAAGCGGATCGTGTCGCTTGCGCCGAGCATGACGGAAATCCTCTATGCCCTGGGGCTGGGGGACAACATCGTGGGCGTGACGACGTTCTGCGACTACCCCGAAGAGGTCAGAAAAAAACCGAAGATCGGCGGCATGTCGAATCCCTCGCTGGAAGCTGTGCTGACGCTTAAGCCCGATATCGTTGTACTGACCACCGATGGGAACCCCAAGGAATTCAAGGAGCGGCTCGTCTCACTGAAGATCAAGACCTTCGTATTTCAGGCGCGCAGGCTTTCAGAACTTCCCCAGGGCATCAGGGAACTGGGCGCGGCGCTGGGGGTAAAAGAAAAGTCGGAAACGCTGGCAAAAGAAATAGAAGTTGCCGTCAACAATTTTAAAAGAAAAAATTCCGCATTCCGTATTCCGCATTCCGCAATTCATAAGAAGCTTCTTTTCATCGTCTGGCCGGAACCGCTCATCGTTGCCGGGCCCGGCACGGTCATGGACGACGCCATCGCGCTGCTCGGGTATGAGAACATCGCTGCCGCGGCGAAGACCGCCTACCCCAAGTATTCCATCGAAGAGGTCATCCGTCAGGCGCCGGACGCCATATTCATCGGCAAGGCAACGGGGATGGACATGCGACCGGTCTCGCAGGGTATCCTGCAGAGGATATCGTCAGTGCCCGCGGTCAAGAACGGGTCAATCTATTACGTGAGCGACAGACTTTATCGGCTCGGACCCCGGGTGATCAAAGGCATCGAGGAGCTTGCCGAATGTCTAAAATAAAAATATCAATCCTTCTGTTTGCGGCCGTCCTCATCGTTTCGTGCTCGGTGTTTCTCGGACTGCGGACCATCACCCCGTTCGGCTTGAGCGATACGGACCGGGAGATACTCCTTTCCATCCGGCTGCCGCGGGTCCTCGTGGCGCTTCTCATGGGTATGGCGCTCGGCGCATCGGGCGCGCTCTTGCAGGGGATCCTGCGGAACCCGCTCGCCGACCCCTACATCCTCGGCATATCCAGCGGGGCGTCGCTCACGGCGGCGCTCGGCATCATCGGCGGGTTTTCCTTTCTCGGGTCCTTTACCGTGCCGGTGCTCGCGTTCGTCGGCGCTATCGTCACCGGCGGCATCGTGGGCGTCATGGGCTGGAAACGGGGAGGGCTCTGGCCTGAGCGGCTGCTTCTCGCGGGCGTGGGGCTGAGCTTTCTTTTTTCAGCTCTTCTGATGCTCATGATGAGCGTCTCTACCGACGAGGGCCTCAGGCGCGCCATGCTCTGGATCTTCGGGGACCTTTCGATGTCCGAATGGTCCCGCATCCCGTACGGGCTGGCCTTTGTAGCGGTCGGGATTCTCTTGTCGGCAACGCGGGCAAAGGCCTTGAACGCGCTCATCCTCGGCGACGAATTCGCCCACAGCCTGGGGTTCGCACCTCAGCGGGAACGGCTCATTCTCTTCGTCTCCGTGGGACTCATGACCGCGGCCTCGGTCTCGCTTGGCGGCATGATCGGCTTTATCGGCCTGCTGATACCGCATATCATGCGGTTCTTTTTCGGGGCCGACAGCAGGCTGTTGATCCCCGCCTCGGCGCTGGGGGGCGGCTCGCTTCTCTGCATAGCGGACCTGGTCAGCCGGTCGCTTCTGCCGCCCATGGAGCTCCCTGCCGGCGTGATCACGGCCATCATCGGCGCGCCTTATTTTCTGTTCCTGCTCAGGAGGAAGAATGTCCTCACTATCTAAGCCTCCCATCCTTGAGCTTGACAGGGTGCGTTTCTCCTATGAAAAGGGCAGGGACTTCATCAACGATATCTCGTTCGGCTTGAGCGAGGGTGAGTTTGTCGGCCTCCTGGGCGCAAACGGGTCGGGCAAGTCGACGATCATGAAGCTCGGGTGCGGGATCCTGAAGCCATCCTCCGGCATTGTCTCGCTGTGGGGCAAGGGTATCCAAACGCTGAACAACCGGGACCGCGCAAAGCTTATCAGCTATTTGCCTCAAACACTCGACATCATCGTGCCGTTCACGGTCAGGGAACTGGTGAGCATGGGGCTCTATCCTTACGATATCCCGCCTGCGATGAGCGTCGATGAGGCCCTGGATGTTGCCGGGCTCGCGGACAAAGCGGGAGCGCATTTGACGGACCTCTCCGGCGGGGAGCGGCGGAGGACCTTTATCGCCATGACGCTCGTGCAGGGCGCGGGACTGCTCCTGCTCGACGAGCCGCTTGCGAACCTCGACATAAAATACCAGATCGAGCTGGTAAGGCTCCTGAAAAAGCTGCGGGAGACGAGGAACATCGCCGTGGTCATGGCGCTCCACGACATCAATATCGCGCTCCAGTTCGATACGGTGATGCTGATCAAGGACGGCGCCATCATCGGAACGGGCGATCCCGGCGCCATACTGACGCGCGAGATGCTGAAGCGGGCATTCGACGTGAGCATAGAAATACGGAAATCGGAGCCGACCGGCACGTACATTAGCTACGAGGAAAATTTTTAGCAACGTAGTGATTTTGTCTGAAAGGTGGTGATGGAAGCAGGCAGGAGGGGTATGACGTATGAAGCAGGGAGTAAGGAGTGAGAAGTAAAAATAGGCAATAACAATACGGGAATAGAGAAGCGGAAGGGGGTGCGACTCCCCCGCTGTTGCGCAACTGTGATGGAAACGAAAGCCGAGCACGCCACTGGAGGAACCGTTAAAACCGTTTAAGCTGTTTAAACCGTTTGAACCGTGCTTCCGGGAAGGCCGGTGAGTAGGACGTTTAAAACCGTTTAAGCTGTTTAAACCGTTTGAACCGTGCTTCCGGGAAGGCCGGTGAGTAGGACGTCCTAAGCCAGGAGACCTCTTCATTCCCAAAACCTCGATGGAAGGAGAATGTATACAATGAAAAGAAGTGTGTTGTCAGCAATGCTATTGATGTTGATCGTGTTTCCGCGGGGCGCTGTTTTCGCCGAGGAAACGGCCACCCAGTTGAATGAAGTGGTTATTACCGCAACCAGGACGGCAAAGGACCCGCGGGACGTCACGCAATCGGTTTCGGTGATCACGAACGAGGAAATCCGGAAAACGGGCGCGACGGATGTCGCGACGGCGATTCAGAATGTTACCGGCGTCCATATCTCGGGCTATGGCACCCCTGGTTCCGTGGCGTCGCTGAGCATCCGGGGTGCATATTCGGCCCAGATCCTGGTCCTCCTGAACGGCATTCGAATGAATTCGTCCCGGGATGGAGGTTTTGACCTTTCACTCATCCCCGTTTCAGTCGAAGATATCGAACGGATCGAGATCGTACGGGGACCAGCCTCTGCTCTTTACGGCTCAGATGCTGTCGGGGGTGTGATAAATATCATCACTAAAAAACCGTCTGTTGACCAGAGCATGATAAAGGGCGCGGTCGGGAGCCACGGGTATGATGATATTTTTTTGAATCATTCCGCGCGTCAGGGGGAATGGTATTATTCGCTTTCAGGGGAGCGGGAGACATCCAACGGTTATCGACTGAACAGCGACCTCTATCAACGGGTCTACGGCGGCAGGATCGGTTATGATTTTTCAAAGACCTCGTCGGTTGAATTTACAGCCCATTATCTCGAAAATGAGGTGGGTTCGCCCGGTTCCACGGTCTTCGGCATCACTCCCCATGCCCGGCAGCAGGAGCGGAATACCGTATTCGGCGCTGCCTACAACGGGAAGCTTGCGCAATCGCTCGATCTGAAGCTGTCCGGATATCGCAAGCAGGACGATCTCTTCTTCAACGACTTCAGCACAATAGATTTCGGTACAGGCTTTCCAACAAGCAATAGATACGAGACCAGAAGCGATGGAGGGGAGGCGCAGCTCTCCTGGCTCGTGACGTCATGGAACCAGCTGACGGCGGGATATGAACTGAGACGGGATTATCTTCAAAGCAAGGATCCTGTAACTATTTCCAGCCACTCGGCGTCGCTTAAAGCCTATTACATCCAGGACGAGATCAGCATCGGCGAACCGCTTATTGTCGTTCTAGGGGGCCGGCATGATGATCATTCCGTCTTCGGCGAAAAGTTCAGCCCCAAGATCAGCGGCAGGTATTATATCAAGAGCACTGAAACCATCCTTCGCGCTTCCTACGGAAAAAGCTTTCGGGCGCCCACCTTCAACGACCTCTATTTCAATACATCCTGGGCCGTTGGCAACCCCGACCTGTTGCCGGAATCGGCACGGGAATATGAGGCGGGAGTCGAGCAAAAAATCGGAAAAGACGCTGTTGTCAAGGTCACGGGCTTTGATCGCAAGGTGAAAGACCTGATCCAGTGGAACTGGTGGGATTTTTTTCCGATGCAAGTACAGAATATCGGCAGAGTCCGCATCAGGGGCATGGAGACCGAGGCATCGTACCGTGCGGCGGAAACGATCTCTCTCTCGGTGAACTATACCTATACGAACCCGGTGGACGAACTTACCGGACAAAAAATATATTACACCATCCCGCAATCGGAAACGAAAGGGGTCCTCACCCTCTTTCCCGGGAAGGATCTATACCTGACCTTCGAAGGCCGCGTAGTCGAGAACTACGTGAAGCCGGGCGAACGTGCATGGCGGTACTCGGTAATGGATGCGAAGATCGCCGAGAAGCTCGGTAAAGACTCGCGTGCTGAAGCCTTTTTCGGGATGACCAATATCTTCGACCGGAAATACGAGGCGGTCCAGGGATACCCCATGCCGCCGAGAGAGATCCGGGGAGGGGTTTCACTTCTGTTTTAATTGTAAGGGATAATAAAAAAGAGGACGCAGACCATTCCTGCGTCCTCTGCTGTTCCAATAAAATATGACACTTCACCGATCGCTCATAGTATCTCTGGCCATGCATATGCTCCTTCTCGGGACAGGCATTGTCTTCGCCCGCTATGCCGGGGACCTGTTCCAGGGACGCCGTGACCCGATCATCGTCATGCTGGTGGGCAAGGAGAGAAGTGCTAAGACCGCCGGCGAATCAAAGAAAATATCCCAGCGCTCTTCCTCCCTATCTGAACAGAAAATTCTTCCATCGCCGCAAGAGCAACCGCTTGAGAAAGAGGTCCGGGTCCCTGATGGCAGCCCGGTGCGGCAGGACACAACGGAAAATCCGGGACCAACGGGTGAAAACGGTTCTGATAACGGTCAGGATGCCGATACGCGATCCGGGTCTGCTTCGTCCGAGCAATGGGCAGTCATTGTCTCTTCCCTCGAGCGCGTCAAAACCTATCCGCGTATGGCGCGGGAGCGGGGCATCCAGGGTGTGGTCCATGTCCGGTTCAAGCTGAGACCGACCGGTGACGTGGAAACCGTTGAAATCGTCAAAAGCTCGGGGTATGATATTCTCGACACTGCTTCGATCCGGACGGTGTACCGCGCCGCTCCCATGCCCTATGTCAACGGATGGGTCGAAGTGCCGATGGCGTATGTGCTTAAATGAAAATTCGGAATGCGAAATGAAAGATAAGAAGACGCGATGTCCGATATGCAGGAAAGAAGCCCCCTGGGACGATAATCCCTTCAGGCCCTTTTGCTCCGAGCGGTGCAGGCTGATCGATCTCGGGAAATGGGCCTCCGAAGACTATCGCATCGCGGGTGAGAAGAAGGACCTGCCCGGCGATGATCGGGACGAAAAAAATAATTCGCAGAGGTAGATAATTTATTAAAAATATATTACAATAGGGCAATTACGAAATCCCGATGCAGAAATCCTGAACGATTTCAAAATTCAAGATCCAATAATCATGGATGTCGGGCGTCGGATGTTTATCAGGGTTCCGGTATTAGAAAGCAGGATTTGTCGTAACCAGGAGGCCAGACTGCATGCAAGTCCGGTGTGGAAAATGTAACAAGCTCTTCCGTGTCTCGGACGACAAGATAACCGGACCGGGCATCAAGTTCGCGTGTTCACGGTGCGGCGAATACGTAAAGATCACGCAGGCAGACTTTGAACAATACAACCTGTCCCAGGCGACTGCTTCGGTCCTTGCGTCTCATGAACCAAAACCAAAAACTTCCAAGGCGTCCCCTGAGACGCTAAAAGATCGGATTGGTTCAGCTCCCGCCGCACCGGCGCCTGGCTTTGACCTCAGCGAGCCTCCCGTACACGAGCTTTTGCATAAAGACCAGGCCCCGCCGGCATTCGTTAAACCGGCGCCTGCGCCCGGACCGGCTCCGGCACCAACGCCGGTTCAGCCGAAGCCTCAACCTAAAGTGGAACCCAAAGAATCAAAGCCGGCAGCGCCCGTCATGCAACCCCATGTGACGCAGCCCAAACCTGCTGCGGCAGCCAAACAGGGATCGGCAGCAAATCCTTCCCCGCAAGCGTCGGCAGCCCCTTCCGCACCAGCAGGTGAAGCGGCGCATCCTGCCATGCCTCTGTTATCGACACCTTCAGCAGCGCGTGCTGCTTCTTCCGGAACAGGGAAGAAGCTCCTGATTATCGTCGCCGTGCTCCTCGTCATCATTACAGCGGCCGCAATCGGCGCAAAGTGGTATTTCGGACGGGCTACTCAGCAAGTCTCCGAGGTTATTAAAGCGGTGACGTCACCCGAGGGACTGCTGATAACGAGCGCATCGGGCGCCATAGATTCCGGCAACCAGGACCTGGTCATAACCGGCGTCATCGAAAATACCACGGACAAGCCGAGGCCTGCCTGGTATGTCGTTGCCGATGTGTACGATGCGCAGAACACGGTCCTGGTCCAGGCGAAAATGCTGAGCGGAAAGCAGATCTACACCCGTCGGGATTATGACATTCTCGTCAGGCGCGGCCACAATATCCAGGAACTGAAAATGAAAATGCAGGAACCGGGGACCATTATCCCGCCCAAGAGCACGGTGAATTTCGAGATCCGCATAATGGAGCCGCAGGTCGGCATCGCGAGCTTTAACGCCACGCTTCAACCCTTCGATCCCGTGCAGCTGTTCAAAGAGATCGTTGAAGACCAGAAACAGCAATAACCCGCTATGGCAAAATCCATCATGATCCAAGGCACCGGCTCCGGTGTCGGGAAAAGCGTCCTCTGTGCGGCGTTTTGCCGCATTTTTTTTCAGGACGGGCTGCGCGCGGCGCCGTTCAAGAGTCAGAACATGTCCCTTAACTCCTTCGTCACCCGGGACGGCCTGGAGATGGCTCGTTCCCAGGTTGTGCAGGCCGAAGCCGCCGGCATCGAACCCTCCGCCGATATGAACCCCCTTTTGCTCAAGCCGAACTCAGACACAGGGTGCCAGGTTGTGCTGAAGGGAAAGGTCATCGGCGACTATACAGCAGCCGAATACGGCACGTATCAGCGGGAGGTCTGGGGAGCAATACAAGAATGCCACGGAAGACTGTCGCGGGACCACGACGTCATCGTGATCGAAGGGGCGGGGAGCCCCGCTGAAGTTAACCTCAAGGACCGGGACTTCGTGAACATGCGCACTGCCGAGATGGCCGATGCGCCGGTGCTGCTGGCCGCGGACATCGATCGCGGCGGCGTTTTCGCGTCCCTCGTCGGGACCCTCGAACTGCTGGAACCCCGCGAGCGGGCGCGTATCAAAGGATTTATCATCAACAAGTTCCGCGGAGATATTTCTCTTCTCGTTCCGGGCCTGGACTTCCTGCATAACAGGACCGGCATTCCCGTTCTCGGCGTCGTGCCTTATTTCAGGGACGTGTACATCCAGGAAGAAGACGGAGTGCCTCTGGAAGCGAGTGCGGAGTTCGGAGTGAGGAGTGCGGAGTTAAGATCAAAATCCGAAATTGAAGTTGTTGTTATCCATCTGCCCCATATTTCTAACTTCACGGACTTCGATGCTCTTGCTGCCGAGCCGGACGTGCGGGTGCGATATATTCATTCTCCTTCGGAGTTGAATGATGCGGATGTACTCATTGTCCCCGGCAGCAAGAACACGATCGGCGATCTGCTCTATCTCCGGGAGACGGGCATGGAGCAAAGAATCAAGGAATTCGCCGCGAACGGCGGCATGGTAGCGGGCATCTGCGGCGGATACCAGATGCTCGGTACGGCCATCCGGGATCCCTTCATGGTGGATGGTTTCATTCGCGAGGCCGAAGGCATGGGGCTCCTCCCGGTCACGACGGTGATGGAAAAGGAAAAGCAGACCGTGCAGGTTGCCGCAAAATCGTTCGCCTCGAATTTGTGGGCCGGCGACGTCGATGTAAAGGGATACGAAATTCACATGGGCAGGACAACGCGGTCCGAAGGAACGCGTCCGGCCTTTCACGTTCATAACGATGGAGGGACCCGCGAAGACGGGGCTGTATCATCGGACCCCAGGGCCTGGGGCACCTACCTTCACGGTGTGTTCGACAGCGATGGGTTCAGGAAGAGTTTTCTGGACGGCATTCGAAGGCGGAAGGGAATTGAGACCACTGCTGCCGGTTCCTACGACCGCTTAAAGCAGGAGGGCTTTGATAAGCTTGCCGCGATCGTACGCTCCAATCTGAATATGAAGAAAGTCTATGATATTCTGCACGGTAAATGACAAACTGCAGGGATCGGGTAAAAAAGATATTGAAAAGTCCGTCCGGTTCCTGTATTGTAAGACTTTGTCGGTCGCTACCACAGCCGCTTTAGCAGCGGCCGTGTTAAATTTGCAGTTTGAGACAAATTTTTTCTTGACAAAAACCGTGGCTATGCTATAAAAACAGGATTTTCATGGTCATGAAAAGCCGGGAGGGCACCAGATGAGCAGTGTGAACAAGAATTATCTCTTTACCTCGGAATCGGTAACCGAGGGGCATCCTGATAAAATAGCCGACCAGATATCCGACGCGGTACTTGACGCCCTGCTTGCGCAGGACCCCATGAGCCGCGTGGCCTGCGAGACGCTCCTTACGACCGGTCTCGCCATGGTTGCGGGCGAGATCACGACCAAGGGGTACGTGGAGATCCCCGAGATCGTGCGCCAGACGATCAAGGACATCGGCTACACCCGCGCCAAGTACGGGTTCGATTACGAGACCTGCGCGGTGATCACCGCCATCCACTCGCAGTCGCCGGACATCGCCATGGGCGTGGACACCGGCGGCGCCGGCGACCAGGGCCTCATGTTCGGGTATGCCTGCGACGAGACCCCCGAACTCATGCCCATGACCATCATGCTCGCACACAAGCTTACCCGGCAGCTTTCCGAGGTCAGAAAGACGGACGTGCTCCCGTACCTGCGGCCTGATGGAAAATCGCAGGTCACGATCGAGTACCGGGACGGCAAGCCTTACAAACTCCATACCATCGTTATTTCCAGCCAGCACAGCCCCGAGGTTCACCTCAAGGACCTTCGCGAGGACGTTATCGAGCAGGTGATCAAGCCCGAGGTTCACCTCAAAGACCTTCGCGAGGACGTTATCGAGCAGGTGATCAAGCCGGTGGTGCCGAAGGCGCTTCTTGACGAGGAGACCATTGTCTACCACATCAATCCCACCGGCAGGTTTGTGACCGGCGGGCCCATGGGCGACACGGGCCTCACCGGACGCAAGATCATCGTGGACACCTACGGCGGCGTGGGCAGTCACGGCGGCGGCTGCTTCTCGGGCAAGGACCCGACGAAGGTCGACCGCTCTGCATCCTACATGGCACGTTACGTGGCGAAGAACATCGTGGCTGCCGGCATCGCCAGCGAGGTTGAGGTGCAGCTTGCCTATGCCATCGGCGTGCCCGAGCCGGTTTCCATTCACGTAGACGACTTCGGCACGGGAAAAATTGAACATGACAAGCTTGTCCAGATCATCAGAAAAAACTTTGACATGACGCCCAAGGGCATCGTGCTGACCCTGGACCTCAGACGGCCCATATACAAGAAGACCGCGGCTTACGGCCACTTCGGCAGGACCGAGCCGGAATTTACCTGGGAACGGACAGACAAGGCAGCGACGCTCAAGAAAGACGCGGGGTTGTAACGAGCGGAGAAGTATGAGCTTGCGCAGAAACCAACCAGGCGCCTCATTATATTTCTGCCGCACCTGACGGGGGTACGGTCGTCAAGCGGTGTCAGCAGTCTTGCCGATAGTTCGTCGCACCAGAACGCTTAGTTAGAAGGATCGGCGGTCTGACTTTACAATTCTACTTGTGAGGAGGGTATTCGTATGGGCAGGTGTCTAATCGGGTTCATTGTTGCAGTGATGTTGTTTATTGTACCGGTGGTCGCATTTGCCGCGGGCGGGCATGACGGGCTTGAGTGTACCGGCTGCCATGCGCTTCATACCGCGAAGGGCGATCTCATCTTTGCCGTGGAGCCGAATAAAAAAGACATCAACCCAAAAACGAAACAACCCTACAGCGGAGTGACTGCGCTGTGTCTGGGCTGTCACGAGACACCGGAAAAGGGCGGCCAGGGCATTAAGCCGATCGGCGCGCATGCCAGCCATCCCTACGGGCTGAGCTCTGTCAATCCGAAGGTCGCACGTGTCCCCGCCGACTTTTTGAGGGACGGAAAATTCGAATGTATCGGCTGCCATGACCCGCATCCGTCGAATACGAATTATAAATATCTCCGCGTGGATACGGGCGGCGGTTCAAAAATGGAAGAGTTCTGCGCCGCCTGCCATCCCATGAAGGCCGACCCGAAGGCAGCGAGCGCGGCGACCGCGAAACTCCGCCTCTTCAACAGCATGGACGAGAACCTGTACAAGGGCTCAGAGGCTGCGGCGCCGGCGCCGAAAAAGAAACCGTAATCACCAGGAATTCGGCAAGGATCGTTTCAGCCACATGACATGAGACAGGGCGGACAGAGCCCGAGTTCACTTGGGAGAAGACCGATAAGTGAATGGTGTGAAAATTATGTAGGGGCAGCCCTGTGTGGCTGCCCTCAACAGGTGTGACTTATACTATTTGGCCGCGAAGAGCCGGAATTCAAGTGGGAAGCCACTGACAAGGCTGCCGCATTGCGCGCAGACGCAGGACTGTAATTCAAACATCAACCTACCCCGTCGAGGGGCGCTGCAGCAGTCACCGCAAGGTGGGTCTGTCAGGCTCGATGGGTGGTTTAACATGTAACAACGGCGCCCATTCATTTAACTTGTGAATGGAGAGCGTTATGACCAAAGACTACGTCGTTGCCGACATCAAACTTGCCTCGTGGGGCCGCAAAGAAATCGCCATCGCCGAAACTGAAATGCCCGGCCTGATGGCGATCCGTGCAGAATTCGCCAAGACGCAACCGCTGAAAGGCGCGCGCATCACAGGCAGCCTGCACATGACCATCCAGACCGCTGTGCTGATCGAGACGCTGAAGGCGCTCGGTGCGGAAGTCCGCTGGGCTTCGTGCAACATCTTCTCGACCCAGGATCACGCTGCCGCTGCTATCGCTGTGGGTGGCACGCCGGTATTCGCCGTCAAGGGCGAATCGCTGACCGATTACTGGGACTACACCCACCGCATCTTTGAATGGGCGGATGGCGGACTATCCAACATGATCCTGGACGACGGCGGCGATGCCACGTTGCTGCTGCACCTGGGCGCACGCGCAGAAAAAGACGCATCGCTCATCAGCAAGCCGGGCTCGGAAGAAGAGACCTGTTTATTCGCTTCGATCAAGGCCAAGCTGGCCATTGACAAGACCTGGTATTCCAAGCGCCTCGCCGCAATCAAGGGCGTGACCGAAGAAACCACCACTGGCGTGCATCGCCTGTATCAAATGCATGAACGCGGCGAACTGAAATTCCCGGCGATCAACGTCAACGACTCTGTCACCAAGTCCAAGTTCGACAACCTGTACGGCTGCCGCGAATCGCTGGTGGACGGTATCAAACGCGCCACCGATGTAATGATCGCGGGCAAGATCGCGCTGATCTGCGGTTACGGCGATGTGGGCAAAGGTTCGGCACAAGCCATGCGCGCGCTGTCGGCACAGGTTTGGGTGACCGAGGTTGACCCGATCTGCGCACTGCAAGCCGCAATGGAAGGCTTCCGCGTGGTCACCATGGAATACGCCGCCGACAAGGCCGACATTTTCGTGACCTGCACTGGCAACTTCCACGTCATCACGCACGATCACATGGCGAAGATGAAGAACCAGGCCATCGTATGCAACATCGGCCACTTCGACAACGAGATCGACGTCGCCTCGCTGGAGAAATACCAGTGGGAAGAGATCAAGCCGCAGGTTGACCATATTATTTTCCCCGACGGCAAGCGCATCATTCTGCTGGCCAAGGGTCGCCTGGTGAATCTGGGTTGCGCCACCGGCCATCCGTCCTATGTGATGTCATCGTCGTTCGCCAACCAGACCCTTGCACAGATCGAACTGTTCACACGCACCAAGGACTACCCGATCAACGTGTACACCTTGCCCAAGCATCTGGACGAAAAGGTCGCACGTTTGCAACTGACGACGCTGAATGCTCAATTGAGCACCTTGACCGACCAGCAGGCTGCGTACATTGGCGTGCCCAAGCAAGGTCCGTACAAGTCGGAGCACTACCGCTACTAAGCGGGCTGTCGCTTCGCAAGGAACACTTCCGGGTGATGAAGGACGGTGCGATCGTGTGCAACACGGGCCACTTCAATGTCGAGATAGACCTCGAGACGCTTGACAAGATGAAAAAGAAGAAGCGGATTATCCGCGACTTTGTCGAAGAGTTCACCATGCCGAACGGCAGGAAAATAAACATTCTCGGCGAGGGCAGACTCATCAACCTCGCTGCAGCTGAGGGCCATCCCTCGAGCGTTATGGATATGAGCTTTGCCAACCAGGCGCTTGCCGCCGAGTACATGCTCAAGAACGCCAAAAAATTGAAGAAACAGGTGTATGGCGTTCCCGAGAACATCGACAAAGAGATCGCACGGCTCAAGCTCAATGCCATGGGCGTGAAGATCGATAAACTCACTCCCGAACGGAAGAAATACCTGGCCTCGTGGGAGATGGGGACGTAGCCGAATTCGGAATGCGGAATGTGAAAGAGTGCTTGAAATACTTTCCATTCCGCATTTTTTTCGCCTTTCTTCCGCGCTCCGTATTTCCCTATTCCGAATTGCGATGATACCCTACCTTAAAATTGTCCTTGCCATGCTTATCTGGAGCACCTGGGGCCCGCTGATCCGCTGGATGGCGCTTCCGCCCGTGGTGGTCCTTTTCTACACTTCCCTGATCGCAGGCTTTGTCGTTCCCATGGTGCTCAAGATAAGGGGAGATTTCCCCCACGCGATCTTCAGCCTGGACTCATGGCATCTCTTTGTCGCTCTCTCTCTCGCTTCGATCCTGAACAACATCACGTATTTTTACTCCCTGGGCCATACGACGGTCTCGAACGCGATCTTTACCCATTACACCGCGCCGGTGATCGTGGCCGCGCTCGCCCCGCTTTTGATCGCCGAACGTCTCCAGCGCGTGACGCTTTTCTCCCTGCCCCTCGCTGCCGCGGGTATGGCAATGATCGTTTTTGCCGGTGGCGGACTCAGCCTGAACAGCGTGCATCTGCCTGGCATCCTGGCCGGCACGGCATCGGGTGTGGGTTATGCCTTTGTGATCATCTTTTCGCGCAGGCTGAGCCAAATGCTGCTGCATCATAAGGCCATCATCGTGCTGCTCTGGATAACGATCATCGCCACAGCTCCGGCGGCCCTGTCCACTGACTACGACGTCAGCCTACGCTCCGGGGTATTGCTGCTGATCACCGGGGCTCTCCATTCAACGACAGCCCCGCTTATGTACTTCAGTGCCCTCAGGCGGGTGCTGGCGCAGCATGCCGCAATTTTAGGCTATATCGAGCCGCTCGCCGCTATCCCGCTTGCCTTCCTGTTCCTGTCTGAAAAACCGCCGCTCATGGCCCTGTTCGGCGGCCTGTTGATCCTTTTCTCCGGTTACCT
>Ga0210377_10003103_pt1 | contig 14310 bp, 13 predicted proteins | sample PLM4_65_b1redo_FD_155480 | JGI IMG/M metagenome (GOLD analysis project Ga0210377, IMG submission 155480) | Groundwater sediment microbial communities from an aquifer in East River, Colorado, USA - PLM4_65_b1 redo | ecosystem: Environmental > Terrestrial > Soil > Riparian zone | place: USA: East...
TCACCATGCCTGAGGGGTTAAGTTATTTATCTATTTATACCTCGCGGCAATTCATACAATCGTTGGTTTTGACCACAGACGGGCTTTTGCGTCTGGCTTTCAAATTGCCAGATTACGAGCCATCGCCGCAATTTTTTCAACCACTCCTGGCGTTCACCGCCGCTGTGGATGACCCGGAACAGGCACGATCAGATTTAGCCGCGTTTCTAGACTCGGCGCGGGTCAACTCTCGGACCGATGACGACAAAACGCTCGTTTTGGCAGCACGAGTTACACCAACTCTGGAACATCCAGATACTTTGGCGAGTGATGAAGGGCGGGGGAAATGATCGTATACAACCCAAAGCAACAGCCTCTGGAAATCGGAATACCCATACACGAAGGAGGGGAGGGGTGGATATGTCCTGTCACGAGTCAACCTGCAAAACTTGCAAAAATTTACAAGCCGCACAGCCGGACTGGTCGTGAGACCAAACTACGCTGGATGCTTGCGAATGCTCCAATCGACCCTGGTCGTTCCATTGGACATGCCTCCATTGCCTGGCCCGAGATCCTGCTCTACGATGAGCATGGCATGTTCATGGGTTATGTCATGCCGCGGATTTCCAACACACGCACATTGTTGCAGGTATTCAATCCGCGTTTACGTGCACAATCGCTGACGGGATGCGATGGTCTGTTCCTTCATCGTTCCGCTCGCAACATGGCCGCCGCGATCGGCGCACTGCATGGACGTAACTACGTTGTTGGAGATCTCAATGAGAGCAATATCCTGGTAACGCATCAGGCATTGGTGACGGTCATCGACACGGACTCTTTCCAGGCGAAGGAGGAGCATGATGGGCAGATTATTTTTTACCCTTGTCCTGTTGGTCGCCCTGAATACACCCCTCCGGAGTTACAAGGGAAGCGATTTAAAGGGGAGGTTCGTCAGCCCGAGCAGGATGCCTTTGCCCTGGCAGTGTTGATCTTTCAACTTTTGTTGGGAGGAAATCATCCATTCCGGGCGATCTGGCTTGGAAAAGATGTTCCGCCTCCGATCGAAGAAAGGATCTTCCTGGGCTTGTTCCCGTATGCTCAAGCCTCTGCCAAAGGAACGGTTGCACCGCCTCCCAATCTCACGCTGGACATTTTGCATCCCCCTCTGGCAGATCTTATGATCCGTTGTTTTGTGGATGGGCATAATAATCCAAGGAAACGTCCCCTGCCAACGGATTGGGAAAATGTGCTCAAAGAGGCGGAGAAATATTTAAGTACCTGTCCAAATAAGCATGTTTATGCAGGTCATCTCAAGAATTGTCCACAATGTGGCGCCAGGATGGTCCCACCCAGGCCACCAATTGGAATCTTTGCACGCCCTCGAGTTGTACCTGCCACCGCTGTGTATCCGAACCCAATGCCTCCCCCAATTCAAGTTGCAGCTCCCGTGTTGGGTTCTCAAACCTGCGGGAACTGCAAATCCCCTGTACCTGCAACGGTTTTGTTTTGCCCAAACTGTGGAAGTGCGGTCGCCCCCAAGACCTGCATTCACTGTGGTTTCATGCAAGTTCCTCAGGCAGCAAAATGTTGCCCGAAGTGCGGAAAACCTGCCTAGCAGCACCAAAGTTAAATCTCATGTCATTCAAGACTTGCCGTTATTGCTCACAGAAAATTCCCGCCGACGCCAATTTTTGTCCCTATTGCACGCGTCCAACCGGTTCACGCTTGTGGATCTGGTTGCGTCTCAACATTGTGGGAGTGATTCTGGGAATTGCTTTGGCGGCTGTCGTTCTCATGGTGTGGAATCGATCTCAGTCCGCCCAACTCGAGCCAACCCAGACGGAGACTCCAATCGCCGCGACACGAACTGAACCACCCGCTCCAATTATTGAATCGCCAACCATACCTGCAATGACATCTACTTCAACCTTCACACCGACTCCAATAGAGATTGTCACACAGGAAGCGTCAAAAGATAATATGGTGCAAGTCCATATCCCGGCGGGAGAATTTAGCATGGGGTTGGACAGTGGGGATGATAACGAAAAACCGATGCATACAGTCTATTTGGATGAATACTGGATCGACCAGACCGAGGTGACCAATGCGCAGTACGCGTTGTGCGTGGCCGCGGGGGCCTGTGAAAAGCCAGTGAATTTAGAATCACAACCAAGTAGTTTGTTTATAGACAAAAACCTTGCAGATCATCCGGTGGTCTTCGTCGATTGGAATCAGGCAAAAGCTTACTGTACCTGGGTTGGGCGCACATTACCCACCGAAGCAGAATGGGAAAAAGCCGCGCGCGGGCTGGATGGGCGACTTTACCCATGGGGGGGTGATTTTGATGGTACGAATGTTAATTTTTGTGACGTGAATTGTTGGGCACCCTGGAAGATCAGTATCTATGATGATGGGAACGCAACTACATCTCCTGTCGGTACTTATCTTGCCGGAGCAAGCCCATACGGCGCGTTGGATATGGCTGGCAATGCCTATGAGTGGGTATTGGATTGGTTCAGCCTATATACCGGTGAATTTCAAAATAACCCGATTGGACCGGCGTTAGGCAATGAACATGTTTTGCGCGGCGGCTCATGGGGGGATGACATCCACCATCTTCGAACAGTGCTTCGTACGGATGAACCTTCCGATCTTAGGCGGGATTTTATCGGATTTCGTTGTGCCGAATAATTGATTTGCAAAAATGCCTGCCCATAAATTCTGGGCAGGCATTTTTGCAACATACCTCTTTTTTCGTAGTTCCATGGGCTGGTCTCTTTTTACAGCTGTGATGTACGAAAGTTCTTATTTTTCCGGAGGCTGAGGCGGGGGAGTCGCCTGCGTTTCCTGGGTTACTGCTACATCTTGAGAAGGAACATTCTTTCTCTTTTGCTTTTCTCTTTCCTTCTGCTCTTTCTTGCGTTTCTTTTCCAATTCCTTCTGGCGCTTCTCGTATTGATAGTTTACTTTAGCCAATTTGGCATCCTTTCCTGCTGTTCGACTGTGTGAATTCGATAAGGCATTATAGCATCCAAACATGAAATTTATCTGTGTTTGACGGCAATGCCATGCAGTAGAATCCTTGAAACCAATCCATAAAAAGGAAAATCACATGAAAACGGCCATAATCTTTTTCTTTGCTGTCCTCAGTGAAGTGACTGCCACCACCGCCCTGAAATTTTCAGAGGGATTCACAAAACTTGTGCCCAGTATCGTTGTAGTGGTGGGATACGGTCTATCGTTCTATCTGCTTTCACTGAGTTTGAAGGTCATGCCGATCGGGACAGCGTACGCCCTCTGGTCTGGTATCGGGATCATACTCACGGTCATTGCCGGGATGATCCTCTGGCGCGAACCTCTGGATTGGGCGCGCGGCATCGGTATTTTCCTCATCATCGCCGGCATCATTCTGATCAATTTGTTTTCCAAAGTGACCTCACATTAGAAGCGGGGGACACTTGACAACTTACTAACTAGTAAGTAAAATCTGACAATAATGGTCAAGATTGAGAACTCCAAGCGCACGATCATGAATATGGCGGAAGCCCTGTTGCAGGATAAAGGCTTTAACGGTTTTAGCTATGCCCACATCGCCACAGAACTTGGTGTGAAGAATGCCGCCATCCATTATCACTTCCCAACAAAGGAAGATTTGGGCATCGCCGTTATCCGGCGCTATCGTGACCGGTTCCAGTTGTGGATCAACAATGCCCGTGTCAGAGACCTTTCCCCGGAAAAAAAGCTGGACTGGTTCTTCAGCATATATATCGATACGCGTGCCGACAAAGGCAAGGTCTGTCTGATTGGCTCCCTGGAGGCGGAGTTCAATTCGATCCCCGATGACCTTCGGTCGGAGGTGGAAGCCCTGCACACGGAGATGCTCCAATGGCTTGAATCAACTTTGAGCGAAGGCAGAGAAGCGGGCATTTTCCGATTTAACGGTGCGCCATCCAGCAAAGCCGCGCTGATCTTTTCCAGTGTGCAGGGCGCGTTGCAGATGGCGCGTGCGTTGGGAACGAAAAAATTCAATGATGTGGTCGAGCAATTGAAACTGGATCTGCGCACCTAATTTTTTTATCGTCAAAACTTACTGGGTAGTAAGTTACTTTAATAAGGAGAACCCATGACAACTTTAGAACCGACGGCAACAAAACAACAGGGGATTGTGAAGAAGGTCTACCAGGCTTTTTTCAGTCCAACACGATATGAGGTGAAGCCCTCCGATATCGAGACTATCGAGTGGGGCAACAATTACCGCATCCCATTTGATGGCGGTGAGCTGGCGGTCACGACCTGGGGCAGTAACGGACCATCTGTGTTGCTCATGCATGGATGGGGTGGGGCGCGCGCCCAGATGACTGGCTTTGTGGATCCATTATTGTTTGCCGGATACCGCGTGGTGGCATACGACCAGCCTGCACACGGCGAATCGGATGGAAAGATGACCAACCTGCTTGAGATCGCTCCGACCATGGATCTGATCGCCAAGCAGGAGGGACCCTTTGCCGCGATCCTTGCGCACTCATTCGGGACGCTGATCACATCCCATGCTTTGGTCAAGCGGAATTTTACGCCTCCTTCCAAGCTGGTATATTTCGGCGCGTTTAACCGGCTTTTGGACTCCCTGCCGCGTTTTCAAATTGCCGCCGACCTGCCCAATGAAATTATCAACGAATTGCGCAGCATGATCTATGAAAACTTTGGCAAAGGTGTACTGGACGCCATTGTCAATGAAAACCTGGTCCCGCACATCAACATCCCTGCAATGATGTTCCATGATGTGGCTGACAATGTCACGCCCGTGGAGGACAGCCGCGCCATCGACCGTGTTTGGAAGAATGCACGCTATGTCGAAACGAACGGACTTGGTCACCGCGGCGCGTTGCAGTCAAAAGAAATTCACGAGCAGGTCGTCAAATTTTTGAAAGACTGATTCGCAAGCTGTCTCAAAATGTCATCCTGAGCGAAGCGAAGGATCTCGGTTTTGCCCAAAACGAATTGATTTCAAGCAAAAGTAGAGATTCTTCGTCGCTCCGCTCCTCAGAATGACATATCAGCTGATATTTTGCATACATATCCTAATAACCAACAAAAAAAGGACTCGACATCGAGTCCTTTTTCATTTCTGGGCATAAACCAAATTCGCCTGTTGTATCAGCCAAGTATCGAGCTCCTTGATTCCCTCACTCAACCGTGCTGCAGCGACGATGGGCAGCCAGCGTTGATATTCATCCTCTCCGCCGGGGCGCAGGCGGAAATATTGTTTCAAATATGCGGAGAGAAATACCCGGATGAAGACCTTCTCGAATGGGTTGCGTATTTGCCCGCTTTCCACCGCGCCGATGAGAATAATGGTCACGCGTGCTACATCGGCGAGCGGATTGCCGCGTGACGCATCGATCCAGTCGATGACCGCTTCTCCCTGTCTGGTGACCAATACATTTGCAGGGTGAAAATCACCATGGCAGATGCGTTCTCCATCGGGCAGGGATGCGAGTCGTTCCAACAATGCGGCGCGCAGGGATTCGGATATTACATCCACATGTTGAATCCGATATTCGAATTTACTGCGTTGCGTTGGTACTTCCGCGGTGAAGACATGCTCATGCATCTGCGCGTGGAGCGTGGCAAAACGTTTGGCGAATGTGAAGACCTTCCATGGCTGGTGCGGTGCGATCTCCAACATGGATCGTCCATCGATGCGTTCATAGATCAAACCGTTGCGACTGTCGACTTGTACGATCTCACCGATCACATCAGGTGCGTTGACTCCGCTGGCATGGACGGCGCGTCCAATGCGTTGTTCGAATTCGATATCCCTGAGCGGGAACCAATTGTGGAAGAGTTTGAGAGCCTGTCCGGGTTCCCATTCAAAGACGTCAGCAGTCCGTCCGCGGGCAAGAGGAGTATCGAGGGAGATCTTGTTCATGTGATTTCACGAGGTCAGTTTTTCACTGACTTCCCACAAACGCTTTGCGAGAGTCTCATCATACGAAAGCGGGGAGGAGGGAACAGCATCACGCTTGACGAAATATTTGCCGGTAACGCCCTCCACATCCGCTGAGGTGGCGAGAAAGATGGTGTTATCGGCACCCTCCTCCGGCGTAAGAGTGAGGCGAGACACGATCCATTTGACGAGCGGGCCAAGGATCGGGAGTCCCGCTTTGAAGATATCCGTACCGACGCGTCCCGGGTGCAGGGCATTGACCCTGATCTTTCTGTCTCCAAGTCTTCGGGCGAGTTCGTAAGTGAAGAGCACATTTGCAAGTTTGGAACGTGCATAGGCGCTTAAGACGAAATAGTGTTTGTTCATGTTCAGATCGGTCAGATCGAGTTCCCCACTGAGATGTGAACCGGAGGAAACATTGACGATGCGCGCGTGATCACGCAAATGATCGAGCAACAGGTTGGTGAGCAGGAAGTGCGCGAGGTGATTGACGAGGAAGGTTTTCTCCACGCCATATTTTGTTCGGGAACGCCGCAGGAATACAGCCCCCGCATTGTTGATGAGCACATCCAACGGAGGAAAGTTTTGTTTGACCTGCGTTACGAGTCCCCGCACTTGATCAAGGTCAACGAAATCCGCGACGAGGGCGTGTATCGCTTCGTTGCCGGTCCTGGTGCGGACCTGTTTTGCAACCTTTTCAGTCTTTTGCCGATTGCGCCCGACCAGGATGAGCTCATGTCCCTGTGCGGCAAGTGCGTATGCCGCGGCTTCTCCGATGCCTGCCGTTGCTCCTGAGATCAAGATCAATTTTTTATCCATGTTATTTCTCTATGTTGTGGTATGGTAATCATACTCTTTAATCCGCGTGCTGTGCATTGCTCACGCGGTTATACTATGACCTCATGGAACTTTCGCAAAATATTCACCTGCTCGGTGACCTGCTCGGGAAAGTCATTTCCGAACTCGAGTCCCCGAAAATATTCGAAACCGAGGAACGCATCCGTGCGCTGGCAAAGGCGCGGCGCGGCGGAGATGCTGTTGCGGCACAAGGCCTGCATGAGGAAGTCTCCGCCTTGCAGGATGAAGAGGCGCGTGTGATCGCCGCAGCGTTCGCATCCTATTTCGATCTGGTGAATCTGGCGGAGGAGGATCATCGCGTGCAGTTGCTCCGTCAGCGTGAGGATGAATCGTTTCCGGAACCGACCCGCGAGTCCATTGGCGAGGCGATCGCCCTCCTGAAAGAACGCGGCGTCACGCATGAGCAGATGTCTGCATTGCTTTCGGATTTATCCATCGAATTGGTTTTGACCGCGCACCCAACGGAGGCGCGTCGCAGGACCGTGCTCTCGAAGACGGAACGCATCACACTACTCTTGAGTCTGCTCAACCAGAATTCGCTTTCCCTGCGCGAACGGGAGGATTCCGTTAAATCCCTGCACGCCGAAATTTCCGCGCTGTGGCTCACCGACCGCGTCCGCGCCGATAAATTAACCGTGACCGATGAAGTGCGCACGGGTCTGTATTATGCCGATGCCTATTTATGGGACATCATTCCAAAACTGTATGACGATCTGGATGTCGCGATTGAAAAATATTATCCGGGATTAAAAGTTCCGCATGCATGGTTGAAACTTGCGTCTTGGATCGGTGGCGACCGCGATGGGAATCCGTTCGTGACCTCCGAAGTGACCGCCGAGACGTTGCGTCTGCATCGCGGTCTCGCTGTGGAAAAATATCGTGGCTTGTTCCAGGAATTGGGGCGCCGTTTGAGCGTAAGTTCGAATCGCATTCCGCCGCCGCATACGTTGATGGAATGGATCGAGAACCGCCGACCGTTCCCATCGCACGTGGCATACATCGAACAACGTTATGCCACCGAGCCGTATCGCCTGATCCTTTCCCTGTTGGCGAACGATCTTGCTGAGGCTTCGCGCGACGATATGAAGAGACATCTGCTGGGACAGCATCCGCACCAGGCGCGCATGAACGCGGATTCCCTGCTCGAGCCGTTGGAGTTGATCGCATCCGCTTTGCCGGAGACTCTGGCCGAAGATGAATTGAAGACCGCCCTGCAAAAGTTGCAGGTCTTCGGTCTGCATGTGGCGCGCCTGGATATCCGCGAGGACTCGAGCCGATTGAATACCGCCTTGAGCGAGATCTTGCGTGCCTTGAAGATCGAAACCGATTTTGAAAATTTGTCATCCGATGCGCGTGAAAATTTACTCGAGCGTTTATTGAATGAACCTCCTCCGAATCTTTCGACTCATCCCGGTGTGACTTCGGCAACTGCCGAAACGTGGTCTTTGTTCCAGTTGATCAGCCGTACGTGTGATATTTATGGAAGTGAATTGCTGGGTCCGATCGTCATCTCCATGACGCATACCGCCGCAGATGTGTTGACCGTGCTCCTGCTCGCCAAATGGGCGGGATGCAAAACCGTCCCGCAAATTGTGCCGCTTTTTGAATCGATCCAGGATCTCAAAGACGCCGCGAATGTCCTTGAATTGTTGTTTACTTCGGATGTGTATCGTGCACAGTTGGAAACCCACAACGATGAACAGATGGTGATGATCGGATACTCCGACAGCAACAAGGATGGCGGCTACCTCATGGCGAACTGGTCCCTGTATCAGGCGCAGGAGGAGATCACTGCGATGGCACAAAAACATGGCATCATGCTGACCATCTTCCACGGGCGCGGCGGGACGATCGCGCGCGGGGGAGGTCCTGCCAATCACGCCATCCGTTCCCAGCCTGCCGGGAGCATCAACGGTCGTTTTCGCGTGACCGAACAGGGGGAGATCATCGCCTCGCGTTATGCCAATCCTGTTTTGGCGCATCGTCATCTCGAGCAGATCGCCAACGCGGTCATCCTTGCCTCTGCACCGCAAAAGGAAGACCCCATTCCGCAACACTGGCGAAACGCGCTGGATGAAATGTCAAAACTGGCAATGCATGCCTATCGTAAATTGGTATATGACACACCAGGCTTTATCGAATTCTGGGAATCTGCCACGCCGCTCGATGAGATCAAACGATTACAGATCGGGTCGCGTCCTGCCGCGCGTGCCAAGTTGGGCGCGGTGAACCAGATCCGCGCCATCCCGTGGGTCTTCTCGTGGATGCAAAGCCGCTTCAACCTGCCGGGCTGGTATAGCTTGGGAACCGGGCTTGCCTCAATGAATGATCTGTCGCTGTTGCAGGAGATGTACGATGGCTGGTTATTCTTTAGGACATTACTCAACAATTCTGAGATGTCCCTCCTCAAAGCGGACCTGGAAATTGCGGCGTTGTATGTGAGCCTTGTCCCCGATAAAAAACTGGCGGATGGACTCTTTACATCCATCCGCACAGAATATGAACGTACGCGTGAAGCTGTCCTTGCGATCAGCAGACACAACACATTGCTTGAATTGGAGCCGGTCACGAAACAGGCGATCCAACTCCGCAATCCGTATGTGGATCCGTTGAATTACATTCAAGTGGAAACTTTACAGCGTTTGCGATCACTCGCAGATCCGGAAGGCGAAGAAGCCAAATCCTTGCGGGAAGTAATGGCGCTGACCATCAACGGCATCGCGGCAGGGTTGAGGAATACGGGGTAACCTGCTCCGTCATTGCGAGCGACCGTAGGGCGCGAAGCAATCTCCATCATTGTGTCAGGGATTGCTTCGTCGGGCTAACGCCCTCCTCGCAATGACGAGTTCGTATCATCCAATCTTCGGCGTATCGCCGATGATCTCCCAACCACGTTCGAGAGCAACAGCCTTCAATGTCTTATCTGGATACACCGCGACGGGATGATCCGCATGCTCCAACAGGGGAATGTCCATTACGGTGTCACCGTATGCCACATCCACACGGTTAACCGCGAGACGGCTCAATACCTGTGCGATCTTCTTTTCATCTGCCACCAATTCACCGACCATCCGAACCCTTCCATCGACAATTTCAACGGGGGTGCCAATGACCTGCGCACCAATATACTTTGCAAATGGGGCGATAAAAGGCTCGAACACACTGCTGGCGATATGGACTTGTGCACCCTCTTCACGATGCTTGACGAGCCGCGCGATCACATCTTCACGGCGCTTCTTCCAAAAATCATGTTCCACCACCCATTCCGAAACCTGCCGTAATTTTTCTTCATCAACGTTTCTGATGTAACTCAAGCTGTCTACCATCAGTTTTTGTCCCCATTCCTGCCAGTCGATGATCCCATTCTTTGCCAGCAAATAGGCAGGCATGATCGATGCCATCGTAAGGTTCGCCTGCCATTTGCTTTGGTTATGTTTGACCCAATCCACCACGCCCAAAAACGGCGAGCCGGTGGTCAACGTCCCCATCATATCTGAAACAACGATCATATCCACTCCAATTATTTCCATTAGTGTTCTGCCAAACCTGCGATCTTTACCGATTTTTGGATGACACGAAATTCTCCGAGTTTACCCCCTGCTCAAACGATCTGATTTTGCTTGAGCTGCGGATTCAATTTCTCGTTCAGGTATTCTCCCAGTGTGGCGAAGCTCATCGATACGACGAGGATGCACACCGTGGGAACGAGAAGTATGAACGGATTCCAGTTCAATTGCGTGCGACCCGAAAAGATCAGCCCACCCCAACTGAGGTCTTGAAAACTGCTGCCATCGGTCACCTGCAAAATTTGAATACCGATGTACCCGAATAATGCCTCGAGCAGGATCACAGCTGGAATGTTGTTGACAATCCACACAACGATCAGGTGGGATACATGCGGCAGGATGTGTTTAAAGATCTGATGCCATGTGCTCGCGCCAAGACTGCGCGAGGCTTCCATGAATTCCAGTCTCTTGACCTGAAGGACCGCCGTATAGATCAGGCGTGCCAGACTGACCCAACCTGCCAGCGCGAATGCCAGCGTGAGCGTGATCAGACCACCGAAGACCCTCCCGGTGGGTGTGACGCGGAAAATGAGCACGATGATGACCGCGAACATGAACGACGGCACCGCGCTGACAACATCGGTGAGACGCAGGAAGATCGTTTCGACGGTTTTACTCCCCATGCCGGCAGCGATTCCCACCACAACGCCGATGACCACCGCCAACGGGATGGCGATCAAAACAAGGAACATGGCGGAACGCGCTCCATGAACGGCGCGGCTGAGAATATCCCTGCCATAAAGGTCGGTGCCTAAAAGATATTCCGGTTTACCGTCCTTGGTGGGTGTATCGTACCAGGCGGGGGGATAGCTCGACAAGCCAATTCTCATTTCCTTGGGGTCATACGGTGAGACGATGGGCGCGAACAGGGCGGCGAGGGTCATCAAGAGGACAACGAACGCGCTGAGCCACACTCCCCGGCGGCTGTGTTTTGTGAAGGTGTCCAGTTGGATATCTTCGGTCATTGTGGCCTCATGCGCGGGTCGATGAGTCGATATGTGGTCTCAAGGAACAGGTTGGCAAATGTGATGCCGCAGGCGTACAGGAACGTGATGCCCATGATCATGGCGTAATCGAGGTCAGTGATGGAATCCCAATATTCGCGCCCAAAGCCGGGGAAGGCGAAAATGGCTTCGATGATGAAGGACGCGGCGAGCAACTCCACGAAGATGGGCAGTAGATAGGTCAATATTGAGATCAGGGCGTTGGGCAGGATGTGTCCCCACATGGTTTTTGCACGTGTCAGCCCTTTGGCACGCGCCGTGCGGATGTAGTCGCCGCTCATGGCGTTGAGCATGGCAGCGCGCGCGATGCGCACCAGGTTTGCCAACGGGATGGCAGATAACAATATGGTGGGGAGTATCCAATATTTCGGTTCCGTCCAATCGGGGAGCACGTTGATCCATTTCAGGCCGGAGGCGAAGATCAATATCCCCAACAGACCCAGGATAAAGATCGGAACAGAAGCCACCGTTGTCAGGACCGTCGAAAGAGTCTGATCGAATCGCGACCTTGCCCAATAGGCGGATGCAACGCCAAGCGGAATCCCCAACAGGGCCACGATCGCAAATGATAACGAGACCAGCCGAAAGGTATATCCGACGCGGCTGTCCCAGACGCCGTGTCCCTTGGGCGGGCGGAAAAGGATATCCTGCACACTGCGTCCCGCCTGCCGCGTGGACGGTCCCAAATTCCCGCATGCCACTCCGCACACAAAATCGCCATCCTCATGAACATCGCCGATCAAATACCGTGTGAACTGACGCCAGAGTGGAAGGTCCAGCCCAAAATACTTAAAGCGGCGTTCCATGGTCTTGTCGTCCACGAAAACGCTGCGCATGGCTTTGAGTTGATTGCTGGGCGTATCCCATGGACTGCCGGGGATGGCATGCACCAACAGGAAGACCACCAGCTCAACGCTGGCGAGGATCAATACGATGCGGGAAATTCTTTGAAGAAAAAAGCTCAACATCTGCCCTCCGCATGCTTCATAAAATGATTATAGCATCACAAATATTGTTGTTCTACTCAAAGTGATACAATCACCGCATGGGCACACTCTATCTTGTCGCAACTCCCATTGGTAATCTCGAAGATCTATCCCCGCGCGCGATCCGCATCATGCGCGAAGCGAGCCTCATCGCAGCGGAGGACACGCGTCATACGGGCAAACTGCTCAAACATTTCGAGATCGGGACTCCGCTTACGAGTTACTTCGAGCACAACAAACTCAACAAACTGGATTTTATTCTCGAAAAACTTTCCAGCGGGGATGTGGCGTTGGTCTCGGATGCAGGGACTCCCGCCATCAATGATCCCGGCTATGAACTGGTCCGCGCCGCCCTCGCCTCCAATTTCGACGTTCGACCTGTTCCCGGTCCCTCGGCTCCGATCTCTGCTTTGGCGGTTTCCGGTCTGCCCACGGACGCGTTCCTCTATCTCGGATATCTTCCCAATAAAACAAGTGAACGACATAAATTCGTGGGGCTGGTTGCCAACCTGCCCTACACGTTGATCTTTCTCGAATCGCCTCACCGCATTGTTGAATCGCTCGAAGACCTTCTTTCCATCCTTGGTGAGCGCCGCATCTGCGTTGCCCGTGAAATGACCAAACTCTTCGAAGAATACTGGCGAGGGATAATGAGCGGGGCGGTGGAATATTTCAAATCGCAACCGGCGCGCGGGGAGTTTACGCTGGTCGTTGAAGGAAAGACGAAAGAAGAAAGAGGGATGTGGACGGAAGAGGAGTTGCTTGCTGCGATCGAAAAGGAATTACTGGGAGAAAAATCTGCCAAGGAAATTTCCGTGAAGCTGGCGGTGGAAAGCGGTTGGAGCAAGAAGGAAGTTTATCGGCTGATCAATAAGGAGGGATAACGATATGAGCGTTGAGCCAATGTTGGATCAAAGTGAAGCACAGGAGCACCCCATCTCTTTGCCGTTCCCAACTGCATGGTGGTGGCGAGTCTTGTATGGTTTGTTCGTAACAGCCCTGCCTGCCTTCTCTTTTTGGGCGACTGACTTATTGAAGCCGGAATGGCAGAACGGGAAATTAAGTTCCTACATCATCTTATTCCTTTTCCCTGAAGCATCGTTGTGGTTCTTTCCTCTTTTGGTATATTCGATTTTTTGCTATTTGCTTCTCCTATTTGCGCCGACTCGTTTTTCAGGATCGTTTGTTGTTCGAACTGGAATTTATACAGGCGTTCTGCTGGCTTTACAGTACAGCGTTGTCGTACTGATCTACTCCCTCGACGCGGATATAAATATTCTTCCTTTGACTTGGGTCTCTTCTTTTATCCTTTGGTGGATATATCGCCGCGCCGCTGCAAAATGGACCACTTTCAAAATAAATAAATATTTGCTTGTATTTATCGTGGTCGTCGCTTTGATTGGTACCCTGTTAACCAGGGGAGGTTTGCCAGTTCTCGCCTTGATTTTGCTGGCCATGGTTGCGCCGCTTTGGTCCTTTTTGATCGCCCTGCGAGCCGCGATTTGGTTACTCAAAAATTACGAGACCAAATTCATTTTCGCTCGCGGACCCGGTCTCACTGCATGGATTGCCACATATATTGTCGCATGGCGGTTTGATATCCTCAAAATGTATGAACTTTATGCCGCGTTACCACCTCAACCACCACCCGATTGTTACATCGCCACCGCTGCCGCACAGGGACATCCAGAATTCGTGGGATCGACACTTGTTCAACGCGCTGATGGAAAATCCCTGCGAGTGAATGGACAGTTGCAGGTCTTGAAATGCGCGGAATTGGCGTTGCTGGCGGTCAATCCGCGTTTGCATAAAGTGCTTCGCAAAATATACGATGTGGTGGGGAGATCTCTGGCACGAAGAATTCAAAATCCGTTTTTGGCAGATGTCGCTTATCTGCTTTTGAAGCCGTTGGAGTGGTTGGCGTTTTTTGCGCTCAAGCTTTTCATCGCTGAGATCGAGGCGATTTCAAG
>Ga0210377_10003104_pt1 | contig 14310 bp, 8 predicted proteins | sample PLM4_65_b1redo_FD_155480 | JGI IMG/M metagenome (GOLD analysis project Ga0210377, IMG submission 155480) | Groundwater sediment microbial communities from an aquifer in East River, Colorado, USA - PLM4_65_b1 redo | ecosystem: Environmental > Terrestrial > Soil > Riparian zone | place: USA: East...
GTACGTCCCCGCGTCAGCGAGAGTCGCGCCGGTGCGCGTCGGGTTCTGCTGATTCGATGTGAAGCCGTTCGGCCCGGTCCATGCGTACGTCGCGCCGGCAACTGTCGGTGTTGAGAGCGAGATCGTCTGGCCTTGGCAGTACGGTCCCCCGTTGCTCGCCGTCGGGGTGGCCGGAATCGGATTAACGACGACGCTAGTCGTTCCGGCGGCGGAGGCGCAGCCGTTGACGGTGACGGTGACCGAGTACGTCCCCGCGTCAGCCGCCGTGGCGTTCGCGCGCGTCGGGTTCTGCAGCGACGAGGTGAAGCCGTTCGGCCCGCTCCACGCGTACGTGGCACCGGCCACGGTCGGCGTGGAGAGCGCGATGGTCGCGCCGGCGCAGTAGGGGCCGCCGTTCGATGCGGTCGGCGTGGCCGGCGTCGGGTTCACGACGACGCTCGTCGTGCCGGCGGCGGAGGTGCAGCCGTTCACGGTGACGGTCACGGAATACGTCCCCGCGTCCGCGACGGTCGCGTTCGCGCGCGTCGGGTTCTGCAGCGAGGAGGTGAAGCCGTTTGGACCGGTCCACGCGTACGTCGCGCCAGCCACCGTGGGGGTGAAGAGGGAGATCGTTGCGCTCTCGCAGTAGGGACCCCCGTTCGTCGCGGTGGGAGTGGCGGGAGGCGTGCACCCCGGGCAGGCGCCCGGTCCTTGCGTGAAGTCGAAGAAGCCGGAGACAAGGCCGGAGAACTGCGCGCAGGTCGTGGAGCCCGTGTTTGTGTTGATGACGACGACGAAGTTCGAGCTGGCCGGCACGCTGAACGAGTACGAGTTGCTCGGAATCGTCGTGCCGAGGCCGACCACACCACTGTCACCGAGGAAGTTGGCGCACAAATTCGCCGGGTTGTAAGTGTTCAGGTATGCCGCGCTCTCGATGTCGCCGGCGCCTCCGCCGCTGCCGCACGCCGCGTCGATCTGGACCGTGATGCACGCCGGTGCGCCGCCGCTGTTCGTAAAGTTGAACGTCTTGTAGTTGCGGGTACCGGCCGTTCCGATCCCCTGCGGGCAGGCCTTTCCTCCGCACGTGCTCGGGACGCCATCGCGTCCCATGCGATCGGTCTGCGTCAAATCGGTCAGTGCGATCGAGCTGGTGGGGATCGTCTGGCTCGGGCCGCCGGCACACGTCGGCAGGCTCAAGCCGATGGACTTGTTTCCGCTCGCGTAGGTCAGATTCAGGGTGAGATCGATGATCGTGCCGCAGACGAATGTGTTCGACGTCTGGATCTTGAAGGGCACGGCGTTGGTGCCGCCGGCGTCGATGACCATGTCGGGATACGTGGCGCTGCCCTGCGTGACGGTCACTCCCGTCGTGCTGGTCGTCAGCGTCGCCGCGATCGCCGATTCGTTCGCACAGCCATTGTTCTTGACCGCGACATTGACGTTGACGCACTCATTGGAGTTGATGACTCCGTTGTTGTTCCCGGCGGTCGCGTCGTCAATCGTGACTCCGTTGAACTGGAGGTTCGAGCTCCCGGTCATGCAGAAGTCTTGCGTCGCTGTGCCGCCACTCGTGACGGAGACATCGGTCGTGGCCGGCGAACCGGTCGAACAGTTGCGGTCCGCGTCGGCGGCGGTTGCGGTGTAGATTCCGGCCGGAACGGAGATCGAATAGTGACCGGAGGCGTCGCTCGCGCCTGCGAATCCGTTGCTGAGTGTGACGACGACGCCCGAGAGAGGAGCGCCGGTAGCGCACGAGCTGATCGTGCCGCTGATGCTGCCCCACGCCGGGGCGGAGGTGCACGAGGGGAATCTGTACGTGGCGATCCGGGTGGACCAGTTGAATTCGCCGTTGTTCGGAAGAAACTCGTTCGTGTACCAGAACGTACACTGGTCGATCGGGTCGAGCGTCATTGCGCTGTAGTCGCCCCAACGGTTGCCGCCGGCCAGCTGCACGCCCGGGCCCGCGAAGACCGTTGTTTCAGCACCCATCGTATTGACGGCGTCGGTGCCCAGGCGCCCGGTCATGTAGATGCCGGGCTTGATCGACGTGCTCGATTTACTGTAGCCGAGCGCGATGTTGTGGTCCTTGTCCATCGCGATCGAGGGGAGCCAGCGATAGCTGGTGTCCGGATCGTACGTCCCCGATTGGAAAACTGTAGGCGTGGCCGTCGAGTTGCCGGCATTTCTGAACTCGAACCAGCGAATGGCGCCGTGACCGGGCGTGCTCGCACTGCCGGCGGTCGGCGCACTGACGACAAGGGACTCCTGAACGGGAGTGCCGCCGAAGTTGCGGTAAGCCAACCGGTACATGTAATGGAACGAGATGTTGTCGAGATAGTCCGCTCCAACTGCCGGCGAAGGCTGCGGGACGCAGTCTCGGTTGTCTTGGGCGGCGGTGTTATTCACACACGGTGGCGAACTTATGCCGACCGTTGAGATCACAGCTTCGGTCAGGGTAATCGTGGGAGTCGCTCCCCATGTTACCGCCACCCTTGTAGAGTCGGTTCGATTGGTGAACTGAGCATTAGGTCCCAGAACAAATGCCGCCTCGCCGGCCGGAGGGGGAGTCAGGCTGTCGAGATCGGCGGGCAGAAACCCGTACTGGATGCCGGGTCCATCTTTCCCCAGGTCCTTTTGGACCAACCGGGCGGGCAGGCCGGCGATCATCTTCTCTCGCTCGAAGACACTCACCCGGCCGGCCAGCTGAGCGCCGGCTTGAGTGAACACGTGCGAGCTCATGTAATAGCCGTCCGGCCAGACGCCGATATGCGGATAATCAACGAAATTCGTGGGGTCGGTGACGAAGTCGTAGAGGTAATACTCTCCGGTTGCGTCCTGGGTCGTCGAGACGGCGACGCACTGATGCGAGAAGTTCGGGCTGGCACCGACGACGAACTGCGACAGCACCCAGCGTCCCGCGAGGATGTCGTATGCGACCACAGGGTCGCCGTCGTTATGCGACGCGCATGCGCCGCCGAGAGACTGAAACAGTGTGTTGCCCGCGGCAGGACCATAGAGCAGATTCCCGCTCTTGTCCCAGATCGCGAAACTGGTGTTGTTCCACTGGACGTACTGTGTGGCGCCGACGCGGCCATTGACGTCGGGAGGATTGCTGCTCGGGGTGAAGCCGGCAAGGCCCACGCCGACGCCATTGAAGCTGAGGCCTGTCGGTGTCGGCGCAGACACCTGCGCTCCGAAGTACGACTGGTGCGCGGGCTCCGGCGCGCCCACCTCGCTTGGCGCCGTGGGACGGATCGGCTCCGGAATCTGGCGGACGCCATCCTCACCGGGGTGCGGCGGCGGGATCGGCCGCACCTTCCGCAGCGGAGGTGTGCGGACCGCCATCACCGGCCGGTGATCGACAGGAGGGCCGGTGTACGGGGCTTCATTCCCAGTGACCGCGAGCGGCGGCTGCCCGCCGAGGCGCGACATCCCGGAGACGGCGCGTTTGCCGTCGGGCGACAGCGACGGCGCGGCCAACCTCTTACCGGCGGCTGCCGCCGTGGGGGATTTGCCGCTGCGAGCTTTCCTGTCAGCTCGATCGGCGAGCGAACGATGCTTTGTTGTTTTGGGGAGGACGACAGAAGCGTGCTTCACCTGCCAGAGTTTGCTCGCGCACTCGATCGGCGCAGGCATCCTGATCGTTCCGGCATGCGCGCCGCGCTCTTTCTCGAATGTCGTCGCCGGATCTTCCACAGCGCCGTTGACGATGTCGAGGATCACCTGCGACAGAATGCCGCGACACTGGGGCAGGTCAGGGACGTCCGCAAGACTGATTGAATTGCGCGTGTTCTGCGCAATCGCGCTGACGCTGACAAAAAGGAAAACTGAAACAGCGACCGCGAGGCGTCTCATCATTTGGCGGGCTTCGAAACTGGCGCAGTGTCCGCCGTAGATCAATCGGCGACGATGAGTCGGACGTGCTGCCGGCGTTGATGTATTGGTTGCGCTGCCATCATACAGGAGCGCGCGCAAACCCGGCGCGGCACGCACCGCCAGGTCGATTCCGAAGCCGGCGAGAATCCTCGATCTGGAAAACGAAAAGCGCCGCGTTTCCGCGGCGCTCAATGCCTGCTACGTCTCGTTGCCTTCGCCACCACCGCCACCCCCGTCGCGATGACCGCTGCCCTGGCCGCGGTACCCCCCACCGCCCTCCCGCGTCCCGCCACCTTCGCGGCGCGGACCGCGGTCGCGATGCCCTCCGCCGCCACCTTCGCGGCGCGGACCTCGATGCTCGCGATGTTCCCCACCGCGGTCGCCAGGTGGACGCGGCGGGCGCGCGGCGCGCGCGGCTGCTGCTGCAGCCAGCTCCTCTTCCGTCGGAGGCGGAAGCAGCGGCTTGCGCGACAACCGGATCTTGCCGGTATCGGGCTCGATGCCGACGACCTGCACTTCGGTCTCGTCGCCGACCTGGAAGAGATCGGTGACCTGTCCGACGCGGGTGTGCGCCATCTCCGAGATGTGCAGCAGCCCGTCCTGACCCGGGAGGATCTCCACGAACGCGCCGTACGGCTCGATGCGCTTGACCGTGCCCTTGTAGTTCTTCCCGATCTCCGCCGACGCGGTGAGGCCGCGGATGATCTCCAGCGCCCGCTCGGCCGACTTCTCGTCGGTCGAGGCGACGGTGACCTTGCCATCGTCGGCAACATCGATCTTCGTTCCGGTCTCCTCGACGATCCAGCGGATGGTCTTGCCGCCCGAGCCGATGACGTCGCGGATGCGGTCCTTCGGAATCTGAATCGTGTAGAGGCGCGGCGCGAACTCGGAGAGCTGCGCGCTCGGCTGCGCGATCGCCGCATCCATCTTGTCGAGGATGTAGAAGCGGCCTTCCTTCGCCTGCTGGAGCGCCTGGGCCATGATCTCGCGCGAGATCCCCGTCACCTTGATATCCATCTGCAGCGCCGTGATGCCGCTGCGCGTGCCGGCGACCTTGAAGTCCATGTCGCCTTCGTGATCCTCCATGCCGGCGATGTCGCTGAGAACTGCGGTCTTGCCGGAACCGGTCACGAGGCCCATCGCCACGCCGGCGATGTGCGCGCGCATCGGCACGCCCGCCTGCATCAGTGCGAGCGAGCCGCCGCAGACCGAGGCCATCGACGACGAGCCGTTGGACTCGAGGATGTCCGACACGCATCGGATCGTGTACGCGAACTCTTCCTCTGGAGGAAGGAGCGGCTGGAGCGCACGTCGCGCGAGATTGCCGTGGCCGATCTCGCGGCGAGCCGGCCCGCGCATGAACTTCACCTCGCCCACCGAGAACGGCGGGAAGTTGTAGTGCAGCATGAAGCGCTGGAACGTCTCGCCTTCGAAGTCCTCGATCTTCTGGGCTTCCTGCGGCGTGCCGAGGGTGACGGTGACGAGCGCCTGGGTCTCGCCGCGCGTGAAGATCGCGGAGCCGTGCGTGCGCGGCAGCACGCTGAGGTCGATCGTGATCGGACGGATTTCTTTGAAGCCGCGTCCGTCGATTCGCTTGTTCTCCTTGAGGGTCGCGTCGCGGAAGATGTGCTTCTCCATCTCCTCGAACGCCGCCGTGTGCGCGGACAAACCGTCGATGTCTTCGGCGGGAATGGAGAGGAGGATCTCGTCGCGAATGGCGCGGACGGCTTCCCTGCGCGCCTGCTTGCCCGGCGTGAGCACCGCCTCGCGGAGGCGCGTACCGAACTTCGCCGTCAGACCGTTGAACAGCTCCGGCGTGAACTTCGGCATGTAGACGACTTCGAGCTTCGCCTTTCCGGCGTCCGAGCGAAGAGATTTCTGCAGATCGCAGATGCGGCGGATCTCGCGATGCGCGGCTTCGAACGCGTCGAGGACGACGCTCTCGTCGACTTCACGCGCGCCCGCTTCGACCATGACGATCGCATCCTCGGTTCCGGCGACGACGAGGTCGAGGTCGGAGAGATCGCGCTGCGAGTTCGTCGGATTGATGACGATCTCGCCGCTCACATAGCCGACGCGCACCGCGCTGATCGGCTGCATGAACGGAATCTCGGAGATCATGAGCGCGGCCGATGCCGCGTTGATCGCCAGCACGTCCGGATCATTCTCGCCGTCCGCCGAAAGGACCAGCGCGATGATCTGCGTCTCCTTGCGGTAGCCCTTCGCGAACGACGGGCGCAGCGGCCGGTCGATCAGACGCGAGGTGAGAATCTCCTTCTCCGTCGGACGACCTTCCCGCTTGAAGAAGCCGCCCGGGATGCGTCCGCCGGCGTAGGTGTACTCCTTGTAGTCGACCGTGAGCGGCATGAAGTCGCCGATCACGTTCCCTTCCTTGTAGCAGGCCGTAGCCAGCACGACCGTGTCGCCGTAGCGGACCACGCATGCGCCGTTGGCCTGACGAGCGACCGCACCCGTCTCGAGCGACAGGGTCTTCCCGCCGATCTGAATTTCTTTTCTGACTGTCATGACTTCCTTCGATGGTGGGGGGCCACTCATCACCCCCGCATATTGATTGGTACCGCTGTGGCCGGGATGAGGGTCCGGCCGGAGGGATGGAGGACAGACGTCACGCGCCTGCCCTGATAAAACGCGAAGGACAGGCAAGAGCGCCTGTCCTCCACGGAAACTTACTTGCGGATTCCGAGCTTGTCGATGATCGTGCGGTAACGCGCGAGATCGGTCTTCTTGAGGTAATCGAGAAGACGACGCCGCCGACCGACCAGCTTCAGGAGGCCGCGACGGCTGTGATGATCCTTCGCGTGCGACTTGAAATGCTCGGTGAGATAGGTGATCCGATTCGAGAGAAGGGCGATCTGCACCTCGGGTGAGCCGGTGTCCCCATCGTGGGTCGCGTAATTCGTAATGAGCTCCGTTTTCTGCTGCTTGGTCGTCGGCAAAATCATGTCTCCTTAAGCCTTTAGCCGATAAAACGATGCATTCTCTGTCAAGTCGCGTCACGATAACAGCGGCAGGGGGCAAAATCAATCCCGCTCGGGTGTTTGTCGGGGGCCGCACCCGCGCTCCGCTGAGGCGTGATCTCGTTGACGGTTGACAGTTGACAGTTGACGGTTGACGAGGCCCCGTTTCGCGAGACACGTACTTGTGCTTCGAGGCGCGATTTCGTTGACCGTTGAGTCGATTGGTCGTCCGTCTAGCGACTCGCCGCCTCGACAACGGTCAACGGTCAACGAGAACATGCCACAGAGCCGTACATGTGCACCCGCGATGAAGGGCCTCGTCGACCGTCAACCGTCACACGATCTCGATTGGCCGTCCGTCCCGCGAATCGCCGCCTCGACAACGGTCAACGGTCAACGGTCAACGAGAAGATGCCACAGAGCCGTACATGTGCATCCGCGATGAAGGGCCTCGTCAACTGTCAACCGTCAACCGTCACCTGTCAACGCCTCAACCCGCGAGAACCACCTTCGGCTTCACCTCCACCGGCCCGCCCTCCCGCAACACGTTCACCACCTCGCCGATGGCGACGAGCTGATCGTGCGGATTGCCGAGCGCGAGGAGGTCGCCTTTGCGGACCTGGACGGCGGGATTCATGATCACGCCCTGCCCCTGCATCATCTTGCCCTGCTGCGACCAGTCGATCCGCAGCTTCTCGATCGGAAGATCGATCTCCGAGAGCGACTGGAACTGCGGCGGGGCGATGATCTCCTCCGGCGTCGCCGTGTCGATCCGATCGAACGGGATCGCGTGCTCAACGCGGAACTTTCCGATGGCCGTGCGGCGAAGCTCTTTCAGATGGGCCGGAATGCCGATCGAGACACCGAGGTCGTGAGCGAGCGAGCGCATGTAGGTGCCGGCGGAGGAACGGACGCGAAACCGGGCCGTCGATCCGCTGACGGACGCAATCTCGAATTCGTAGATCGTGACGCGCTTCGGCGTCAGCGCCGCCGTCTCGCCTTTCCGCGCCAGCTCGTACGCCCGGACGCCCTGCACTTTCTTCGCGGAGAACTGCGGCGGCATCTGCTCGATCTCGCCGCGGAACTTCGCGATGTGCGGGGCGAAGTCGACATGCTCGACGTTCACTTCCTTCATCTCGCCCGCCGGCTTTCCGGAAGAGTCGTACGAGTCGGTCGCCCAGCCGAACTGGATCGTCCCCTCGTAGACCTTCTCCATGCCCATGAGATAGGCCTGGAGCCGCGTGGCGCGGCCGACGCAGAGCACGAGCAGTCCGGTGGCGAGCGGATCGAGTGTGCCGGTATGGCCGACCTTCTTCACGCGCGATCGGCGACGGAACTTCTCGACGACGTCGTGACTGGTCGGGCCGGCGGTCTTGTCGACGAGAAGGACGCCGTCGATTTTCGGTTCGGGTCGTTGCATCAGCGCGCGAGAGCTTATTCGACAGCGCGAAGAACAGCCAGCATCCGCTTGCGCAATGGCCCCATCAGCGGCAGGGACGAGAGCTGAATCAGCCGGGCGATGAGATCGAGAGAGCCGTCGACGAGCTTCACGGTCCGGAGGTGGCCGGGCGATTCGTCGAACATCCAGAAGAGGATCAGGCCCATCTGATACAGCCAGAGCAGCCGCGGGAGATCGCGCTGAAGATCTTTCGGAACGCGCGTCGCAGCGCCATCGATCGCCGCGCGGAACGACTCGATGCTCTCGCTGCGCATCGGCTCCGTCTCCGCCCCGAACGGCGAGAGCGGATGCGAAGGGTCGATGCCGATGCGCACGAGCGCGACGAGAAGACGGCGGTGCTCGGCGAATTGCTCGAACTTCATGTCGATGATCGAGCGCAGGCGCTTCTTCAGATCGGAAGAGCGCTCCAGCCGCGCCGGAAGGAGCTCGCGCGCCTCGTCGGCGGTGCGGACGTAGAACGCCATGACCAGCTCCTCTTTCGAACGGAAGTAGTAGTACGCCGCTCCAACGGCCATGCCGGCGTCGGCGGCGATGTCCCGCATCGTCGTCTCATCGAAGCCGCGCTGCCGGAACAGCTTCAGCGCCGAATCGAGAATGCGCTCCCTCGTCTCCTCGGCCTTCAGCGTCGCGGGAGTTCGTGCCATTCGCGAAAGCATGGCCTCTTCAGTATGAAGGAGCATCGACGCGGCGCGCATCGGCAAAGCCGTGCAGCACGCGCCATTCGGCGCACAGATCGCGCGCCGCCTCAGGCCACGCCGGAAAGCGGAAACGGAATCCGGCGTCGAGGAGCCGGCGCGGAACGACGCGACGGCTCTTCAGAAGAAGCTCCGTCTCGGTGCGATGAAGGAACGACGCGATCGTCAGCAGCCACGCGGGGGCGGGGATTGCGAAGCGAGCTCCCCAGCCATCGCGCATGGCGCGCAGAAACTCGTCGTTCGGCAGCGGCTCGGGCGCAGCGACGTTGACCGCGCCGGCCAGGTCATCGCGTTCGATGAGAAAACGGAGCGCGCGAAGGAAATCCTCGCCGTGAATCCAGGAGACGTACTGCTTTCCGTTGCCGTGAGTGCCACCCACACCCAATCGGACGAGGCGGAGGTACTGCTCGAACGCTCCTCCCCGCCCGGCGCTCATCACGACGGCGCTGCGCAGCTTCACCTTGCGCGTGTGCGGCAGGACGATCGCATCGATCGCTGCCTCCCACGCCGCGGCGACGTCGATGCTGAATTTCCACTCCGGCGGCGCGTCGGATTCGTGGCCGCCGCGCATGCCGGTCCGCTCGTCGTTGGGCGCATCGAATCGATGCGCGTAGATCGTGGCGGTGCTCGCCTGCAGCCAGACGCGAGGCGGCCGCTTGGCGCGGGCAATGGCCTCGCCGACGGCGCGCGTGGAGTCCACGCGCGACTGGAGGATCTCGCGCTTCGCCTCGTCGGTGTAGCGGCAGTGGACGCTGCGGCCGGCGAGGTTGATCACCACGTCCGCGCCATCGATCTCGGCAGCCCACCCGCGGACGGTGCGCCCGTCCCAGATCACCGTGCGCCATGCCAGAACGCGCGGGTTTCGCGTGAGGACGACGACTTCGTGTCCCTCGCTGTGGAACGACCGCGCGATCATGGTGCCCAGGTGCCCGGAACCTCCCGGAATGACGATTTTCATGGCTTCCTCCGTGTATTTGAACGTGTTCAAATATAAGGTAGGTCGCCATCCGGGCGCTGTCAAGTGAAGTTTTGAACGGGTTCAATTATGGAGTGCGGCCGCACTCCGGGATCAGACGATGGCAGAAAGAAGCTCGACCAACCTGGCCTTGGCCGCGGGCAGAGGCAGCGCAATGGTGCACCCCGACGCCGCCTTATGCCCTCCCCCGCCGAACATCGCCGCGATCTGCTGGACATCGACTCCCGGCTTCGCGCGCAGCGAGACGCGCGTCGAGCTCGCGTCACCTTCCTTCAGGAGCGCGGACACGAGCACGCCATCGATCATGCGACCGTAGTTCACGATGCCTTCCGTGTCTTCGGACGTGGCGCCCGCTTCGTCGAAGAAGCGCTTCGGGAGCTCGATCGTCGCGATCCGGTCGCCGGCGTGCAGCTCGAGCGTCGCCAGACAGAGGCCGAGGAGCTTGATGGCGCCACGGGGGAGACTCTCATTGATCCAGAGCGAGATGTCGCCGGGCACCGCGCCGGCACGAACGAGCTCTTCCGCCGCTTCGAACGCGCGCAGCGTCGTGTTGTGATAACGGAAGAAGCCGGTGTCGGTGGCGAGCGAGACGTACATCGCGGTGGCGATGTTCGGATCGAGCGTCACGTGCAGGTACCGCCGGTTCATCTGCATCACCATCTCGCCCACTGACGGCGCCTCGATGTCGAGATAGTTGATCTGGCCGTACATCTCGTTGCCGAGATGATGATCGATGTTGACGACGGGACCAGGCAGAACCGGATATCCGGTGCGCGCGGCCTCGGGACACTCCATCGCGAACACGGCGTCGTACGCCTTCGGGTAATCCGGCGGCAACGTGTCGGAGACGACGACTTCGTTCGCGCCGGGAATGTTGTGCAGCGGCAGGCCGAACCCGTCGCGCACCGTCACCCTCGCGCTCTTGCCAAGTTTGCGGATGAGGCCCTGCAGCGCGAGACCGCTGCCGAGCGCATCGCCGTCGGGATTGCGATGCGAGGTGATGAGGAAGTTGCGCCCGGAGCGGATGCGCTCCGCCACCTCGGCCGCGGCCGCCTCAATCGTCGTCGTCGTTGTCATCTGGTGTGGCGCCGCCGGCCTGGGCGGCGCTTTCCTTCCGCTTGATATCGGCCAGCAGATCTTCCACCCGCCCGGCGCGCACCGGCGTTTCGTCGTACTTGAATTCGAGCTCCGGCGTGTAGCGCAGCCGGATGCGCTTGCCGAGGAAGTGGCGGACCTTGCCGCGGGCGCTCTGCAACGCTTTGACGACCTCGCGTGTTTCGTCTTCCTTCAGCCCGCTCATGAAGACGCGCGCCAGATGGAGATCGGGACTGACCTCCACATCCGTGATGGAGGAGAAGCCGATGGAGATGTCCTTGAGGTCGTGGCGGAAGACGTCGACGAGCGCGTCGCGGACGTTTTCTCCGACTCGGGAAGTGCGTCGTGTTTTTCTCATGAATCCTCAGGCATGGGGCATGAGGCATGGCGGCATGAGTGCTTCGCTTCTACTCATGGCTCCCCTCATTCCCCATGCCGATCTCCTCATCGAACTCGAGCTTCTCCACCGTCCAACCCGACAGCACGGCATCGGTATTCGATTCGATGAAGTTCTGGATTCTATCGAGGTTCGCGTCCGCGCCGGAGTGCTCCAGCGCGACGAACGACAGCCCGAGCCGCGCGCGCTGATGCACATCCTGCAGCGCCACCTCGGCCACGGACATGTCGAAGCGATTGCGAAGCCTGTCGCGGAGGCTCTTGACGACCATCCGCTTGTCTTTCAGCGACTGGGCGAATTCGATGTGAAGCTCGAATAAAGCGACTACGACCAGCATCTCCAGAAGTCAGAAGGCAGAAGTCAGAGGGCAGAGGTGACTCACTTCTGCCTTCAGCCTTCTGCCTTCTGCCTACGCCAGAGCCGGTTCCAGCCTCTCGACCTTGAACGCCTCGATGACGTCGCCGACCTTGATGTCCTGGAACTTCTCGATCCCGATGCCGCACTCGAAGCCCTGGCGCACCTCGGAAACGTCGTTCTTGAAGTGGCGCAGCGATCCGACTTTGCCCTCGTAGATCACGCGGTTGTCGCGAAGCAGGCGGAGGTTGGCGGTTCGGGGAATGACTCCATCCACGACCATGCATCCGGCAATGACACCCGCCTTCGGCACCTTGAACGTGTTCCGCACCTCGGCGCGGCCCTGGAAGACTTCCTCGAACTTCGGCTCCAGCAGGCCGGTCATGGCAGCCTTCATCTCGTCGACCAGGTTGTAGATGATCGTGTAGAGCCGGACGTCGACCCCTTCCTTGTCGGCGAGCTCGGCGGCGCTGCGCTCGGGGCGCACGTTGAAGCCGACGATGATCGCTTCCGAAGCGGAGGCGAGCAGCACGTCGTTCGTGGAGATCGCGCCGACCGACGCGTGGATGACGTTGACCTTCACCTGTTCGGTGGAGAGCTTTCGGAGCGTGTCGTTGAGCACCTCGACGGAGCCCTGCACGTCGCCCTTGAGGATGAGGTTGAGCTCCTTCGTCGTGCCGGCCTGCATGCGCTGGAAGAGCTGATCGAGCGAGACGCGGCCGGTCTTCTGCTGCGCAACTTCACGCGCCTTGTCCTGGCGCATCTGACCGATCATGCGCGCCTGCGTCTCGTCGTCGACGACCTGAAGCATGTCGCCGGCGTTCGGCACATCGTCGAGACCGGTGAGCTGCACCGGCGTGGCCGGTCCGGCTTCTTTGATGCGTTGGCCGAGCTCATCGCTCATCGCGCGAGCACGTCCGGATGTCGAGCCGGTGAAGAACGGGTCGCCGATACGCAGCGTGCCGTCCTGGATGAGAACGGTGGCCACGATGCCGCGTCCGACTTCCTTCTGCGCCTCGAGCACGACACCGCGAGCGGGAAGCCCGGGATTGGCCTTGAGGTCGAGCATGTCGGCGGTGAGCAGAATCATGTCCAGGAGGTCGTCGATGCCCTGGCGCTTGGTGGCCGAGACTTCGACCGACACGACCTCGCCGCCGTACTGCTCGACCTGAACGCCATTGTTCGCGAGCTCGCGACGGACGCGCTCGACGTTCGCGTTCGGCTTGTCCACTTTGTTGATCGCCACGATCATCGGCACCTTCGCCGCGCGAGCGTGGTCGATCGCTTCTTTCGTCTGCGGCATGACGCCGTCGTCCGCCGCGACCACGAGGACAACGATGTCCGTCACCTTCGCCCCGCGCGCGCGCATCATCGTGAACGCCTCGTGGCCCGGAGTGTCGAGGAACACGATCTTCCGGCCGCGCTTCTCCACGTGGTACGCACCGATGTGCTGCGTGATGCCGCCCGCTTCGCCCCCCGCCACGTTCGTCTCGCGGATGGCATCGAGCAGCGACGTCTTGCCATGGTCGACGTGACCCATGACCGTGATGACCGGACCGCGCGGCACCGTGCCGGTGGTGCTCGACATCTCCATCGCCTGCAGCTCGACCGCCTCTTCGAACGAGACGATCTCGGCATCGATGTCGAGATCCTTCGCGATCTCGAGCGCGAGATCTCCGCCCAGCGGCTGGTTGATCGAGACCATGAGGCCCTTCTTCATGAGAAGGTGCTTCATCAGGTCGTTCGCTTTCACTCCGAGCTTGTCGGCGAGCTCTTTGACGGTCACGCCTTCGGACAGAGGAACCTTACCGGCCGGCCTCTTGAACTCGAGCACCTTCGCCGAAACGGGTGCGGCCTGCTTGCGCGTGTCGCGTCGCGACGACGGTGCATGTGCCTTCGTTTCATCCTCGGACGGCTCGGGCATCACGATATCCGGACCGAGATCGTCCGCGATGATCTGCGTGCCGGAGAACGGTCCCTTCGTGAACAGCTCGCTGTCGACGTCCTGGGGACGCTCGCTCTTGCCACGCTTGCCGGTGGTCTTCTTCTTCGCGCCGAGCTCCTCGCCGTCCGCCCCGGCTTTCTTGCGCCGAAGGGTCGGACCGAGGGAGGGCGGAGGGGGAGGGGGAGCACCCATCGGACGGCCCGGACCACTGGGGTGGAGTCCCGGACCTGCGCCGCGCATCGCGGCTCCCGGCGCGCCGGCCGGACGTGTTCCGGCGGGACGCGCACCCGCGCCGGCCGGACGTGATCCCGGACTTGCCGGACGCGAGCCCGGCGCCATCGGCGCGCGCGCTCCCATCGGCGGACGCGCTCCGCTCGGAGCGCCCATCGGCGGGCGGCCCGTTCCCATCGTTCCTCCGGGACGGACTGCGGGCGCCTGACCGGCGTAGTTCGGACGCGGACCCTGCGGCGCGCGCGCACGCGGACCGGTCGGGCCCGTGCGGACGCGGGAATCGGTCGCGGGACCTGCGGCCATCGGCTGTTCGGCTTCGGGAGCC
>Ga0210377_10003105_pt1 | contig 14307 bp, 7 predicted proteins | sample PLM4_65_b1redo_FD_155480 | JGI IMG/M metagenome (GOLD analysis project Ga0210377, IMG submission 155480) | Groundwater sediment microbial communities from an aquifer in East River, Colorado, USA - PLM4_65_b1 redo | ecosystem: Environmental > Terrestrial > Soil > Riparian zone | place: USA: East...
GTCAAGAATATCCATCGCAGCCTCCTCAAGCAGGAGCTGGTGCACTCGCTCCTGCAGGCCGGTTCGCGCATCGGCGCCCAGGTGATCGCCGAGGGGATCGAGACCGAGGAGGAGCGGCGCACCCTCAGACAGTGCGGCGTGCGCTACGGTCAGGGGTACTTCTTCGCCCGGCCGGCGCCGCCGTTCCCCGGCCTGCAGCCGCGGACCCGGTGAACCGGCCATGAGCGCCCTGCAGGCCATCGCACCCCATCTGCTGGCCGCCCTGGCTCTCGCACTGGCCATCGCCGCCGGCGCGGTCTGGCGGCTGGCGCGCACGCGCCGCGCCGCCCGCGATCTGGGCCGCGACATCACCGCGCTGCGTCGTCATCCGCTCGTCGGCGCCGTGCCGCCGGCCTCGCATCCCGACCTCGACGGCGCGGTACGCGAGGTCGCCCTGCTCGTCGACGAGCTGAGAAGCCACGTGGTGGGCGCCCAGGAGCGCGTCAGCGTGCTGCAGGCGCTGGCCGACGGGCCGTCCGATGTCGCCCTGATCGGCCTCGACACCGAGTGGCTGGTGGCGTCGTTCAGCCGCGGCGCGGTCCAGCTGACCGGCTGGGGCGCCGACGAGATGGCCGGGCGTCACGTCGAAGCGTTGTTCGCCGCGGGAGAGTGGGAGCGGATCCTGCCGAAGCTGGCGCGCCGTTCGGTGCGCGAAGAGGGGTTCGCCGAAACCGTGACCCTGATGACGCGCGCCGGTGTGGAACGTCCCTGCCGGATGTCGGTCGGGCCGGGCGGCGGGGCGGCCGGTGGCACCCTCCTCGTGGCCCGCGATCTGGGGGCCGAAATCGAGCTGGAGCGGCGCCTGCGGATCTCGGAGGAGCGTCATCGTCGTCTCGTCGAGGAGGTCCGCGACGGGGTCGTCGTGCTGCAGGGCGGCAGGGTAGCCTACGCCAACCCGGCGCTGGCGCGCCTGCTCGGCCGCGAAGGGGAGAGCCTGCAGGGGCGCCCGTTCAAGGATTTGATCGAGGCCCGCGATCTGCTGCGTGTCATCGACCTCCTGGCACGCGCCGAGCGCGGCGCGCCCGACACCGGCGAGACCGGCTGCCGGCTGGCGACCCCGGGTCGGGCACCGATCGAAGCGCGACTCACCTGGTCGGCGACCGAATACCAGGGCCGGCGGGCGGTCTTCTGCACCGTGGTCGACCTCACCGAAAGGACGCGGCACGAACGCGCCCTGGTCGAAAGCGAGGCGCGTCTGCGCGCGACCCTCGAGGCGGCCGGTGACGGCCTGGTGGTGCTGTCCGACGGCGGCCGCGGTCTCGCGGTCACGCTCGCCAACCCCGTACTCCTCGGCCTGGCGGGCGCCGCCCCGGGCGACCTCGACGGCGCCGCGCCGGGCGCCCTCGCCACCGCGCTCGGGGTGGCACAGGAGGTCGTGACCACGCTCGCCGCGGAGGCGCGCGCCGGCCGGTTGGCGTGCCGGGACGGTGTCGAAACGACGGGAGAGCGGCACGCCATCATCGATCTGGCGGCGGCGCCCATCCGGTCGCGCGGCGGCGAGGACCTCGGCGTGATCATCACGGCGCGCGATGTCACCACGCGCTTCGAACACGACCGCGCCCTGCGTGCCACCGTCGACGAGATGACCGCGGCCAAGACCGGGCTCGAGACGTCGCTGGGCGAGCTGCGCACGGCGCGCGAGGCGCTCTCCGAGCGCAACACCGCCCTCGAGCGCCTGAACACCGAGCTGCGCTCCCTTGACGAGATGAAATCGAACCTGCTGGCGAACGTGTCGCACGAGCTGCACACGCCGCTGGTGTCGATCAAGGGGTACACCGAGATGATCCTGAAGCGTAAGCTCGGTCCCCTGACGCCGGAACAGGAGCGCGGGCTTCAGGTTGCGAACAAGAACATCGACCGCCTGATCGAGCTGATCGACAACCTGCTGTCGTTCGCCCGCCTCGAAACCGGCGAGGCGCGCCTGACGATCGAGGACATTCCGCTGTGGCAGCTGGTCGACGAGGCGGTCGACCTGGTGGGCGAGCGCATCCGGCGGCGCAACATCTCGGTCACCACGCAGTACGAGAGCGACGACCTCATGGTGCGCGGCGATCGGGTGAAGCTCGGCCAGGTCTTCACCAACCTGCTCACCAACGCGGTGAAGTTCAACCGCGACGGCGGCCGTATCACCCTCGCGGGGCGGCCCACCGCCGGTGGTTTCGTCGAGATCGAGGTCGCCGACACCGGCATCGGCATCCCGCAGGAGGAGCAGGAGAGGATCTTCGAGCGCTTCTACCAGGTCGAGTCGGGGCCGCGCCGCCGCTACGAAGGGACCGGGATCGGCCTGTCAATCGTGCGCGACATCCTTCGCCTTCACGGCGGCTCGATCCGCGTGCACAGTGTGCCGGAGGAAGGCTCGACCTTCGTGCTCACCCTGCCGATGGCGCGTCGCGCCCCGACCGGTGAGAGTCGGCCCCCCGCCGGCCGCGCCCGCGCCCGCGAGTCCTCAGACTAGACCCGCGAAATCGCGCTGGCGCGCCGCCTCGTAGAGGAGGACCGCGGCGGCGGCGTGGACGTTGAGCGACGAGGTCCCCGGCGCCATCGGAATGCGCACCCGCGCGTCGGCGGCGGCAAGCAGATCCCGCGGCAGCCCCGCCCCCTCGCTGCCGACACAGATGACCGACGGCCTTTGCAGACCGGCCTCGGCCAGTGGCACGTCGCCGGCGACATCGGCGGCGACGATCCGCAACCCGGCGCCGCGCAGGGCGGCGATCGCGGTGGCGCTCCTGGCGCCCGCGATCGGCAGGCGGAAGTGCGCCCCCATGCCGGCGCGCACCGCCCGGCTCGAGTGCGGATCGGCGGTGCCTTCGAGCGCCACCAGCCCGCCGGCCCCGAGGACGAGCGCGCTTCTCGCCATGGTGCCGACGTTGCCGGGGTCCTGCACACCGTGGGCCGCGAGCACGAGGGTCGGCCGCAATGCCAGAAGGTCGCCCAGCGCGGTCGCCGGGCGGCGCACGACCAGCAGGATCCCCTGGTCACCGGATCCGGGTGCTATCGAATCGAGGAGGGTGGAACGCACGGTCAGGACCTCGACGCCCCGATCGGCGAGCACCGCCGCCAGCCGTCCCGCTTCGGATCCGGGGCCGGCGGGGCCGGTGATGAAGACCCGCGTGACCGGCGCCGCCGCCGCGACCGCCTCGCCGGCGAGATGCGCGCCCCAGGCGAGATAGAGCCCTGTGCGGTCACGCGCGCCGCGATCGCGCTCGAGGCGGCGCGCCTCGCGCACCGCCGGATTGTCGAGGCTGTCGATGGCGCGCGGGGCGCGGCCGCTGCCGGGAGCGCGGCTCATGCGGCGGCCCCGGCCGGGTCTAGGAGCCTGTCCGAGTAATAGGATGGGTCGCGCGCATGGGGCTTGCGGGTCCCAGGCGAGGCGCGAGGAGGAATCGATGTGAAGCATGGGGCCGCAACCCCCATGCGCCCTTCGGGTTCGCGGCGCCGCGGGGCCGTATGTGAGGCGCCGCGACGAATGCGATGCGGGACATCGCCGAGGCGCGGCAACGACGCAGACGGCCCCGCGCCGCCGCGAACGCGACCCATCCTATTACTCGGACAGGCTCCTAGCGGGCGACATCCGGGATCGCGGCCGACGGCGGCGCGCGCGCCGCGACGCGGCTGCGCTATAGTGAAGTCTCCGTCGTGACGGAGAGCGAGGCCCGCATGGCGCCCAAGGTGCACCGGATCGATCCGCAGAAGCCCGAACCCGCCGCGATCGCACGCGCCGCCGAGGCGCTGCGCAAGGGGCTGCTCGTGGTCTACCCGACGGAGACCTTCTACGGCCTGGCGTGCAACCCGCGCGACCCGGCCGCCGTCGAGCGCATCTACGAGGCGAAGGGTCGCCCCGATCGGATGGCGCTGCCGCTCATCGCCGGCAATCGCGAGGCGGTCCTGCTGTGCGCCCGCGACATCCCCACAGCCGCCCATCGTCTGATGGCGGCCTTCTGGCCGGGGCCTCTCACCCTCGTGTTGCCGGCGGCCGACGACCTGCCGCCGCGGCTCCTGGGTGGTGGCCACACTGTCGGTGTGCGGGTCTCGTCGCACCCGATCGCAGCAGCCCTGGCACGCGCCGTCGGCGGTCCTATCGTCGCCACCAGCGCCAACCGCTCCGGCGGGCCGCCACCCACCACCGCCGATGAAGCGGCGGCGGCGCTCGGCGACAGTGTCAGTGTGATCCTGGATGGCGGGCCGACGCGTGGCGGCAGCGCCTCGACCGTGATCGATCTCACCGTCAACCCGCCCCGCCTGTTGCGCTCGGGAGCGATCTCGTCGGGCGCCCTCGAAGCGGCGATCGGCGGCCGCGTCAGTTGAGGGGGCGGGCGGCTGGTCGCCGCCCGGCACCACCCGCGCCCGCCACAGCGGTCGGAAGTCAGCCCCCGACAGAAGCTCGAACCGATCGACCCGCGGCCCGAGAACGGCGGTTACATCGCGGTGCCACAGGACGATGTAGGGCCGATCGACCGCCAGAATCGCCTGCAGGCGCCCGTAGATCTCCCGTCGCGCCGCTGCATCGGTGGCGGTGGCGCCGGCGTCGATCAGGAGGTCGGCCGCGCGGTTCCGGTAGCCGCCACGGTTCAGACCCGCCGGCGGCAGCGCCGCCGAGTGGAAGCGCAGCCGGTAGACATCCGGGTCGGAAAGGTCGGTCCAGTTCGACACGACGATCTGGAACCTCCCCGCCTTGAGGTCCTCGTAGAAGGTGGCCCACTCGTAGGTCCTGATATCCACGCCGATCCCCACCTCGGCCAGCTGCGCCTGCAATACCGCCGCCTGCTGCCGCGCCAGGTCGCTCGACGGCGCCTTGTACTCCACGCGAAACCGGACCTCCCGCCCCGGGCCGTCGGGGTCGGGGTGGCCGGCTGCGTCGAGCAGACGCCCGGCGCGGGCGGTGTCGTGCGGTGCGCGCTCGACGTCGGGATTGTAGGCCCAGTGGCCGGGAGGCAGAAGTCCGGTCGCGAGCGTCGCTCCTCCGCGCAGCAGGTGCCGCACCACCGCCTCGCGATCGATGGCGCAGGCGATCGCCTCCCGCACCCGCGTGTCCCCGACGATCGGGTCGGCCAGGTTGAACGCCATGTAGACGGCGTTGCGCCCAGGCTTCGACACGACACGGAATCCCGGTGTCCGGCGCATCCGCGCGACACCGTCCGGCGGCAGATCGTTCACCACCATGTCGACGCCGCCGGTCAGCAGCTCGAGAAGCCGGGAGGTTTCCGACGGGATGATGCGCAGCCGCACGCTGCCCGGACCGGCCGGCCCCTCGAAGTACTGCTCGAACCGCGTCAGCAGCAGGTCTTCGTCCTTGCGATAACGCGCCAGCCGGAAGGGGCCGGTCCCGATGGGTCGGCGCGCCGCATCGTCGCCCGTCCCGGCCCTGAGGATCGGCACCGTGAGGTTGGCGATCGCCGGGGTGAAGGGCTGCGCCAGGCGGAAGATCACCGTCGATGGATCGGGCGCCTCGATGGAGGCGAGCCTCTCGAGGTCGGCGCGGCGGAACGACGGCACGCGCCCGTCGAGGATCGAGCGGTAGGTGTCGACGACATCCGCCGAGCTCAGCAGAGCGCCGTCGTGGAACCGCACACCGGGGCGCAACCGCACGACCAGCGTCAGAGGATCGGGTGCCTCGATCGCGGCTGCGAGGTCGAGCACCGGCCGGGCGTCGTCGCCGGTCCGCACCAGCGCATTGAACACCAGGTCCTGGAATCGCCGGCTGGGCTCGTCCGAGCCGACGCGCGGATCGAGGCTCGACGGGCCGCTGTCGACGGCGACCGTGAGGCCGGCGGGATCGGGCGGCCGCACTCCGCACGCCGCACCGGCCGCGGTGGCGGCGAGGAGGGCGGGGAGGACCCAGCGTGTCATCGCGCATCTCCCGGCCGGCGCGGCACGGCACCGGGCGGCGCATGATAGACAGTGCCGCGGGCCGACGGCAATGGCCGCCGCGGCCGCGGGTGTCCGGGCGCCGTTGCCGGGCGCGGCCCCCTCGCCTATACTTTCGATCCACATGCCTCGACGCACCCGCCAGTCCACCCGCGAGAATGGTCCGTCACGCCAGGCTCCGGCGCAACGCCCGGTGGTCGTGTCGACGAGCCTCGTGCTGGCGCTCGTCATCGCGCCGGTGGCGCTGGCGGCGATGCTGGCCGTCGCGGCGACACCGGTCGCGGGGGCCGAAACCGTCGACGCCGCAGCCGCAGTGGCGGCACCCGGAGGATACGATCGGGTCTTCGTGATCGGTTTCGACGGCGCCGACGCGACGCTGGTCGAACGCTACATGCAGGAGGGGCGCCTCCCGAACCTCAAGGCGCTGCGCGAGAAGGGAATGTACGCGCCGCTGCGGAGCACCAACCCGCCGCAGACGCCGGTTTCCTGGGCGACCTTCGCGACCGGCATCAATCCTGGTCGCACCGAGATCTTCGACTTCCTGCGCCGCACCGAGGGGACCTATCTCCCCGAGTTCGCCATGATCAAGGAGGGCAGAAGGCCGCTCCTGTTCGGGGTGCGCAACCCGCTGGTCATGGGCCTGCTCGTCGGCTGCGCCGCCGCGCTCCTGGTCAGCGCGGTGGCGTTCCTGCTGAGGGTTCGCGGTCCGGCGCTCGCGGGTGTGGCGCTGGCGGCGGCCGTGGTGGCGGGCGGCGGCATGGAGCTGGCGGCGGCGCGCTGGATGCCGCGCGAGGTCCCCGATGCACACAACACGCGCAAGGGGCTGCCGTTCTGGACCGCCGCGGCCGCCGCCGGCGTGCCCACGCAGGTCATCAACGTGCCGGCCACCTTCCCGGCCGAGAGCCACCAGGACCTGACGATGCTCTCGGGGCTCGGCGTCCCCGACCTGCGTGGTCGCATCGGCTCACCGTCGTACTACACCTCCGACAGCGCCCTGACCCTCAGCGACAACCAGTTCAGCGTCGAGATCGTCACGCTCGACGCGAAGCGCGGCCGCATCGCGACATCGATTGTCGGCCCGTTCAACAAGCCGTTCTGGGACTATCCGATCGACGCGGCGGTGAGCGGCGCCGGCAACGCCGACGAGCGCAAGCGACGCCGTGACGCCGCCGAGGCCGGCCTCAAGGAACGCGGTGTCAGGCGGCGCCTCGACATCCCGTTCATCATCGACGCCGACGACCGGGGTGTGACGATCACGGTGGCCGGACACGCCCAGACGATCCGACCCGGCGAATGGAGCGGCTGGTTCGTGGTGCCGATCACGGTCAACCCCATGGTCGATCTCCTCAACCCGCTCAAGGGGATCGTGCGTTTCAAGCTGCTGGCTCTCGAGCCGGAGCTGCGGCTCTACATGAGTCCGCTCAATTTCCATCCCGACTGCCAGCCGATCCCGTTCACCGCGCCGAAACAGCTGGCGCGCGATCTCGTGCGCGAGGTCGGTCTGTTCAAGACCCTGGGGTGGCCGATCGACACCTGGTCGCTTCCGTCCGGTCTCACCGACGAGACCCACTTCCTCGAGGACATGAGGGCGACCGTCGCGACCCAGCGGGCGATGATGCACCGGGCGCTCGAGTCGGGCCACGACCGCCTGTACGTGCAGGTGTTCGACTTCACCGACAGGATCGGACACCTCTTCTGGCGCCTGCTCGACCCCGGTCACCCGCTGTACAACGCCGAGGCGGCCGCGCGCTGGGCCGACGAGGTCCCGAAGGCCTACGAGACGATGGATGCGCTGGTCGGCGAGGCGGTGGCCAAGGCCGGCCCGCGCACCGCCATCATCGTCTGCTCGGATCATGGCTTCGCCTCGTTCCGGCGCGGCGTCAACTACAACACCTGGCTGGTGAAGAACGGCTTCATGACGCTGCGCGAGCCGGCCGTCGCCGGCAAGACGCTCGAGGACCTGTTCGACAAGGGGCAGCTGGGCGAGTTCTTCAAGTATGTCGACTGGTCGCGCACCAGGGCCTACGCCATGGGTCTGGGGAACATCTACATCAACCTGTTGGGGCGCGAGCCGAAGGGGAGCGTGGCGCCGGGTCGGGAGTACGACGAAGTCCGCGACGCGATCGTCCGCGGGCTCGAAAATCTCGTCGACGAGGCGACCGGCGAGCACCCGCTGACCCGGGTGTACCGACGCGAGGAGATCTACTCGAAGTTCGATCCGCGCGTCATCCCCGACCTGCGGGCGGCCAACTCCGACCACTACCGCGTCGGCTGGCAGACCGCCCTGGGCGAGGTTCCACCGAACGTCCTCGAGGACAACCTCAAGGCCTGGAGCGGCGACCACTGTTCCAACGATCCGGCGGTCGTGAAGGGCGTGCTGTTCTCCAACATCGCTCTCGACGCCAGGGACCCGTTCATCGGCGACATCTACCCGACCGTCCTCGCCCTCCTCGGCCTGCCGCAGGTGGCCGGTCTCGATGGTCGCAACCTGCTCGTCGGGGAGGCCGGACGCTGAGTCCCGCCGCGGCGCGATGGCGGCGCGGCCGCCGGTCGGTGCGGCCCGCGCTCCCGAGCCTGTCCCCCCTGTTCGCCATGGTCACCCTCCTGTCCGGGACACCGGATCCGCTGCTCGCCGAGACCCCGCCGACCGCCGGCACCGCCGCGGCCGACACCCCGGAGCGGCAGGAGGATGAAGAGCGGCTGGGCGCCATCCGGGCGCAGATCGAAGAGCTGCGCGGCCGTCTCGTGGCCGGCGAAGAGGAGACCGGGAGCCTGCTCGAGTCGCTCGACGAGATGGACCTGACCATGGCGGTGCTGGCGCGCGAGGCGACCCTGCTCGAACGCGAGATGGCGGCGGCGACCCGCGCCGAGGAGCGCGCCCGCCTGGCCGCCTCGGCGGCGCGGCGGCGCGCCGCCGAGGCGGAGGCCGCACTGCGCGCCTGGCTCGTGCGACTGTACAAGACCGGTCCTGGTCCCGGCGTCCGCCTGGCCCTCCTGACCTCGACACCCACCGGCGTCGCCATGGCCGCGCGCGCCGCCGAGCGGCTGGCGGTTTCCGAGGGGCGCCGTGTCGACCAGCTGCGCGAGGAGCGGGCGAAGAGCGAGGCCGGGGCGCGCGCTCATGAAGCGGCCCTCGCGCGCCTCGCCACGATCGGCGCCGAGCTCGACCAGAGGCGTGCCGACCTGCGCGCCGCCCGGCAGGGGAAGGGGGCGCTGCTCGATGGGATACGGGTCCGGCAGGAGCGCGGCCAGGAGGCCCTGGCCGCGCTGGTCCAGATCGAAACCAATCTACAGACGCTCCTCCGTTCCCTGGCCGGCGACGAGGGGGGAGCGGCGCCATCGCATGGCCTGCCGCGCTTCCGGGGCCTGCTGAACTGGCCGGTCCAGGGGCCGGTCGCCCTGGGATTCGGGAATGTCCGCCACCGGCGCTTCGACACCCAGGTATCCCACCCCGGGCTTGAGATCGCCTGTCCCCCCGGCGCGACCGTCCACGCCCTGTTCGATGGCAGGGTCGTTTTCAGCTCCTGGTTCCGCGGCTACGGCGAAATGATTGTCATCGACCATGGCGACGAGTATCTTTCCATCTACGGTCAGCTGGGTGAGCGGCTCGTCGAGACCGGGCAGGAGGTCCGGCGCGATCAGCCGATAGCGGCCTCCGGCGAGGAAGGAACGTTCGGTGTGACCGGGCTGTACCTCGAGGTTCGACATCAAGGCCGCGCCGAAGACCCGCGGCCCTGGCTCAGGAAAGGCAGCGCACAGGCCGCCGGCACCGGCGGGAGGGACGATCGATGAAGTTGACGCTCGACAGGAAGCTCCTGGTGGGGGTGTCGGCCGCCCTCGTCGTCATGACTCTGTTCGGTGGATTCGTCGGCCGCACCGCGACCGTCGAAGGCACCTACGACTACCTGCGCGTCTTCAACGAGGCGCTCTATCTCGCGGTCAACAACTACGTCGAGCCGGTCGATCTCGACACCCTGATGAAGGGGGCCTATCGCGGCCTGCTCGAATCGCTCGACCCGGCCAACGAATACCTGACACCGGAGCAGTTCCAGAAGGCGTCGAAGGGCGAGAGCGCCGGTGCGGCGGAGGTCGGGTTGAGCGTTTCGAAACGCCACGGCTACGTCATCGTCGTGGCTGCGGTCCCCGGGGGCCCGGCGGCCGGGGCCGGCCTGGTCACGGGGGACGCGCTCCTGACCATCGACAAACGGCCGACGCGGATGATGGGAAGCTGGGAGGCCACCCAGGCGCTGCGCGGCAAGGCGGGGACGACGGTGACGCTGAACGTGGCGCCGCGGGATGGCGGCGACCGCCGCACGGTCACCATCGAGCGCAAGGTCATGACACCCGCGGCGCCGACCAGCGTGGCCACCGGCGACGCCGGTGTCGTCCGGGTGGCGGGGATCCGCGAAGGGGATGCGCGCCGGCTGAACGAAGCCGTCCTGGCGCTCAAGGGTCAGGGCATGAAGCGGCTGCTGCTCGACCTGCGCGGCTGCGGCTCGGAGTCGCTCGCCGAGCCCATCGGCATGGCCAGCCTGTTCATCAGCGACGGGGTGATTGTCACGGTCGCCGACCGCCAGGAGGGCGACAAGGCGTACCGCGCCGACGGCCGCCGCCGCGCCTGGGACGGACCGATTGCCCTCTTGGTGGACGAGGGAACCAGCCGCGGCTGCGAGGCGCTGACGGCGGCGTTGCGCGATGGTCTCGGCGCGGCGGTGGTCGGGCAGAAGACCTGGGGCGCCGGCACCATCACCTCCCTCGTGCCGCTGCGCAACGGTGACGGGGTCATCCTGGCGACCGGCCTGATGCAGTCACCCACCGGCAAGGAGTGGAACGGCGCGGGGCTCGATCCCGATCTCGTGATCGCCGGGGATACCCGCGACGAGGGGGACCCGCAGCGCCAGAAGGCGATCGACTACCTCCGCGGGCTCGGCGCCCCCGCCGGCCACGCCGCCGCGAACGCGACCCCCGCCGTGACCCCGACCGACTCCTGATCCGGCCGCTGCCCCGCGTCGATTCTGGACGCCGCGCCGGCCCGCCCCTATATTGGCCCGCAGGTCCGCCGTCTGCCCGCGCGGGCCGGGGAGCGCGCGGTTGAGTCTTCCGCGGAACATCGGTCGTTACGAGATCCTCGACGAGATCGGCCGCGGGTCGATGGGCGTCGTTTACCGAGCCCGCGACCCGCGCATCGGTCGCACCGTGGCGCTCAAGTGCGTCGCCTTCTCATTCCCGCTGGGGCCGGGGGAGGAGCACGAGTTCCTGCAGCGCTTCTACCACGAGGCGCAGATCGCCGGGCGCCTGAGTCATCCGAACATCGTCACCATCCATGATGTCGGCACGCGCGAGGCCGATGGGGCCGCCTTCATGGCGATGGAGTTCGTGACCGGCACGAACCTCCAGGAACTCCTTGCCGGTGGCGGACGCCTGGCCTTTCCTCAGGTCGCGACCGTCGCCAGGCAGGCGGCGGAGGCGCTCGATTACGCCCATGACTGCGGCGTCGTGCACCGTGACATCAAGCCCGGCAACCTGGTGCTCGCCGAGGGCGGGCAGCTGAAAATCCTCGACTTCGGGATCGCCCGCATCGCCTCGGCGGATGCGACCAAGCCCGGACGCCTTCTCGGCACGCCGAACTACATGGCGCCCGAGCAGGTCACCGCATCGCCGGTGAACGGCCAGGCCGACCAGTTCTCCCTCGCGGTCACGATCTACCACCTGATCACCGGCGAGCGTCCGTTCAGCGGCGAAAGCCTGACCGCGATCTCGTACCAGGTGGTCAACATCACGCCGCCGCCGCCGTCCCGGCTCAACCCCGCGGTTCCCGCCGGTGTCGACCCGGTCCTCGGACGCGCCATGGCCAAAAACCCCGCCGATCGCTACGCCAGCTGCGCCGAGTTCGCCGCCGATCTTGGCGCAGCGCTGGCGGCGTGGAAGGAGGCGGCGCATCGCGACACGCCCTCCACGCTCGTCACCAACTCCGTCCGCCTGGCCCGCGCCGAGGAATCGGCGACGGGCTGGCGCGGCCTGGCGGCCAGCGGGCTGGCCGGGGGCGGTGCGCGCGGCCTCGTGCTGTGGGGTATCGGTCTCGCCATCCTCGGGGCGCTGGCGGCCGCGCCGATCCTGGTGCGCGGCAATACCCGCACCCCGACGGTCGTGGCGCCGCTGTCCGTGTCGTCTGCCGCCCTTGTGGCCATGACGCCGTCGGCGCCATTGGCCGTGGCGCCCCGTCGCGAGGCGGCGGCGCAGGGGAGGCTCGCCATCAACCTCGTCCACCGCTTCGAAAATGCCACGCTCTACGTGCGCATCGATGGCAGCGAAGCCGCCATGGAGCCGATCGGCGGTCGCGGCGGCAAGACGCGCTGGACCCGAACGTTCGCGGTGCCGGCGGGGAAGCGCCGGGTCGAGATCCGCATCGCCGGCGAGGGGATCGACGAAATCGACGGCATCGACATCGACGTGCCGGTCGGTGGGGAGCGGGCGGTCAATGTCTCGCTCAACGCCCTCACCCACCGCCTCAAGGTCCGCCCGGAAGAGCCGGGTGCGGGGCAGCCGTGAAGCGCATCGCCGCCGCGCTCTTCCTGCTCGCCACCGCCGGCATCGGCGGCGCCGCCGGCGCCGCGACCGACGATTCGGCGGCGCTGGTGTCGCGACGGGCGCAGGCCTACACCCTCTACTCGCGGGCGCAGATGCTCCTCCTGCACCAGCAGGACGCCGCCGCGGCCGATCTCCTCGACCGCGCGGTCGAGCGCGATCCCTCGCCCGACCTGCTCCTCGAGGCCGCGCGCGTGCAGGCCGACACCGGGCGCTTCGATCGGTCGGCCCAGTACGTGGCACGGGCGTTGGCGGCGCGACCCGATTGGGCCGCCGCCATGGCGCAGCTCGGGGACATTCACCTGGCGCGGGCGCGCTCCGGCGAGGACGTGCCCGGGAACGTGGAAGCGGCCCTCGATGCCTATCGCAAGGCGGCGAAGGCCGATCCCGGCGACCTCGAGACGACGCGCGCGCTCGCCGAACTGTGCGCCCAGGCCGGCCGGAACGACGAGGCGATCGGACATCTCACGGCGCTGGCGGAACGGCGCAGCCTGCCGGCCAATCTCAACCTCCTGCTGGCGCGCCTCTACCTGCGCACCGACCGCGCGACCGACGCGGCGCCGATCCTCGAGGCGCTGGTGCGAAAGTCGCCCACCAGCCAGGAGGCGATCGACCTTCTCGCCACGCTCTACGAAAGTGAGGGCCGGTTCGACGAGGCCATCACCCTGTACGCGCCGCTGCTCGAGACCGGCGCCGCGCGCGTGGGGCTCACCGCGCGGCTCGGGGTGCTCCACCTCGAGGCGCGCCGCCCGCGCGAGGCGGCGGGGATTCTCGAGGGTGCCCTGGCCCTCGACCCGCGCTCGACCGACCTGCTCCTTCTGCTCGTCCAGGCGTACGACCAGGCCGGCGACCTGGAGGCGGCGAGCGGCGCCTGCGAGCGCCTGCTCCTGCTCGTCCCCGACCTGATCGAGGCACGGTTCCACCGTGCCCGCCTCCTGCGCCAGCGCGGCGACGCCGCCGGTGCGCGCGCCGGCTACGAGGATCTGTTGCGGCTGGCGACCCGGCGCGACACCCTCGACGAGCGCGACGAGACGATCCTCACCCTGGCCTGGGGACAGGCGGGCCTGCTCGCTTTCGCCGCGCGCGACTGGCCCGTCGCGGCCGATCGCCTGGGCACGGCGCTGCAGCGATCACCGGAGCCGGCGGCCGACCTGGCCCGCCTGCGCACCCGGGCCCTCATCGAGGCGGGCAGGCTTGAGGACGCCGCCACGGCCCTGAAGCAGGCCGCCGCGGCCTTCCCGGAGGATCTCGAGGTGCGCGTCCTCGGGTGCGACCTCGCCGCGGCACGCGACGACGCGGCGGCCGCCGTCTCGTGCTCGCGGTCGATCATCGAAGAGGCCGCCGGGTCGGCGGAGGCCTACCTCGCGGTGTCGCAGTCATTCATGCGCCGCCGGCAGTTCGACGCCGCCGAGGCGGCGCTGCGCGAAGCGGTCGGCCGACATCCCGCCGACGGCGATCTCATGTTCGAGCTTGGCGCGGCGCTCGAGCGCGGCGGGCGGCGCGGCGAGGCCGAGCATGTCCTCACCGAGGCGATCCAACGCAATCCCGACAACGCCATGGCCCTCAACTACCTCGGCTACATGCTGGCCGACAGCGGCCGCCGCCTGAAAGACTCCCTGGCCTATGTCGAGCGCGCCCTGGCGCTCGATCCCGACAATCCCGCCTACCTCGACAGCCTCGGATGGGCCTTGTTCAAGATGGAGCGCTATGCGCCGGCCGAGGAGAAGCTCAGGGCCGCCCTGCGGTACGATGCCACCGACCCGGTTCTCCGCGAGCATCTCGGCGACCTGCTGATCGCCACCGGACGGCCGGAGGAGG
>Ga0210377_10003106_pt1 | contig 14306 bp, 9 predicted proteins | sample PLM4_65_b1redo_FD_155480 | JGI IMG/M metagenome (GOLD analysis project Ga0210377, IMG submission 155480) | Groundwater sediment microbial communities from an aquifer in East River, Colorado, USA - PLM4_65_b1 redo | ecosystem: Environmental > Terrestrial > Soil > Riparian zone | place: USA: East...
TTTACACGAAATCTTCTTCTGGCCGAAGAAAAACCAGCCGTTATCGCAAAACGCCGGGGTAAATACGATTTGAAGATTTCTACAACTACCGCGAAACACAACCACTTCCGAACAACGCAAATGGCTCCTTTAGAACATTTATTATGAATGTCTGACCCGCCGAGTGAAATCCCGCATTTATCGCCAAGACGGGAAGAAATGTTCGCCTCGCCGCTTTTTCTTCCTTTATAAGTGTGCCGAAGCAGCTACAATATGAATGTCAAGAATGTTTTATGCTTATATGGAATGACTTTACCAGGGATGGGTTTGATCAATGCCTGAAGTTTTTAAGAAACAGATAATCAAGCTGCTCAAGCACGGCGATTACGAGCCGCTCAGGCTTTCACAGTTGGCCAAAACGCTGGGTGTCAGCTCGGAAGATTACCCCCAGTTCAAGGAGGCTTTCGACGAGCTGCGTCAGGCCGGGCACGTGGTCATCGGGGCGCGGAATCTGATCAGTCTGCCCGCGCTGGCCGGTCAAATCGTCGGAACGTTCCGCGCCAACCCGCGCGGGTTCGGTTTTATTATCCCCCGTGAGCCCAATTCGCACGGCGACTTATTTATCCCGCCGGACGCCACCGCGGATGCCATGAGCGGCGACGTCGTGGTCGCCAAGGTTAATCGCAAAGGTAAACGCGGCGGGGAAATGCGCTACAGCGGCGAAATCATCGAAGTCCTCGAACGGGCCCGAAACCGCTTCGTTGGAACCCTGGAGAAACATCCGGAAGCCTGGCTCGTCCAGCCGGACGGCAAGAGTTTCTTCGACCCGATTTCCGTGGACGACGTCACCGCCAAAGGAGCCAGGGAAAAAGACAAGGTCGTCGTCGAGATCCTGACGTACCCGACGGAAAAGCACCTGGCACGCGGCGTCATCATCGAGGTGCTCGGCAAGGCGGGCCGCTACGAAACCGAGATCCGCTCGGTCATCCACCAGTATCATCTGCCGGGCGAATTCGACGCCGGCTGCATCGAGCAGGCGCGTCAAGCGGCCGCCCAATTCAATCCCGAAAAGCCGGGCCGGCGGGAGGACATCACGGACAAGGTCATTGTTACGATAGACCCCCCGGACGCGAAAGATTTCGACGATGCGATAAGTCTCGAAACGGATTCCGGCGGCCACTGGGTTCTGGGTGTTCACATCGCCGACGTGAGTCACTTCGTGACGGCCGATTCGCCGCTGGACGCCGAGGCGAAGGCCCGGGGAAACAGCATTTACCTGCCCGGCAGGACTATCCCGATGCTGCCGGAGATTCTGAGCAACGGTATATGCAGTCTCCAGCCCGGCCAGAACCGGTTTGTCAAGAGCGTGTATCTGACCTACGACGAGCAGGGAAACATTCTCGGCCGCCGGTTCGCCAACTCGGTGATGCGTTCGACGCAGCGTCTGACCTATCTGCAGGCCGATGGGATTCTGAAAGGCCACACAAAAGACGCCGCCCCCGGCGTGGTCAAACTGCTCAGGAATATGGAGGCGCTCGGCCGGGCCATCGAGCAGCGAAGACGGAACAACGGCATGATCCATCTGGACCTGCCGGAGATCGAGCTGGTGTTCGACAAGTCGGGCCAGGTGGTCGATGCACACCCCGCCGACGACAGCTATCCGCACACGATCATCGAGATGTTCATGGTCGAAGCCAACGACGCGGTCGCCTCGTTGCTCGACAAGCTCAATATCCCCTTCCTGCGGCGGATTCATCCGGACCCAGATGCCTTGAGCATAAATAATCTCACCAGGCTGGTCAGGGGATTCGGGTTCAGTCTGCCGCGGAAGGTGAGCCGCAAAGTCATTCAGGATTTGCTGGCTTCCGTCCAGGGCGCCGACTGCTCGTTTGCTGTGAACCTGGCCGTGCTGCGAAGCTTCGAGAAAGCGCAGTACGCTCCGCTGAACGTCGGCCACTACGCCCTGGCTTCGACGCACTATTGCCACTTCACCAGTCCGATTCGCCGGTATGCAGACCTGATGATCCATCGCTCGCTGGAATGTTACCTGCGCAAGGAACCGGCTCCGAAAGAGCAGGAACTGGACCTGACCGAGGTCGGCAAGCACATCACTTTCACGGAACAACGGGCCGATGACGCCGAGAACGACCTGACGGCGGTGCTGGTCCTGCAGATGCTCAGCAAGAAAATCGGCGAGGAGCTTGACTGCGTCGTCACGGGCTTGGCCGGTTTCGGTGTGTTTGTGCAATGCAGAAAGTATGGCATCGAAGGCCTCGTTCGGATGGACGACCTGGGGCCCGACCATTGGAGCTACGACGCCAAGGCCCAGTGCATCGTCGGCGAGCGCTCGGGACACAGCATCCGTCTGGGCCAGGCCATGAAAGTGCAGATTATCTCGGTGAGCATCCCGTCGCGGCAGCTCAACGTCAAGCCGGTCGAACCCGTGGTAAAACCGCCGAAGCGGCAGGAGAGCAGAAAGGCCGGCAGGCAAAAGACCAAAAAAAGGCGGAGAAACAGAAACTAAAACGGGCGTCCCGGCGAATACTTGTTTTCACAAATCCAGGCGTCAGAAGGACCGGCAAAAACTGATTGAGCGGGCGTGCTCGTTTCTTGACATTCCTCGGCGATTCTGCCATACTCACCGTTTTAATTGATTGTTGGCAACTGATTACTGCTTTTTTCGGAGTAGTGCATGAGAGCGTCTGAGATGCAAAAAGGTCAGACCGTCAAGATCGAGGGCCGACTTTACACCGTCGTTGATTTTGAACACGTCAGACTCGGTGGCAGAGGCGGCGCGGTTTACCAAACGAAGCTGAAAGGTGTGATGGACGGCTCGATTCTGAATGTTCGCATTCGCTCGGAGGAGATCATTGAAGAGGTCGATCTGGATAAAAGAGTGTACGAGTATCTCTACTCTTCGGGAAGTCAGCACGTCCTGATGGATACGACAACCTACGATCAAATCACCCTCGACGATGATGCGTTCGGCGACGGTGTGAAATATCTGAAAGCCAACAGCCAGTTGCAGGTCAGCATGTACGAAGGCAGGCCGCTGGTGGTGACTCTGCCCATGACGGTCGATTTGCAGGTCACCGAGACGCCGCCGGAGATCAGGGGCGCCACCGCCACGAACCAGAACAAGCCGGCCACGCTGGAGACGGGCCTGATCGTGCAGGTGCCGGCTTTTATCAAAATCGGCGAGATGATCCGCGTCGACACCCGGACCGGCCAGTACGTGACACGTGTAAAAGGGTAGAATCCCCGGCGTCATTGCCGCGCGAGCGTGAATTCTTCCGCCGGCGGCGGCAGGTCCCTGCGTTCCGGCGGATGACAGGAAGAAACAATGGCACTCGAAAAAGTAAGCAAGATGCTTATCAAGATTTTCGGCTCGCGCAATGAGCGGCTGGTCAAGGCGTATTCGGTCGTCGCGCGGCGGGCGGGCGAGTTCGAAGAGCGGACCCGGCAGCTCGACAATGAGGCGATGAAGGCCAAGACCGCCGAATTCAAGGCCGCCCTGAAGTCCGGCGCCCGGCCGGAGGATATTCTGCCCGAGGCCTTCGCAGCCGTGCGGGAAGCGGCCAGGAGAAACGTCGAGATGCGGCACTTTGACGTGCAGCTCATCGGCGGTGACGTCCTCTATGGGGGCAAGATTGCCGAGATGGCGACCGGCGAAGGCAAGACGCTGGTCGCCACGCTGGCGGCGTACCTGGTTCATCTGACCGGACGAAAGGTCCACATCGTCACGGTCAACGATTATCTGGCCAAGCGAGACGCCGAGTGGATGGGGCCGGTTTACAGTGCATTAGGGCTGACCGTTGGCGCGATTCAGGCCGACATGGACACCGGCGGCGACGATCGAAAAGGCCAGTACGCCTGCGACATCACCTACGGCACAAACAACGAGTTCGGCTTCGATTATCTCCGCGACAATATGAAGATCTCGCTGCCGCGAATGGTGCAGAGCCCGCTGCAGTACGCCATCATCGACGAGGTCGATTCGATCCTGATCGACGAGGCCCGGACCCCGTTGATTATCTCAGGCCCGGCCTTAGACGACGTCACGCGATACAAGAAGGCCGACCAGGTGGCCAGAAAGCTGATCAGCCTTCAAAGCGGCTACGACCACATCAAGCGACAAGTCGATGCCGCTGAGCGGGCCATCGCCAACGCCCAGGGCGAATTGAGCGACGCCAAGAAAGAGAAAGACGGCAACCGGAACGAGAAAGCGCAGAAGGTCATTGAAAAAAGCCGGGATGAGCTGGAAGCGGCCCGGGCCAGACTGGCCGGCGCCACGCAATATTATGAAGTCGAGTATGACAAAAAGTCAGTCCATCTGACAGATTCTGGTGAGAAGGCCGCCCAGGAGATTGCTGGATTAGGCTCATTTTATACCGGCGCCAACATGGATTGGGCGCACTTGATTTCACAGTCCCTGCGGGCCCATGTCACCTTCGAGCGGGAGAAGGATTACGTTGTGATGGACGGCACGGTCATCATCGTGGACGAGTTCACGGGCCGCTTGATGCACGGGCGGCAATGGTCCGATGGGCTGCACCAGGCCGTCGAGGCCAAAGAGGCGGTCACCGTCAAAGAAGAAACGCAAACGCTGGCAACCATCACGCTGCAGAACTTCTTCAAGCTCTACGACCAGATCGCGGGAATGACCGGTACGGCCTCGACTGAAGCCGAAGAGTTCATGAACATCTACAAGCTGGAAGTCGTTACCATCCCAACCAACGAGCCCTGCATCCGGGACGACCGCGAGGACGTTATCTACAAAACGATGCGAGAGAAATTCGACGCGATTGTGGAGGAGATTAACGAAGTCAGCCTGGCCGGACGGCCGCTGCTGATCGGCACGATCAGCATCGAGAAGAGCGAGACGCTCTCGGAGGCCCTTCAAAAGCGCTACGGTCTCGACCATGAGGTCCTCAACGCCAAGCAGCACGCCCGGGAAGCCGTCATCGTCGCCAAAGCGGGCCAGCAGCATCAAGGCCGGGACGGCGCGACGCGGGGCAATGTCACTATCGCGACCAATATGGCCGGCCGCGGGACGGATATCAAGCTCGGCCCCGGCGTCGCCGACATTGGCGGACTGCACATCCTCGGCACCGAGCGGCACGAGGCCCGGCGAATCGACAATCAGCTCCGGGGCCGCTCCGGCCGGCAGGGGGACGCCGGATCGGGCCAGTTCTTCCTGAGCTTCGACGACGACCTGATGCGCGTCTTCGCCCCCGAATGGACCGTCAAGGCGCTGTCCTGGATCGGATGGGAAGAGGGGCAGCCCATCTACCACAAACGAATCAGTAAGGGCATCGCGAAAGCTCAAAAAAAGGTGGAAGAGCGAAACTTCGAAACGCGCAAAAGCCTGCTCGAATACGACGAAGTCATGGACCGCCAGCGAAAATACTTTTACTCGCGCCGGCGCGAGATTCTGGCGGGCAAAAACCTCAAGACTATCATCCATGAGATGATCGACGGCGCTATTGCCAAAAGCTGCCAGAGCATCCTCCGCGAAGACTATCCCCTGCGATGTATCGTCGAATGGGCACGGACCAACTTCGCCGTTGATCTGAAACCTTCGGACATCCGCGACGCGACGGTCGAGGAAATTGAAAGCAGGATCAAACAGCAGGCCAGGGACAACGCAGCCAGTAATATCTCGATCTCCATGGGCGAGTACCTGGAAGATTATAGTGATCCGCAAACGTGGGACATCGCCGGGTTATGCAAGTGGGCCATGAGCGCCTTTCGGGTGAATCTGAGTCCCGGTAAGATCAAGAACCAGCCGCCGGAGGAGATCGAAGAACAGTTGATCTCCGCCGCCGCCGAGCAAGTTGACAAGAAAGACTGCACGCCGCTCGTCGAATTCCTGAGGGAAGATTTTTCGCTTCGCCGGTTCGCCGAATGGGCCCGGGCCAAATTCGGCATGGCGATGGACGTCGCCGAGCTGGCAAATCTCGGCGCGTCGCAGATTCGCCAACTGCTCGACGAGAAAACAGCCGCCCAATACAAACAGCGGGAGATCGAGTATCCGGTTGAATTCGCCATGAACATGGTCTATGGCCCACAGGGTCCCAACGTGTACGCATTCGCGGCGCTGGCCGAATGGGCCAACAGGAAATATAATGCGGGCCTCTCGGCGGAGCACGTCCAAAACACCAAGCCCCATGCTCTGCAGAATCAATTGCTTGAATTGAGCCGGAGCTTTAACGACGGCCAGTTGGACCGGGAGCTGTCCGACAAGATCGCCGGCCTGAGCAGGCCCGAGCTGGTTAAGTGGGCCAACGAGAGATTCGCTGCTTCGTTAACCGAAGCCGACCTGCCCGACGACGGGCCGCAGCTCAAAGACGCCCTGTCCGAAGCGGCCGCGGAGTTTCTGCGAGCCGAGCTGAGCGACCTTGAAAAGTACGTCCTGCTCCAGGTTTACGACAGCACGTGGAAGGACCATCTCTATTCCATGGACCATCTGAAAGGCAGCATCTGGATGCGTTCCTGGGCGGAGAAGGACCCGAAAACCGAATTCAAGCGAGAAGGCTCCCGAATGTTCGAGGAGATGCTCGATACGATTGAGGACCGGGTGACGGACATCATCTTCAAAGTACACCTCGAAGCCGGGGCCCGGGCGCGGAGCGTCTGGAACGTCAGCCAGACGAGCCACGACGAGGTCAGCCAGTTCGCCATGGCCGAGCAGCAGCGGGCCGCCGCCCAGGCGCCGCAGGGCGAAGTAAAGGTCAAACAAATCAAGCTGGAAGAGCCGAAGGTCGGCCGGAACGATCCCTGCCCCTGCGGCAGCAGAAAGAAATACAAGAAATGCCACGGAAAAGACTCGTAGAAGCGGCGGACTCCAAAAAGCTGGTGTGAAGGCACGCGTTTTTTGTTTGAACCCGCGTTTTCGTGTAGTTAAGATGCAGTTGAATTACTTGCGAAAGGCAGTCTATGCGAAAAGTTGAGGGCGTCAAATTGGCAGAGAGAGAACGGAGCTCGATACTCGAAGCCGCCCATGCTCTCAAGTCGGAATTGCCGGTAACGCGAGTTATCCTGTTCGGCTCAAAATCGAGAGGCCAGGGCAAGCCCGATTCCGATATCGACCTGCTCATCCTGACCAGCGCCCCGGTCAACACTGCACTACGGGAGGCAATTTCGGACAGATTGGCCGACATCAATCTTCGAAACGACGTTCTGCTGACATCGGTTGTCGTATCTGAAGATCAGTGGTCTAACGGGCTTATTCGTTACACGCTGATTCACAGTGAAGTGGAAAAAGATGGATGCGAAATATGAACGAGAGTGAAGCTCGCGCAATACTGATTAGGCTTTGGTTTGAGAAAGCTGAACAGTCTTTGGCTTCGGCGGAGCTTGAACTGAATGCAGGCCATGTGAACTTCGCGGTGAACCGCTTGTACTACGCCTGTTTTTATGCTGTTACGGCCCTTCTGTTGCGAGATGGTAAGCAGCTTGCCAGGCATTCGGCCGTCAAGTCCGAATTTAGCCGAACGTATGTTAAGCCCGGCACGGTGGACGCGAAATGGAGTAAATTCTATCAAAAACTGTTCGATGACAGGCAGGAAAGCGATTATATCCCTACGGCCACTTTTGAGAATTCAGACGTTGCAGGACGCATCCAGCAGGCTCGTGAATTTATCGACCTGATTCGTAGTCTTATCGGCGACTCCTGAGCCGCTGCCCCACGGCCACTTTCCAATGTTATGTCGTTGCACACGTGGCATGTTTGCTGACAAGGCCGGACCTGGTACTAAAAGTCCAGATATTTGGGTGATTGAGCCGATGATACGCTAAGAGAAAACTTTGTGTACAACGAACGTTGTTGGCTGGTAACAAGTAGGTAAATGGCAGAAGGGCGGAAAAAACTGAAGGCGTGGCCGCTGATACTTATCGTGGCGGCGATTGTGGGGCTGGGGTATCTGGCTCGCGGGCCGTACAAGGCGGTTGTGACGATCCATGAACTTTTGGCCCAGAACAAGCAGCTCAAGCAGGCTATCACCAACCTGAGCAGCGAGGACCAGATCGGCTACGCGAAGGTCATTGGCCAGGAAACCAGGGACGGCGAGCTTTTTACGACCATCCGATTCGTCGAGACGGCCAGAAACGACAAGCTCACGAAAATCCTGGAAAAGGAATACACCATCGCCGGCGATATCGTCCACTTCGACGCGTTGATCGTCAAGTTCGGCAACAAAATGGTGATGGACGGCAAGACGCGGGCGTTGTACCTGTGGCGGCGGGTCTATGGCGAGCAAATGACGCCCCAGGAAGGATTTGCCATCGAGCAGCCCGGCGCCGAGCCGGAGAGATACAAAGGTCTGCTCGAGTTACTGCCGGCCGGCCACAGGAATATGTTCTGGTCGCATATCTGGGACTTAGCCAATGACCCGGAGAAACTCAAGCAGTATGACATCGACGCGATCTACGGCAACGCCGTCTATTCGAAGCTCACAAGCGGTCTGATTTACGTTTTCAAAATCAACGCGACCGGCCAGGTCTATCCTGAAATTGTGCCGGACATATAGCAGCACTGATCCAAAATTCCTGCATTTCTTTACGCGCACCTGATGCGGCTTTGCGCTCGTTTCGCCGCCGTCCCTGACTCGACACACAGTGGTTCTTCGTTGACGCCCGAGGCCGTGTGGGTTATCGTACAGTTCGAAGGTCTAAACCGGGAATTTGGGGATTTTGGATAATGAACGGCCGCATTGATTTTGACGTCGCAGTGGTGGGAGGCGGGATTGTCGGCCTGGCCTCGGCGTACAAGATCATGCTGAGCCACCCCGACATCCGCATCGGCGTACTGGAAAAAGAGGGCAAATTGGCCGCCCATCAGACCGGCCACAACTCCGGCGTCATTCACTCCGGCCTTTACTACGCACCTGGCTCGACGAAGGCACAGACCTGCATCCAGGGGCGGAGGGAACTCCTGGCGTTTGCGAAAAAACACCGAATCCCCCACGAGATTTGCGGAAAAATCATCGTGGCAACCCGACAAAGCGAATTGCCCAATCTTGAGAGAATTTATCAGAACGCCCTGGCGAGTAACATCGAAGGCGTCCAGAAGATCGGCCCCGACCGGATCAGGGAAATCGAGCCTTTCTGCGAGGGCACCGCCGGTATCCACGTGCCCGGCGCGGGAATCATTGATTTCACCAGGGTGGCGGAAAAATTAGGCGAGCTTCTTGAGAAAAAAAACAACGGCAACGTCGTCCTGACCTCGCATCAGGTCATAGGGTTCGACAAGCATGATTTCTACACAAAGGTCGTCACGAATAAAGGTGCTTTCGCTGTCAGGTACATCATCAACTGTGCGGGGCTGCAGTGTGACCGCGTCGCCAGGCTCGACAGCGTCGCGCCCAGGATGAAAATTGTGCCCTTCCGCGGAGATTACTACGAGCTGACCGATAAGGCGAAAGAGAAGGTCAAGGCCCTGATTTATCCCGTGCCGGACCCGGCTCTGCCCTTCCTCGGTGTCCATTTTACCCGGACGATTGACGGCAAGGTCGAATGCGGGCCGAACGCGGTCTTTTCATTCAAGCGAGAAGGCTACGGCAAAACCGATTTCAACTGGGCCGATACGTGGGAGGCATTGTCTTATCCGGGGCTCTGGAAGCTGTTCCTGCGGTATTGCAGATACGGCCTCGGTGAATACGCCAGGGCATTTTCCAGGAAGCTGTTTCTGCGGCAACTGCAAAGACTGGTTCCCTCGCTCCAGGATGGTGACATCAGACCCTGCAAGGCGGGCGTGCGGGCGCAGGCCCTCGACCGAAACGGGCGGCTCATCGACGATTTTAGGATTGAAAGACAGGGAAATTCCATTCACGTGCTGAACGCCCCCTCGCCGGCGGCGACGGCATCGCTCGCCATCGGCGACCGCATCAACCAGATCGCTACGGAGTATTTCAAGCTCGGATAGTAGCAACCGATGTATAGCAACTGCTACGACAGGAAAATATGAACATGGTCGATTTGAAGGAAAAAGATTACGTCGTCATCGTGCAGTGTCATATCGTCAAGGAGCGCTGCTCCGGCTATAATTGCGAGCGGGCCTTCCACGAGCGCACGGGCGGTTTCGCTGCGTACCCGAAGGATAGGTCCTACCGAATGCTGAATATGACCTGCGGCGGCTGCTGCGGCCGGGCCGTGCAGCGAAAGCTGAGCAACCTGACCCGCCGCATCAAAAAGCAGGAAGACATCGGCAAGGAGCGAATCATCGTCCAATTGTCTTCCTGTATCACGAAAGACAATTTCCATGCGCCGCCGTGCCCGCACCTCGATTATCTCAAGAGCCTTATTGTCAGGCTCGGCCTGGATGTACGCGAGGACACGGTCATAAGCGAAAAGTCCGAGAAACGCCGCAAAGAGGGCCTGTACAATACGAAAGATGGATAACATAAGGATTTTATGTTCAAATTAGACGGGGAAGAATTTGAAAATTTGAGATTCCATTTTGGCACCTCAAAAGAGGGCCGGGGCGGGCGCCGATACATCCCTTACGCCTTCACCGAACAAGGTGTTGCTATGCTATCAAGCGTTCTCAGAAGGAACGTAGAATGAAGAATCTGTTTGCTGAAGAAATCGAGGCGGTACCTTGCCACCATATCGTTCGCGTGGCGTTCGAATCGGCGGCCGATACGGAGTTCGACTATCTCGTGCCGGACGAAATCTGGCCGATTCAGGTCGGACAACGCGTAGAGGCCCCATTCGGCAGACAGAACAAACGGCAGATTGGATTCTGTGTGGACGTTGACCTCCGCAGGCCCGAGCCTTCGGCTCCGCCTAGTTCTGCTCAGGATGGCGAAGTAAGGACTTTCAAGCTCAAACAAATATCCCGGCTCGTCGATAAGGAGCCTTTGGTGGACGCCGACCTGATGGAGCTGGCTCGGTGGATCGCCGGCTATTATGTCTGTCCGCTCGGCCAGGTCCTGGCGGCTATGGTCCCGTCGGCGGTCAAGAAAGGCGCCGGCGTCAAGACTGAGAAATACGTCTATCTGAGGCTCGGCGAAGCCGATATCGAAACGGCCGTCGAAAAATTGAAAGGCAAAAAGCAAAAGCAGATCGTCGCGCATCTCCGCGAGCAAGGCGCTTTCGATTCGGATTCGGCCCTGGAGCTTCAGCAGCTTCTCAAGACCATCGATTGCGGCCAGGAGCCCCTCAAGAGGCTGGCGGAAGGCCAACTCGTCAAAATCGCCCGAAAGACGGTATTGAAATCTCTGCCCGCTATTCCGAAGGGCTTGTCGATAAAAACCGACAAACCCGTTATCCTCAATGAGGACCAGGAAAAGGCCCTCGATTCGATCAAGGCGCAGATCGCCTCGGAACAGTTCGGCGTCACGCTCCTTCACGGCGTCACCGACAGCGGCAAGACCGAGCTTTACATCCGGGCCATCCTGACGGTTCTACAAAAAGGCAAAAGCGCCATCGTGCTGCTTCCCGAAATCGCCTTGACGGCCCAGACCGTCCAGCGATTCAGCACGCGGTTCGAGAAAATCGCCGTGATGCACTCGGGCCTGAGCGGCGCCCAGCGCAACGCCCAGTGGCAGAAAATCAAAACGGGCAAGGCCGACGTGGTCATCGGCGCCCGCTCGGCGGTCTTTGCGCCGCTTGCCAATCTCGGCCTGATCGTGGTCGATGAGGAGCACGAGCCCGGCTACAAGCAGGATACAGCCCCGCGATACCACGGCCGGGACGTGGCGATCAAACGCGCGCAGTTGGCCAATGCGCATTGCCTGCTGGGCAGCGCCACGCCGTCCCTGGAGATGTTGGCCAATTGTCAAAGCAAAAAGCACTTCACCCTTCTGCGCCTGCCCAAGCGGGTCATGGACCTGCCGATGCCCGCCATGAGACTTATCGACATGCAGAAGACTCCGGCGCCGCACAAGGGAATCAGCCTGATCAGTGAGCCGTTAGCCGTGCAGCTCGCAGAAACCCTCGCCAGGAAAGAACAGGCCATTTTACTTCTGAACCGACGCGGCTACAGCAATTTCGTTTTCTGCCCCTCGTGCAAGCATACGCTGCACTGCCGCAACTGCGACGTCACGCTGACCTTTCACAAATCGAAGCAGCCTCGCTACACGCGCATGAAAACGGTCACGGGCGAGCATATCAACTACGGCTACGCGATATGCCATTACTGCCTCGCTCAGACGCTCGTGCCTGAGAAATGCCCCTTGTGCGGCAAGGGATTTGCCATGATCGGGCTTGGCTCACAGCGGCTCGAAGAGGAGGTGGCTGCGAAATTCCCCGGCGCCCGCGTCTGCCGGGTCGACAGCGATTCGATGGCGAGCAAAGATTACTACCGCCTGCTCAACGACTTCGGCGAGGGGCGGATCGATATTCTGGCCGGCACGCAGATGTTGGCCAAAGGGCTGCATTTCCCAAACGTAACGCTGGTCGGCATTATCAGCGCCGACACATGCTTGTATTTGCCGGATTTCAGGGCGAATGAGCGGACGTTCCAGTTGATTTCACAGGTGGCCGGGCGCGCGGGGCGCAGCGAGAAAAAGGGGACCGTTTTCGTCCAGACGTTTTTGGCCAACCAGCCGGCGATACGCTTTGCCGTCGCCGGGGACTTCGAGGGCTTCGTCAAAGAAGAATTGAAGCATCGCCAGGCCTGTAATCTGCCGCCTTTCTGGCGATTGGCCTCGATCGTTCTGCGGGACATGAAATTCGACAAGCTCGAAGCCGCGTGCCAGCAGATGCGGCAGCGAATCGACACGATTATAGGACGGGAGGCCCTGGAGGCGACCGTTCGCGGGCCGATGCCAGCGGTTATCAGCCGGATCCAGCGGTTCCACAGGATGCAGATTATCATCCAGGCCCCGGAGGCGGTGACTATCCAGCGGCTGTTTGCCGGCCTGCGGGCCGCCCGGCCCATCCGCCCGGCCGTCAAAGTCGCCATAGATATTGACCCGGTAAATTTATTGTAGCTTGCAATCCCCCGCCGGATATGCTATATTTGCCTTCCGGCTTGACCGGGGAGTAGTTCAGTCCCGATAGGGATGGCTTACGCCACTTGGATAAAGCGTCCCTTAGGGAAGGTCGCCGATTTGACGAAAGGATGATTGAAGAGATTGTTGTAGTTTATCGGGGAGTAGCTCAGCTTGGCTAGAGCGCTTGGTTCGGGACCAAGAGGTCGCAAGTTCAAATCTTGTCTCCCCGATTAGATTGATGAAACGGTTAACCGGGAGTAGTTCAGTCCCGTTAGGGATGGCTTACGCCACTTGGCTGGAGCGTCCCTGAGGGAAGGTCGCAAGTTCAAATCTTGTCTCCCCGATTCGGGTTACGACTCAGTCAGAGCGAGAGTTTTCCGGCTGCAAGTCTTACAGCGTGGTTTTGCAGGTGTTTGCGGGTGTCGTGGGTAGTACGGCGGGGGTGGGGATGTTAAGTTAAGAATCCACCCGTTAACTTGTCCTATATTGGACTCGATCGGACTCTAACTATTACTTAAGATGTTGCACAACCTCATCTAAGCCGTCACGAAAGAATCGTCTATGGAAGCAGCTATCAAACCACAATGCGTCCAGTATTAACAATGCTTTTTCTGAAAGCTTTTGTACTTCCTCGTTTATGTATTGGTCGTTCCGATCTGGATGGTTCCTCTTAATTGCCAGCGACACCTTCTTTCTGAAGTTACCCATGTCATATGTCCTTGGATTTCGTTGCTTTTGTTTTTGAGGAAGGTCTGCAATGTCAAGATCATCGCGGCTACGTGTTTTGTCTTTGATTCGCCGGCTATTACGATCAATTGCTATGATAAACGGATAAAAATTGTCTTCTATGTCTTGTGGTGTTAAGCAGGTGTCTTTACAGACCCAATTTGCTAAATATTTGTCAATACCTTTTGTGAAATATTTCATGTTTTAACCCATTTTGATTTTTTATATGTCTTACTTGCGGTTGTCAACGATTTACGTCCCCTTCAATATATTGGCTGCTGTGCGACTTGCGAACTCCATTATGACCTCACGACAAATTGGTCCGTATTTTTCCCATATCCGCTTTATTCTTTTCGCGGAAAGTTCAGTCTCTGGTACGTCCGTTCCAATGTTTTCTATGTCTTGCTCAATCGTGCTCTTTTCTTCTTCGTTCAATTCACCAAACTCAGCAAAAATCTGAATAGCTGTTTGAATCTTCTTTTGTGTCCAAGGATAAGGTTCGCCACAATTGGCACAGTACGAAGGGACAGAAAGATTTTGTCCCATCCATAGTTGAAGGTTGAAAAAAGCGATGGCTACTCCTGCCTGGTCTGACGTAAGATCAGGCGAGGATTTTGACGAACAGTCATAGAAAGGAGTAGCCATGCACAAGACAGAGTA
>Ga0210377_10003107_pt1 | contig 14306 bp, 13 predicted proteins | sample PLM4_65_b1redo_FD_155480 | JGI IMG/M metagenome (GOLD analysis project Ga0210377, IMG submission 155480) | Groundwater sediment microbial communities from an aquifer in East River, Colorado, USA - PLM4_65_b1 redo | ecosystem: Environmental > Terrestrial > Soil > Riparian zone | place: USA: East...
GTTCGCCGTCATACTCGGCGATGAAGGACAGATCCCTGTCGTTAATCAACCTGAGCTCGCCGACGATACGATCGAACTCTTCTTCCGTCAGAGGCACGGCGCCCCAGTTCTCGGACCAGGCCTCCGTGTATATCTTTCTTATCTTTTCCATTTCATTCTTGAAATCTCTCACATCTACCGTACGGACGACGAGCTTGGGGTCCTCAAGAGCAAAATCGGCAATGTCGCGCAACCTCTTCGGGAACTCCTCACTCTCAAACATTGCATAGGCGTACAGGTCCTGGATCTTATGAAAACCGTATCCTTCGATCAGATCGGCATAGTAAGGGGGATTATAGGTCATCCGGATGAGGGGCGGCTCGTCGAAGGCATCGATGAGCAATCCGGCTTCATCATTCACGGAAAAGCTTAAGGGCCCCCTCATGGTCTTGAGCCCACGCTCCCACAGCCAGTTCGAGGCTGCATCAAACAGCGCATTGGCGATCGTTTGGTCATTAATGCATTCGAAGAAGCCGAAAAATCCAGCTCCGTCTTTGTGGACCCGAATGTGCTGATTGTTTTCATGGGCTGAGATTCTTCCCACCGGCTCTTCGCCCCTAAAGGCCATGAAGAGCTGGGCCTTCGAATGGCAAAAGTAGGGATTCTTTCCAGGTGTGAAGAATTGAAGCCGGTCGAAGATCAGGGGTGGGACCCAGTTGGGATCATCCCTGTAGATTTTCCACGGGAACTTGATGAATTTTTTGAGCTGCCTTCTGTTCCCCGATTCAATAGGGCGTATCGAGACAGGGGGCGAACCTGCCATGCCTGCACCTCCACCGGATGTTGCTCTCATCTTATTACTTTCCCTGCGGTTATGCAAACCGACCATTTATCCGAAATCATTGTTGTTGAAGTCTATAGAGATCTGACATAATGGGCATGCCGATGGGGGATGTCTCTTTCTATGGCTCTTCCGGAAATCGTGTGGGTAACTGACTCCACCTGCGCGATGCTTTGACCCTCGAAAGGAGGGTCAGAGCCATGCGCGATGTTGAGCTCTACAAGACAATCCTGGGCCTCACCCCACCGTGGACGGTGGTCGACGTGACGCTAGACGTGAAGGGCCAGCACGTGACGGTCCGGGTGCACGCGGGGGACGGCCCGTTCCCCTGCCCAGCGTGCCACGCCACGGTGCCGGGGTATGACCAGAAGCCGCGCCGCTGGCGGCATCTCGACACCTGCCAGTTCACCACCTGGATCGAGGCGGAGGTCCCCCGGATCGAGTGCCCGACCCACGGTGTGAAGCAGCTCCCCATCCCCTGGGCCGAGCCGGGGAGCCAGTTCACGGTCCTCTTCGAGCGGTTCGCCATCGACCTGCTCCGCGAGTGTTCCGTCCAAGGCGGGGCCGACCTCCTCCAGATCACCTGGGACGAAGCGGGGGGGATCAAGGCCCGCGCGGTGACCCGGGGCCTGGCCCGCCGCGGCCACGCGGTCGTGGCGCGCCTCGGGGTGGACGAGAAAGCCATCGCCAAGCGGCATCGGTACCTCACGGTGGTCGCGGATCTCGACCGGAGCCGGGTCCTGTATCTCATCGAGGACCGGAAGCAGGCGAGCCTGGATGGCTTCTGGGGGACCCTGACGCCTGCCCAGCGGGAGGGGATCGAGGCGATCGCCATGGACATGTGGGAGCCCTACATTCACTCGACCCTGGTTCATCTGGACGACGCAACGGCGAAGTTCGTCTTTGACAAGTTTCACATCACCAAGCACCTCCACGACGCGGTGGACAAGGTGCGCAAGGCCGAGCACCGCGCCCTGAAGCAGGCCCAGGATGACCGATTGACCGGCTCCAAGGTCCCTCTGGCTCATGCCAGGCCATGACCGACGCGCAACGAGCGACCTTCCGGGGGCTCCAGCGGAGCGATCTCAAAGTCGCCAGGGCCTGGGCCCTCAAGGAGCGGTTCCGCCACTTCTGGGAGTACACGTACCGCGGGGCCGCGCAGACGTTCTTCACCCGCTGGTTCTGGCGGGCCACCCACAGCCGGCTGAAACCGCTGGCCGCGGTGGCCAAGCTCATCCAGCGCCACCTCCCGAACGTCCTGACCTACCTCCGGCACCGGCTCACCAACGCTGGCCTGGAGGCTGTCAACGCCACCATCCAGTGGGTGAAGAAGACCGCGCGGGGGTTCCGGAATGTCGAGCACTTCAAGACGGCGATCTACTTCCACTGTGGAGGACTCGATCTTTACCCACACGAAAGTCGGTAGAGCCGAAAAAATCAAAGAACTGCACCAGATAAGGCCGGCCTACAATTGGATAATCCTGTTCTTCTTCGGCCTTTGGGCTGCCTCCAGTTATCTGACCTTGCAAATGCCCAACGTTTGGCTACGGCTCTCGGGATACCTGCTTTCCGGAATCGTGCTGCACGCTTTGGGCATTATGATGCACGAAGGGGTGCATTCCAATCTGTCCAAGAATCGGAAACTAAATCGCTGGCTGGGATTTCTCTGCGGCGCTCCCACTCTGCTTGGAATTTCGGCCTACAAAGCGGTGCACCTGCCTCACCATCGCCACGAGCGGATGGTCGAAGATCCGGACGAATTTGAAAACCTGACCCGCCGTCCCCTGCTGTTGAAAATAATTTTGATTGGCTGGTTTTTCGTCGGCGCCTATTTCTATCTGCTACATATACCGATTACCGGATTGAAGCTGGCCAGCCGGCAGGAAAAGAAAAAAATAATTCAGGAGTATCTGTTGATAGTCCTGCTGGCCGCTCTGGCGTTCTATCTCGTTCCCTTCAAAATCCTGGATCAGGTTTGGCTGATACCTCTTCTCGTTACGGCGCAGCTGGCCCAAATTCGCGGATTGGCCGAACACGCCTTCACCGCCGGGGACGATTTGCTGACCGCCAGCCGCACGGTAACCAGCAATCGGATCGTCAGCTTTTTTATGTGCAACCTGAACTATCATCTGGATCATCACATTTATCCCGGCGTTCCCTGGTATAACCTGCCGCGCCTCCACCGACTGTTTTTGGAAGATTATCGTAAAGCAGGGGTCTCCGTTTTCACCTCCTATACCGTGTACCTCTGGGAGGTTTTTAAGGCCCTCTTTGCCAAAGTGACGAATCCGTACCTCGAAGCTGGCCGCCCCTCCGGCTACTACCGCCATTATATGCCGGTTTTAACCGGAATCCCAACTGCAGGTAAACTTGAAGTCCTGCTAAACGATGAAGAAAGGAGCAACAGATGAAAACACAAAAGACGCGGAAAGAGATGCGGTTTTGCTAGCATCGCTTCATCCGCGCTGTAGCGTGGGGGAGGGAAGGTCGGCGCGCCCGAGAATGCCGTTTATGTCGCCTACACTCGCCTTCACATGATCGTTGGAGACAGAGAGAAAAACCCAGGACGTTGAGATCTCGCCGTATGCGTATCTTGCATCTCAGCACTTATTATGGCTCTTCAGGCTTTTGTGTGGGGGCCATTCAGTTTTCTCCCCCTTGTAAGGGGAGGCAGGGAGGGGTAGAGGCATCCAGAGGCTGGGCCTCGCGGGAGGAACTTGGTTCGTGTAAGCCGGCAAGATTTCTACCTCCCCACAACCTCCTTACAAAGGAGGGGACTCCCTTGGGAACCACCCACGTCCTTCCAAGAACCCACACGATTTCCGGAAGAGCCCTTTCTATTTGACTCGGCCGCGCGCTGATTAAACAGAAAGGGACGTCCCCTAGTCGGCCCGTAGCCGGCCGTGAAGCCCCTATCCAGGAAGGAGGTCCCATGAAAAAGGCGATGTGGTGGTTCGCCGTCCTCACGCTGCTGCCCGTGCCGGCCGCGCCCCAGGTAAAGACTAACCCGCTGTTCATCATCCAGCGGAGCAAGAACGCCAACGTCGTGCATTACGACGCCCAGCTCACCGCCGACGGCAAACTGGATCCAAAGGAACCGGTGATCGCCTACTGGGTCATGCTCGCCAAGGACGGCCGCCGGGAGGAACTCAACTGGATCGAGAAGAAGAAGGCCTACGGCTTCGACATTAAGCCGGACCCATCGGGGAACGGTTATAGGATGACCGTGGTGGCCTACCCCAAGCGGGAGATTACCGTGCGGCAGCAGGGGGATGCCGTCCGTGCCGAGCTCGTCATCGACGGCCGACCGGCCGTTTTCGAGAAGATGTACATCAACGCCACCGACGGGCCGACGGGCCCCAAAGTCCACTATATCGAGCTGTACGGGAAAGACCTGCAGACGGGAAGGAAGCGCTTCCAAAAGATCGTGCCGAAGTAGCCGCTCTTCCGCCGGGGAACCGGTCCGACCGGAAGGCAGCAGCCTCTTCTCCTCAACCCGGAGCGGCCAACACGGTCCGAAGAGCTGTTCAAGAGGTACTTTGGGAAGCCCGCGTGAGGGATTGCCCGCCTCTGCGGGTCGCGGGGCAGCAGAGCGGCAATGGACGCAGTGGATCAGCGCCTCGTTCGCCGGGACCATGCGCTGATCCACACTCGGTCGAGGTGAGCATATCCGCCGCACGCGGTTGAGGCCGTTCGGGACATCAGGCTCACAGGGAACCTGAGGATTGGTGGTTGTCATCCGCGCAGGCGGGTATACGCCAGACGCGTGACATCCTGGGGGGGCGTGTGAAATATTCGCGCTTGCGAAGGTGATTGCGATGGTCCCGGAGTAACCGCAGGATTTCCGCCAACCCTCATACTCTTGTTGGCGCATTGATCAACAACACGCCTTGGTGGGCATGGCTCATTGAATGCTCGCGCGTCTGAGCTCGCACGACACGTCTGTGGAGTGCGCTCCGTCAAGAGCGACCCCTCGCTGAAGAATGACACGTCATGACACCGGTCCCTGGCGCGAGCAGGGAGAGGAGGCAGCACCGATGATCGGGATACACCAAAGACCCGCTGTGGCACTGGGCCTGGCACGGAGCTCCTGGAGGATTCGGGTCATGATGGCAACGAGTCTGACGTGTCTGCTGGCGGGGTGTGCCATTGGAACATCGCAGGGACCGCCCCCGAGGTCGCCGGAGCCGACGGCAAGCAAGCGGCCAACGCCAAACACCCGCGAGCTTGACGCACGCCAGGCCGAACGGCTGAAGCATGTGATGCTCCCGCTCATCCAGCATATGAATAAGCCACTCCCGCTGAACCAGGTCCGCGTGGGCATCATGGATGACCCGAAGATCAATGCCGCCAATGCCGGCGGCGGCGAGTTCTATGTAACGACCGGCCTACTGGAACTGGCAAACGACGACCAACTGCGCGGTGTCCTGGCCCACGAGGTTGCGCATGCGGATCTCGGTCATGTCGCACAAGTCCAGATGCTCGGAGCCGGTTTGAACATCGGCATGATCATCCTCGATCAATTCATTCCAGGCTCGGGCAAGATCACGCCCCTAATAGCCGACCTGGGAGTGATGCGGCCTTTCAGCCGCAAGGAGGAGTACGAGGCCGACGCCCACGGGGTTGACATCCTTCGACGCTCGGGCTACGACGGAAAACAGATCATGAGCAGGACGCTGACCTGGCTGCTGCAGACCTCGGGCCCTAGCGGAGGGTTTTTCGCAACGCACCCAGGCACGGAAGATCGGATACAACGAGTCCATAATTTGCCCTAGTGCCGTTCCAACTTATTGCGGCAAATCGCCGACAGGAGCTCTGCTAAGAACTATCGCCTTCCCTAGTGCCGTTCCAACCTGTTCGGACAAATGACAAGGCTTTGCGACGGCCGATCCAGATGCCTGCGGGTCATTGTGATGTTAGCCGGATAAAGTTGGAACGGTACTAGTCTGTTGCACTCGAGATCTAGGGTAGGCAAGGATTTCCGAGCCTTCCTCCGGAGGTGAATCAGTCAGCCAACTCTCTCGCCAGAAAGAAGCCTGCGCTATTTATTGAATGTCGCATAATTCAGCGGTATCTGTGGATTCAGAACAAGCCTGCAAGCCGCAGCTTGTGGGCAATGCACCGTTGAATGCGCCGCAGCGGGTAGGCCTCCCGGAGCGCCTTGAGGAGGGCCGGGTTCCCGTCCACGGTCATGAGCTTCAGCGCCGTGCCCTTCAGCCCCTGGCTCTTGAGGTCGGTCAAGAGCCCCTGCGAGCTTGCGGTTCTCCCTCCCCGGCCACCTCATCCTACCCACCCCGCCGTCCCCTCACGTTGCAGCATTCAGCTTGACAACCGCCGTTACGGCGAGGCATGTCCCCCTCGCGTGGCCTGCGGGTTCCCGCGGACCCAACGCCCCCTGGGGCGGCCCGGCCACGGCGCCTCGGGCAGCCCTTCCTCGCGGAGCACTCGAGCGATCCATCGCAGCGGGGGGGCACAGGGGCCCCAGGGGATCGGCTCGTCGACGCCTGGTACAGGGCCTGCGGACCGATGAAGAAGGCACCGTCTGCCAACCAGCGCGCGGCGCAGGCTGACGACCCGCTCGCGCTCCTCCACCATCATCTTCTGACCGCCCGCTTACGAAAGACCTGCCAGGACGAGATGGACTCAGTAGCCTTTCTCGATCCGTTCTTTTCGGAGTACGCGAGACTGACCGTTCATTCCCAACCCAATTCGCGCCGGGAACAAGTGCTTTGCTTGGGGAGAGGTTAGGATTACAATCACGTCATCCCAAGAGGAAATCTGGTGTGATAATCTACAGTGGGGCAAGCGCAGAGCGGCTCGAAGAAGAGTTTGTTAGCCTGAGGAACAGGTGACAACTGCTCCGCAGTCCGGCAAAAATATTGCCGGTCAGAACCTTCCCCACCATGTTGCTCGGAGGGGTGCTAATGGATCAGTCCAGCATTGCGGCGGTGCTCGGGAAGCTCGATTCTGAGGTCTTTGTCCTCACGGCGGCCGATGGGGATCGGCGCAACGGCCAGATCGTGTGCTGGGTGCAGCCGGGCACAATCGTCCCGCAGGTCCCCCGGGTCCTGGTCGGCATAGGCCGGCTGACCTACACCCGTGAGCTCATCGAGGCCAGCCGGCGATTTGCCCTGAACCTGCTCGGGAAGGATCAGTGGCGGTGGGTCCCCCACTTCGGCTTCCGGTCGGGGCGGGAGGCGGACAAGTTTGCGACAGTTCCCTTCGAGCGCGGGATGACCGGCAGTCCTCTCCTCCCAGGGGTCGTGGGTTATCTGGAGTGCGAGGTCAGATCAGTCCTGGATGGCGGCACCCACCTCTTTTACCTGGCCGATGTCCTGGAGGGGAGACTTGTGGTCGATCGGGAGCCCCTCCGCCTCCAGCAGCTCCCCGAGCTCCTGCCTCCGGAGGACCTCTCCACTATGATTCGGCTCCTGGAGCAGGACATCCTGCGCGACCTGGCGCTTCTCAGATGATCCCAGGGATGCGGAACAATCTCTGGGGGTTTCGAAGCACCTCAGGGGGCACACCACCTCCGGGCCATCCGTCCCCGCGTTCGTTCGGAGAATTCGACCTGAGAGAGGCGAGAATGTAAGGAGGGCACGATGAACGGACGCACTGCTCCAGGACACGCTGTACAGGCTGAAGGGACTGGGCGCAGGAGGTTTCTCACTCGCACCGTGCTCGGCACGGCCGGTACGGTCGCCAGTTGGTTCATTTCAAGATCATACGGCTGGGCGCTTGCACCTGCTGCAGAGGAGCTTGTGTCACCGCCGCCAACCATAAGCCCCCAACAGAGGAGGAGCCATGAAGACTATATGCGACGGGCCATCGCTCTGGCAAAACAGGTCCCCCGACTCCCTTTCGGGGCGGTGATCGTTCAGCGGGCAACAGGCGAAATCGTCGCGGAAGGGTTCAACCGGTCGTCTGAAAGCCCAACCTTCCACGGGGAGATCGATGCGATCAATCGCTGCGCGGCAGCACATCGCTCAATCGACTGGACAGAATTGGATCTCTACACGACCGCGGAACCCTGCCCCATGTGTCAGAGCGCCATCGAGTGGGCCGGCATTGCTACGATCTATTACGGTACTTCGATCCCGTATCTGAAAGATCGCGGGTGGTGGCAGATCGACATCCGGGCAGAAGAGGTCGCTCGCCGAACACCGTTTCGGCAGACTAAAATTGTGGGCGGCATTCTCGAATCGGAGTGTAACCCGCTCTTCGATGCCGCTCCCAAAGGCACCTTTAAGACGTAAGAAGGGCGGAGCGCTTGTTGGTTCATCACCGAACAAGTTATACGCGGCACCGTCGGAGGGATGCGTGATGAGCGAAAAGGTTATGAAGACAGAGACAGAGTGGAAGCAGCAATTGACGCCAGAGCAGTATCAGGTCACGCGACAAAAGGGGACCGAAGCGGCTTTCACGGGCCGATACTGTAACACCAAAGCCAAAGGAGTCTACCGGTGCGTCTGCTGCGGCAGCGACCTGTTCGGTTCAGACACCAAGTTCGACTCCGGCACCGGGTGGCCAAGCTTCTGGGCCCCGATCGCCAAGGAAAACATCAGGACCGAAATGGACAACAGCCTCTCCATGCGGAGAGTGGAGGCGATGTGCAGCAGGTGCGATGCCCACCTCGGCCACCTCTTTGAGGACGGGCCAAAGCCCACAGGACTGCGCTATTGCATAAATTCCGCCTCCCTCAAGCTCCGAGAAACAAAGTGAGTCGGCGAGAGGGGAGACAGACGGCATCCTTCTGGATGTGACTCAGGGCGCGAGGGGTTTGGGCGTGTGGGATTACTCGCCGCGCCACACGGGTTTGCGCTTTTCGAGGAAGGAGGCAACCCCTTCGCGAAAGTCCGCCGTCGAGAGGCTGCGGGCATTCTCGCGGATAGCCAGTTCGAGGTCACGTTCCAGGTCGGACTCGCAGAAGTGTCCCAGCAGTCGCTTGGTGAGGAGGAGGCTTGTGGGGCTTGCGGCAATCAGCGTGGCGGCGAGCTCCCGGGCCCGATCGAAAAGTATCCCAGCCGGCACGACCTCGGTCACCAGGCCGATCTGGTGCGCCTCTGCGGCCTCGAGGATGCGCCCAGTCAGCAGAAGGTCGCGTGCCCGTTTCTCGCCGATCTGACGAATCAGGAACACCGAGACGATGGCCGGGATGAAGCCGATGCGAACCTCGCTGTAGCCGAACCTGGCCTCGGGCGCGGCGAGGGTGAAGTCGCAGAGCGTCGCGATCCCGCAGCCGCCGGCGATGGCCGGGCCGTTGACCGCGGCGATCAGCGGCTTCGGGAAGCTGTACAGACGGCGAAAGAGACGCGCCACCCGCCGACAGTCTTCCAGGTATTGCTCGGGCGATTGCGACGAGATGGTTTTCAGCGCGTCAAGGTCCATCCCGGAGCAGAACGCCTTGCCTGCGCCCGTCACGATGACAACCCGCACAGCACGTGCCTCCGCCTCGTCCAGCGCCGCAAGCAAGTCTTCGATCATCTCGGTGGAGATCGCGTTGCGCTTCTCAGGCCGATTGAGGGTGATGGTGGCCAGCTCCCCCACGACCCCGCTCAGGGAAAGGTGTTCGAATTCGAGCTTCAACGTGGCGTAGGACACTGTGCTTCTCTCTGACTCGTCTTCCGACCTAGACAGGGAACCGCTAGCGGGCGTACTTGCTGCACATCTCCTGGGTCATCCCCGTTGCCTCTTCCAGCGATGCCACGGGCACATCGAGGGCGATACCGCGCCGGGTCAGCGTCGGCACGACGATCTCGGTCGGGATGTTGCCGACGAGCTGATCTCTGGCAAACGGGCAACCACCTAGCCCGGTGAGCACGCTGTCAAAGCGGCGGCACCCGGCTTCGTAGGCAGCCAGGACTTTCTCGGCGGCGCCCTCTTTCCGGCTGTGTAGATGGACGCCCAGTTCCACGCCGCTAGCGCAATCCTTCACTACTCCAAAGAGGTCGCCCACCCCTTCGGGTGTGGCGTTACCCACCGTATCCGCAAGTGACACCGTCCGCACGCCGATCTCTTTCAACCGCGTGAGCGTCTCTTGGACGATCTCCGTCCCCCACGGCTCCCCGTAGGGATTGCCAAAGGCCATCGAAATGTAGACGACCAGGTTACGCCCCGTGGCGTCTGTCTCCTTCGTAAGCTTCTCGACCAATGCGCGGGATTCCGAAAGGGAGATATTGGCGTTGGCCTGGAGAAAGGTCGCTGAGATGGAGTGCGGGTAACCGATCGTTGTCACCCCCGGAGTGGCCAGGGCACGTTCGAGACCCTTCTCGTTCAACACAATGCCGATGATCTCGAGTGGTTCGGCGCCCATGGGGAGCGAAGCGCACAACGCCTTCATCACCTCCTCGCTATCGGCCATCTGAGGGACGTGCTTCGGCGAGACGAAACTGACGGCGTCGATATGCCGGAACCCCAGCTCGACGAGGCGTCGCAGGTATTCGACCTTCGCCTCGGTCGGGATCACTTGCGGCAAGCCCTGCCAAGCGTCCCGAGGGCACTCGATGATCTTGACGTAGTCCAATGGCGCCTGCCTGTCTTCGTCCTCGGTGTGAGCTCAGGTTTGCAGCACGCCGGTCTTGAACTCCCGCACCTCGGGGTTTAGTGAGGCGGCTTCGAGCGCCCAGATCAACGCCTCGCGTGTCTGGGCCGGGTCGATGATCGCGTCCACCCAAAGGCGGGCGGCGGCATAGCGCGGGTCGGTCTGTTGCTCGTAGGTGGAGCGGATAGACTCGTGCAACTCCTTCTTTTCTTTCTCGCTGAGTGTCCTGCCTTCGCGCTCGAGCTGCTTGATCTTGATGTCCACCAGCGTGCCGGCGGCTTGGTCGCCGCCCATCACCGCGTAGCGAGCGGTGGGCCAGGCGAAGATGAACCGGGGGTCGTAGGCCTTTCCACACATCGCGTAGTGTCCGGCCCCGAGGCTGCCGCCGCAGATCACGGTGATCTTCGGCACGACGCTGTTGGACACGGCGTTCACCATTTTCGCGCCTGCGCGAATGATGCCGCTCCACTCGGCGTCCTTGCCGACCATGAATCCGTTCACGTCGTGGAGGAAGATCAATGGCACGAGGTGCTGGTTGCAGTCCAGGATGAAGCGTGCCGCCTTCTCGGCCGACTCGGTGTAAATCACGCCCCCGAACTCGATCCGCCTCTTGCCCGTGCCGGGCGCAGTGGTCCGAACGTGCTTTTTCTGGTTGGCCACGATGCCTACCGCCCAGCCCCCGATGCGCGCATAGCCGCACAGCACGGTCTGACCGTATTCGGCGCGATACTCTTCCCACTGGCTGCCGTCCACGATGCGCGCAATGACTTCGCGCATGTCGTACTGTTTCGTGGGATCGCTTTCGAAGAGGCCGTAGATGTCTTGGGCGGGGTGCGCCGGCGCTTGCGAGGACTTGCGGTCAAACGGCGCGCCGGGCCGGTGGCCCATCTTGTCCACGAGCGCGCGGATTCGCTCAATGCAGGAAGGGTCATCGGGCTCGCGGAAGTCGACGGTGCCGCTGATGCGGGTGTGCACCTTGGCGCCGCCCAGCTCTTCGGCGGAAATCCTCTGCCCGATGGCCGCCTGCACCAGCGCGGGACCGGCGAGGAACAGGCCGCTGCCCTCGGTCATCAGGATGTGGTCGCACATCACCGGAAGATAGGCGCCGCCGGCCACGCACATGCCCATGATCCCGGTGATCTGAGGGATGCCCATCGCGCTCATCACGGCGTTGTTGCGAAAGACGCGCCCGAAGTCGTCCGTGTCGGGGAAGACGTCTTCTTGGAGCGGCAGGAAGACGCCGGCCGAGTCCACCAGGTAGATCGTCGGGATGTGGTTGTCGATGGCGATGTTCTGGGCGCGGATCACCTTCTTCGCGGTCATGGGGAAGAAGGCGCCGGCTTTCACCGTCGCGTCGTTGGCGATGATCATCACCAGGCGCCCCTGAACCCGCCCGAGTCCGGTGATGGTGCCCGCCGCTGGCGCGCCGCCCCACTCCTGGTACATCTCGTGCGCGGCGTAGATCCCCAGCTCGAAGAACGGCGTGCCCGGATCGATCAACCGCTCGATTCGCTGGCGCGCCGTGAGCCGGCCCTTGCTATGTTGGGCTTCAATGGCCTTCGCGCCGCCACCCTGGCGGATCTGCTGCTCTTGTTTCTTGATCTCGGCGCGCAGGTCGGCCATCCGATGGGAGTTTTTCTGGAACTCCGGCGACATGCGGTTGACGTGGGTCTCGAGGACAGAACTCGACAAAACAGCAACCTCGCGCGCTATACACTAAGGCAAAGGCACCAAATACCTTTGGGCTCTTCAGGGAATGGTGTGGGTAACGGGATTGCCTGTCATTGTGGTATCTGAATCGTAGGGGCGCTGCTTGCTGCGCCCTTCTCGGGGTCAGAGGCCTGGTTGGGCAGGGCAAGCCCGCTTCGACTCAGCTCAGCGCGGGCCCTTCGACTGGGCTCAGGACAGGCTTCGGCAGAGCTCAGGCTGCGCACTGAGCTTGTCGAAGTGACAGGCCCTGCCCCTACGAGGAGCATGATCCCATGCACACGGTTCGCCATGACCCAACGCGCCTCGTGCCCCCGACGCGCGTATCCTCAGAATAGCCCTCTTTATCCCTCTGTCAATAAAAACGTCAAAAACGTCGCGGAGGAGGTTCGACGAATTCTTGTGGGAAAGAGGGGTTGGTAAGTAGCGTAACTACAAGCGCCCGTTGGATGATGGACCCTTCCAAGCCGTTTAGGCGAAGCGCGGCGCCTGGAGTCGGGCCAGCGACTCCTCCTTGTGCGCTCGCTCGTCGTACCCGATCTGGCGAAACAGGTCCGCCAGCGATTTGAACACGCCATAGTCCGCACTCAGGACACTCACCCACGACTCCTGCTCGAGCTCCGGATGCTCGCGTACAAACTCCATATACTCGTGCTCCGCATGATCCTCGAACTCCGCGTTGAGCCGATAACCCCATGACGGGCTCACGACGTACAGCAGCCACACGATCTGGTAGTAGATGAACGCGATGAATTGCGGGATGAGCCAAAACCGCACAAACCCCTCACGAAGCCCCCGAAGCACTATGAGTTCCGCCAGGATCAGCAGATGCCACTGCTCGTTGTCCTGCTGCTGGCGGCTCTCACGGATGCGGTCGAAGACGCGGCGCGCGAAGTCTGGATCGCTTGATGTGTGGGTCATGGCGACGTAGGCCACCTGCTCCCATGCCTGATAGGGCACCCGCGCGATCAGCTCGAGCACTTTGAACTTGCTCAGCGTGCACCGCCGTCCATAGAGGATGTCCATCCCAACGAACAAGACCCGCGCAAGCAGGCTGTAACGGAGACGAGGCGTGCTGAGCGTCCGCTCCTGCTCGCGCTTGAGCGCCTCGCTTGTCAACCGTTCCATTGTTCTCCCCTTCACTTCACCAAGGCAGAGTGCGCATAGGGCCCACGACCCCCATTCCAAGCCGTCCAGAGAATTTCCCCGATCAAAGATGAACAGCGATGACCATATACTTCGTCCCCTTCAGCCAGGATCGAATGTCTATCAATCTTTTCAGCAGGCCATACTTACGCTTGACCAGTTGATTGACCCGCTCGGTCTCCTCCGCCAAAATGAGCCGGGCTTCGCCGTTAATCCATTCGCCCTTGGGATTTCCGCTCACATCGGAAGGGACAACGCGCACGCGCGGGTTGTTGCGGATTCGTTTGACCTTGGCAGACTGAGCGGGCGTGCGCATGTAGAGCACGCCTTGGGCCTCGACGAACCAGAGTGGCGTTCGGATCCCCTGCCCGTTCTTTCTGAACGACTCAAGGTTCACGTACCGCTGGTTCGCAAATCGTGCCAGTGTATCCCGAGTCATCGCTCTCCCTGGGTTTTTTCACGCTTGCGGTGCGACTCAGACCAGGCGCTCAACGGGAAGTCGCGGGGGCTTCAGCGAGGGTCACACTCGCTACGCAAGCTCTGTCAGCTCATCACGGGATGGAGGAGTGGCCTCCGCTGCTGCTGAGGCAGCCCCAGCGTCAAGCAGGTCCTGGACGGTGGTATTGCCCAAGGTTCGGACGGTCGAGCGGGCCGCTTCAGCCAGGAGCCGATCCAACATATCGCCGTCGGACAGGGCCATCCTGCCGCCGAGGTCGTGCCACAGATCGGCCACCTTCACGGTTGCGGGGGCGCGGCGGGGAAGGTAGGCGTCGGGTGGCGAAGCCACCCGCGCGACGTACCCTTGGCGCTCCAGTTCCGCCAGGCTTGCCGTTGCCACATCGTCGCGGAGCGGCACCTGCTGGGCTACCTGGATCGTCGTCACCGGCTCGCCGCCCTTGACAAACGCCTCCGCCACTGCGACGAAGGTCCGGATCGCGTCACGTGCCGGAACCGTGGCGGATGCAGCGCGCAAGGTGACCGGCCCTCGGCATGCCTCCGGATGTTGCAGGAAGAACGCGACCTCGAACCCCAGCAGGGCGATCACCCAACCCAGGTACAGCCAGAGGAGAAAGACCGGTATGACACTGAGGG
>Ga0210377_10003108_pt1 | contig 14303 bp, 14 predicted proteins | sample PLM4_65_b1redo_FD_155480 | JGI IMG/M metagenome (GOLD analysis project Ga0210377, IMG submission 155480) | Groundwater sediment microbial communities from an aquifer in East River, Colorado, USA - PLM4_65_b1 redo | ecosystem: Environmental > Terrestrial > Soil > Riparian zone | place: USA: East...
CTTTTGGATGAACCTGTCAGCGCACTTGATCCTGCCGGACGCAAGGCTGTACTCGAATTGATCGAGCAACTGAGCGGCCAATGCACGATCCTCATGTCCACGCATATTCTTGCAGATGTGGAACGTGTATGTAATGTGGTTGGCATCATCTCGCGCGGACGGATAATCGTTCAGTCGCCCAGAGAAGAACTGCTGAATAAATATGTCCAACCAGTCTTTGAATTGGACAGTGCGGATGTTCCTGCAATTCAACACTGGGTAGAATTGCTCAAAAAACAAACCTGGGTCACATCCGTAAATATTGAGGGTCAAACCGCGCGGATCGTTGTGAATGATGTGGCGCAGGCCCGCGCAGAATTGCTGGTTTCCGCGATGGCTCATCATATTGTGCTCCGACGCTATGAAGAAATGCGCCCTTCACTTGAAGACGTTTTTCTGCAACTGGTGGAAACGGAGTCTGCCCAATGAACTTTCTACATGTATTTCATAAAGAAATGACAGAACAGTGGCGTACCTATCGTCTATTGATCGTAGTCGCGGTGATGACTGTCTTCGGCCTGGCCTCGCCATTATTGGCAAAGCTTACCCCTGAACTTCTCAAATCAATTCCTGGCTTACCAGTCGGTCTGGCGGATGCAATCCCTGTGCCCACCATCTCAGATGCAGTGACTCAATATGTCAAGAATATGAGTCAATTCGGCATCCTGCTGGCTTTGTTGGTAAGTATGGGCAGTGTCGCCCAGGAAAAAGAACGCGGCACTGCTGCCATGATGTTGACGCATCCCGTGTCACGCCTGAATTTCATTTTGAGTAAATTCTTTGCACTGGCTGTCACCTTTATGATCAGCCTTGGAATGGCCGCATTGGGCTGCTGGTATTACACATTGCTTTTGTTCAAGGCAATGCCCTGGGATTCCTTCCTCGCGTTGAATGGATTAATGCTGCTGGTTTTTCTCGTTTATGTTGCCGTATCTGTTCTTTGCAGTACGCTGGCCAATTCACAAGGAGCTGCAGCGGGACTGGCTTTTGGCGCGCTGGTTGTGATAGCTGGTGTCGGCGCTTTGCCACGCATTGGTGAATATTTTCCCGGTCAATTGTTTGGTTGGGGGGCGGCTCTTATGCTCGGAGGAACTAACACCGCCTGGCCTGCCTTTTGGGTCAGCATTGGATTGATCATTATCGCTTTGTTGGGCGCATGGCAAGTTCTCAACAGACAAGAGCTTTAGTAAAAGGCTTGCAGCCAGGATAACACGGGGGCATTTTGTCCGCTTTGGTCGTTTTCTCCGATATGTAAGTGTGCTTGCATGAAGCCTTCCCTTTGAGGAGACGTGTATGGAGAATGAAGAACCCCGGCAGGTGGAAATCGAACTCAATACCATTACGCATGCCCTGGCAGGGGATGAGGCGGCACTGGCACGCATCTACGATGCGTATGCCAGACCGATCTACCGCTACCATTACAGCCGCGTGGGCAACGCGCCCGATGCTGAAGACCTGACCTCGCAGACGTTCATGGCAGTGCTTGAAGCCCTGCCGCGTTACCAGCACCGCGGTCGCTTTACGGCGTGGATGTTCCAGATCGCGCGCAACAAGGTTATGGATCATTTCCACAGGAACCCGGGCATGAAAGATGTGACCGAAGAATCTGTGGCAGATCCACTGCAAAGCGATGCGCTGGAGGCGATCTACCAGCGCGAATCGAAGATGCATCTCAAAGCCTTGTTGCGCCTGCTGGAGGACGATGAGCGCGAGTTGATCTGCTTGCGGTTTACAGCGGAATTATCGTTCGTGCAGATCGGTCAACTGCTGGGGCGCAGTGAAGATGCGGTGCGAAAATCCATTCGTCGAATTTTGGACCGGCTGGCGGTCCAGATGGAGGCGCAAAATGCCTAAGTTGAATCAACCGTCAGAGTTGGAAAAATCTGTGAGAGACGCAGCAACCGTCCCTGAGCCTGATGCGGAGTTCATCCACTCCTTGCGCGCCCGCTTCGTTGCGGAAGGTCATGCAAGCGCAAATAAAAATCAGGAGACTTTTATGAGACAAAAAACTTTTTCACAACGCCTAACGTGGGTGCTGGCTGCCCTCGTGCTTGTGACCCTGGTGGTGTTATCCACCCAGCCCACGGTCGTGAACGCCTTGAAGCGGTTGTTTGGTTATGTGCCGAATGTGGGCATCATTGACCAATCAACCCCGGTGCGGATGCTGACTGAGCCTGTGACGGTGACGCGCGAGGGTTTCGCTGTAACAGTGGAACAGGCGGTGTTGAATGACGAAAAGTCCATCGTGGTGTATTCCTTCATCCTGCCGCCGGATTATGTTCATCCTGAAAACAGCATATCGACGACCCGCGCGCCCTTCCTGACCCTGCCTGATGGAACGCGCCTCGATATTTTGCGGGCGCGCCATGTTGCCAGCTCAGATTGTCCGCAGTGTTACCTGCGTTATTTAATGGAGTTCGATGCCATTCCTGCCGATATAAGCGAAGCCACTCTCGAAATTCTAGATCTGGTCGCCATACCGGATAACACAGCGCCACAGGATTGGAAGATCCAATTGAAGTTCAAGCCTGCCGATCCTGCCGACATTGCGCCGGTCATCGAACAGATCGTGACGCCCGTACCAACCACAGCCAGCACCGATGCGCCGACTCAAAGCGTCAACACATATGGCATCACGAACACGCTCGATAAATTCGTGGCACTGCCCGATGGATATATTTTGTACGGCAATACTTCATGGACAGACCCGATCATTCGCCCATATGGTGTGTCATCAGAACTGGCAGGCATCAAGGATGCCGATGGCATGGATGTACCGTTCGATTATGCAGATTCAGAAATGAATTCTGAACCAAGCGAACTGCGCGTCAATTGGGCTTACAAGGTCGGGACGGATTTCAAGGCACCGCTCACCCTATCCTTTGTGATGCTCGCCTCTCTCCCAGCCGACGGCGGCTCCTTCACCTTCGACCCGGGTCCCGATCCTCAGCCTGGTCAGAAATGGGATATCAATCAGGATGTGACGGTGAACAATGAAGTTATCCATGTTCTCGCAGCCGAACAGGCGGGCATTGAGCTGGGTTTCTTCCTGTTCAACATGCAATCGGACTCGAACATTACCGGCGCATCGGTCATTGACCTAGATCATCCCCCGCTGGGCGGTGGCGGCGGTGGAGGCGGCATACCGTCGGCTGGTGCTCCATTCAACAGCGGGTTTGCATACCAGGTGCCGATCCCACAGGGACCACTAACGCTGACCTTCACTAATGTACAACTGCTCCTCCCCAGCGATTGGACGTTGAGCTGGAGTCCATAAAAATATTTGCAATACTCACAACAAAAAGAGCCAAAGGAATTTCCTTTGGCTCTTTTTGTAAATAAAAGTAAGTTTCCGTCTACGTCAAATTACTTTCCAAATTTTCCGTAAACAATCTGAGCACTTCTCCCGAGACACCTTTCCGCGCGCCGAACATCAACTTGCGTCCTATGGCATCAAGCGGATAGATGTCCATGATGACTTTGCTTCCATCTCCATCGGCTTGAACGACGCAGGTCATCTGTGTACGATCTCCCAGTACTTTGCCAAGCAGAGTCTTTTCGAATTTCACTTCAACCTGAAAATCATCAGGCTTGGATTTCAATGTTTGACCTTTAAGTTTTTCCACAGATTTTTTCGCGGCGTCATAGACTTTACTGCGATCTTGTGTATAACTTTTTTCCTGATGGATATCGTATGGCATATTAGTCTCCGTTTCCTATGCTCTAGGCGGCGTCCTCGCCGCCGGGGACGGCGGCTAGAGCAAACTAGAGTTCTTCGTAAGTCACCTGTTTAAACAGAATCTCGATCAACGCGCGTGAGCCAACTTCTGTGCCGCTCATGGAGGCGGTGGCGGCTCCGCTGGCGGCGCCCCAACCCAGTGATTCCTTGAGGGCATAGCCCTGCGATAAAGCCCAAACCAATCCGCCCACCATCGAGTCACCTGCGCCAATGGGATTCTTCTCTTTGATCTTCGGGCTGTGTATTAGCCAACTACCATCTGCGGTTTGTAGGAACGCACCTTTCTTACCCATCGAGATGACCACATTCTGCGCGCCCATCTTACGCAGTTCCGCTGCCGCGACGGCGATCTCTGCGATGGTATCAACCGGGAGCCTTGTCAATTTTTGAGTCTCTTCGGCGTTGGGTTTGACGAGGAACGGTTTGGCTTCACATCCCAAGCGCAGACTTTCTCCAGTTGTGTCGAGAATACTAATCGCTTGATGCTCATTGAGGATCGCGATGATCTGAGCGTAGAAAGAGTCAGGCACAGCAGGAGGTAAACTTCCAGCAAGCACCCACCAATCTCCGGCTGCGGCAATTGAGGCGATCTTATCCAGCAGTTCGCGCTGTTTAGGCTCGTCTACCAGCGGTCCCTTTTCATTGACCTTGATGTAGTGATCATGTTTTTCAGTGACAATGCTGATGTTGGTGCGTGTCTCACTGGGGATCGAAACGAAATCAGTTCCAATTTCAAGAGCTTGCAAACCATGTTTAAGTCTGTCACCAGTTCGCCCGCCGATAAAACCAAGCGCGGTGCTGGGCATGCTCATGGACCTGAGCAGGCGCGAAACGTTGAAGCCCTTGCCGCCGAAATCCACCTGCGACTTGACCGCCGACAGCACCGAGTCAAATTGCACTTCGGCGACTGTCAACTCCCGGTCGATCGCCGGGTTGAGTGTGAGTGTGTAAATCATGTCGGCTCCAATGTGCGCGCTGATTTACGCAGGCTCTTGCCAGAATTTTTCGATCAACGCCTCTTCCGCTTCGTTGGTCCACATCAGGTCTTCGCCCAGTTTGGATGCGACCTCGGGCATGCGGTCCTGCAACTCCTTGAGGCTCGTCAACGGTAAATTATGGATCTGCGGGAAGATGACAACCTTGCCCGGATATTTGCTATCCATCACGGATTGGATGGCGTCTGCCGCCGTCTCCATCCCACCGATGGCTGCCACTGACCGACCGGGCGATAGCGTCCCTGCGATTCTGCGCTCCATCACGGAAGCCTGATCGTGGATCGTCAACCCGGACGTGCCCGTATATTGAGCGTTTGATAAAAAGACATTGCTGAGATTCACATTGCCCATCGTGCCATTGGGCACACCCGCAAAGAAGACCAACATTCCATCATGCTTCATAACGGTATCAGCTTCTTCCATCAACTTGGCAACTGGCACACTGACGACAACATCGTCCGCGCCTTGCTGATCGGTCGCTTGCATCACGAACTCGTAGAAGGATTGTTTGGAAGTATTCGGGTTGAAGAATAAGATCGTGCGCTTGTTTTTCTCGGCAAGCGGAGCGAACATGTCATTGAGAGTCTGCAAACGCTCATCGCTGATTTCCGTGGCAATGACCACTTTAGGTCCATCGGGTAATTCGAGTGCGCGTTGGACATGCATTTGTCCCATGGGTCCGCCTGCACCGATGAAGACGGTCGTTCCACCTGGGCGCAGTTCACAGCGATTGCGTGCTTCACCATAGGAAGTTGCAATGTCAGTTCCATTATTCCCAACGAACGCAACGTAATCATAGTGAAGTCGACCAAAGTCAACTTGAACGAGACCATCCAACGGTTTTGTGCCGACAATGTTCAACATTCCGCGGCGGGCGATGAAACGCGCCACCTGACCAACCACTTCCGCAGAGGTCGGGTTAAGCATAACGATGTCATCGAAACCTTTTTCGGTTAATTCTTTGCTGAGGGCTTCGTACACATCGGATGTCAGTCCGTTCTTCTCGATGACTTTTGCATTTGTCACTGAAACCAACTTCTTGATAGAGGCTGGCACATCGGTTAATACAATTGTTGCTGGTGCGTCCAAACCTTTGGAGAAGGTGAACTCAGTTTCGTCGCTGGGTAGACCGATGATCCACATTGTGCCGCTAGGCTTCGGGTCGAGTCTGCGACGCTGGGTGTAGGCAGCGACCACGCAGCCCCACGGTTCCAACAGCGCGGACTCGGCGTATCCCATGCCTTCGTCCACCGGAAGCAGACACGCACCCGCATCTGTCTCCAACACTTCCCTGCCGATGCAGTGATATTGCACCAGCCCGCCGGGGATGGTGTAGCCGTACGCAGTGCTCATGCCCTGCTGATAAATGTCGGGTTGCACAGCAAGGCGCTGACCGGGTTTGTAATTCCCTGCAAGGGCCAGATTTTTGCCGACCTTGATGATGGTCAACGAAACTTCGTGACCAAGACGAGTCGGGTCAACGGAGAGATTGCGGTTGTAAAGCTTGGGATGACTGCCACCCTGCTTGAGAATTTTCACATCCGAAAAACAGATGCTGACGGTGTCGATGCGCACCAGTATCTGATCATCAGTTGGTTCGGGAATCGCAAATGGTTCCGGCTTGCCTTCCCTGCCCATGCTCTCCATGCCCGCCCCGTAGAGATTCCATGCAAAACTTTTTTGCGGCAGTTGATAATTCGCCGCATGATATTTCTGATATTTTTCGCCCATTAGATTTCTTCCTTTCAAGAGTGCATCGGTGGTTGAGTAGGGCAAGTGTTTTTCGAGCCCATATCGAAACCACCAGTTAACAAAAGTACTTTTGGTTACTTGTTAGTTTCGATACGTCCCGCGAAGATCACGCGGGACTACTCAACCAACGGTATTTTTTACATGCTCAACTGTTTCTTCACCAGTTCGCGCACTTCGCGCGCGGTGGAACATTCCAAGGCTTGTTGCGCCAGAGGCTGCAACTCAGAATATTTCAAGTCTCTTACCTGCGCCTTCACTAATGGCACGGAAGGAACAGTTACACTCAATTCATCGATTCCCAACCCGATCAAAATCGGCACGGCATAGGGGTCAGAGCCAAGTTCACCGCAGATGCCCGCCCATTTGCCGTGTTTGTGCGCGCCTTCGATGGTCTTGGCGATCAAGCGCAATACGGCAGGATGCAAGCCATCCTGCTTGGCGGAAAGTAAAGAGTTCCCCCGGTCCATCGCCAGCGTATATTGTGTCAGGTCGTTCGTGCCGATCGAGAAGAAATCCACTTCCTTCGCCAGCACGTCCGCCATCAACGCCGCAGACGGGACCTCGATCATGATCCCCGCTACAATGCGCGGGACTTTCAATTCAATTTCCAATTCATCCAGCATCAAGCGCGCCCGGCGATATTCTTCAATATCGCCCACCATCGGGAACATGATCTGCAAATTCCCATGCTGACTGGCACGCAGGATCGCGCGCAACTGCTGACGGAACAACTCCGGTCGGTTCAAACACAAGCGGATGCCGCGCTCACCTAAAAACGGATTTTCCTCATGCTGCATCTCGATGTAAGGCAGTGGCTTGTCCCCGCCTACATCCAGCGTGCGGACGATGACCGGAAGCTTGCCCATTGTCTCGGCGATGGGGCGATACACATCATATTGTTCCGCCTCGGTAGGAGCTGTTGTCCGCTCAAGGAACAGGAACTCGGTTCTTAACAAGCCGATACCTGCCGCGCCCATCTTCAGGGCTTTTTCTGCATCTGCGAGCGAACCTGCGTTGCCAACCACTTCCACGTGGCGTCCATCCGCTGTGATAGCAGGAGCATTTGCCTGTTCCAGCGCGACACGACGTTTTTCCAGCCAGGCATTTCTTTCCTGCTCAGCGGCTTGCAGCTCTTCCGGCGAGGGATTGAACGTCACCATCCCATCGCTACCGTTGATGATAATGTACGAATCAGTTTCCAATTTCAAAACGGACTCATCCACACTGACGATGGCAGGCAAACCCAACGCCCGCGCCAGGATCGCTGTATGTGAGGTCGGTCCGCCATTGACAATACAAAAACCAAGCACGAAATCTTTGTTGAACGAAACGGTGTCAGATGGGGAAAGTTCGCGGGCGACCACAACAACTGGTTTATCAGGTAATGAATCGGCTTTATCATCCGCACCCACCATGATTTTCAACACACGCCTGCCCACATCCCGCAGGTCATCTGCCCGCGCAGACAAAATCGGATCGTTCAGCGCCGCGACGACTACAGCACTATCCTCGATCGTTTCCTTCCAGGCTTTCAACGCATCCTGCCCTTTTTGGATGCGCTCATGGACCGTCTCAGTTAATTCAGGGTCTTCCAGCAAACCGAGATGCGCGTCAAAGATGGCAGCTTCGGCTTTTAGTCCCTTCTCGGTCATTTGATGATTCAATTTGTTGAGTTGCTCACGCGCCCGCGCCAGTGCATCCTGCAAACTCTCCCAGCCGAGGATCAACCCATCCGACATATCATTGATGGGGATTTCCTGATGCTGAAATTGATACACAGGACCGATCGCGATCCCCGGCGCAGCGCCAACCCCTTTGAGCATATTGGCTTTGACAGGTTTTTCTTCAGCAGGGGCTTCTTCAACTTTCGGCGCGGGATGGGCAGATGGTCTCGCTTGTGGTTCATGCACAGCTTCCCCTTCACCCAAACCGGAAAGGATCGCCGCCTCGATCTGAGCCAGCGCGGTCTCTTCATCTTCACCGTTCACTTCGATCTTAAGCTGGCTGCCCTTTGACGCCCCCAATGTCAACACCGAGATCAGACTTTTCGCATTCGCCTTCTTTTCCCCATGCCGGATAACAATATCAGACTTAAACTGCTTAACGAGATTCACTAAAGTCTTTGCGGGCCTCGCATGCAACCCGGTCTCATTGTTGATCGTGATCTCTAATTGCTTCATGACAGACTCCTATATCGCAGGCAGGGATCCTTTCAACCGTTAAAACTGTATGGAACTATCAAGATTCAGGATCTTTACCCAAATGTTTGAGGATAACTTCCGGGTCAGCGGCGTGGACCATTTCATTGAGGACAGCTTCATCTTCGACCGCTTCGGCGAGACTTGCCAATACTCCCACGTGCTCATCTCCCGATGCAGCAATTCCGATTACCAGATAAACTGATTCGCCGCCTTCATCCCATTCCACACCCTGCGGCAGTTGCAAAACAGAAATGCCAGTTTGCAAAACATGATCCTTGTTCTCGTATACGCCATGCGGAATGGCAACACCGCTCCCCAAATACGTGGACATACTCGTCTCGCGTTTTAACATGCCATCCACATACTCGGGCAATACACAACCCGATTTCACCAATAGATCGCCCGCCTTGCGGATGGCATCCGAGCGGTCAGAGGCAACAGCATTCAGCTGGATACGTTCTTTGGAAAGAATGGACATGGCAATTAAAGGTCCGTGCCCACAATATCGGTCTTATCAACAAACGCTTTCACCAAAGCATCGAAGACGGGGTCATTCAAAAAATGGTTGAACGCGACCACCACGGCATTGGGTGCCTTGTTGGCGGCAGATTTTGCTAGTCCCTTATGGACCACTACAACCTGCGCATCAGCAGGGATGTCGCGCACCGGTTTATGCACAACCGTCACATCCGTGATCTGTGCGGCTTTCAATTTCTTCTTCAGGGAATTTACGCTCATCAAGCTGGAGCCCATGCCAGCTTCACAAGCAAGGATAACTTTTTTGACCTGGGCGGCAGAGATTGACTTGGACATTTTATTTCTCCTTTTTGGAATGGCAAATGCAGTGGTTACGATGATGATTATAGCGCGACTGCATCTGCCACTTCCAACTTGACAGGGTCAGTCAACCTTTGTAGGTTGACATAACATGAACAAGCTCTTACTCTTCAGTTTTCTCTTCAGCAACCGGGCGTACACGCAAGATGAAGCTGCCCACAAGCGCGGAGACCACTGCACCGAGCAAAACGCCAGTCAATACTGCGAAGTGTTGTCCCTTCGGGATCACAGCAAGATAGGCAAAGATCGAGCCGGGTGCCGGAGTAGCGACAAGCCCTGCGCCTGAAATTACAAACCACAGGTCAGCAGTGAAACCACCGGCGATCATGGCGAGGATCATGATGGGGTGCGCAAGCACATAAGGGAAATAGATCTCGTGAATACCGCCGAGGAAGTGAATGATCATGGAGCCCGATGCGGAATCCTTGAGCTGTCCCTTACCAGCAATATAGAACGCAATCAACAGACCAAGTCCAGGTCCCGGATTGGTTTCCAAAAGGAAGTGGATCGCGCGTCCAGATTCCTGCGCGGCAGCCACACCCAGAGGCGACAAAATCCCATGATTGATGGCGTTGTTCAGGAACAAGATCTTGGCAGGTTCAATAACGACTGCGGCGAGAGGCAAAAGCCGAGCACCAACCAGCCAGTCCACGGTTGCACCAGCGGCATTGCTGAATGCAACCACGACAGGTCCGATCGCTACATTGCCTAATAGGGCGAGAAGCATGCCAATAATGCCTGATGAGAAGGTGTTGACCAACATCTCAAAACCAACTGGCACTTTTTCTTCAAACACATCATCAAATTTTTTGATAGCCCAACCACCGAGCGGGCCCATGATCATGGCACCCAACATCATGGGAATATCAGCGCCGACAATGACACCCATGGTGGCAGTCGCGCCGACTACACCACCGCGCACGTCACCTTGGACCAATTTGCCGCCCATATACCCGATCAACAATGGGAGTAAATAGGTGATCATTGGACCAACCAGCTTGGACAACGTTTCATTCGGTAGCCAACCGACCGGGATAAACAGGGCTGTGATCAGCCCCCAGGCAAGGAACGCCCCAATGTTAGGGATAACCATGCCAGCCAAAAAACCGCCTAATTGTTGCATTCTCTCTTTCATTTCTTCTTCTCCTTATAGGATTTGAAATTTTGCCTGAGAGTTCAGGCATTATGACAGTCGGGCGCCTGCATGGCAGTCTCCCGAATTACATAAGGTAACAACCGGTTTGTTACCTGGTAACCAATTGAAAAGGATCAAGCGTAGAACGCAAAACGAATTCAGGATCAACTTCCGCTTCAGAACGAAGCCGGAACTTGATCCTGTTTCGGAACATTTACCAACACTGGAACAGCAGGCACAAAAAATTCCATGCCAGTCATGCTCATGGAATTATCAGAAGATGTGTTATTGAATTTTTTGATGGGAAAGCAGAATTGAACAAAGCTCTGGCAAGAAGCAGGTCGAATGGCAATCGATAGAATCAGAGCGAGCCTTGATTCTATCGGCTTACCAGGTTTCATTTGCTGATTTCGAGTTGGTACTACCATTCGACCTCATAACAGACTTTAGCAAATTGGAGAAACTGTCAAGCTAGGTACCAGAGTACTATGCTTCAACACGCGACAGTGTAATCGATTACATTTTGCTTGTCAAGATAAAACTGTCATATTAAAGGTTTATTGGTATTTTTATGCTAAAAACAACAACAAACTGGTGTTTTTAGCATAGATTTCAGTATATAAAATTATACAACACCAATAAAAAGAAATCGTTTTCATCAATGTTACACAAAATGATATAATCTTTTTCATGCCAAGCATTAAAGATGTCGCCAAAATCGCGGGGGTCTCCACAGCTACCGTATCACGTGTGCTAGCCAACCACGCGCGGGTCAAAGAAGATACCCGCAAACTTGTTCTGGATGCAGTTGAGCAACTCAACTACCGCCCAAACCTGATCGCGCGCAGTTTACGCGTTCAAAAAAGCGCCAAGATCGGGTTGGTCGTTTCCGATATTCGCAATCCCTTCTTTACCGCCATCGGTCGCGCTGTGGAAGATGCAGCTTACGAACAGGGTTATTCTGTGCTCATGTGCAACACCGATGAGAATCCAGCAAAAGAAGAAATGTATTTAAATCTGTTGCACGATGAAAACGTGGCTGGCATTATCTTCTCCCCTACACAGCAATTCAGCGCGGGACTTAAATCCTATCAATCAAATATTCCCTTTGTCATCATCGACCGTGCGGTCAATAGCAAACATGTTGATATGGTTTTGCTGGATAACGTCGCAGCAGCATATGAGCTGACAAATCATCTCATCGAAAATGGATATCGCAAACTGGCTGGTTTGTTCGGCAACGCCAGCACAACAGGGCAGGAACGTAATAAGGGTTTTCAAAAAGCCTTGAAAGAACACCAACTAAAACCGATTGCTGAATATTTCATTTCACCACGCATCAAACAGGGCTATGATACAACCATCGCCTTGTTAGACTCTGCTGAACAGCCTGATGCGATCTTTACCAGTAACAGTCTATTAACTGCCGGTGTATTTCAAGCGCTTAGGGATCGCAAGTTAAAAGTTCCTACGGATGTTGCGCTAGTCGGTTTTGATGAAACCACCTGGGGCGAATTGGTTGACCCACCCATTACACTAATCGCGCAACCTACTGAAGAGATCGGGCGCACTGCCACCGAGTTGCTCTTTCAAAGAATCGATGAGCCGACACGCTCACCAAAGACTGTGATTCTCAAAGGGAACTTGATCGTGCGCGCCTCAAGCTTTCCACGCTAAGTTAAATCTTCCGCACCGCCGCAAACCCCAACCCATTCGGACCTACATGCGTGCCGATGACCGTGGTCACGTTGACCATGAGGATATCACGCGGCACGGATTGACTAGCTTTTTGCATAAGCATGTTCAAAAATGCTTTGGCGCGTGGCTCCGCACCAGTATGCAGGATCGCCAATCTTTCAAGCTCACCATCTTCCAACAGAAATTTCAACATCCGCTCATTAGCTTGTTTGGTCGTACGAACCGCGCCAATTGCCTTGACCTCCCCATTCGTTAATTCGACCATGGGCTTGATACTCAATATGCTTCCCAAAGCGGCAACCACTCCAGGAACGCGTCCGCTGCGCTTGAGGTTTTCCATCGTATCCAGCGCGGCATACACTTTAAGGCGCCTGCGCGTGGATTCGATGGCGTTCAGCGCGGCTTGTAGTCCCAACTCTGCGGCTTCGGCAGCAGCAAGCACTTGAAAGCCAAGCCCCAGCGAGAGGGATAAGCTATCAATAATCGTGATCCTATTTAGAAAATTCTGCACAGCCTGGCGTGCAGAATTGATGATACTGGTCAATTGCCCTGCAGGGTGGATGGAAAGGACATGGTCGCAACCGCCGGCGAGGAGTCTTTCGTAACGGGTGGAGAAATCGCCGATCGAAGGCGCAGCAGTTGTCGGGTAGGTTTGAAGCGCAGGCATTTGCTTATAAAAGTCTTCACGCGAGATGCCGATCCCATCCGCATATTCTTTTCCATCGATGATCAATATCGAAGGCACCACTTCAAGTTCATATTGGTCGATCAAATATTTGGGGATATCGCAAGTTGAATCTGTCACGATGCCAATTTTCATTTTTTCTCCCGATCCAGCCAGAGCTCGCGATACTTCCGATTCCAATCGATCAGAAAACGATAGGCGATGATGAGACCACCTGTGACAGCGATCCAGAATTCCATGCCACGCAAATTGAACAACCAGAATACAGGCGCCATGAGAATGCCGGCAGCAACGCTGGCGCGCGCACCGTGATGGATGGTCACCGTGAGGAGCAATAACAGCCCCAGACCAATGATAAATGCGAACCAATTGATCGCAAGAAGTGCGCCGCCAAACGTGGCAAGCCCCATGCCGCCGCGAAATTGTGCGAAGAGCAGCCAGCAATGACCAATAACCGCGCATGCAGCGGTAAGGGGAATAATGTAAGGCGCAATATTGTCTCGTCCTACATGCAACGCCAGGTAAGTAGGGAGAAAACCTTTGGCAATATCCAGGATCAATACCAACGCACCCCAACCAAAGCCGGCCTGTCGGATCGTGTTGGTTGTCGTTGCATGACCCGAGCCTGCGTTGCGCACATCCACGTTTTTGACATAACGCGTGACCCAGATCGAAAACGGCAATGAGCCTGAGAGATAACCGAGAATGGGAAAGGTGAATGATAAAAGAATGTTCATGTTCAATCCAAATTACGAATCGCAGGATGCGACAAACCGATAAAAACCAGTGCAATCGTTGAGGTACCACCGATCAAAAATACAGTTGGTGCGCTAATCAAATCCGTAGCCCAACCCGCCAGCGCAAACCCAATGGGCATGAACACAAATGAACCCAACGCGTCAATCGAATAAACACGTCCCAGCATTTCACGCGGCACCATTTCCTGCAAAGTGTTATTCCAGATCAAGCCAAACACCAAAACGTAAACCCGCAAAAAAACATACTGCCGATCAAAACCGGGATCGGGAATTTAAATCCAAAGAACAATAGAATGATACCCTGTATTAGCGGCTAAGGTATGCCATCAGCCCGCGCGGGAGTGGCGAGAAGAGTGTGTAAAATAGGAATATGAAATGTCCAAACTGTGAACAAAAGCAACACCAACATAAGAACGGCAGAACCCAGGCAGGTAGTCAGCGGTATCGTTGCTATAGTTGTGGGT
>Ga0210377_10003109_pt1 | contig 14300 bp, 15 predicted proteins | sample PLM4_65_b1redo_FD_155480 | JGI IMG/M metagenome (GOLD analysis project Ga0210377, IMG submission 155480) | Groundwater sediment microbial communities from an aquifer in East River, Colorado, USA - PLM4_65_b1 redo | ecosystem: Environmental > Terrestrial > Soil > Riparian zone | place: USA: East...
TGGCAGAGGAAATCGTACCCGGAGAGGATGTCGTAGACCTGCAGGCAATCGGCGCAAGCGAAGCGCTCGCAGATGTCGCACTGCAGGAACGCCTCGTTGTGCACGACGTCCGTGCCCTTGCGATACGCCAGGAGCCCTTCCCGGGCGGAGCGGCGGCACGACTGACACGTGGAGGGTGGTTGAGCCATGTCAGCCCTTCCTGCGCTTGAGGCGAGGAGACTACCACAGTCGCCGCGCTGGCCGCCGGTTTCTTTCCCCGAGGAGGCGTCACCGGCGCCGCCTTCGGACGGTATGTATAATGATAGTTTGCGTGACAGAAAGGGACCTTAGCCTCGATGAAAACCATGTTCTCCGCCGTCGCCGTCATCGCCCTCCTTGCGGCGCCCGTCCTCGCCGACCAGAAGGTCGACGAAGCCGTCGCCAAGGCCAACGACCAGCTCCAGAAGGGGAAGACGGAGGAGGCGCTCAAGACCGTGCAGAAGCTCGCCTCCAACCCCAACCCTGAGGCGCAGCTGGCCGTCGGGCATTTCCAGGAGCGCTTCGGCAACCTCGACGACGCGGCGACCGCCTACGCGAAGGCCGCCGAAGCGGGCGTCGGACCGGGGAAGGCCGAGGCCCTCGCCGCACAGGCGGGGCTCGATCTCCGGACCGGACCGGCGAAGACCGCCCTCGCTCATGCGGAGCAGGCCGTTCAGGCACAGTCGGGCCCGTCGGCCTTGGCCGCGCGCGCGCGCGCCCAGGCACGCCTGGACCCCTCGAAGGCCCTGCAGGCCGCCGATCAGGCCGTGGCCGCCGACCCGACGAGCGCGACGGCCCACGAGGCCCGGGGTGTGGCGCTGCTGGCGCAAGGCCGGAGCGACGAGGCGGCCTCGGCCTTCCGCAAGGCCCTCGAAGTGAACCCGCGGTACACCCGTGCGCGCGTCGGCCTCGCGTCGACGCTCGCGGCACAGGGCAAAGGAACGGAGGCGGTGGCGGAGGCCCGGAGGGCCGCGACCGAGGACCCGAACCTCGCCGAGGCCCATGCAGTGCTCGGCCTGGCGATCGTCGTCGAGGACCCGAAGGCCTGGAGCGACGCCATCGCCGAGGCCCAGGATGGAGCTTTCAAGAACCCGAAGAGCCCCGAGATCCAGATGCTCGTCGGCAAGGTCTTCGAGGCCGATGGGCGCTTCGACCAGGCCGCTGAGTCCTACAAGAAGGCCCTCGCGACCGACCCCGATTTCACGCCGGCCCGCGCAGCCCTCATCAACGCTCAGTTCCGGAAAGGGGACCTGAACGGCGCTCTGGCCGAGGCGTTGAAGCTGGCCGCCGCGGCACCGGGGAGCGGGGATGCCCAGCTCCAGGCTGGGGAGCTTCTGCTCCGGAAGGAAGACTACACGAGCGCCATTCCCCCTCTGGAGAAGGCCGTCGCCCTCCTCCAGGGCTCGGCCGAAGCGAACTACTACCTCGGTCGCGCCTATCACATGTCGGGACGTGCGAAGGACGCCCTGGCGCCGTACAAGCGCGCCGTGGAACTGGCGCCGGCCAACCTGGACTACCGCACCACGTACGGCCTCCTGCTCGGCGTCAACGGTCACCTCGAGGCGGGCGCGGCGGAGCTGCAGAAGGTGGTGGCCTCGCCAGGCTACAAGAACACGGCCGGATACACGAACCTCGGCTGGAACTACCGGAACATGCAGCCGCCCAAGACGGCAGAGTCGATCGCGGCTTACAAGAAGGCACTGGAGCTGGACTCCAAGAACGCCCAGGCCGCCCTGGGCCTCGGCTGGGCCTACTCGTACTCGAAGAGCTGGGACGAGTGCATCGCCGCGTATACGAAAGCCGCGGAGCTGGATCCGAAGCTCGCGGCCGAAGCGCTGCGCGGCATGGCCTGGGCCCACCTGTCGAAGCGGGATTTCGTCAAGGCTCGGGATACCCTCAACAAGGCGCAAGCCAGCGGCGGTGGCGACGCGCGCCTGGACGCTCTCCTCGACCGCATCGAAGCCATGCAGAAGTCGGGCATGGTGTTCGACGAGCGGGCCGCGGCCGAGGCCGAAAAGGAGCGGGAGGAGGCGCGGAAGGCGCAGGCCAAGCTGGACCGGCTGAACGATCAACTGCGCTCGCCCAACGCCGGGGTTCGGTCCCAGGGCGTCCGCGCGCTGCCGGGCCTCGTGGGCCCCGACGCCGTGGACACGCTGCTCTGGATGCTGACCAACGACAAAGACTGGAACGTGCGCATCACGGTGGCCACCGCCCTGGGAGCCCTGGGCCCCGCCGCCAAGCGCTCCGTCCCACACCTGAAGAGCATCGCCAATGCGCCGTCAATGCCCGATCCCTTCGCCACGGCCGAGAAGCAGGCACAGGAGATGTTGGAGGGAGACCTCAAGAAGGCTTGCCGTGACGCGCTGGTGAAGATCGGCGGCTAGCGTTCTCCCCAGAACCCCGGGATCGGCCGCGAGCAGTCGGGGCAGGCACCGCCCGTGACGCGGTTCCTGAGGACCCGGAAGCCGCGGCGCTCGACGAGGAGCGCGCTACAGCCGGGGCAGCAGGTGTTCTCCCACTTGCCGACGGCCCCGGGGATGTTCCCCGCGTAAACGAAGTGAAGCCCCTCACTCCGCCCGATCTCGGCCGCGCGAAGCAGCGTGGCGACGTCGGTCTCGGCGGGACCCGTCATCTTGTAGTCCCTGTGGAAGGCCGTCACGTGCCAGGGGATGTCGGGTGAGACCGACACGAGGAAGCGCGCGATGTCGGTCAGCTCCTCGTTCGAGTCGTTGAAGCCGGGCACCACCAGGGTCACGATCTCGACCCAGAACCCCTTCTCGTGGAGAGCGCGGATCGTCCAGAGCACGCGCTCGAGGGTCCCGCCCAGCTCTCGGTAGTGGCGGTCTCGAAAGCCCTTGAGGTCCACTTTGTAGAGCGAAACCCACGGCCGAAGGTAGTCGAGCACCTCCGGCGTTCCGTTGCCGTTGGAGACGTAGGAGCAGACGAGGCCCGCGGCCTTCGCCTCGCGGAAAACCGCGACCGCCCACTCGCTCGTGATCAGCGGCTCGTTGTAGGTCGAAGTGACGATGGGCGCGCCGTACTTCTGTGCGAGGGCCACGATGTCCGCCGGCGTCACGCTTTCCGGGGGCGCGATGGCCGCCGGGTCCCGAAGGGCCTGCGACGTGATCCAGTTCTGGCAGTAGCCGCAGTGGTAGTCGCATCCGAGCATGCCGAAAGAAAGAGCCCGCGCCCCGGGCAGCGCGTGGAAGAAGGGCTTCTTCTCCACGGGATCGACCTGGAGACAGCCCACGTAACCGTGAGGGACCCGCAGGGTCCCGGCCTCGTTGAACCTCACGCGGCAGATCCCCTCACGCCCCGGCGGGATGAGGCAACGATGACCGCAGGCGAAGCAACGGACGCGACCGCCCTCCAGCCTCTCGTAGAGCTCCCCCGGGAGGGTCCGGCGGGCAAGGAGCTCCTGGAGGGCCGCCATCAGCCGCTCCGGAAGAGGGACGCCAGCGACTCGCGGGAGAGGGGCGGCACGCGGAGGACCGCGGCGTTCTCGCGAACATGGGCCACCCGCCCCATGCCGACCAGGGCCGTGGTCACGCCCGGCGCCGAGCGCGCGAACTGGATCGCGCGGAGCGCGTCGGTCGGAAGTTCGGGCAGGGCCTCGTGGAGCCGAGGGGGCAGACCTCGGGACAGTCGGCCTTGCAGGATCGAGGCGCTCGTCATCACCGCAATCCCGAGGCCCTCCGCAGCCTCCAGGAACGAGACCTCCGACCCCGCCACGGCCTGGGTGGCGTGGCCGTAGGCCTCGGGCATGGCCAGGTTGAACGGGAGCTGGACGACCCGGAAATGGTGACCCTCTCCGCCGACTTCCCGCGCCACCTGGACCAGGGCCTCGAGGGAGAGCGACCCCCGGCTGCCGCGGGGGGCACGGTATCCGTTCCAGGTCGCCATACCGTAGACACCGACCTGGCCCAGGGCCACGGCCTCTTCGAGGCCGGCGAACGCGTCGCGAACGCGCGCGAGGAAGACCTCGGGCTCCACGGCGTCGAGCTGCTGCTCGGGGTTGTGGAGGTAGTAGACGTCGACGCTCTCGACGCCCAGGTTCTCCAGGCTCGTACGAAGCTGGTGGCGGAGGTAGCCGGGAGCGATGCAGTGGCACCCGGCCACGAGGTCGCCGCGAGTCGCGAGACCCGCCCGAACGATCCGCTCCTCGAAGTAGGCCTCGGGGTCGCATGAGGGAACGTAGCCCCCTTTGGTCGCGACGACGATCTCTTCGCGGCGGAAGCCACGACCGGTGAGGTCCCCCAGGGCCTCGCCGACGGCCCGTTCGCTCCGCTCGAGACGATAGTTGACGGCCGTGTCGATGACGTTGACCCCCGCCTCGACGGCCGCCACGACGGCCTCGCGATAGGCACGGTCGCTCCCGTCGTCTTCACGCCCAAGATAGGTACCGAGGCCGAGGGAGGAGACGGTAAGGCCCAGGGCCCGGCGGAAGGAACCGGGGGCGATGTCGCCGTCGAAGCGGCCTGCGTAGGCGACGGTGGCTTCGGCGGTGGCGCCTGACATGGGGTCCCGATCCAGCATCCCATGCCCCGAGGCGGAGTGTAAAGCCCGCTTGACAGGCCGCGGCGGGTGAGCGAAAGTAAGGCGAAAGTCATCATGCTCCGGCCTGGCATCGCCGCGCCGAACCTGGCGCCCCGCATGGGCACCGTCAACCTCCGGGAACGGGGCGGCGTCGTCTACCGCGAGCTTCGGGCGCGGTCGCTCCTGAACCGCTGCGACTCGCCGCGAATGCCCTTCGAGTGGACCGTGAACCCCTACCGTGGCTGCGCCATGGGTTGCCGATACTGCTATGCGGCGTATACCCACGAGTTCATGGGGATCGCGACCCCCGAGGCGTTCCACTCGACCGTGTTCGTGAAACGCGGGGCCGAGGCCGAGACGGCACGCCGCATGGCGCCGGTCGTGCGGCGTGGCCAGCGCATCGCTCTGGGCACGGCGACCGATCCTTACCAGCCGGCGGAGGCCCAGGAGCGGGTCACCCGCCGCTTCCTCGAGGCCGTGGTCCAACACCGCGACGTCCGACTGGGAATCACCACCAAGGGGGCGATCATCCTTCGGGACCTGGACCTCCTGCGCCGCATCCACGCACGCTCGTCCCTCACCATCCAGGTCTCGCTCATCTCCCTCGACGCCGAGCTTCTCCGCCGCGTGGAGCCCTGGGCGCCACCACCCGAGGTCCGGATCGAGGTCCTCCGGCGGCTGACCGAGGCCGGGCTGCGAGTCGGGATCTCCGTCGCGCCGATCCTTCCGGCGATCACGGACTCGGAGCGGGGCCTCGACGCCCTCTTGGGCCACGCCGCAGAGGTGGGGGTGCGCCGGATGTCGTTCAGCATCCTTTTCCTCCGGTCGCCCACGCGGGAGAAGTACCTGCGGTGGATCGAGGCGGCGTTCCCACGGTACCTCGAGGCGTATCGCGAGGCCTACCGCGGGCGCGTCTACTTGATCGGCGGGTATCGAGAGCGGATCCGCAGGCGGGTCGCGCGGCTGCGCGAGAAGCACGGCCTCGACTCGCGCTTCGACGACGGTGGGGCGGCAGCGCGCCTTCCGAGCCCGGCAAGACAACTCCGGCTCTGGGGATAGGGATCAGCGAGCTCGTACGCGCCGCCAGACGTAGAGCGCGACGAGGGCGGTGGCGAGCACAGCCACCACGGCGAGGACCTGGTTCGCCTGCGCGACGATCGCCCTGACCGCTTCCCAGCTCCGGCCGAGGGTAAGGCCGGCGAGGATGAGGCAGGCGTACCAGATCGCCGACGCGAGGGCGGCGGGAACGAGGGCCCTCGCCGGCGCCAGGCCGACGATGCCGGCGAAGGGCATGACCGCCGCCCGCAGGCCCGGCAGGAACCGGCTCCAGAAGATCCCGGCCACACCGTGGCGTTCGTAGGCCTCACGGAGCACCCCCATGGCCTCCGGGGGCAGGAGCTTGCGCATCCAGCCGGTCTCGAAGAACCCCGGGCCGTAGGCGCGGGCCAGAAAGTACACGGCCGCCGACGAGGCGGTGTTCGCCGTCCAGCAGAGGACCCCGAGCAGCGGCGCATGGAGTCGTCCCTTTCGGGCGAGGAACGCGCCAAGGGCCACGGCGACGTCGGCCGGAACGGGCGGGAAGACGTTCTCGAGGGCCGACAGCGCCATCAGGACGAGATAGGTGGGGAGTGCCGGAAGCGCGGCGAGGCTGTCCAGGATCGCGTCGGCCACGATCGATCCCGGCCCTACTCTGCCGACGCGGGCAGGACGGGAACGTCGAAGCGGTAGCGTGTGCCCCCGGCGTTCAGGGTGATCTGAGCGGTCTTGTGGGCGGTCAGGCGGTCGCGGGTCATCCCGCGGCCGTCGGTCACGAGGACTTTTCCGCCCGAGTAGAGGGACCCCGTCGACGCCCGCAGCCGGACCTCGACACCCGCGAAGGGCGAGCCTCCCCGCTTCTGCGCCCGAACGAGGATCTGGGCCTGTCCGCCGCCCGGGGGAAGGGTCCGGGGCTCGGACCAGGCCGCGACCACGACCTCCTCGTCGGCCTGCTTCACGGGGAGGGTGTCGTCGGCGGGGGGCTCGGGCGTCGAGGCCGAGGGGGGCTCGGGAGAAGCTTCGACGACGGCGGGACGCCGCTCCGCGGTCCGGCACCCGGCGAGCGAGAGGGAGGCGATCACGAGCACGACCGAGAACCTCATTCAGTCCCCGAACCCGGGCAGTCCCCTCCCCCGGTCCGGATGCCGACGCGCTCTGGCGGGAAACGCGGCAAGTAGAGGGCCCCTCTCAGACGCGCTATCCTAGCTCAGAAGGGTGACGGGCGAGGGAATGTGAGGGATCGGCCGGACGATACCCCATAGGCAAGGAGGAGTCGGATGTTTCGTGCGGCCTTCTCGAGACGTCGTCTTTCCGTCCTCTGGGCGGCCCTGGCCCTCCACGCGTCCCTCGCGCTGGCTCAGGGGCCCGCGGGGAAGCCCGCGCTCGCCAAGGCCACCTTCGCGGGGGGCTGCTTCTGGTGCATGGAGAAGCCTTTCGAGGACCTCCCGGGCGTCGTCTCCGTGACCTCGGGGTACTCCGGTGGGGAGAAGCGCAGCCCGACCTACGAAGAGGTCTCCGCGGGCACGACGGGTCACGCCGAGGCGGTGCAGGTGATCTACGATCCACGGAAGATCACCTATGCCCAGCTCCTCGAGGTCTACTGGCACAACGTGGACCCGACGACGCCCGAAGGGCAGTTCTGCGATCACGGCCGCCAGTACCGCTCGGCGATCTTCGTTCACGACGAGACCCAGAAGCGTCTGGCCGAGGAGTCGAGGAAGGAAAAGCAAGCGGAGCTGGCTCAGCGAGTGAGCAAACCCATCGTGACCGAGATCGTTCCCTTCAGGGAGTTCTGGCCCGCCGAGGAGTATCATCAAGACTTCTACAAGAAGAATCCGGTTCGGTATCAGTCCTACCGCCTCGGCTGTGGGCGTGATCGGCGCTTGCAAGAACTTTGGGGAGACAAGGCGGGAGGACATTGAGCGGCACGCTTGGCGGGACCCGGCGGCGGACCTTCCTGCTGGCGACGCTCGGGCTCGCAGGAGCGGGCTTCGGCCTGGCGCGTGGGGCGCGGCACGATGAGAGAGCCGCGAGGGCCGCAGGCTCCGACCGAGGCGCTCCCCGTCTCAAGCTCTACTCCGCCAAGGCCAAGGGGTTCGTCATGAGCGACAAGGTGGCGAAGACGCCGGAAGAATGGAAGGCCCTGTTGACGCCGCTCCAGTTCCAGGTGACGCGCCAGAAAGGCACGGAGCGCGCGTTCACCGGCGAGTACTGGAACGTCCACGACAAGGGGATCTACCAGTGCGTGTGCTGCGGTAACGACCTCTTCAGCTCGGAGACGAAGTTCGAGTCGGGGACCGGGTGGCCCAGCTTCTGGCAACCGATCGCCAAGGAGAACGTCGAGTCCGAGACCGACCTGAGCCTCATCGCTCCGCGAAACGAGGTCCACTGCCGGCGCTGCGGAGCCCATCTCGGCCACGTCTTCGACGACGGCCCGCCGCCCACGGGGCTGCGCTATTGCATGAACTCCGCGGCGCTCCGCCTCTTGACCGAAAAGTAGCAACGCCGTTTGTTGGAGGGCGAGCGATGTCGGTTCCCGCCGTCGTCAAACGAGCGTCGACGCTGGGACTTCGGGTCGCCGGCGCCCTGGCCTTCCTCGCTCCGCTCCTCACCCGGATCGCTCTGGGGAACGCCTTCTTCCTGACCGGCCGTGGGAAGCTCGAGCATCTCGACAACTTCACCCAGTTCTTCGTGGAGCTGGGGATCCCGTTCCCGGCACTGAACGCGGCGGTGGTGGCCCGAATCGAGTACTACGGCGCGATCCTCCTGGTGGCGGGTCTCCTGACGCGGCTGGCCTCGGCGGGCCTTCTCTCGACGATGGCCGTGGCTCTGATGACGGCGGACCGCCGGAGCTTCCTCCAGTCGTGGGACCCCTCCACCGAGGCGGGTCCCCTCGACATCGCCCCGTTCGTGAACCTGCTCCTGCTCGCCTGGCTCACCCTGTTCGGGCCCGGCTCGTTCAGTCTCGACGCCGTGGTGTCGCGGTGGCTCGGGATCGGAAGCGCGGCGAAGGCTCAGACGCCCCAGCCGTAGGAGGCCGTGTTCTCGTCCTACACCTCCACTTCAGAGCTCATGCGCCCTCGGCGCCTGGTGGCCCAGGCGACACCCTGGGTCGCGCGTCCATCCGCGGCCTCCCGGACCTTGTTGGCCGAACCCACCGCCGAGAGATAGGCGCGGAGGGTGGGCGGGGGGGGAGGCTCACGCGAGGTGGCAGGTATCGTTCAAGAGGACGGAGCACGTCGCGGGAGGGCCGTGACGGCCGCGCGAATCAATCCAGCTTGACCGCGGTGAAGTCCTGCAGGATATGGTAGGTGAACCCCGTAACCTTGCCAGTGGCATCGCGTTGGAAGCGCACCCTCGCCCAGTACATGCGATCGAGGCATTCATCAGGGCTGACCGGATAAAGGACGTTGACCTCACCATGCTCCCAGCGCGCTTCGAGGTAGTCGCCTCGATCCTGCAACGTGAGGACCGCGTTGGACGCATAGTAGTTGGGAGGCATTTGGTACCGTCCGTTGACGCCCGCGAACTGCCCGGGCTTTGGCTTCAGCGGCGCCACCGGGCCGCTCTTGGTAGGCTGGCCGTAGACGATCGCAGCGATATCGCCGATCACCGGCTCCTGCCCCATTGAGGAGTAGCTGTTGGTCAGGACGATGATCATCGTGTCGTCCTCCAAGTAGTACCGCACGGCCGTGATGAAGCCGGGGCTGCGGCCCCCCACCGCCATCTGTGTGCGTTTGAAGAGTTCATCCTGCGACCAGCCATACGGAAAACCCGGCTGCTTCTGCATCACCTTCTTCAGCGACTCAAGCTTCAGCAGCGTGCCGCCAAATTCGGCACGCACAAATCGGGCCAGGTCTTCGGTCGTGGAAACCAGCGAACCGCTGCCGGTCTTGCTCGACCAATCCACCCAGGGCGCATTCTTCATGCCGTGCAAACCGTCGGGGACCGTGCCGGAGGCGCGGTTTTCGATGATCGCGGAGGCGTCGCCATCGTGCAGCGTGCTTTTCATCCCCAGGCGATCGAAGATGTTCGCTTTCAGGAAGTCGCCATAGCTCTGCCCAGAAACCTTCTCGATGATGTAGGCGAGCAGGTTGTAGTTCGAGTTGCTGTAGCGGGTGCGCGAGCCGGGCACGAAGTCGAGCGGCTTGTCCTTGAACTTGGCCGCCAGTTGCTCGGTGGTGTAGTGGACGCGGCCTTCGCCGTCGTCGAAATCCACGTTGGGCACGCCGGCAGTGTGGGCAAGCAGGTGCTCCAAGCGAATCTTGTCGCCGTTGGGGTAGTCGGGCAGGAACTTCGCCACTGTGTCAGAGGTGCTGAGCTTGCCCTGCTCTTCCAGCACCAGGACAGCGGCGGCGGTGAACATCTTGGTGAGAGACGCGAGGTGAAATCGGGTGCCCGGCGTGTTCGCCACCTTCAGCTCATAGTTCGCCATCCCGTAGCCCTTGCTGAACAGGATGTCGTCGCCACGCGCCACCAGGATGGCCCCTGGAAAGTTGTTGCTCTCGACGAAGGGGGCGATGTAAGCATCGATCTTGGCGGCTAGGCCGGCGTCGGGTGCTTGGCGCAGCGCCGCCTGCGACCTGGCGGGGGAGACGAGCAAGAAGAGGGTCACGGCGAAAGCGCGTGTCATAGGCCTCCGTCCCTGAATCCTGGATAGGTGAAGGGAATGGTGATGTCGGTTCCCGCCAGAAAACGCACGGCGAGTGCATGCACGCGGGAGACTTCTTCCGTCATTCTTGCGTATTCCCGCTTGCGCATGACGCCGCTAGCCCTGCCTGTTTGTGTCATTCGACGCTCCGACGGAAACGCGTCCAGGACCCGGATGAGCCAGAAAGGCCCTCACTTCCTGGACGCCGGCTCAGCGGACGGGTCCTTCAGGGGCCCGCGGGTCTTGCGTAGGAGGATCTCAGACGCCCCGGGGATGACGTAGTCCCTGAGTTGGCCCACACGTTCGTAGCCGAGCCTCTCATAGAGCCGTTGCGCGGCCCCGTTGAAGGACGAGACGCACATGAACACGTTGCGCGTGTCGCGGAGGATCCGGTCCTCGGCGAATCGAATCAGGCCCGTGCCGATCGCCCGTCCCCGAAGGTCGGGCACGACACAGACGCTCTGTATGTATCCTGGCAGGCCGCCGCCCAAGTCGAGCAGCACGAACCCCACGCGAGTTTCCGCATGCCACGCGAGGTGGCATTCCTTGGCGGGGCTGGCGAGGATCCGGTAGGCCTCGCCGCGACTGCGTTTCAAGGTGATCCAGGGCTCCGAGCCTACCATGAGGTCCGCGCACCACCCGAGATCGGACTCATGCGCCGCAGCCCGGACCTCGAACGGAGTCTCCCCTGGCGGCGCCTGTCCCATGGTTCGGGCTGGCTCCAAAGCAGGCGGACCCATGTCTGCCCCATGCCAGAAGTTGGGCCCGAGCAGCTGCTCGAGCAGCGTCAGGCGATCGGCAACGACCCAGCCGTCCGTCAGCTTGCCCCGGCCCGTCTGGAAGATGGCAACCCCGGGGTAGCTGATGCTCCTCTGGGTGGGCGGTATCCCGAACAGTAGTCCCCTGTGCGTCCCGGTGTAGATGAGTCGCGCGACGACGGTGCGCGCCCGCTCGATCACGTCCTCGACTGCGTTGACGAAGTCGGGGAACGCGCGGCGCACCGCGCCTACGTATTCGAGGAAGGGTCCTACTCCGCGGGTCACCTGGCCGAGCGACCCGCGGAAGCGGAAGTCCGGCGACAGGATCTCCTCCGCTACGCCCAGGTCCCACCGGTTCCAGAGATCCGTGTAGTAGCGCAGCACTAGCTCACGGCCGATCATCTTCTTCGTCATCGAGTCCCCTATCTACGGGACGTCGTGAGACGCACCGGGGAGCTCCAGTGAGCAGCGTCTGCCGTTAGCGCGCCGAAGGCAGGCGGTACGCCGTACGTTTCCAGCATCCCCGCGACGACAAGCCCACCGACCAAGCCTCGCAGCAACTGGCCTGCCGCGCCATGGCCCGCCGCGCGGTGCGTGACCCAGGAGAGCGACTGCATGGAAAGGCCTGGCGCGGTGCAATCCGGGGCTCCTATAGGTATCGCCCTTGGCGCGTGACAGTCTCGGTGCCCGGGTCGCCTCTCTCCTCAATGAGGTCCTCTTCGCCAGCCGTGTGGAACGAGACCACAATCCAGTGGTCGGCCGGCACGACCCACTGGTGCCAAGTGTTCGGCGGTATCGAGACCCAGGAGTCCTCGATGACTCCCTCGGGCTCGCTCCGGAGGCGCTGCGAATACCAGTGGCCCTCGGCCCAGAGTTGAACGTCGCCTGAGCCGCGGAATGACATCGTCCTTTGATGGCTGTTGGGGTGCCGCTCGGCGCCGCTCGCCTTGCCGCCCCTGAGGATGAACACCCAGCTGGACCGGACGAGCGGCGGCAGGCTGTCGCCGTAGAGGTTGAGCGGCACCGTCTCCCAGGCCATCGGTGAGGCAGGGCGCTGCGCGAGCGCGCCGTCGAGACGGTCAGCGAGCGACTTGATCAACGCGGCCGCGCCGGGAGACCGGACGGCGGCATCGAGCGTCTTTAGGATCAGACGTTCGGCTGCGCTCATGTCCACGTCCTCCAGGGGCGACTCTATCGGCTTCGCCGCTGGCATAACAGATTCAGTTGAGTGATACTACGACCAGAACAGATTGAAGGAAGCTTCGATGGCACGGCCCGCCGAAGCGCCGACCGCTTGGCCTGAGGGGGGCGACGGCCCTCTGTACGTCCGGATCGCTCGGAGGATCGAACGGGAGATCCGAACGGGAGTTCTCCGCCCCGGCGACCGGGCACCGTCCGTCCGCTCCCTGAGCCGGGCGCTGGGCGTCAGCATGACGACGGTTCTCGAGGCCTACTACCGCCTGGAGGATCGTGGCTATCTCGAGGCGAGGCCGCGCTCCGGTTTCTTCGCCTGCTCCCCCCGGGCACAGGCCCTTGCGGAGCCCGCGTGCTCGTCGGCGGAGCCTTCCCCCAGTGCCGTCGCCACCGGACGGTTGACCATCGAGGTGCTAAGGTCGCTCACCGACCCGGGCATGGTTCCCCTGGGCGCCGCCTCCGCGGCCCCTGACCTGCTTCCCGCCCGGAAGCTCAACCGGATCGTTCGGGAGGTGCTCAGGGAGCTGCCCGACCACAGCAGCCGGTACACGTTCCCGCCCGGTGCGGAGGACCTCCGGCGCCAGATCGCTCGGCGCTCCTACGCCTATGGCTGCACCTTCTCGCCCGACGAGGTCGTGATCACGACGGGGGCCATGGAAGCCCTCAACCTCTGCTTGCGTGCGGTGGCTCGTCCCGGGGATCTCGTCGCCATCGAGACGCCCACCTACTTCGGCATCATCCAGGCCATCGAGTCGCTCGGGATGAGAGCGTTGGAGATCCCGGCGCATCCGGGCACAGGGATCGACCTGGGCCTGCTCGAGCGCGCGCTCTCAAAGCACGCCGTCAAAGCCTGCGTCGTGATGACGACGTGTCACAACCCGCTGGGAAGCGTCATGAGCAACGAGCGTAAGAGGGCTCTGGTCGAGTTGCTGGGCCAGCACGCCGTGCCGCTCGTCGAGGACGACATCTTCGGCGACCTCGTCTTCGACGGGCGGCGGCCGAAGGCCGCGAAGGCCTTCGACCGCAAGGCGCAGGTCCTGCTCTGCTCTTCATTCTCCAAGACCCTGGCGCCCGGTTTTCGCGTTGGCTGGGTGCAGCCGGGGCGCTATCGCGCCGAGGTCGAACGCCTCAAGTACCTGACGACCCTGGCCTCGGCGTCACTGCCTCAGTTGGCGGTCGCTCGCTTCCTCGAGAGCGGGGGATATGATCGTCACCTGCGCCGGCTACGGATCGCCCTCGCCGACCAAGTTCAGAAGGCGACTGACGCCATCGCACGGTACTTTCCGCGCGGCACGCGCGTCACGCGGCCGATGGGCGGCTATCTGCTCTGGGCTGAGCTTCCCCCGCCCGTCGACGCGATCGGGCTGTATCGCCGCGCCATGGCCGAGAGGATCAGCATCCTCCCGGGACCTGTGTTCTCCGCGACCGGGACCTTCCGGCGCCACATCCGCCTGAGCTGCGGATACCCCTGGTCCGAGGAGATGGAACGCGCGTTCCGCACGCTCGGGCGCCTGGCCGTGTCTCGCGCGTAGAGGCACGACGGCGGTAGGGAGCCACGCCGCCGATCCTCTCGGTTGCGAGTGTGGGAGCCAGCCTTGGCGTCCTCACCGAGGCATGGATGTCGTCACGACCCTCGCACCACGAACTTGCAGCTCGAGTGTGCGCCCCAGGGGTCGTCGACAGAGAAGTGGAAGGTGCTGTAGCAGTTCACGGTGTTGCAGACCTTGATCTTGAACTGGCTGCACGTCACAGAGACGATCGTCGCGTTGCCCTGCTCAACGCTCCCGTCACAGGTCAGGTCGGCCGTCGCATCGTCGGGATCGCTGGCGTCCATGCCGAAGTAGGTCGTCGAGCCGTGGGGCGCTACTTGGTTTCCAGGACAGCCTGCGCCCGGAGCCTCATTCATGCCGGTGGCCAAACCCGAGGCCGATGCAGTGCGACCGAGCATCGGTGACTGTAACGGTCCCGGTGAAACTCGACAGGCCCGTGACGCTGCAGCTCGCGGTCGCCGAGTTTCCTGACGTGCAGCCGGCCCACGAGTAGGAGAGGGGCTGAGCGCCATCGGAGGCGGTCGCCGTGAGGGAGACGGTGCAAGGAACTTGGGGTTT
>Ga0210377_10003110_pt1 | contig 14297 bp, 12 predicted proteins | sample PLM4_65_b1redo_FD_155480 | JGI IMG/M metagenome (GOLD analysis project Ga0210377, IMG submission 155480) | Groundwater sediment microbial communities from an aquifer in East River, Colorado, USA - PLM4_65_b1 redo | ecosystem: Environmental > Terrestrial > Soil > Riparian zone | place: USA: East...
CGTCTATCTGCAGCCTGGTCGGCGCGATGGGGTCGGTCTAGTCGATTCCTACGCCCGGCAATGTCAGCTCTTCCACAGCGATGACCTCGTCGACGATCCCCATCGCCTCGCGCACCGGCCGGAAGCCCCGGCGGTGCGCTGGGCTGGGGCCTAGGCGACGCAGCGCTTCGAGGTGCTTGGCCACGCCATAGCCCTTGTGCTGGGAAAAGCCGTACCCGGGGTAGAGGGCGCAGAGTTCCACCATCCGCGCATCGCGCGCCGTCTTGGCGAGTATGGAGGCCGCCGAGATGCAGGCCTCCAACGCGTCTCCGCCGATGATGCAAGTGATCCGGCACTCCAGCGGCGGCGGATCATTGCCATCGACCAATGCATGAGTAGGACGAACGGCCAGCGCCTCGAAGGCCCGGCGCATCGCAAGGAAATTGGCCTGCCTTATGTTGACCATGTCGATTTCCTCGACGCTGGCCCAGCCTATCCCCCAGGCGATCGCCCGCTCGCGGATGCGGAGGGCGAGAACGTCGCGCCGTTCCTCGGTAAGGATCTTGGAGTCGGCAAGGCCTCGGATCTGCCGCTTACGGTCGAGGATGACCGCCGCCGCGCAGACCGGGCCCGCCAACGGCCCCCGGCCCGCCTCATCCACCCCGCAGATGACCTCGCCCGTATCCATCGGGCGAGTTAGACATGAGTCTGAGCCGCCCCGGCAACCCAAGAGGCCGTCCCATGCCTGCATCGTCCACAGCTGAGGTCATACGCATCCACAAGACCGGCGGGCCGGAGGAAATGCGGTTTGAAACCGTGGATTTGCCGCCTCCTGGCCCCGGCCAAGTCCGCCTACGCCAGACCGCCATCGGCCTCAACTTCATCGACATCTACACCCGGACCGGCCTCTATCCGACGCAAACGCCGGCGGTGCTCGGGGTCGAGGCCGCAGGCGTGATCGAGGCGCTCGGCGAGGGCGTCGAGAGCCTGAAAGTTGGCGACCGTGTCGTCTACAATGGGGTTCCGGGCGCCTACGCCTCGCACCGCAACGCACCGGCCGACCGGATGATCCGGATCCCGGAAACGGTGAAGGACGAGGATGCCGCCGCCGTCTTCCTCAAGGGGCTCACCGTCTGGATGCTGATCTTCGAGATCAGGCGGATCGAGCCGGGAGAGACTATTCTGGTGTGGGCGGCTGCGGGGGGCGTCGGTTCGATCCTCGTGCCGTGGGCGAACGCGCTCGGCGCCCGCGTGATCGGCGTGGTCTCGACGCCCGAGAAGGCGGAACTCGCGAAAGCCTATGGATGCTCCGAGACGATCCTCGCGAACGAGGATGTGCCTGCGCGCGTGAAAGAGCTCAACGGCGGCAAGGGCGTGCCCGTGGTCTATGACAGTGTCGGGAAGACGTCGGCGGAAGCCAGCATGAAGTCGCTGCATCCGCGCGGCTGGTTCATCACCTACGGCAACGCCTCAGGCCCGGCCGATCCCATCCCACCCGCTCGGCTCAACCAGGGCGGCTCACTGATCATGACGCGGCCAGGACTGTTCCACTTCACGCACAAGCGCGCGGATCTCGAGCGCGGCTCGGCGGCGCTGTGGGGAGCAATGCGGTCGGGCGCAGTCAAGGCCGATGTTCGGCAGCGTTATGCTTTGAAGGACGCCGCCGATGCGCACCGGGCTCTTGAAGCGCGCAAGACCAGTGGCGCGACGATCCTGACGCCGTAGGGCGTCAGCTGTTCGCCTTCAGGAACGAAACGCGCGCGGCGCCGTAGATCCGTTCGTCGAGCAGGCTCCATCCGGGCGTTGCAGGCGCCGTTTCATCGGCTCCGGTCTCCGCGACCACGAATGCCTCAGGTGTGATCCAGGCGCCGCGGACAAGCTGGTCCAGAGCCGGCGGTACGAGGTCGTAGGCGTAGGGCGGGTCCATAAAGACGAGATCGAACGGTGCGCCCAGCCCCGCGGGCTTGCCGCCCAGATCGGTCGCCGACCGCCGGTGGATACGTGTCGAGCCGAACAGCTGGAACGCCTCGATATTATCCCGAATACACCCGCGAGCCGCGCTGTCGGTCTCGACGAAAAGACAGAACGCCGCCCCGCGAGACATGGCTTCGAAGCCGAGCGCTCCCGAGCCAGCAAACGCATCGATCACGCGCAGGCCTTCGAGGGAAGGGGCCCAGTCGGCATGGGCCAGCACGTTGAAAATCGACTCGCGCGCGCGATCGGATGTCGGCCGTGTAGTGCGGCCCTCGGGCGTCTTGATGGCCCGGCCTTTGAGCTTTCCGCCGACAATGCGCATGCCGGAGCGTCTAGCATCGCCGACAAGAAATGCTATGGGGCGGCATGGCGGACGATTTCGACAACCGGATGATGCTGCGCGCGCTCGAGCTCGCACGCGAGTCGGCTGAGGCAAACGAGGCGCCCATCGGCGCCATTGTCGCCGATCCCGCCACCGGCGAGATCGTGGCCGAGGCGCATAACCGCCCCATCGGTCTCAGCGATCCGACCGGTCATGCCGAAATTCTCGCTCTGCGGGCCGCCGCCGCCAAACTCGGCAACTACCGCCTGCCAGGCCTCACCCTCTATGTGACACTGGAGCCGTGCGCGATGTGCGCCGGGGCGATCAGCCACGCCCGGATATCGCGCCTGGTCTACGGCGCTCCCGATGAGAAAGGCGGCGCCGTAGCGAATGGCCCGAAATTTTTCGATCAGCCGACCTGCCACTCACGGCCCAAGGTCGAAGGCGGTGTGATGGCAGCGGAGTCATCCGAGCTATTGAAAGCGTTCTTTCGCGCCAGACGTTAGAGAACCGGCGCTTCGCCTGCAAACAGCGCCTTGAACTCCGGCTTCAGATCCTCGGCGAACACTTCCTGCTGCACAGTCAGCCTGTAAGGCCCTTCGGAATAGGCGCCGACGGTATAAGGATCGTAGTAGGCGTAGAGGCCGCCGAACCTGTCCGGCTTGTTCGACGGAGCGAGAGCGATCTTCGCGGCGTCCGTCTTAGCGTTCGCGTCCGGCCCCGCACAGACGATCGGCTCGTCGAAAATCGTCACCGACTTGATCTTCGCGGTCTTCGCGGTCTTCAGCGCTTCACAGATCGCAATGGTCATCGCCGGCGAGGGCGAGCGTTTTGCCAGCAGCATGTCCTCGATCTGCAGCCGCTGGCCGGACGTGCGCGCGATATGAGTGTCGAAGACCAGCATGGGATGCGCCCCGCCATTGTATTCACTGGCCTCGCCGGCAAGGCTGACGATGCCGTCTGCCCGGGCCGTGTAGCCCCATTTGATGTGCACCTCCCACGGATTGGGCTTCGTCCCCGCCTTCTTGAGCCGGTCGTAGTCGGCGCGCGCATTGACCTTCATCTTGGCAAGATAGGCTTGGGCGTCCTCGCGAAGGTAGGTCAGGACAGGATCGTTCGCCGGCCCGTCAGGCAGGGCGGCGCTGAAGGAAAGCGACTCGTCCTCGAACGCGATCTTCGACGGGCCCGCCGAAGCGGTCGAAACCACCAGATCGCCGGTGTCGCTTGCTGTCTGGAAAGATTGGGCTGAGGCCGTCGCCATCCCATCAGGGCTGCCCGGCGCCGTCTGCGCCATGTCCGGGCCCATTTCAGGCGTCGGCGTGTCGGCATCCTCGCTCTTGGCGCGCGTGAACCAGATCGCCGCCGCCAGTACGACCAGCACCGCTACAACTACAGCGATGATCGGCAATGGCGACCGCTTCTTCGTCTCGCCCTCGGCCATGGTGTTCTCCCGGAATCGCAACAGCTTCCCGGCGCACTATCGGCTAGATTGCCGCGGCGATCAAAGCCCAGCCCGCAAACAGCAGCAGCCCGGCGTCGCGATTGGCGCGGAACAGCCGCAGGGCGAGGTTTCCATCCCCGGGATCGAGCCGGATGGCCTGCTGCACCAGGTGCAGCGCAAAGAGCGCCGTAGCCGCCGCGCCCATCCATCCGGCGGCGAACCATCCAGCGAATGCGGCAAGCAGGGCGCACAAGGCGTAGATCACGCCAACGGCCGGCTTGATGTGCTCCCCGAAACGCCGGGCGGTCGACTTGACGCCGATCAGCGCGTCGTCCTCGCGGTCCTGGATCGCATAGATGGTGTCATAGCCCAGCGTCCAAAGGATCAGCGCGCCATAGAGTATGACGTCGGCCTGACGGATCTCGCCTTGCGCCGCCGCAGCGGCGACCAGCACGCCCCAGTTGAAGGTGAGGCCGAGCCAGACCTGCGGCCACCAGGTTATGCGCTTCATCAGTGGGTAGAGCGCAACCATGGGTATGGACCCGAGCGCCACCAGCTTGGCGAAATCCGGCAGCGCCAGCAGCACGCCAAGCCCGACCAGACACTGAACGAGCAGCCAGATCCATGCCTGCTTCAGCGTCACCGCGCCCGACGGCAGGGGGCGCAGCGCGGTGCGCGCAACCTTGGCGTCGATGTCCTGGTCGAGGATGTCGTTGTAGGTGCAGCCAGCACCACGCATGGCGATGGCGCCGACGACGAACAGGGCTGCAAGGATGGCGTCGGTCACCACGAAATCGCCGCCGGCGCGCGTGAGCGCCAGCCCGATCAGGCAGGGCAGGGCCAGGAGCCAGAAGCCAGCCGGGCGGTCATAGCGCGACAGCTGCAGGTAGGGCCGCGCAAACGCAGGCGCGCGCGCGACCCAACTGCCGCGAACGGCATCAGCGGGAGCGACGGAGGCAGCAGGGTCGGTCAAGCGAAGTCCTTGCGCCGGAGGGCCTGCCCGATATAGCGCAGAGCCATGAGCGCGACACCCCGTCTCTATGTCGCCCCCGATCTTGCCGAGGGGGCCGAAGTCTCCATCGAGGGCGATCAGGCGCACTATTTGACGCGTGTTCTCCGCCTGGGCGCAGGAGCGCCGGTACGGGTGTTCAACGGCCGCGACGGCGAGTTCGACGCCACCATCGCCTCTGCCACCAAGACGAGCTTGCGGCTTTGCTTGACGGGCCGGGTCCGGCTGCAGCAAGCAGTTCCGGACCTCTGGCTGCTGTTTGCGCCTCTGAAGAAAGCTCGCACGGATTTCCTGATCGAGAAGGCCACTGAACTCGGCGCCGCTGAGATCCACCCCGTCATCACCGAGCGAAGTGATGCCGACACGGTGCGCGTCGATCGCCTGCAGCGTATCGCCATCGAAGCGGCCGAGCAGACCGAAAGGCTGGATGTTCCCCCGGTGCGGGAAGCTGCGAAGCTCGGCGCGATTCTCGCCTCATGGAATCCCGAGCGTGTCCTGATCTATGCCGATGAAGCGGGCGATGAAGGCGAGAAGCCATGGGGCGGCGAGGCAGGCCGCGCAAAGCCCATGGCCGACGTCCTGAAAGATGCAGGCAAGGGATCCGCCGCGATCCTGGTCGGGCCGGAAGGCGGCTTCAGTCCGGGCGAGCGCCAGCGTCTGCGCAATCTTCCCTTTGTTCGCCCCGTCGGCCTCGGTCCGCGTATCCTCCGGGCCGAGACCGCCGCCGTCGCGGCATTGACGCTGTGGCAGGCTATTTCAGGCGACTGGAAGGCGTGATCGGACGCTTCCAGAGATAGAAATCCTTCACATACATGTATTTGACGGCCCCGGCTGGCGCCCCTAAGCCCGCATACCTATCTGGCTGGTGAGGACCAGCCCCGGACGGATCGCGTATGACCACACCCACTCGCGACATCGACGAGTCCGCCCCGCGAATCCGCAACAAACGTGAACTTGTGGAGCGCCTCGGCAGCGGAGCGAAACCGAAAGCCGATTGGCGGATCGGCACCGAACACGAGAAGTTCGGCTTCACCGAAAAGACGCTGAGACCCTTGCCCTATGATGGCCCTGCATCGATCCGCAGGCTGCTCGAAGGCCTCGCGAAACAATTCGGCTGGGCGCCCATCCTTGAAGGCGAAAACATCATCGGCCTGAAGAAGGGCATGGCGAGCGTCAGCCTAGAGCCCGGCGGCCAGTTCGAGCTTTCAGGCGCTCCGCTCGAAACCATTCACGAGACCTGTCGAGAAATCACCGACCATCTCCGCGAGACGCGGGCAGTCGCCGAACCGATGGGAGCGGCTTTCCTTGGCCTCGGCTTCTCGCCGATCTGGTCGTTCGACGAAACGCCGATGATGCCCAAGGGCCGCTACGGGATCATGAAGGCCTACATGGAGAAGGTCGGCCGGCTCGGGCGGCAGATGATGTTCCGCTCCTGCACGGTGCAGACCAATCTCGATTTCGGCTCCGAAGCCGACATGGTGAAGAAGATGCGGGTGAGCCTCGCGCTCCAGCCCATCGTCACCGCGCTGTTCGCCAACTCGCCTTTCGCCGAGAACCGCACCAACGGCTTCCTGTCCTATCGCTCGCACGTGTGGCTCGACACCGATCCGGACCGCACCGGCATGCTGCCTTTCGCTTTCGAGGATGGCTTCGGCTTCGAGCGCTATGTCGACTATGCGCTCGACGTGCCGATGTATTTTGTCCGGCGCGAGGGCAAATACATCGACTGTTCGGGTCTGTCGTTCCGCGACTTCATGGCCGGCAAGCTTCCCGTCCTGCCCGGCGAACTTCCGGCGATGGATGATTTCGACGACCACATCTCGACCATCTTCCCGGAAGTACGCCTCAAGACCTTCCTCGAAATGCGTGGCGCCGACGCCGGTCCGCAGACCAGCCTATGCGCTCTCTCGGCGCTTTGGGCCGGCCTTCTCTATGACCAGGCCGCGCTCGACGGCGCGTGGGAGCTGGTGAAGGGCTGGACCGCCGCCGAACGCCAGGCTTTGCGCAGTGCTGTCCCCATGCTGGGACTCAAGGCGCCGATCCGCAACACGACCGCCCAGAAAATCGCGCAAGATGTCGTCGCATTCGCACGCGCTGGTCTCTCGCGCCGCAACAACCTCAACAGCTCCGGCGATAACGAGACGATCTTCCTATCTGAGCTCGAAGCGATCGCCGAGAGCGGGGTCACCCCGGCCGAGCGCTTGCTCGCGCTCTATCACGGCGACTGGAAGCGTGATCTCCGGCGCGCCTTCGTCGATGTGCGGTTCTAGAACTTCCCTGACACACGGATGAAAGGCTGCGCTCCGTTGGACGAGTGCGTCTGCTCGATGCGGCCGAGCGGGCTCGCCTCGCGCAGGCCGGTGTAGATCACGCGCGTCCGCGAAAAATCGGCCGCGAACAAGTCGTCGACCCCGGCGCGGATGCGCAGGCCGAACCATTTCGACGTCTCCACCCAAACACCGAAATCCTCATCGTCGCGTGAACGCCTGGAGGTTTCATTGAACCGATAGGCGGTGGACGGACCGCCGCCGCCGAGGCGAAAGCCGTAACTCCACTTCTGCGCGGGAAAATCCTGGCGGTAGTTGATTGACCAGCTCTCCTTGAACTCGTCGGAGAACTCCCGCGGGCGTAGCGTGACTGGATCTGTGACTTCGGCGCCGCCAGCCGACAGCGAAACATCGAGCTTCGCGTTCGACGCGCCGAGTGTGTCGAGCGGCACGCTCGCGCGGAAGCCAAGCATCCATCGCGTGCCGTCGCCGATATTCCCCGGCGCATCGACGGTGACGATATCCGGCAGGGTGTCGGCATCGGGGCCATCCGGCGCGGTGATCTGGAACGGCACGAAATCCTGAACGTCTTCGACCTGATCGTAACTGCCGAACAGAGTCAGCACGCCGCCCTTCCAGAAGCGTTGCTCGAACTCGGCGTTGAACGCCCAGGTGCGTTCCGGCACGAGATCCGGGTTGCCGCCCGTAGTCTGGTTGTTGACCAGCTCGACCGACGAAACGAAATCGCTGAACGACAGCTGTGCAACTTCGCGTTGGTAGGTGACGCGCACCTGGCGCTGGGGATTGATGCGCCATGTGCCGGTGATCGATGGTTTCGGGTAGCTGAACTCGCGTTCCGCGTGCAGGTCCGCTGCGGCCGCATAGTTGATGTCCTGCTCGATGCGCGAGGTCTCGAACTTGAACCCCGGCTCGATCGTCAGGCTGGGCGAGAGGGTCCAGACATCGGAGATCTGAAACTCGTTGCGGAACTCCTCCACCTTGGTATCGGAGCCATCGACGAAGAAGGCTGTGCGCGTCGTAGGCGTCTCGCGCACGAAACCGGTGATGCTATCGAGGAAGTTGTAGGCGGTTTCGGCGGCGAACTCGATCGAGTGCTGGTCGCTGAGCTTCCAATTTACCTGGCCACGAAGGATGCTTTCGCCACTCTTGGAGTCCGGCTCGCTCGTCGTAGCCAAGGTCAGGGCGCCGCCGCCGGTGAACTGGCTGAACCTGCTGGACGTCTGGGCTTCGCCCCGGCGATGGAAAGTGATCAGCTTGCCGGAGATCCTGTCGCCAAACTTGCGCTCGATATCCCCGCCCAGAGTGTAGTTTCGCTCCTTCACCCGCGTGCGGTTGGTCTCGAGGCCGGTCTTGGGTCCCTGTGCGTCCGGCGTGAAGATTTCGAAGAACCTGTCGACGTCGACATCGACATGGGTAAGGCCGCCATTGAGCCGCAGCGTGGCCCAGTCCATGTCGCGCTCGTATTCGAAATTACCGACACGGACGAAGGGCTGCTGTTGGGTGAAGCCGACGCCGTGCTCGATCGACGCGCCTGCCGCATTGTATTTCTCCCGGCCGGACTCGGTGAATGCGCCGCTGCCCGGCCCGTTGCCGACAGTATTGTTGGCCACCACCGAAAGGTTGAGCTGTCCCCCAAACAGCTGGCGCTGGGTTGAAGCCTGAACCTGACCCTGGATGCGCCCGTCATGCGTGCCGCGCACCAGCACGTCGAACGTGATCGGCTGGCTCAGCGCATCCTCGCGCACGATGACGTTTGCGATCTTGGTCTGGCCGCGCATGTCGAGACCGGCGGACTGGCCGGTCACCAGCTCAATGCGGATGACGCTGGCTGCCTGGATGCGGCCGAGCAGGGCGCTAAGCCCGGTCTTGGTCGATGGCCGCTCGCCATTGATCAGCACGTTTCCGGCCGCGCCGCCGAAGCCACGGACGCTGTCGCCCTCCCGAATCGAGAACCCCGGAACCTGGCTGACCATGTCCAGCGCGGTGCTGGGAGTGTAGCGGGCGAAATACGCTGGCTCGAACGTCTGCACCTCGGCCTGCAGCGTCGCGTCCTGGGCAATCGCGTGTCCGGACAGGAGTGCAGCGGCGCCTGCTGCGCCGCTCAAACGAATATGCATCGAAAGGCCGCCCTCCCCGGAGGTCCTGCGGGTTAGCTGGGATTCCGGCCACATGACAGTCACCCGGACGGTGTCTGACGCACCCGTGATTCAGCGCGAGCGGCTGGCGCCGCAGAACGTTGGGTAACTCGCGGCGACGACGCTCAAAAGCCGAAGATGAACAGCCCGCCGAGGCAATTCCTTGCGTAGTTCAAGTCATTAGAGGGCTTGAGCCAGCCCAACCGGCATGTTGATCATGGCTCCAAGAACCGCGTAGCGCGCATCTGGGCGAGGACCTGAATGGATATCGTTGTCGCGATCGGGCTTGTGATCACGCTGGTCACGGGCGTCCCGGTCATTCTCCAGCTGCGCAAGCATCCCAAGGGAATGCACATCATCTTCTTCACGGAGATGTGGGAGCGGTTCTCCTACTACGGCATGCGGACGATCCTGTTCGCCTACATGACCCAGCATTTCCTGTTCAAGGATGGCGCTGCGTCGGCGCAGTACGGGGCCTACACGTCGCTTGTTTATCTGCTGCCGTTGATTGGCGGGATGCTGGCGGACAGATGGTTGGGGACGAAGAAGGCGGTTGCCTACGGCGCACTGCTGCTGGTTGCGGGCCACCTCACCATGGCGATCGAGCAGGCGCCTGCGAAGAATGTGCTCAGCTATCAGGGCCAGCGCTACGAAATCGCGGCTGAGGGCCGGCAGGACGAGCGCCGCGCGTGGGTGGTGGTCGACGGGCAGCGCTATGAATTCGGCCCGGCCGAAAACGGGATGGAGATCAAGGGGCTTCCAGCTGGCTCGGCACTGCCAAGCATCATTCCCGCCGACGATCCAGAAACAACGGAAGTGGTCGAGGGTTACCAGATGCTGGTCGAAGGCCAGCAGCCCTTCTACCTGAACATCTTCTTCCTGGCTCTTTCGCTGATCATCATGGGCGTTGGCTTCCTCAAGGCTAACCTCGCGACACAGGTTGGCCAGCTCTATGTCAAGGACGATCCGCGGCGCGACGGCGGCTTCTCGCTCTACTACTACGGGATCAACCTCGGCGCCTTCTGGGCGCAGGTGCTGTGCGCGCTTGTGGGAGCGAGCGTTGGCTGGTGGGCCGGCTTTGGGCTGGCTGGCGTGGGTATGCTGCTCGGCTGGGTGGTGTTTGTGCGCGGCCGGATGCTGTTTTTCCTGCCGGGACCCAAGCAGCTTCCGGACGAACTCGGCGCCCCTCCAAACAGCGAGCTGCTTGCCAAGCCGGTGCTTGGGCCGTTCAATCGGGAGTGGCTGATCTATATCGGCGGGCTGCTGGCCGTGGGCGTGGTGTGGCTGCTGGTGCAGCGCGAGCCGATTGTGAACGCTGCTTTGTCGGCCTCATCACTCCTGATGCTGGCGTTCTTCACCTACTACATGATCCGCAGATGCACCTGGGCCGAAAGCGCCAAACTGATCCTCGCCCTCGTGCTGGTGCTCGGTTCGGTCGTGTTCTTCACCCTGTTCGAGCTTGCCGGATCGGCTCTGGCCCAGTTCTCCGAGCGCTCTTCGCAGCTGGAAATGGGCGGCTTCAATATCACGTCTGGTCAGACGCAGAGTTTCAACGGGGCCTTCATCCTCATCTTCGCGCCGATCTTCGCGGCGATGTGGACATGGCTAGGCCGACACAAGAAGGACCCGGGTGACGCGTTCAAGTTTGCGCTCGGCATCGCGCAGGTGGGCGCAGGCTTTTTGGTCATCGTCTGGGGCGCGCAGTATGCCGACGCCAACTTCAAGGTGCCGCTCGTCTTCCTGGTGTTGCTCTACCTTCTGCACACGACAGGCGAGCTATTCCTGTCGCCGGTCGGTCTTTCCGCCATGACCAAGCTCGCTCCCGTGCCGATCGCGGCCACTATGATGGCGACGTGGTATCTCGGCTCTTCCATCGCTCAAGCCCTGTCGGCGCAGATCTCCAAGCTGACGGCGCAGGAAACTGTGGGTGGCCAGGTGCTCGATCCTAAGCTGGCCCTCGATACCTATGTCAGCGTGTTCTCCACCATTGGCTGGTGGGGCGTGGGCATAGGCGTCGGGCTCGGAATAGCTAGCCCGTTCCTCAACAAGTTGGCGCACATCAAGGAGAAGCCGCTAGGCGAGGTCGCGCCCCAGGCGGCCGAATAGCACTCGCAGCATGCGAACATTAAATCCGGTCTCCCGATGGCCAATGCGCTCGGGTTGACACGGAATCGTCTAATTCTGCCTCGACCACTCGCTCTTAAGACGTGACCGCTCCAATCAGTGTAGCGGCATCGAGGGGTAGGAAATTGGTCACGGGCAGGGGACGGCTCGCCGGTATCGTTGTGTTTGCGGCCGTCGCTTCGGCGCCAGGTCCAGCGCTCGCGCAGCAGGCGCCGCCGGACCAGACACCTGACCAGGCGCCAGCTCAGCAGGACGCCGCCGCCTCCAACGTCACTGCCTATAAGCCTGACTTCTTCACGCAGTTCCGGCCCAACACTGCAATGGACATGGTGGGCCGGATACCCGGCTTTTCCTTCGATGGTGGGTCCGACGCGCGCGGGTTTTCCGGCACTGCGGGCAATGTGCTGATCGATGGCGAGCGTCCGCCGTCGCGCGGCGACAGCCTGTTCTCGGTCATTGCCCGAATTCCGGCCAGCGGCGTCGAACGCATCGACATCATACGCGGCGGCGCCGAAGGCATCGACATGCAGGGCAAGCCGATCATCGCCAACATCATCCGCAAGAAGGATGCGGGACTGACCGGCTCACTCAGTAGCAACGCCAATGTGAACTCGTTCGGCGGCGTCTCGCCCAACGCTACGCTCACGCTGCGCAATCAGTCAGGCGCCAACCTGTTCGACGGGTCGATCGGCCTCTTCCGCAACCAGGGCAATGGCGCAAGCCGGCGTTGGCGCGTGAGCCCTGCCGGAGATGTCCTGTTCATCGGTTTTTCCGGATCGGACAACGTCTTTCAGAGCGCTGAAGTCACCGGCGCCTGGGAAACGACCTGGCTTGGCGGCAAGCTGCGGATAAATGGCAAGGCCCAGCTCGAACAGTTCGATGGCGTGACCGAAGAATCTCTGGTCGTCCCGGTCGGCAAGCAGATCAGCGACGACCTGGATACCACCAATTCCGGAGAGGCCGGGATCCGCTTTACGCGTTCGATCGGAGGCGCCGAGGTCGAACTGGTTGGTTTTCAATCCTACCGGGCAAACGATTTCGAAGGGACATTCGACACGCCGACATTCACCTCCAGCAGCATCGGCGAGGGGACGTCGGGCGAGAGCATTGCGCGCGCGACTGTTCGGCTGCCGGCCGCTGGCCAATGGACATTCGACGGCGGCTCCGAGGGCGTCTTCAATTTCTCGGAATCCAGCAGCGCTCGCTCACTCAACGGCGCGCCGTTCGACCTGACGGGTGATCAGAACCACGTCGAGGAACTGCGGGGCGAACTGTTCGGAACGGCGACCTGGGCGCCATCGAGCAAGCTCAGCGTCGAAACCGGCCTGCGCTACGAAGCCTCGCGCATCAAATCGGAGAATGACACCGACAGCTCCGAGAAATCGCTGAACTTTTTCAAGCCACGAGTGAATATCTCATGGTCTCCCGCCGAAGGACATCAATGGGGCCTGCAGGTCGAGCGTGTGGTCGACCAGCTCGATTTTGATGGTTTCGCTTCATCGGCGTCTTTCGAGAACGAGATTTTCGGGGTCGGCAATGTCGAACTCGAGCCGGAAAAGAACTGGGTGGTCGATGCCCGCTATGAAAGGCAGTTCGGCGGGCAGAACTCGATCGTCGTCGAGATTCATCACGCCACGATCGAAGACTACCTCGGCCGCACGGTGATTACGATTCCCGCCGTGCCGGCCACTCCCACGACCCCGGCAATGCCCGAGCAGATCCGCGAGATCACCCGCAACACCGGCACGGCGACGCGCGACTCGCTCGAGCTGGAATCGAGCTTCGAGCTGGACCGCTTCGGCATGCCCGGCGGCATCCTGGAGCTGGGCGCCGACTTGCGCACGTCTCACGTCACTGACCCGGTCACCGGCGAGGAACGGGAGCTTTCCAATTACGAGCCGTGGTCGTGGAATGTCTCGCTGCAGCAGACGCTGGCGAACGGCGCTTTCCGCTGGGCGGTATTTCTCGAGGACGACGCGGACTTCCAGTCCTGGCAGCCGCGCTCCTACACCTACGGCCACAACGGCACATTCCTGGGCGGCAACGTCACCTGGAAGCCGATTCCGAACTGGACGTTTGGAGGCGGGATCAACAACATCATCGCCGAGGATGGCACGAACTATTCGATCTTCTACACCGCCCCACGCAATGTCGGCGTCCCGCAATACCGGCAGGATCAGACGTTCGAATCCCGGCGGCAGTTCTTCGTCAACGCGCGAGTGAACTTCTGAGGGAGTAGCGCACTACTCGCCAGCCGGGCCGCGGGTTATGGGCAGGTTGGCCGCCAGCCACCCCACACCGATGCCATCTCGCCCGGCCATCCCGTCGCCGATATTGGTGACGCTTGAAAATCCGGCGGCTGCAAGCTGCTCCGCGGCGCGCACTGAACGGCTGCCTGAGCGGCAGATGACGGCAACCGGCTTGCTCTTGTCATTGCCTGCCGCAGCGAGCACCGCTTCCACGAAATCGGGCCGGCTGATCGAGATGCGTTTGGCGCCGGCCGGAACCCCGGTCTGGGCCCACTCGGACGGTTCGCGAACATCGATCAGCACTGCATCGCCCGGCCGCGATGCAAATGTTCCCGAGGAAACCGTGCTGTAAGGAGCTGGCGCCGTGTTTTGCGCGTGAGCAGAAGATGTCGCGGCGACCATCAGCAAGAACGCGATACCGATCGACTTCAGGTTGGTCATAGCCGTCTGCCTCCTGGTCAACCGCCCGCGCCGCCGACGGTGATCGAGTCGATCTTGATCGAAGGCTGGCCGACGCCCACTGGCACTGACTGTCCGCTCTTGCCGCAGGTGCCGATGCCATCGTCCATCGCGAAGTCGTTGCCGATCATCGAGATGGAGTTCATCACGGTCGGGCCGTGGCCGATCAGCGTGGCGTTCTTCACCGGAGCGCCGACCTTGCCGTTCTCGACCATGTAGGCCTCGGTGCACTGGAACACGAACTGGCCATTGGTGATGTCGACCTGTCCGCCGCCGAAATCGACCGCCCAGATTCCGCGCTTGATCGAGCGTACAAT
>Ga0210377_10003111_pt1 | contig 14294 bp, 14 predicted proteins | sample PLM4_65_b1redo_FD_155480 | JGI IMG/M metagenome (GOLD analysis project Ga0210377, IMG submission 155480) | Groundwater sediment microbial communities from an aquifer in East River, Colorado, USA - PLM4_65_b1 redo | ecosystem: Environmental > Terrestrial > Soil > Riparian zone | place: USA: East...
CTTCTACCGGGTAGTTTCCTACGCCGCAATGACCGTGCCGCCCTTGATAATCATGCTCTATGGTCTGGCGGTCCTGCTGGCGGGCACGTTCCGCTTCTGGCGTGAGACCAGGGGCGGTCTATCTGCAGTGATCGACCCTGGCGCACTCGGGCGGGCCACGCAGGACGCATTCGGTCTCAAGTACCTGAGGGGGGGCGGGGTCGGCTGCAACTATCCGGACGCGAACTTCTCACAGTTACGGCGATGGTTCCACCACCTGGTCTTCTATGGCTTCCTGCTGGACTTTGCCTCGACGAGCGTGGCTGCCTTTTACGACCACTTCCTCGGCTGGCCCGCGCCCTATCCGCTCCTGAGCTGGCCCGTCGTCTTAGGGACGGTCGGTGGGATCGGGCTGCTGATTGGGACGAGCGGTCTGCTTTATTTGAAGTTTAAGAGCGACCGCCTTCCGGCCGAGGGGCGGATGCTGAGCATGGACATAGCGTTCCTGGCGCTGCTGCTCCTGACTAGCCTGACGGGCATGCTGTTACTCGCCCTGCGCGAGACCCCGGCTATGGGAACGCTGCTGGTGGTCCACCTGGGGACGGTCGGCGGCCTGTTCATCACGGCGCCCTATGGCAAGTTCGCCCATATGGTCTACCGCTACGCCGCACTTGTCAGAAACTCGATTGAGCAGCGGTGAAGGGATTACCCTTGACCTGGCATACTCCAAGCGAGCCAAAGACCCATCTTTGCGCTGTAGCTTGCATCTTCTTGTAAAGCTGCGGAACGAGATATAAACTCGTCCCCTGGAGGGAAGGAGATGGAGGCCATCTATATTCCTCCCGATGCCCAAAAGAGACTCATCTACTTCGCCCGCCAAACCCTGGAGAGCTTCGTGCTTGGCAAAGCGGGGCAAGAGGTAAAGATCGAGGATCGCCATCTTCTCACCACCGGATACGGCGCCTTTGTCAGTCTCCACAGAGGAAAGGAGCTGAGGGGATGTATCGGGACCTGTTTTCCGACACACCCCCTGTATCAGATCGTAACCGAGATGACGGAGGCAGCGGCCTCACGCGATCACCGCGTTTTCCCGGTGAGCGCCAACGAGCTTCCGGATATCGCCATTGAAATTTCCGTCCTATCCCCTTTAGAGCTAGTGCACGATCCCCTCTCCCTGGAGGTGGGAAAACATGGCCTCCACGTAACGAGCGGCGAGAACCGAGGAGTCCTACTGCCTCAGGTGGCCACCCAGTATAGCTGGGATATGGCGACTTTTCTGCGCCAGACCTGCGCCAAGGCGGGCCTGCCCGAGAATGCCTGGAAGTGGCCGGAAACCAAAGTCATGGGCTTTACGGCTTTGATCATTGAGGAGAAAAGATGAAACGGCGTGGCTTCCTCCACCTGCTCGCGGGATTTCTCCTGCTGCCGTTCAGGCAGGTAGCCCATGCGGTCTGCAACCCTTCCTTAGTCCGACTGCTGGACAAGGGACGCGATCTAGTCCAGATGCGTTCGGGCCGCGCTCCCCGGTTGGGTAACTATTTTGTCAGGTGGTTCGGCCATTCGAGTTTTCTGATACATTCCGGGAGCCAAACCAAAGTGGTAACGGATCCCAATTTCAACGTCACGCCCGGCATCCAGGCCGACGCGGTGACCGTCAGCAACGACCACTTTACTCACAACAACGTGGGTGCGGTTTCCGGCAATCCAGTCATCCTCAGAGGCATTACGCTGCGGCAGACCTGGAACCCCATTCGGACCAGCGTAAAAGACATCACCATCATCAACATCCCGAGCCAGCGCGGGCTCTGGTATGGCGGGGTAGCGAATTCGATTTTTATCTACGAGATGGGCAGCCTCTGCCTCGCTCACCTGGGCAACATGGGCCACCTCCTGACGCCCGAGCAGGAAAAGGTCCTGCAGCGGGTCGATGTGATGATGACTCCGATCGACGCCATGACCAATCTTGGCTTTGAGGACCTTGTCAAGGTGATCGATCAGGCGCGGTCCCCCATTGTGATTCCGATGCATTACGATGCGCCGCGCCAGGCCGATCTCTTCGCCGGTTTTGTCGGCGAACGCTATCCCATCCGCCGGATCAAGGATTCCCAGCTGGTCCTAAGCCGCTCGATGCTGCCCAAGTCCACAGAAATCTTTATTCTCACCCACCCCCACCCCACCTTCTACCGGGAATAACGCATGAGGCCGGTGCATCAATGCTCGACGGACAAGCGACGATTTTACATGACAGCGCTTTAGTGTTATTTAATAGAGAGTTGAACCTAGTCCTATCCGAGGTTTCGTGAACCAGAAAGAAGTAATTTTTTTCCGTCGTCTTCTGAACCGGCGCATGCGGGATCTCCTTTCCGAGGCCGGCAAAACGATAGAGGGTATGGACGAAGAGGAAAATTTTCCCGACCCGACCGACCGCGCCTCTCTGGAGTCCAATCGGGACTTCACTCTCCGTATCCGTGAACGGGAGCGGAAGCTCATTTTCAAGATCCAGGAGGCCCTGGAGCGACTGGACGAGGGGGAGTACGGGGTTTGCGAATCCTGCGGCGAGAAGATCGGCATCGCCCGTTTGAAGGCCCGTCCTGTAACCACACTGTGCATAGACTGCAAGTCGATTCAGGAAGTCCAGGAGAGAAAAGACAGACACCTCGTCTAATCCCTTATTTTGCGCATGAAGATCAGGAAGGCTGTCATCCCGGTGGCGGGCCTGGGCACTCGCTTTTTGCCGGCTACCAAAACAGTTCCCAAGGAGCTTTTGCCGATCGTGGATATCCCGGCCATTCAGTACGTAGTCCAGGAAGCGGTGGATTCAGGAATCTCCGAGGTTATTTTCGTTACGGGCAGAGGAAAAGACAGCATCGAGGACCATTTCGATGAGATTCCAGAACTGGAGCAGGTGCTTGAAGAGCGGGGACAAAAAGAAGCGGTGCAGAACCTCCGGCAAATCGCCGCGATGATTGAAGTCGTATCCGTAAGACAGAAAAAGCCTTTGGGTTTAGGCCATGCCGTTTTTTGCGCGCGAGATTTGGTGGGTGACGAACCGTTTGCCGTGCTCCTGTCGGACGATCTGATTGAGGCGCCCGTCCCCTGCATGCGGCAGCTCATGGAAATTTTTGAAGAAAAGAGAGAGTCGGTCCTGGCCTTGCGACGCGTTCCGGAGGACCAGGTCCGGAGGTACGGGATCGTTCAGGGTAAACAGCTAACCAAAAGGCTTTATGAAGTGGAAAATACGGTGGAGAAACCGCAACCCCACGAGACGCCTTCCCGCCTGGCTATTATTGGACGCTATATTCTCCGACCCGAGATCTTCTCCCTTTTGGAGAATGTCACCCCCGGAAAAGGAGGAGAAATCCAATTGACCGACGGGATCTCCAAGCTTGCGCGCCAGAGAAAAGTTTACGGATACGAGTTTGAGGGAGAGCACTACGATATCGGGGACAAGTTCGGTTTTGTCCGTGCAACCGTGGCTTACGCTCTGAAAAGACCGGAGCTTAAGGAGCAAACAAGGGAGTACCTGCAAGCGGTTATCAATAAAAAGTGATTTTTGGGGCCGTAGCTCAGCTGGGAGAGCGTCGCGTTCGCAACGCGAAGGTCGGGGGTTCGACTCCCCTCGGCTCCACCATCTTGGGGCTGGTCATTGACCAGCCCCCTATTTTTTGCTGGCGAAGATGGAGCTTTTTGGTTATGTATAGAGCCTGTTCTTATCCTGCTTAACGGTCCCTGGAGAACTTATGGTGAATTGGCTCTGGTTGGGTTCTTCTATCCTACTCTGCCTACAATGGATTGTTCTTCATCTTTCCGGGATTTCTATTCCCCCTGAATGGCAGGCCTTAAGCACCGGCATCGCTATCTTCGGCGCGGCCTTCCTCCTTTCCTGGGCGGCTGAATTGGCTCAGTTCGATATACCGCAGAGCCTGGCCCTGGCCTTCCTGGCGCTCATTGCCGTTCTACCCGAGTACGCCGTGGACATGTACTTCGCATGGAAGGCGGGGAAGGATCCTCACTATACCGCTTACGCCATGGCTAACATGACTGGGGCCAATCGTCTCTTGATCGGGGTAGGCTGGGCTGCGGTGGTCTTCACCTACTGGTTCAAGACTCACAAAAAATCTTTTAACCTAGAGCCACACCACAAGATCGAGATCTTGTACCTGAGCCTGGCTACTATCTATTCCTTTTCCATTCCTTTTAAGAAACAGCTTGACCTCTTCGATGCCCTCGTGCTGATTACTATCTTTGTCTTCTACATTCGCGCTGCGTCCCGCGCCGCCCATGTGGAGCCGGAACTAGAAGGGCCTTCAGAAATGATTGCCCACTGGGGGGAGCAACCCCGCCGTGTAGTGACGGTGCTCCTATTTCTTTTCTCCGCTTATACGATTTTTATCTCGGCCGAACCATTCGCCGAGGGACTGTTGGCCACCGGTCGGACCTTTGGGATCGAGGAGTTTATTCTAGTTCAGTGGCTGGCGCCGCTAGCTTCGGAATCTCCGGAATTCATTGTGGCAATTTTGTTTGCCTTAAGAGGCAATCCCGGGGCCAGTATCGGGACACTGATCTCGTCCAAGGTCAACCAATGGACTCTGCTGGTAGGGATGCTGCCGCTTTTCTATATGACTTCGGCCGGACAAATCACGCCGATGCATATGGACAGCCGGCAAGTAGAAGAGGTTTTTCTCACTGCCGCTCAGTCTCTCTTCGCTGTAGCCGTACTGGCAAACCTATCGTTTTCTTTAACGGAAGCTGTGGTCCTCTTCGTCCTTTTTTCTACGCAGCTGCTGATTCCCGATCCGCGCTTCAGGTACCTCTATTCCTTCCTCTACATCCTCATTACCCTCGGGATGTTTATCATCAGCAGGGAAAATCGACGGTCTTTCTTCGCCCTGTTTCTTTCACATTCAAACCCTCAATCCTAGGGCACCCTTGGTCAGTGCTTCTTCCCGATATCGACAAGGAAAGATACCAGCCGGGTCGCTTTATTCTTCCCCCATGGCTGTTTTTTTACGAGGTTCTTCAGCTCCTCAATCCTTGACCCTAGGGTCTGCTTAAAACTCTTGATCTCGACCTCCCTGGCAGCCAGGAGAAGATCCCTCTCTTTGATCTCGGCCCTCAGGTTTTCAAACTCGGCGGATATCCTTTTTTGGAGATTCTGGAGTTCTTCCTCTCTAGCAGCCAAGAGGTCATATTTCTTCTCCATTTTCTTCTCCAACTCTTCGAGATTCACTACACAGCCTTCGTCCAGTGTGATCATAGAGTCAGGGTTAGGCCCTGTGGCTCTTATTTCTCTGATCTGGTTTTGCAGATCGATCATCTGGTTGGAGATCCTCTGTTCTAACTTCGCGGCATGTTGAGACCAGGTCTCTACGTGGGATTTGTTTTGCCCGAGCCTTGACTCTATTTTCTCGAGTGGCAACTCAACCTTTCCTACCCTCTTCGCTAGCGTCTCTGTCGACTTTTTCGCCTTCTTTCTTGGTTGGCCCATGACCTCCCCCTTCCTGAATCAAATCTTTGGCGGGGTGGATGCTAGGATAACTCATTTCTTAAGTCAAGTTTTTTCTTTAGTTTCGCAGAAACTTTTTTGACGGATAAGGGAAGGCAGTCTCTTGAGCTTATCCGAAATCACGCCAAGCTGGCATAGCCCGTGCCGTTAATCTGGATGACCCGCCATCCCTCTCTGTCGCCATAACTGATATGGGTGAGTCCGCAAGGTTCGACATGGAAGGAGCGGTAGTCGTTTAATGGGGTCCCCGTGATGCGGCAGAGAATGGCCAGGATAGGAAAGTTATGACTTACCACCACGACCGTGTCGTCGGAGGAGTGGAACTGCACAATTCGCCCCACCCCCTTCCAGGCCCGCTCTTCCACATCGACGAGCCGTTCACCTCCCGGGATGATCAGTTGTGCCGGCTCGCTCCGCCACAGCCTAAGAAAATCAGGATAAGAGTCGCGAATGTCGGAGAAGGTCAGCCCCTCGAACGCGCCATGATTCAGTTCGCGAAAGTCGCTATCAACCGTCACGGCCAAACCGTGTGATCGCCTAAGGATCTCAGCGGTCTGGAGCGCACGTTTCAGAGCGCTGGAATAAATCCCATTGATCTTTTCCGTGCTAAGGTATTCGGCGATCTGCCTCGCTTGCCGCCTTCCCCGGTCGTTGAGATCCACGTCGGTGATACCCTGGCAGCGTCGCTGAAGATTCCAATCGGTTTCCCCGTGCCTGAGAAGAAATATCCGCATCAGCTTGCTCTCACACTCAAACGCTTTCCTGCATGAGGTCTATGCTGCGCTGAGAATCAACTCTCTTCGAGGGAACGGGTGTTGACCACGATCCGCGCTTTGGCCTTGAGACCGTCAACAAATTTTTGCAGGGCCTTTTGCTTTTTCTCTGCCAGCGCTTGTGCCATAAGCTGGCTTTTCTCTTTTTCAAAACGTTCCATATCCGCCTCCTGGCTCGCTTGAAAGGCAAAAAGGAAAAGAGCCGCCTTTTGGCTATAGATCCGATCGGGGACGGGTTGATGTGGAGAAATAGCTATCCCTCCGGGTTTGACCTCCTGCAATACGCCGATCTTCGGAATCTCAGGGGCGTTACGGAGAAACCAGCCGGTCTCATCCACCGCGAGGCCATGCTCGTTCGCGAGTTTCTTAATATCTTTTTCCTTTTTCAGTTGTCCAAGCAGCGCATTGGCCCTTTGGGACGCGAGCTCAAATGCCTTGGTCTCCTTGAGCTTCTTCTCGATATCCGGGCGCACCTTTTCCAGCGCCGGAACGGAGGCCTCTCTTCTCTGCTTGACCCTCAAGAGATAATAAGCATTGGGCCCCTCGATGGCAGGGCTGATTTCCTTGAAAGCGAGCGAGAAGGCAATCTTGTTGAACTCTTCCACCTTACCCACTTCCGGCAGCGCTTCAAAACTGGAGAAAAAGGGGCTAACCTTCAGTGGAATCCCCCCCTCTTTAGCGAGCTGCGCGAAATCTTTTCCGGATATCGCCTTCTCGCGGTCCGCGTCCGCCGCCCTGGCAGCCTCGCTTTTACCCCGCTCTGCTTTGATGGCGCGAACGATCTCTTCCTTTGCCTCCTTGAGCCCTTTGGTTTTTTCCTCTCTCGCCTCCTCCGCTTTAAGGATATGATATCCTAAAGTAGTTTCCACCACCCCGCTGGTCGCTCCTTTTTTTAAGGCAAAGGCAACATTTTCCAGGGAAGGCAACAGCTGGCCCTGGGTGAACCACCCCACATCCCCGCCTTGGGCTGCGCTCGGGTCTTCAGAGTACCTCTTCGCCAATTCGGCAAAATCCTTTCCTGATCGAGATTCCTGAAGCGCCGCTTCGGCCCTTAAACGGATCGTCTCCTTTTGTTTGGGCTCCGCTCCGGCAGCGACACGGAAGAGGATATGGCGCAAGCGCACCCCCTTAGGCTGGTGAAATCTCGTCTCTCGCTGGACATTGTAAAATTCCTCGATTTCTTTCTCGCCCACCTGGACCCGGGAGGAAAAATGGTCAAAGGGATACGCGAGGTACTCCACCTGAACCCTCAAGGGTTCCCTGAGCGCTTCCCGATTCCGCTCGTAAAAGTTCTTGATCTCATCCGCAGTGATCTGGACTTGAGACATAAAATCACCTGCAGACAAGCGCATAAAATAAAAATTAACCCTTGCCTGCTCCAGGCTGTACCGGTCCCTCAGCTCGCCTTCCGTGATATTGACGGCATCCTGTAGGATGTCGTAAAGTTTTTGGATAGTGAGCTGTTCCCTCCGCTCACCTTCAAATTCCGCAGGGGTAAGCCGGTTGGAACGCAGGGCCTGCAGATAACGATTTTGACTGAAGCGCCCGTTGACCTGGAAGTCTGGGACACGGGCAAGCGCATCCATGAGCTCTTGGTCGGCAACTTCCATTCCGAGCTTTCGCGCCTCCTGAAGAAGGAGGCGCTTTTGGATCAACTCTTCTACGATAACGCCCCTGAGGTTCAGACCTTTGAGGGTCTCTTGAGTCAGGGCCCCCTTAAAGAGACCGCGATAGAACTCAACCAGCTTCTGATAGCGGAGTTCAAATTCCCTTTGACTGATGATCTCCCCGTTGACCTCGGCGATATTCTCCGAACGGGGTTCCTTGATATTACTCCCTACACCCCATAGGACGAAAACCAGCACAATGATGACGAGAAAGAGCATGACGACCCAGGATCTTCTTCGCTTACGCAGAAAATCGAGCATTGGCGATATGACCTCTCAGCTATTTTTATTTCGACGAACTTCCTTATGATAAGTAATGCTTTCAACCATTGCAACCATCCCGCTCCACGCCAGGATGATATCAGGGCCCGGAGATTACCTTGCTTGGCAGCAGCAAATCTGTTATTTCTTGAGTGGCCGAAGTCCGATTCTCTTAGAATAAGGAGCTTTAGATGCTGGATTCCCTGTTCGGCATTTTTTCCAATGACCTTGCAATTGATCTTGGCACCGCCAATACCTTGATCTATGTAAAAAACGAGGGGATCGTCTGTAACGAACCCTCAGTGGTTGCCGTGCAGCAAAGGAATGACCGTGGTGGGAAAAAAGTCTTAGCGGTAGGCGCCGAGGCGAAGAAGATGCTAGGGAGGACCCCCGGCAGCATCGTTGCCATTCGACCTCTGAAAGACGGGGTGATCGCGGACTTCGAAATTACCGAGGCCATGCTGCGTTATTTCATCCAGAAAGTGCACAATCGACGCACACTGGTGCGACCGCGGATCATCATCGGGGTTCCCTTCGGGATTACGGAGGTGGAAAAAAGAGCGGTGCGAGAGTGTGCGGAGTCGGCCGGGGCTAGGGAGGTCTACCTGATCGAAGAGCCAATGGCGGCGGCGATCGGAGCCGGTCTTCCGATCACAGAGCCGACCGGGAATATGATCGTCGACATCGGTGGAGGAACAACGGAGGTGGCGGTCATCTCCCTCTCCGGCATTGTCTTCTCGCGCTCGGTCCGCGTGGGCGGCGATAAGATGGACGAGGCCATTGCCCAGTTTATTAAGAGAAAGCACAACCTGCTGGTGGGAGAGAGAACGGCAGAGCTGATCAAGATCTCGATCGGCTCGGCCTATCCGGGGGATGAGATTCAGACCATGGAAATCAAGGGGAGAGATCTTGTCGCCGGCGTCCCGAAGACTGTGGTTATTACCGACGAGGAGATTCGCGATTCTCTGCTCGAGCCGATCAATCAGATCGTCGAGGCGGTGCGTATCTCGCTGGAACGAACTCCGCCGGAATTGGCCTCGGACATTGTCGACCGCGGAATCGTCCTTGCCGGGGGCGGCGCCTTACTCAGGAACCTCGATCTGTTACTCAAAGAGGAGACTGGATTGCCGGTCATGCTGGCGGACGATCCCTTAACTGCCGTGGTTATGGGTGCGGGAAAGGCTTTGGACGAAATCTCGCTGCTCAGGGAGGTAGCCGTTCACTAGGCGCTGCAGGTATGCCCTTGGACCCCGCCCTCGATAGGGTTTGAGCTTCCATGCTCGCTTTTGTTCGTAGAAATCAGGTTCTGCTGGCCTCTTTTCTCTGCGTTTTGTTTTCTCTCCTTATCCTTTCTGCGGCTGCGCGGGGCCGTTTGCAGAGGGACCCCATCGGGCCTCTCTTGCTGGAGTTGATGCGGCCGTTACAGATAGGAGCCCAGGCAACTGTGGCAAAGCTGAAGGAGATCCAGCATAGATATGGTACCTTCAGGGGGCTCGCGTCTGAGAACGATAGGCTCAAGGGGCGCATTACGGAATTAGAAGCGGAAAGGAATCGACAGCTGGAAGTGGAGGCTACCAACCGCCGGTTGCGCGAGTTGTTGGAGTTGCGCTCCCAGTTGCCTTCGGGCTCTTTGACTGCGACGGTGATCAGCAATAGTGCGAGCACTTGGTTTCGTAGTTTTGTCCTAGACAAGGGAAGCACAGACGGCGTGCTCAAGGGCATGGCCGTGGTCTCCTCCGTGGGCGCAGCCGGTCAGGTGGTAACCGTCACGTCGAGAAGCGCCAAGGTCCTGTTGGTGACCGACCCGCACAGCGGAGTGGATGTCATCGTCCAGAGAAGTCGCGCACGGGGAATCGTCTCCGGCTCGCTGGAGGGAGCGCCGATCATGAAATACGTCAAGCGCAGCGAAGACATTCAGGAAGGCGACCGGTTGATCACCTCAGGGTTGGATGGCACCTTTCCCAAAGGGTTGCTGGTGGGGACCGTGGCCAAGGTGCGCAAGAAGAGCTTCGGGCTCTTCCAATACGTGGAGGTGTCCTTGGCTGTCGACCCATCGCGGATCGAGGAGGTTCTGGTGGTTTCTGCCGAAAGCCCCGGCCCATAGAATAGACCGAAAGGAGCTTTGTCGCATTTCGAATGAAATTGTCATTGCTGTTTCTACTAGTTAGCTTTCTCGCGATCCTGCTGCAGACAACCTTTCTGCATCTTCTCCCTTTAGGGCCGATCGTACCGGATCTGATCCTTGTCCTCTGTGTCTACTGGGGATTGAACCACCCGACGGTAGGAGCCGTCTTAGGCTCCTTTCTCCTAGGCTACTCCGTGGACGTCTTCTCCAGTCCCGTTCTGGGTCTCAACGCCTTCGCTATGTCCTTGGTCTTCCTTGCCGTTTATTTGAGCTCTCGCTGCATCTGGATTCATAATCCTCTTTTGAGCGCCGCGGTGGTTTTTTTCGCTTCGTGGGTCAAAGGGGTAGCCCTGGTTTTGGTCGGAACGCTCTTCCTCGCCGTCGATGGTCTTTGGATGGGAGTATTTAAATATATCTTCTTAGAGGCCCTGGTCGCAGCAATGTTGGCCCCTGCTGTCTTCTCCCTGCTCCGCCACGGCCAGAGATATCTAGAAGAAGTTCGGATGCCTTTTTAGGTTAGATATGCTGCCGATTACCTTTCGAAAAGAGGTCGCCCCCGAGTTTTGCCGGCGCACGAATCTCCTGATGACGGTGGTTTCGATTGCCTTCCTTCTTTTGATCGGCCGCCTCTTTTTTCTTCAAATTATTCAGGGAGAGCGCTTTACCTATCTCGCTGAAAATAACCGCATCCGCCTCAAAAAGATCCCCGGGACCAGAGGGATGGTGTTTGATCGTAAGGGGCAGCTCTTGATCGATAGCCGTCCCTCCTTCGATCTTCTCTTTGTTCCCGAAGACGCGAAAGAGCCGGAAACCACCCTGCGCCGTTTGGCCGGCTTCCTGGAAAGGGACGAAGGGGAATTGCTCGGTCTGCTCGAAGAGAATAAGGGGCGACCGCCCTTTGAGGAAATGGTGCTGGGGAGAGACATTGACTGGCGCACTCTCGTAGCGGTGGAAACGCATCAACTCGATTTGCCCGGCGTCACGCTGCGGATCCGACCCAGACGCAGTTACCTGCTAAACAGTATGGCTGCCCATCTGCTCGGCTATATGGGTGAGATCGGCCCCAAACAGCTCAAGGCCCAGAAAGAAAAGGGGTACGGGATGGGGGACGAGATCGGCCAATTTGGTCTGGAGAGGAGATGGGAAGAGCTTCTTCGCGGTCGAACAGGAGGACAGCAGGTGGAGGTCGATGCCCTCGGGAGGCGCGTCCGAGTGCTCCACGAGTCGAAAGATGTTCCAGGCCATAGTGTCTTTCTTACTCTGGACCGTGACCTTCAAGAAACTGCCTATGAGGCCCTCCAGGGAAAGGAGGGGGCGATCGTGGCTTTGGAAGTAAACAGCGGGGCCATCTTGACCCTCGTGAGCACCCCGGCCTTCGATCCCAACATCTTCGCCAGGGGAGTTACTGGAGAAGAATGGCGCGCTTTGGGACAGGATCGGATGCACCCGCTCAATAACAGGGCCATTCAGGGGCAATACCCCCCAGGCTCTACCTTCAAGATCGTCCTGGCCATTGCGGCCCTAGAGGAGAAGGTCATCGACCCCGAGACCCCGCTCCAATGTCACGGTTCAATGGCGTTCGGCAACCGCGTTTTCCGCGATTGGAAGAAGCAAGGACACGGCGCTGTTGACCTCCATAAAGGAATCGTGCAGTCCTGCGACGTCTACTTTTACCAGCTAGGTCAGAGGATCGGAATCGACCGGATCGCCAAGTATGCCCGCGCGTTGGGACTGGGAGAAAAAACCGGCATTGCGCTCCACGACGAGAAGCCGGGACTGATCCCGGACACCGAGTGGAAGATGAGGCGCTTCGGCCAACCGTGGTTCCCCGGGGAAACTCCCTCAGCATCGATCGGCCAAGGGTACGTCAATGTCACCCCGCTGCAAATGGCCAATCTGATGGCGACGGTCGCCAATGGGGGGACGCGTTATCGCCCATGGTTTGTCCGGAGAGTGGAATCCTTGGATGGTACTCTGATTCGCGAGTACGGCCCGGAAAAGATCCGTTCCCTGGAGCTAAAAGAGAATACGTTGAAACATGTCCGCGGCGCCCTAGCCGATGCGGTTAACAGCGGATCGGGTACCGGAGGCCATGCCAAGTCTAATATGGTGGCGATTGCAGGAAAGACGGGAACGGCACAGGTCGCGGAGATGCGCGGAGCGTATGTCAAGAGCGAGCAACTCTCCTACTTGATTCGCGACCATGCCTGGTTCGTCGCCTACGCGCCTGCCGAGAACCCGGTGATTGCGATTGCAGCCTTGGTAGAGCACGGCGGCCATGGAGGCACCGCAGCCGCCCCGATGGCGAAGAAGGTGATCGAGAAGTATTTTTCCCTGCAGAACAATCCGCCTGACAGCAGACAGGCCGGCAGGCAGGGAGCAATCCGTGCAAATTGACCGTCGACTCGCCTCCCACTTTGACTGGACTCTCTTGGGCCTCGCCATCGGCCTGGTCTTGCTTGGAATTCTTACCATCTACAGTGCCACCTACAGCGTCACCGAGAAGCAAGCAAGCGGTTTAGCCACCAAGCAATTCTACTGGTTTATCGTAGGCATGGTTGCCATGTTGGGCGCCGTCACCGTCGATTATCACCACCTGGATCGCCTCGCTTATCCCTTTTATGGTGTGGTCCTGTTTTTGCTTCTCCTCGTCCTCTTCATAGGATCGGTGGGCGGAGGCTCCCAGCGCTGGCTGAATCTCGGCTTTTTTATCCTCCAACCCTCGGAGCCGGCCAAACTGGCGATCGTTTTGGCTTTAACCAAGTATCTCCAGTACGATGAGCCTCCCGACGGCTACCGCCTGCGCGATCTGTGGGCCCCCTTTCTTTTCGTGGCGCCTCTGATCCTATTGACTTTAGTGCAGCCGGATCTGGGGACGGCGATCGTTCTCTCTCTTATTTTCATGAGCATCATGCTGATGGGAGGCCTTCGCCTGCGCTCTTTCCTTTACCTCGCCGCGACCGGAGTAGTCCTCATGCCGATCGCCTGGCATTTTCTGAAATCCTATCAACAGAAGCGCATCCTGATATTTCTCAACCCGGATCTCGACCCTCTGGGCGCCGGCTATCATGTCATTCAATCGAAGATCGCGGTGGGCTCTGGAAGGCTGCTGGGAAAAGGCTACCTTCACGGGACACAGAACCAACTGGATTTTTTACCGGCGCAGCATACCGATTTTATTTTTTCAGTCTTTGCCGAAGAATGGGGACTTTTGAGCTGCCTGTTCCTATTGGGGCTTTATTTCACGCTCATCGTTCTTTCCCTGCGGGTGGTGGCGCGGGCCAAGGACCGATTCGGTTCTCTTTTGGTCTTTGGCGTGCTCGCCATTTTCTTTTGGCAGGTCACTATCAATGTTGCCATGGTTACCGGGCTCATGCCTGTGGTGGGAATTCCGCTGCCGCTTCTGAGCTATGGAGGCTCTTCGATGGTATCGATGATGGTGGCAGTGGGTCTGCTGATGAACGTGAGTATGCGCCGCTTTACTTTCTAGGCCAGCCCCGATCCGATCACAGCTAGCAAATCTTCACGGATAGGCATCCGATCTGCAGATGGCCGGTAATTTTATCGGATCGGGGCCAGCACTTTCTCTATCGCATTCACCAACCGTGATTTAGGGACCACACCCACAAGTTGCTCCTTCACCGCGCCTCCCTTGAGAATAATCAGATTGGGAATACCGCGCACTCCGTAACGGGAGGGAGTACCCGGATTCTCATCCACATTGAGCTTGGCTACCTTGAGCCTCCCCTCGTACTCCCGGGCTAATTCCTCGATGATCGGCGCAATGGATTTGCAAGGTCCGCACCAGGGCGCCCAGAAATCGATCAGCACAGGAAGACCGGAGCGAAGCACCTCGGCCTCAAAGTTATCGTCACCCACTTGAACGATCGTTGCCATAATCTACCACCTCGCTAAGAAGCTTTCAGCATTCAGCTATCAGCTTAGACGTTTCGAGTTTTTTCTTAGCTGATGGCTGACCGCTA
>Ga0210377_10003112_pt1 | contig 14290 bp, 13 predicted proteins | sample PLM4_65_b1redo_FD_155480 | JGI IMG/M metagenome (GOLD analysis project Ga0210377, IMG submission 155480) | Groundwater sediment microbial communities from an aquifer in East River, Colorado, USA - PLM4_65_b1 redo | ecosystem: Environmental > Terrestrial > Soil > Riparian zone | place: USA: East...
ACCAGACCAAGCGCATTCATTCTTCGCTGGGCTATTTGACCCCCGTTGAGTTTGAAGCTGCTTGGCACTCTCAGGAATCTTCCCTTATTCCGGCCTGATTCCTGTCCAATTTCATGGGTCCATTACATCGCGCTAGAGGCGTAGGCCGCCTAGTTGGGGCAGAATTTTGATTTATGACCACGTCTCAATTAGCTTTCGCTGACATCGGCGACGGTCGCGCCAATGGCCCGGATCAGATCGTCAACCCCCAGCCGGAGATTCAGCCCGCGCTGCCCGGCGCTGACGGAGACGTATTCCAGAATCGTCGCCCATTCGTCGATGTAAACAGCGAAGCCTTTGTTCAACAGGGCCAGCGCGGAGATGCCGCCGACTTTTAGCCCGGTCATCTTTTCCGCGTCGGCGTGGCGGGCCATGTGAACTTTCTTAGCGCCGACGGCCTTGGCCGCCTTCTTGAGATCAAGCGACGCGCTGGCCGCCACCAGCATCAACATCGGCTTGAAGCCGGGGTCATCGGCCAGAACGACCAGCGTTTTGTAGACATTCTCCGGGGGCAACCCTGCATACGCCGCCACTTCCGCCGCGTCGTGGATCGTGTCGGGGTAGCTGACGACCTCATAGGGAATGTCCAGCCCTTCCAAAACCCGCATCGCCAGCGTTTTCTCCAAGCGCGCCATTACGCTTGCTCGTTCTCATCGGGGAATATCTTGCCGGGGTTGAGGATGCCATTCGGGTCAAACAGCCGCTTGATCGCCGCCATGTGCGGCATTGAGGTGGCGTGCTGCTTGGGCAGGTACTTGCGCTTGCCCAAGCCCAACCCGTGCTCCGCCGCCGCCGTCCCGCCCACGCTGATAGCCCAGCCTGTCAGCGCCTCGTGGATGGCGGTCGCGCGCTGATAGGCGTCCGCATCATCTTCCCGATATATCGCCCAGCAGTGGAAGTTGCCATCCCCGGCATGGCCGTAAGCCATCGTCTGGATGTCGCGCTCCTCGCCGAGCGCATAGGTCTGGCGAAACAATTCCGGGATTTGCGAAATCGGGACGCCAATATCGCCGGCCAGCACGCCCATGCCCGGCAGGAGGGTTCGAACCAAATGGCGCACCGCCCGCCGCCCGTCCCATAAGCGATTCTGCGCTTCGGTGGTGGTCGCGGTCTGGGCGATAACCCCAGCATATTCCCCGCAAATATCCTCGATCATGGGCAGCTCAATGGCGACGCTTTCCAACAGGCCGTGCAGTTCGATGAGCAGGCTGGGGGCTTCTTGCCAGCCCAACCTTTTCCCCTGATTGACCAGATGAATATAGCGGCTGTCCATCAGTTCCAGCGCGGCGATTTGCAGCCCCGCGCCCAGCAAGCCCAGCACGGCGTCTAGGGTTGGCTCAATGGCGGGGAAGGCCACCAGCAAGGTGATTTTGCCCGACGGAACGCCCACCAACCGCAAGGTCGCCTCGGTGATCACGCCCAGCGTCCCTTCCGAGCCAACGAATAACCGCATCAGGTCGTAGCCAGCCACGTTTTTGATGGAACGGCTGCCCGTGTGGATCACGTCACCGGAGGCCAGCGCGACTTCCAATTGCAGCACGTTGTCGCCGACGACCCCGTAGCGCACGGCGTACATTCCGCCCGCGTTGTTGGCGATCATGCCGCCAATGGTGGCAATATCCGAGCTTCCGGGAAAGGCGGGAAAGAACAAGCCCGTCGATTTGAGTTGTTTGTTCAAGGCGTCGCCAATGATTCCCGGCTGGACGCGCACCTGAAAATCGCTGGCCAAAACTTCGACGACACGATCCATGCGCGTCATATCCAGCACAATGCCGCCGCGCACCGGGATTGGATTGCCTTCGAGGCTTGATCCGCCGCCCCATGCCGTCACCGGGACACGGTTGGCGTTGGCCCAGCGAAGAACGGCGCTCACCTCGGCGGTCGATTCGGGCCACACCACAGCGTCAGGCGCATGGGCGGCGTGGAATGATTCGTCATGGGCGTGCGTTTGTTTGTCGGTCTCCTGAACAGAGACTTTTCCGCCGCCGATAACGTCTCGCAATGAATCGAGCAAAAGATCGTTCATAGGCGATTCCAGATTGCAGAATTGCCAGCTTTAAGCAGTCAGCAGTCCCCCTTGCAGGGGTTCAGCAATCAGCAGTCAGCGAACAGCTAAAAGCTAAGGCATTCCAGATTAGCCTGACACCGGCGCGCGCCTGTGCCGTGAGTTACAACAACACCACCACCGCCTTTGGACTCTTCACCTTCTTCATGGCGTTGCGCGAATCAACAATTATCTTCGCGTTCTCGCCGAGCATCGCATAATCATAGGCCGTGTGGTCGGTGACAATCACCACACAATCCGACGCTTTGACCGCGCCTGCGGTCAGGTCAATGGATGTCATCGCCAGCCCTTCGTGGGCCAGATCGGGGATGTACGGATCGTTATAGCTGACCTCCGCCCCGCGCTCTTGCAGCAGCCGGATAACATCCAGCGCCGGGCTTTCACGAACATCGTTGATGTCACGCTTGTAGGCCACGCCCATCACCAGAATTTTTGAACCCTTGACCGATTTGCGCTCCTCGTTGAGCGCGTCAATCACCTTGTCGATGACGTACAGCGGCATATCGCTGTTGACCGCCGAGGCCAGTTCGATGAATTTGGCGTTGTAGTTCAGGGCTTTTAGTTTCCAACTCAGATAAAGCGGATCAATGGGAATGCAATGCCCGCCCAGCCCCGGCCCCGGATAAAAGGTCATAAAGCCGAACGGCTTGGTGCTGGCGGCTTCGATAACTTCCCAGACGTTGACACCCAGCTTGTCGCACATGACGGCCATCTCGTTGACCAGCCCGATGTTGACCAGCCGGAAAGTGTTTTCCAACAGCTTGACCATCTCCGCCGCGCGCGTCGAGGAAACCGGAACGACCTGATCGATGGCTTTGCTGTAGAGCGCGACCGCCACTTCCACGCAGGCCGGGGTCGCCCCGCCGATCACTTTGGGCGTGTTGCGAACGCTGTACTTCTGGTTGCCGGGGTCGATGCGCTCCGGCGAGAAGCAAATAAAAACGTCTTCGCCCACCGCAAAGCCGTTTTTCGCCAAGCGGGGCATCACCAGTTCATCGGTCGTGCCGGGATAGGTGGTGCTTTCCAGCACGATCAGCAGCCCCTTATGGGCATATTTCGCCACCTGCTCGGCGGCGGAGATCACATAGCTCATGTCCGGGTCTTTGCTTTTGCCCAGCGGTGTCGGGACGCAAATGCTGATGGCGTCCACGCGCTCCAACGCGCTGAAGTCGGTGGTGGCCGAGAGCTTGCCAGCTTTGACCAGCGCCGCCACATCCTCACTAGAGATGTCGGGGATATAGCTCTGGCCCGCGTTGAGCAGATTCACTTTTTCTTCGGTCACATCGACGCCGACAACGGTGTAACCTTCTCTGGCGAACTCAACCGCCAGCGGCAGGCCGACATAGCCCAGACCAACCACACTCACGACGGCTTCGCGCCGCTCAATCTTGCCCAGCAATTCGGCTTTGGACACAGCGCTATACTCCTGCTTGAAAGAAAGCAATCAGCAGTCAGCAGTCAGCTAAAGGCTAAAAGCTAATGGCTAATGACAGCTACTCGGAACTCTCTTCTTTGAAATAGGCGATTACTTCGTCCAGCGTCTGGTCGAGAATTTTTTCGGGTTTCCAACCTATAGTTCTTTCGATCTTGGCCGTGTCGGGAACGCGGCGGCGCATGTCTTCAAAGCCTTCTTCGTAGGCTTCATTATACGGCACGGTCACAATCTCGGACTGGCTGTTTGTGCGCGCCTTGACACGCTTCGCCAGTTCCATGATGCTGATTTCCTCGCTGCTGCCAATATTGAAGACTTCCCCGACCGCGCTTTCGTGGTGCGAGAGAGCCACAATGCCGCGCACGGCGTCGCTGACATTGCAAAAGCAGCGCGATTGCAGCCCGTCGCCAAATACGCGGATTGGCTCACCGGCAAGGGCGGCTTTGACAAAGCGCGGGATGACCATCCCATACCGCCCACGCTGGCGCGGCCCGACGGTGTTAAACAGCCGGAAAACCACAACCGGCAGGTCGGCTTGCTTGTGATAGGCCAGCGCCAGAAATTCGTCCAGCGCTTTGCTGGCGGCATATGCCCAGCGGCTCTTGGTCGTCGCGCCCAATACGCTATCAGCCTCTTCGCTGAACGGCGTCTGATCGCTCTTGCCATACACTTCCGAGGTGGACGCCAACATGACTTTGGTGCGGTAGCGCCGCGCGGTTTGCAACACGATCTCGCTGCCGCCGACGTTGGTCTCGATCACCCGGATTGGCTCGCGGACAATCAGATCGACGCCAACCGCCGCCGCCAGATGGAACACCATGTCGCATTCGCTGACCAGCCGATCCATCACGCCGACGTTCATAATGCTTTCAATGGTGAAGTGGAAATCGGGGTGCGCGACCAGCGGCTCGATATTCTCGAAGCGCCCGGTCGAAAGGTCGTCGATGATGGTGACATGGTGGCCCATGAGCAGCAGGGCTTCGGAAAGGTGGCTGCCGATAAAACCCGCGCCGCCGGTGATTAACGCTCGCGCCATAAGAGTGTCCATGTGGAATATACGGCTTAACAAAACAGCAGATTCAGTCCACTAATTTCACGAATTGCACTAATTTTAACAGCAATTACACTCAAGCTTTATGTGAATGACCAAACTTGCGTAAGCCCAAGAATGTCTATTGCGGATATGAGTAAGCCAGTCGGGGCAAGATTCTAGCAGGGGACGCGGGTTATTGCCATCGCTGCGAGCCGACAACAGGGGCGTTGGCCGGGCGGATAGTCTTCAGTTCAACGAGTTCAGCGTGACCACCGTCGCGCCGTCGCCGCCCTCATTATCCCCGGCGTTCTCGAAGCGTTTGACCAAGGGATGATCGCGCAGGGAGTCGCGGATGGCTTTTCGCAGCGCCCCCGACCCCTTGCCATGCACCAAGCGCACCCATGGCAGGCCGGAGAGCGCCGCTTGATTCAGGTATTCGTCAACTGCCGGCAGGGCTTCATCGACGGTCATGCCGCGCAGGTGAAGCTCCAAACCGGGCCTGGCGGCAGACGGGTACAAGGCGATCCCGGCCATGCCAGACGTGTCGCGGCGGCTGGCCCCGCGCCTAAGCTCAAGATCGTCCAGCCCAACCCGGACACGCATCACGCCGATCTGCACTTCAGCGACGCCTTCTTCGTCAATCGTGTTGATCTCGCCCTCGGAGTTCAACCCGGCGACATAAACAATGTCGCCGACCCGCATCACGCGGCGGGTCGGGGCGGCGGCAGGCAAGGGCGCAGCAGCCTCGACCACCGGCTCTTCCAAGAGTTCTTCGATCTGTTCGATATCCTGCTGGATTTCCTTAAGCTCCACGCCCGACGGGCCAGCCTGCGCCGGAAAGACCGCGCGCAGCTTGCGCCGCTGATCGGCGATCTCGGCTTTCAGCGCATCCAACTCCCCGGCGGCTTCGGCTCGCGCGGTTTCAATGATCTGGCGCCGCTCATTCTCGATCTCGATCAGGCGGCTTTGAAGCTGGTCACGCAGGGACACGGCTTCCTTCTCGGCGGCGGCAGCGCGACCCTGCGCCTGTCGAATTTCCTCGCGGGTGGCGTGGATTTCATCGAGCAGGGCGTCGGTTTGCAAGTCCGCCTCGCCGACAAACGAGCGCGCCGCCGTGATGATCCGGTCGGGCAGGCCCAGCCGGGTGGCGATGGCAATGGCGTTGGAGCGACCCGGTAGGCCGATCATCAGGCGGTAGGTCGGCGAGAGCGTTTCGACATTGAATTCGACGCTGGCATTGCGGACGCCGGGCGTGCCGTGCGCGTAGAGTTTCAACTCAGGGTAGTGCGTGGCGACAAAGGTCGTCACGCCGCGCGACACCAGATCATCCAGAATGGCACGGGCAATAGCCGCCCCCTCCGCCGGGTCGGTGCCAGAGCCAAGCTCGTCCATAATCACCAGCGAGCGGCTGTCGGCCTGATCCAGCACTGCGATGATGTGCGTCAGGTGGGCCGAGAACGTGCTGAGGGACTGCTCGATGCTCTGCTCGTCGCCGATGTCGGCATGGACGTTCTCGAACACGGTCAGATGGGCGTCGGTGGCGGGCAGGTGCAGCCCGCACTGGGCCATCAGGATGAGCAGGCCCACCGTTTTGAGCGAGACGGTCTTGCCGCCCGTGTTGGGCCCGGTAATGATCAGCACAAAGGTCTGGTCATCAAGATCGACATCAATCGGGACAGCGATTCGCGGGTCAAGCAGGGGATGGCGGGCATTGAACAGCCGGATGGTCGCGCCGGGCGTTCGGTGGGGATCAAAGCCAACCAGCGTTGGCGGCATGGCCTGAATGGCGTCGGCGTAACGGGCGCGGGCGAAAGCCGCGTCAATTTCAGCGAGGGCTTCCACCGTCCACGCGATAGGGTCGGCATAGCCGCCCACCAGATAAGTAAGCTCGGTCAGTATGCGCCGAACTTCTTCTTCCTCGGCCAATTCATACTGGCGAATGTCGTTGTTGATGTCCACCGTCGCCAGCGGCTCGATGTAGAGGGTTTGCCCCGACGCCGATTGATCGTGAACCAGCCCCTTGACCCGCCCGCGATATTCAGCCTTAACCGGGATCACATAGCGGCCATTGCGCAGCGTGATGAGAGGTTCCTGCAAATAGGGGGCGTACTGCCCGCTGTTGACAATTGATTGCAATTTCGTTCGCAGGCGGTCGTGGGCCACCCGCAGCTTGCCGCGAAGGTCAGCGAGTTTAGGGCTGGCCGAATCCAACACCGCCCCCTGATCGCTGATCACGCGCTCAATGGCCTCAACAACCTCATGCCCGCTCAAGATCGACTCGGCGACCTTCGCCAGCAGCGGGTAACGCTCGGCGACGCTGACGATGCCCTTTTTCAATCTGGCCGCTGCCTGAAGAGTCCCCTTCACGTCGAGGAACTGCTCCGGGCTGAGAACGATTCCGCGTTCAGCGCCACGCGCCTGCGCCCGAATGTCGCGCGCGCCGCCCACCGTCAGCGATGGCTTTTCGCTGAGGATAGCGCGGGCTTCGGTTGTTTCCTGCTGGCGGCGGCGAGCCTCCTCCAGATCGGAAGTCGGCTCCAGTTCGTTGATCAGCCCCGCGCTGGCGGAGAAGCTGGCATACGTCGCCAGCCGGTCGACTATCTTGTCCAACTCTAAAATTTCAAGCAGTCTGCGGTTCATTTCATCTTGCCAAAGAGGACAAGGCGCTGCCTTGCCCCTACGAATCGTCGTCTTTGTCCTGTTCCTGAGACGGGATGGTCACGCCCAGAATGTTGAACCCGCCGTCCACATACACAATCTCGCCGGTCACCGCGCTGGCCCAGTCGGAGCAAAGCCATATGGCCGTCTTGCCGATCTCTTCCTGAGTGACATTGCGCCGGATCGGCGACACGCTCTCGTTGTAGCCAAACAGCTTGCGAAACCCGCCCACGCCCGACGAGGCGAGCGTCTTGATCGCCCCGGCGGAAATGGCGTTGACCCGGATTCCTTTTGGCCCCAGATCAACCGCCAGATAGCGAACGCTGGATTCGAGGGCCGCTTTGGCTACGCCCATCACGTTGTAATGCGGAATCCATGCCACGCTGCCATAGTAAGTCAGAGTCAATATGCAACTGCCAGCGGACATCATCGGCAGAGCGCGCTGGGTCATAGCCACCAGCGAATAGGCACTGGTTTCCAACGCGATCTTGAACCCGGAGCGGCTGGTTTCAACGAAGGTTCTTTCGAGGTCCGCGCGTTCCGCGTAGGCGACGGCGTGAACCAGAATATCAATTACGCCATAGTGGGCTTGATACTTGGCGAACACCTGATCCATCGCCGCGTCATCGTTGACATTGCACTCTTCGACAAAGGTCGCGCCGACGCTCTCCGCCAGCGGCTTGACGCGCTTTTCCAGCTCAGGAATGGCATAACTAAAGGCCAGTTCCGCGCCCTCGCTATGGAGCGCCTCGGCGATTCCCCACGCAATCGACACTTTGTTGGCGACGCCAAAGATTAGCGCCTTTTTTCCGGTCAACAGTCCCATGTGATGTTTCCCCTCTCGTGAAGGCTAGTCGCTTATGGCAGATAGCTTATGGCGTATAGCTGATAGCCAGTCAGCCTTTTGAAACAAATCGGTTGTCCTTGATCCAGAATCGCCAGGGCCAGCTTCGGGATGGCTCAGGCACGTTGATCCCGATGCGTGGGCCGCGCTCGACTTGATCTTCCGGCACGGCCAGCCCGGCTTCAATCGTCAAAGGGCTGGCGCGCCCGGCCATGTCCAGCCCATGCTGCGTTTGATCAATGCCCAACGCCCGAGTCAGGCGTCCCGGCCCATTGGCCCACAGGCGTTGAGGCTGACCTTCGCGCCGAGACGCCATCAACGGCAGCCCTTCGGTTGGCTCGACGGCTCGCAGCAAAATCGCGGCAGGATAATCCGCGTCCGGCGGTCTTGCGACCACATTCAACATCCAGTGAATGCCATAACACAGATAAACGTAACTGACGCCCGGCTCGCCGAACATCACCGCGTTGCGCGGCGTGACGCCGCGATAGCCATGCGAAGCGTCGTCGTCCCGGCCCATGTATGCCTCCACTTCGACGATCTGCCCCGCTACGCGCTGCCCATCTATCCAATGAACCAAACTGCAACCCAATAGTTCGCGGGCGACGATCAGCGTGTCACGGGCGTAGAAAGCGCGATCTAACCGGGGCATGGGTCAAGTGTAACGCAGGCAGGCGTGGATGGCTAAATTCAAGAATCAAAAGATTTAACGCAAAGGGCGCAAAGACGCAAAGATCGCAAAGAAGGTCGAGAATAACTTTGCGCAAAATTCTCGTATCAGGAGTTTGAGAAGCGCGGATCGTGTTCCAGCGTCAGGCGCAACCCATCCATAAGGTTGATCTTTGGCGAAAAGTTCAGGAGTTTCCCCGCGTTGGTCAAGTCGGCCTGCATCCGCGTCACACCAGCGGATTGGTCGGTGTTCTGGATCACGCTCAACTCCGCGCCAACAACTTTCTCAATCGCCATTGCCAACTGGTTCAAGCTGGTCTGGACTCCGCTGCCGACGTTGATCACCTGCCGATCCACATGGGGCGCGGTGGCAGCGGCGAGCAGCGCGGCGGCCACGTCATCCACATAAACATAGTCGCGGGTAGTCTCGCCAGAGCCAAACATCACCAGCGAAGCGCCGCTGGTCGCCGCTTTGAGAAAGCGCGGGATCACGGGGGCGTGGGAGGCGGGCAACTGTTGGCCCGGCCCATAGGCATTGAAAATTCGCAGCGCGACAGTCTCGATGCCCCACAACCCGCCAATGGTACGCACGTAAATTTCCGCCGCAAGCTTGCTGACCGCGTAGGGCGAATCAGGGACGGGGATCATGTCTTCCCGCACAGGCTGATTGGCCTGCGCGCCATACACCGCGCCAGACGACGCCAGCACGACGCGCTGCACCCCGGCGTCACGCATGGCTTCCATCACGCTGACCGTGCCGCCCACATTGACATGGTTGTAGTCACGCGGGTATTTGATCGACTCAGGGACGGAGACGCGCGCCGCCAGATGATAAACGCAGTTGACGTCTTGCAGCAGCGTCCACAATTTGGGGATGTCGGCCACGTCGCCGCGCTCGAACAACACGCGCGAGTCAAGCCGGGCCGGGTCGCCCGCCGTCAAGTTATCAATGACGCGGACTTCATGCCCGTCGGCAGCCAACCGATTTGACAGCGTCGATCCCAGAAAACCCGCGCCGCCAGTGACCAGAAATCGCATGATAGTCCCTTTCTGTTGCGCTTTAGCAAAACAGAAAATTCAGTCCACGAATTACACGAATCACACGAATTTTTTAACGGCATTTCACTCAGGCATTTATGCTCATTTGAGGCTTCGCTCAAGCGCTGTAGCCATTATACAGGGAGGGGTCTCAGGGCAAAACAAAAGGGCGGCTATCAAGCCGCCCTGAAGGAATCGGAACAGATTAATTTTGCGACATGATAAATTGAAAACCCTGCTTGTAAGCGACAATCTTGCGAGAATAATTGCGAATAAACGACATCAAGCGCGTTTCTAGATCATTCCAACGGTCGCTGCCCAGCATGTCGAAAATGATATCGGATTCTTCGGCGACAAAAATAACCATGCGGATCGGGTATTCACCATAGGCGGTGTGCCACGCCTCGGTCATATACACACCCATTTCCTGCATGGCGGGCACCATCTCGCCTAGAACAAATTGATAATAGCTGTCTTGCGAAGAAGGAATTACGTCATATGACACAATCATCTTGTATCGCGGGACAATAACATTCGATTCTTCGTCTTCTCGATCTTGCTCAGGCATGTCATCCATGATTTTCCTCCAGTGGCATTCTAGCTGGATTCTAACCCTGAGTGTAGCATCTCGCTACTGTGTTCTCAAGAGGAAAGTAGGGCCTACTCCGCCGCGCCACGCTTTTTTCTGCGCTCAACGCGCCGCCAGCAATTGCGCCAGCCGCGCGCGCTCTAAGCCGATTGCCACATAATTGACAAGGCTTTCCAGCAGTCGATACTGCTCTTCGGTCACCGTTTCGGTGTAAAACGCGCCCATCAGCGCGCCAAAACAGGTTTGCCCAACAACCAGCGGCAAATAAGCCTGAATGATCGTCAGCCCGGTGGCGGTGTCCGTCTGGGGCTGGCTCGCCACCGACTGCGCCGATTGGATCGCCTGCCACGCCAGTTGATTCTGCGCCGGTTGGTTGCCCAGCCTCGGCTCTCCCTTGTAGAGCGTTCCCCGTTGAAACAGCGTGCGCCCGTCGTCAGACATCAGGAAGACCGAGCTTTGAGGAACGCCGGTCAGCTGCGACGTCGCCATCAACGCGCGATTAACCAGCGTGTCGCTGTCGGGCAGGCTGGAAACGACCCGGCCCAGCTCGCGCAAAATATCGCGCTGGCGGCGCATACGCGCTTCGGAGAGCGCCCGTTCAATTGCGGCGCTCAATTCGTCCTGATCAAATGGCTTGATCACATAATCGCGGACGCCCAGCCGGAAGACCTCAATGGCGATCTCCTCCGACCCGTAGAAGGTCATCAGCACCACCGGGATATTGATGCCCTGTTCCTTTATCCGGCGCAACAGGCCCAGCCCATCCAGCCGGGGCATTTGGAGGTCGGTGATCACCAGATCAGGCGGGGCAGTGTTGATGATTTGGAGCGCTTCGAGGCCATCACGCGCTTCCACAAAGCTGTAGCCGCCGGGTTTCAAAACATACTGGATGATGAATTCGCGCATGTCTGCGGCATCATCCACAACCAGAATGCGCTCTCCACTCACAGCGAACCTCACGATCAGTAAGCGTTTGCCACAAGGCGATCCGCTCGTTTATGAATCCTGAGAGTCAGTATAGCATGAGGAAATTTTGGGGACTAGAGGGGAATAAGTCCTAATCGCGCCAGCGCAATCCGAACGAGAGCGGGACAAAACCTTGGCGTGAAGCGCGCTCTCAGAACGGCAGTTCAGGCCACCACAGCCGGCGCAACCGCGACCAGAAAAGCCGCCACGCCAGCAGCAACCCTGCCGTGACGCCGGTCGCCACGCCCATGAAGCTCCATTGGATTTCAAAGAATTGAAGCTCCGGCCCCGCCCGCAGGGCCGACCGCAGAACAACGCCCAGCGGCGCGGCGAGGATCGCCGCCAGCAGCGTCCGCCAGATCACACGCCCAATTGGAAACATGGCCTTGCCGGTGAACGCCCCGCTGATCGCGCCGACCACCAGCCACGACACCACAAACGGTACCGCCGTGTTGATTGTCCCGATCACCGGCCCCTGCGCTGACACGGATTGATGGCTGTCGCGCCCCAACGCGGCGAACAGGATCAACATGGCCGTGTCGCCCAGCCCGACCGCGACCATTTCCCACGGGGGCAACCAGTTTGGGCCGGGCGGTTTTCTCTGGCGTATTTCGATGTCAGGTTCCATAAGCGACAGTATACCAAACCTGCCCGCAATTTTCCTGAGCTAACGCCTTCTGTTTTCTCTGTCAAGATTTACGCAAAACGGCAGATTCAGTCCACGAATTTCACGAATTGCACTAATTTTATCTTCAAAACGACCTCATTCGCGTTATTGTGCGTAAGTCCTGTCTGTGACGCTTTTCGCAAGCACTGGTTGTTCCAAATTTCGCTTTATGCTAGACTGGCGCTAGAACATCACCGGGCAGATGGGGACGCACAGGAAGGAAGGATTGGCGCAATGAGCGACGTTAATCGCTTTGTCAAGCAGGAAATGGCGCGACTTCAACAGGAAAATCAAGACCTGCGCGAAGAGGTTGTTTCGTTGCGCGAATATGTCGGCGCGATTGAATCGTTGATGGACGCTGTGAATGATCTCGATCCGAAAGCCGAGATCGTCCCATTGCTGGATCGCATCCTGTACAACGCTATGACTGTCACCAATTCAAAGGATGGCTCCCTCTTAGTCATGGACGAGGAAGCCAAAGAATTGGCGTTTGTTCTGGCCAAAGGCGATGTCAGCACCGAAAAATTAGCCGGACAGCGCTTGCCGCTGGGCAAAGGCATTGCGGGCTGGGTTGGGCAAAATGGCAAGCCAACCATTGTCAACAGCGCTCGCACTGATCCACGCTTTTTCACCGGGATCGATGACGCCTTCAAGTTCCAGACCAATTCGGTGCTGGCCGTGCCGATCATCGGACAGGGCAAAGTGTTAGGCGTGATTGAAGTGTTGAACAAGCAGAATGGCCGACAGTATGAAGCCACCGACCAGATGCTGCTGGAAATACTGTGCCGCTTCGCGGGCGATTGTCTGGCGACAATGACCGCGCAGGAAGAAGCCGCCGCGCCTCAAGCTGACAAGAAGACCCCACAAGCCGCCCCTGCCCCGTGAGCGGGCCGCTCGCCGGGGCGCGCGTCCTCGACTTTTCGCGCGTTCTGGCAGGGCCGCTGTGTTCCATGCTGCTCGGCGACATGGGCGCAGACGTGATTAAAGTTGAGCATCCTGAGCGCGGCGACGACACCCGCCAGTGGGGGCCGCCCTATCTGGGCAACGGCCCCGACGCTCTGAGCGCCTATTTCCTTAGCGTCAACCGCAACAAGCGCAGTCTTGCCCTCAACCTCAAATCCGAGGAGGGCCAGAGCCTCGCGCTGAAGCTGGCAGCTTCCTCCGATATTCTGCTCGAAAATTTCATGCCCGCCCAGATGGAGTCATTTGGTCTGGGGTTTGATCGCGTCCACGCCATCAACCCGCGCCTTGTGTATGCCAGCATCACAGGTTACGGGCAAGCTGGCCCATACAGCGACCGGCCCGGCTATGATTACGTGATTCAGGCAATGAGCGGGTTGATGTCGATCACCGGCCCGGTTGAAGGGCCGCCCACTAAAGTCGGCGTGGCGATCTCGGATGTCATCTGCGGGCTGTTCGCTTTATCGTCCATTCTCGCCGCGCTGCATCACGCCCAAAGCTCCGGGCAGGGGCAGCATATCGACATCTCCCTGCTAGACACCCAGCTTGCCGCGCTGGTGAACGTCGCAGGCAATTTTCTGGTCTCCGCCCAGACACCGCCCCGGCTGGGCAATGAGCATCCCAACATCGTGCCCTATCAGGTTTTTCGTGCCGCCGATGGCGATTTTGTGGTGGCGGTCGGCAACGACCGCCAGTTCGCCGCGCTGTGCCAGATCATCGGCCAGCCCGATCTGGCAACCGATCCGCTCTATATTGACAATCCCTCGCGCGTCGCCAACCGCCGTAGCCTGATAGCGACCCTCGAAGTTGTCTTTCCAAGTCGCCCGGTGGCAGCGTGGGTAGACACGCTGCTGGCAGCGGGCATTCCATCCGGGCCGATCAACAGCATCGCGCAGGCGCTCAACGATCCGCACGTCAGGGCGCGGGGGATGATCAGCGAAATGCCGACGGAAACAGGCGACCTGCTCAGGATGGTCGCTCCGCCGCTGGGCTTTTCGGCCACCCCCGCTGAGGTTCGCCTGCCGCCGCCGACGCTCGGCCAGCACACCGACGCTATCCTTCGTGAGCTAGGCGTAACCGACGAGGACATCGCCCGCCAGCGCTCCGCAGGCGTGGTTCGCTAAGAAATAGCGCGCTTGATCAAAGCACGAAAAAGTGCGCGGGCCTCCTAGCATTTCAGCCTCACCGGGCGACCCCAAAGGGTCCCGCAGGTCGCCCCTTGTATATTAAGGAAAGGGTGTATTCTCTGGGATACACCTGGTCAAGCAGGGGGAGAGGGGAACCTGTGTCGCCCCTTAGGCCACAAGAGCCTGTCGCGTAGATCAGGCCC
>Ga0210377_10003113_pt1 | contig 14289 bp, 14 predicted proteins | sample PLM4_65_b1redo_FD_155480 | JGI IMG/M metagenome (GOLD analysis project Ga0210377, IMG submission 155480) | Groundwater sediment microbial communities from an aquifer in East River, Colorado, USA - PLM4_65_b1 redo | ecosystem: Environmental > Terrestrial > Soil > Riparian zone | place: USA: East...
GGTGTGCTCACTGACAAAGCGGGCGACCCATCCTTCTTCTTGAAAAGATAATGTGTAGTCGGCGTTCTCTAACGCTGACCGATGCGTTAGAGAACGCATCCCACGCAAACATTTGGAGATGTTTTTATGGATGATGCCAAACTTGCCGCGATCGTAGATGCGATAGTCCGCGAACTGAAAGCCTCTGGAGCAGTGAAGACCTCCGGCTCAGACTCAGCCGCGCCTGCTTCCGTTTCTACAGCTTTACCCTCGTCCTCGGCTGTTCCCGTCAAACCGCGCGCTGCGACCTCCACCGCGAATCTATCCATTGATCTCCCTGACCCGGTTCTCGACGAGCATCGCTACAAAGCCCGCGTGAAGAACCCAAAAGATATCAACGGCTTGCGCGCGTTGATTGATTCCACAACAGCGCGCATTGGAGTCGGTCGCGCAGGTCCGCGTTACACCACGGCATCGCTACTTTTGTTTCAGGGTGACCACGCAGTGACGCAAGATGCACTCTATCGCGACGTTGACCAGAAACTTCTGGATGAATTCAATCTTTTTACCGTCCAAACAAAAATCACAGGCGGCAAACAGGAATATCTCCTGCGCCCCGACCTGGGACGTTTACTCAGCGATGACGCCAAACGCATCATCAACGAGAAATGCCAGAAGAATGTGAACATCCAACTCGTTGTCGGTGATGGACTCTCCGCCGCGGCGATTGAAGCCAACCTGCGCCAGATATTCCCGGTCATCCGTCAGGGCACGCAGACTGCGAACCTGACCTTTGGCACGCCGTTCTTTATCAAGTATGCGCGCGTTGGCGTAATGAATGACGTTGGAGAACTTATCAAACCTGACGTTGTGATCCTGTTGATCGGTGAACGCCCCGGACTCGGTCGTGCAGAGTCCATGAGCGCGTATATGGGCTATAAGCCCAAGTATGGTGACACTGACGCCGACCGCGATGTGGTCTGCAACATCTTCGAGAATGGCGGAACCAATCCGCTTGAAGGTGGTGCGTTTGTGGTACAACTTGCCCAGAAGATGCGCAAGAGCCAGGCGTCTGGTGTGAAGTTGAAATTGGCGAAATAACATGAGCGTCCTGATGGTCGAGTAGTTCCGAACGAAGTGAGGAACGTATCGAGACCATCAAGTAACATGAAGTACTCTTGCAAAGTGGTGGTCTCGATATGGCGGACCGCTTCGCGGCACCGCCTACTCGACCACCGAGGAATAAACGATTATGGCAATCCTCGACCCTCTTTACGGCACTCCGTTATGTGTCCAACTCATCCCACAAGTGGACCGTGGGCTCGCGGAGCAACTCAAGTTGACCCCCGAACAGCACTCCATCGGTTTGCTCAGCGTGGATAATGACGACGCGACCTACGTATCCATTGACGAAGCCACCAAGATGGCGGATGTGGAAGTGGTGTACGCGAAGTCATTTTATGCAGGTGCAAAGCACACCTCGGGAAAACTCTCGGGGGAGATCATGGCAATTATCGCCGGACCAGACCCCGCTGAAGTAAGAGCCGGCTTGAATGCCGCCGTGGATTACATCAAGACCAAGGCGATCTGGTACTCCGCCAACGACGATGATTCCATCGCATTCTTCCCGCATGTGATCTCAAGAACAGGAAGCTATCTTTCGAAAGTTTGTAATATCCCGCTGGGGTCGCCGATCGCGTATCTGATTGCCCCGCCGAATGAAGGATTGGTCGCGTTGGATGCCGCGCTTAAAACAACAGACACTAGCATCGTTTCATTGACCATGCCGCCCTCTGAAACCAACTACATGGGTGTGATGTTGACGGGTGACCAGCCTGCCTGCAAGGCCGCGGCGATGGCGTTCCAAAATAAAGTGTTAGAGGTAGCGAGTAATCCGTTAAATTATTGAGAGCAATCCGCTGGTTGAGTAGCCGAAGGCGTATCGAAACCAGCAGGTAAGCAAAGCGATTTCTGTGCCAGAAGAATTTTTGTAACATGGTGGTTTCGATACGGGCTTGGTTTCGATACACGCCTTCGGCGTTACTCAACCACCAGCCCTACTCAACCACCGAGGCTGAATAATTATGGCCGATTTTGACAACGACCTCCAATCCATTCAGGAAGCCCGTACGCTGGCGGTGCAGGCGCGTGAGGCACAGCGTAAATTCCTCCACGCCACGCAAGCTGAAGTGGACCGTATCTGCGCGGCGATGGCGCAAGCTGCGGCAGATGCGGCAGTGACGCTCGGCAAACTGGCAAGCGAAGAGACAGGCTATGGTGTGCCTGAGCATAAGACACTCAAGAATTTATTGTCGTCGCAGTTGTTGTGGGAAGCCATCAAGGATATTCCAACCGTTGGTGTGATCCGCAGTGACCCGCAAAAAGGAACATACGATATTGCGTGGCCCATGGGCGTTGTTGCGGCACTGACGCCTTCGACCAACCCAACATCAACGACCATGTTCAAAATATTAATCGCAGTAAAAGCGAAGAACGCGATCGTCGTTGCGCCGCATCCATTCGCCGCAAAATGCTGTGTGGAGACTGCCCGCATCATGGCGGAGGCTGGGGAGCGGGCTGGCATGCCCAAAGGGTTGGTTTCCTGCATGAGCAGGATCACTCTGCCGGGCACACAGGAATTGATGAAGCATAAATATGTCGCGTTGATCCTTGCGACCGGCGGCTCGGATATGGTGCGCGCTGCACATTCCGTCGGCAAGCCTGCCTATGGTGTGGGACCCGGTAACGTTCCGGTTTATGTTGATCGTTCTGCAGATGTTCCGCGTGCCGCGAAATACATTGTCGCTTCGAAGGCATTTGACCATTCCGTGATCTGCGCGACGGAGCAATCGGTCGTTGCCGACCGCCCGGTCGCCGCGCAGCTTGAAGAGTTGATGAAGGCGGAAGGTGCTTATTTTGTTGATGACAAAATCAAGCAAACCCTTGCCAGGAATCTGTTCGTGGGACATTTGCCGAATCCAAAAGGCGTTGGCAAGAGTCCACAACAGTTGGCGCAGATGTATGGCTTTAGTGTCCCTGACTGGGCGCGGATTCTGGTCGTACGCCTCAACAGTGTAGGACCCGAAGAGCCGCTCTCCGGCGAAAAACTCACCACTGTCCTTGGCTGGTATGAAGCGGATGGTTGGGAGGCGGGCTGTGAACGTTGTATTGAACTCATTAACTACGGCGGACGCGGTCATTCTCTTGTCATCCATGCTCGCGATGAAAATGTCATCTTGCAGTTTGGTTTGGAGAAGCCCGTCTTCCGTATCGTTGTTAACACATTTGGAACACTTGGAACGACAGGCTATACCACAGGCGTGATGCCTTCGATGACGCTGGGTTCAGGTGGTGTGGGTGGCGCCATTACCGGCGATAACATCACCGTGCATCATATGTACAACGTCAAGAAGCTGGCATATGAAACCCGTGTCGCGCCGGATGCCGCGTTTGCGCCCGGCTCGACGGATGACCCGGCACAGCGCGGCGCCTTCTCTGGTGGAAGCGCTCCCGCGTCGTCCGCGCCTGCTTCTGTTTCGAATAGCGTTGACTCGCAAGTGGAAGAGATCGTGAGGAAGGTGCTGCTGGAGTTGGGGAAGAAAGGATGAAGGATGAAAAAGAAAGAAAAAAATCCATGATAATTCGTGAAATCCGTGGCTGAGAAATTCGTTTTAGAACTCAGACCTCAGGGATCGAAAACTTTCATCCTTGATGTCCGATGTCTAATCGGAATAAAACCTTATTTCAAAAGGAGAAGTAAGCCATGCCCGTAGATGTTGCAATGATTGCCCTTGGAATGGTGGAGACGAAAGGTCTCATCGGTGCGATTGAAGCTGCCGATGCGATGGTCAAAGCCGCAAATGTGACGCTAATCGGCAGTGAATATGTCGGTGGCGGATATGTGACCGTGATGGTGCGCGGCGACGTGGGCGCGGTGAAAGCTGCGACGGACGCCGGTGCAGCAGCAGCCAAGCGCGTCGGTGAACTCGCGTCGGTGCACGTCATCCCGAGACCGCACTCCGATGTGGAGATGATCCTGCCGCAGAATTCGAAGGGTGCCTTCGGCGGTCGCGGTAAAGAGAAATAAGTAGACAAGTACACAAGTGGACAGGGAGACAAGTAGGCACGAAAACGTGTTTACCTGTTTACCTATTTACGTGTCTACTCTATCTCATGCCGCGTCAACTATTCACTGCTGACGATATACGTCGTCTCGCGCGTGAGCGCGTGGAGACTCTTCTGCTCGCGCCGGATGACATCGTCACTCACGAAGCCACAGATACCGCGTTCGCTTTGGGCGTGAAGTTGATCCGTGAAACGGAATCAGCTTCCGGCTTGAGAAAAGACGCGTTGTCTTCCGTCCAGCAGAGCCTGCTACCGCTGAAAGTTGTGCGGATGGCAAACGTCCAGGTGGAGCCATTCCTGGAAGGCAGGACCACACCGGGAACGAACGTCTGGCTGAAGGATGTGGTCGTAACACAGGACCGGTCGCCGATGGGCGCGGGGTATATGTCGCTCGATAAGGGCGAGATGCAGTGGACGTTGACGTATGACGAGATCGATATTGTGCTCGAAGGTGAATTGGTGATCACGCGTGGAAGCGAGCAGGTGCGCGGCAAAACCGGTGATGTGATCTACATCCCCAAAGGTTCGAGCATCACCTTCGGAACGCCGAACTGGACACGCTTCGTGTACGTGGTGTTCCCGGTAAATTGGAATGAAAAATGAACCTTACCACGAAGGACACGAAGTGCACAAAGGAAAGATGAAAGAAAAAAAATCCGTGGCTAGAAGGAATTGATGAATCCAAATCTATCTGGCTTGTTGACTCAAACAGACCATATCATGGCTGGCGGCAATGGACATGACGCGAGTTATCGCGGTGTGGTCCATGTCGGTGTTGATTTGGGAACGGCATACACCGTGCTGGTCGTATTGGATGAGACCTATAAACCGATCGCGGGCGAATATCAGTTCGCGCAGGTTGTACGCGATGGTCTCGTTGTTGACTTCATCGGCGCGGTGGATCTGTTGCGCGGGATGAAAGCAAAGGTCGAGAAGAAACTTGGATTCATGCTTGCATCCGCGGCGACAGCCTATCCGCCGGGTGTACCGCAGGCGGAGGTGCGCGCGACAGCCAATGTATTGTACGGTGCGGGTTTGGAATGCACCGATCTCATCGATGAGCCGACTGCCGCGAATAATGTATTGCAAATCACTGACGGCGCGATCGTGGATGTTGGCGGAGGCACGACAGGCATCGCTATCTTCAAGGATGGGGAGGTGGTGTACACTGCCGATGAACCGACAGGCGGCACTCACTTCTCGCTGGTGATCGCCGGTTCAACGGGAAGGACCTTCGAGGAGGCGGAAGCGATGAAGAAGGATCCGAACGAGCAGACGCGGCTGTTTCCTGTCATCCGCCCTGTAATGGAGAAGGTGGCCTCAATCATCAACCGGCATATTGAAGGTCAGCAGGTTGATAGGCTGTATCTGGTTGGCGGTACGTGCTCGTATCCAGGAATGGATGAAGTGATCCAGGAAATGACAGGCATTGAAACGATTTTGCCGGGCAATCCGCTGTTTGTCACGCCGCTGGGAATTGCGATGAATAATTAAGTTAGTCTGCTGGTCGAGTAGGTCGAGTGCTCTTCGAGACCGTATCGAGACCAGCGATAACAAGTAAACTTGAAATGGGTGGTCTCGATATGCCCTTCGCAGCGAACGCTCAGGGCTACTCGACCATCAGTGGAGATTTATGGCATCAGAAAAATTTTCATTACGCGTTTACTCTTATCTCGATCGAATGCAACCGCAATATGCGGCGTTTGTTGGTACCATCACGCAAGGCGACTTGCCCACTGAAGGCATGGCTTCGTTGTATGTGGAGGTTGCCCCGGGTAATGAAGTCTTCCGCCTCGTGGATATTGCGGTCAAGTCAACGGAGGCCAAGCCAGGTGCGCAAATTGTTGAGCGCGAGTTCGGTATGTTTGAAGTGCACTCCCACTCGCAATCCGAGGTGCTGGAAGCTGGGCGCATTGTACTTGACAGGCTTGAATTGAAACCGGAAGAACGCATCAAGCCATTCATTGCCTCGGTGCAGATCATTACCAATGTGGACCCGTATCAGGCGCAATTATTGAATCGTTTCCGCCGCGGCTCGATGCTCGTTCCAGGTGAAACAATGCTTGTCTTGGAATGTGCGCCGGCCGCGTACATCAACTATGCCTGTAACGAAGCGGAGAAGGGCGCGACCATCAAGATCCTGCATGTCTCGTCTGTGGGACGGTTTGGCCGCATGTGGCTTTCCGGCTCAGAAGCGGAAATTCTCACCGCTCGCAACGCGGCTGTGAAGGCATTGGAAGAATTGGAAGGTCGACCGGAGAAGTAGTATTACGTCATTGCGAGACCCGATAGGATCGACACTTGCACCTGCATGTGATTTGCTTAGCAAATCATGCAGGTGAGCAATCTCTTCGTATTATGAGATTGCTTCGTCGGGCTACATCCTCCTCGCAATGACAGAGGATATGTTATGGCAAAAATCTTCTATACCGAACACGATGTTGACGATATGAAGGCGCGCGGGGTTACATCCATTGATGTGACCGATAACGTGGTGATGACCGACCTTGCCGTGGAACGCGCGATGAGATACGAAATGAGGATCAACCGGGTGGAGCAGGGCTCTCCGAAAGCCACATATAGTCCGTCGGTGAATATTTACGCTGCATATCCAAGAGAAACGTCATCAGCAGATGGTGAGTTGAAGGCGAAGATCAAATCCGCGGTGCTGGCAAAGCTGGGTGGTCAGGTGGATGCGGCCTTGCTGGATGCCGTGATCACGCGCGTGCTGGCGGGGATGAAGTAAGAGGTTATTTATCAGGACATTCTGTCCATGGTTTAAATAATGACAAATGTCCGCGCGAGACCGCGCGGACATTTCTTTAATTCAATTTCAATATGTTGGTCTAAAGCATCGGCAATAGATAATCGTACGCGCTCAAAGCGGCTTTTGCTCCCTCGCCGACCGCGACGAGCACCTGTTCTGCATAACTGTTGGTCACGTCTCCGGCTGCAAACAGACCGGGGACATTTGTCCGGCATGCGCTGTCGATGACAATGCGTTCCTGTTCATCGAGTTCAACCAGACCCCTGACCATGCCCGTGTTTGGTGTCAGTGCCTTTTCCACGAACATGCCATCGGCTGGATATTCGTTGAGCTTGCCGGCCTTGTCCTTCAGGATCAATTTGCGGGCGTATTCATCACCCTGAACTTCCACGATCTCGCAATCCTTCATGATCCTGACATTGGATGCCTGCTGGAGTTTATGACCAAGCGGGGAATCCAGCATTCTGTCGTTGGTGCAGACCATGGTCACTTCCCTGGCTACGGTCGAAAGTTCGCCAGCGGAGCGCAATGCGAGTTCCTCGTCGCCGATGACCACAACAGTCTTGTCGATGAACAACGGGGCATATGAAAGGGCTGAATAACACAGACCCTTCATCGTATATTCCTTCTCACCCGGTACATCCATGCGGACCTGACGGGTCCCGGTTGCCAAAATGACGGCCTTGGATTCCAGCTTTGCACCGCCTTTGGTCGTGATGATGAAGTGATCGTCCAGTTTCTCCACTTTATCGACTGCTTCGATATGACGGGCGAAGTCCAGGTACTCCAGTTCATTGCGGAACTTGTTGACGATCTCCAGACCTTTGATAACCTGGTATTCTTCGACCCAGGGCAGGGTGAGACGGAAGTTTGTCTTGCCGCCCAGATCCTTCGAGAGAAGCAATACATTCAGGCGTTTGCGGATGGCGTAGATGGCAGCCGTCAATCCAGCAGGACCGCCTCCGACGATGATCAAATCGTACATGATTTTCTCCTTCCGTTAATATGCGGCTTTGACTGTTTCCAGATCGACTTCAGGACCGTTCCCATCATCTTCAGGCGGCTCGAGAATAAAGCCTTCCTCCATCATGCGCTTCGTCATATCGCGGGAGCGTTTGATGATACGGGAAGCTCGTTCGAATTCCTGATCGTAAGTCGTCTCGATTCGCGCCAGTCCCTGCTCGATGGCTTTCATGGCGACGGACGCGGCTTCCTTTGGGAAGACTTCCCAGTCGTCCATATTGGGCAGAATGAAATCCGGTGCGAGGCGGTCACCTACATGATTGGCCATGGCCTGCGCCGCGGCAAAGCACATCTCATCGGTGATCGTTCGGGCGCGGACATCCAATGTGCCGCGGAAGATGCCGGGGAATCCCAGCGAGTTGTTGACCTGGTTTGGGAAATCGGAGCGGCCGGTTGCGACGATGGCTGCGCCCGCTTCCTTCGCCACCCAGGGCCAGATCTCTGGAACAGGGTTGGCACAAGCGAAGACGATCGCGTCCTTCGCCATCGTCTTGATCCACTCCGGGAGAACGACATCCGGTCCGGGTTTGGAAAGGGCGATGACCACATCCGCACCCTTCATGGCATCGGGGATGTCACCTTCACGTCCTTCAGCATTGGTAATATTGCACAGTTTCCACTTATCTTTGAATTCAGCTTTGCGCATCTCGAGGTCTTTGCGATGCTTGCCAAGAATGCCTTTGGTATCCACCATGTAGCATTTTGCTGGATCCGCGCCCCACCCAAAGACCAGGCGAGAGATGGCAACATTGGAAGCTCCACAGCCGATGAAAGCTATATGGACTTCATCTATTTTCTTTCCAACCACTTTGAGCGCGTTCACCAGTCCAGCCAATGTGACGGTGGCCGTACCCTGCTGGTCGTCATGCCAGATGGGGATCTCCGCCTTCTCGCGCAGTGTATCGAGGATGTAAAAACATTTAGGCTGTGAAATATCCTCCAGGTTGATGCCTCCAAAGCCGGGCTGTAGCATGAGCACGGTGTTGATGATGGCATCCGGATCCTTGGTGTCCAACATCAGCGGAACGCCATCCACGCCTCCCAAATATTTGTACAGCAGGGCTTTGCCCTCCATGACCGGCAAGCCGGCTTTGGGTCCGATATCGCCCAGGCCAAGCACTCGCGTCCCATCGCTGACCACTGCAACTGTGTTCCACTTGTTGGTGTATTCATACACCAATTCAGGGTCGGCTTGAATGGCTTTGCAGGGCGCCGCAACGCCAGGCGTGTACCAGATGGCAAAATCATTGAAACTGTGAACCGTGCATTTGAGTGTCGTCTCTATCTTCCCCCGATAGAATGGATGCAGTTTCATTGCATCCGCCGAAGGCTTCTTTGCTTTAGCAAGTAGCTCTTCAGTATTCATAACTTCCTCCTTCTTATTTGGTTTACATTCGTGCCTTTCGCACCGACTCTTCACGAAGGGCAGTCAACACCGCATGCAGGTCGAGTCCGCGCTTGCATGCGCCGCGAGAAGCCTCTAAAACGGTATCAGACCAGAGGGTCCGGCATTGAAGCGCCTCCTCATCGTTCAGCAGAATAAGCTGAACCAGACTCGACAATGGAATATCCATTTCGTCACGGGCATCGATGTCGCAGTCACTGCAGGCTTGACATAGGTAAACATCCTGCCCGGTGGCTTGCCTGACAACACTGCGCAATGACATGATTAAAACTCATCCGTTTTTGCCCGGAGCGACATGGTCATGATAACAACATCGCGTGAGTCACCATCGGGGAACAGAAAATAATCATCGAGCGTAGCCTGGGACTTAAAACCCAACGTTTCGAAGGCTCTGACGACCTTTGTCTGGTCGGCAAGCACTTCAGCTAGCAGGATGCTCAACCCCTGTTTGCGGGCAAGATCGATGAGGGCTTTGATCATCTTCATACCCAGACCGCGTTTGCGAAAATCCTTTGCAAGGAAGAGACGCACTTCACCGATGTGGCGCTTGGGTCCTTCGCAGAAATGGAGCGAGGCACTGCCAACCACGCGATCTTTGACGAACGCGAGAATTGGCAGCACCTTGCCATAGTCCAGGTTTTCGCTCCAACTACGGACCACTGTGGGGTCCTTGACGTAGTGGCGGAAGTAACGCATGTCTTCTTCGCTCACTGCGGAATAGAATTCGATGAGGTGTTTTTCGTCATCCCCATTCATGGGGCGCAACAAAACATACGTACCATCCTTGAGTGTGACCATTTCGCGAAAGTTCTTGATTTGTTCAGGAAGCATGTTCCCTCCCGGGGAGATGAGTATCAGGTGTCAAGTTTCAAATTCCAAGTGTCGAGTATGCGGCTTCCTTTGGCAGGTTCACAGCCACAGGGCCACAGAGAGCACAGAGTTCTTTGAGTTTTTTCCCAGAGTCTTTGTGCACTCCGTGGTTGAATTTCAGGCGGGCACCATTTCAGGTTTTGGTTCCGGTTTTTGGAATCCCTTTGGCAATAGATTCGCTTCGGTGACGATGCGCGGCACGATATCCTCCCAGCCGACGGGCATAATGTGCAGACCGTGGATTCCCTGTTTGCCTTTGATCTTTTCGATGATCTCGAGCGCGATCTTCACGCCTTCCTCCTGCGCGCCCTTCGGACCACCTTTGGCATCCGCATCATCCATGCGCTTGATGATTGGCTCAGGTACATAGACACCCGGAACCTGGGTCATGTAATGAGTCATCTTGGCGCTCTTGAGCGGCGTGATGCCGATCATGATGTAGACCTTATCCAGAATATTGCGCTTCGCAATTTCATTGAGCCAGATCTCCATGCGGTCGGGGTCGTAGACCAGATTGGTCTGGAAGAACTGTGCACCAGCGTTAACCTTCTTGTGTTCGCGCAAAGCCTGGAATTTTGGGTCTGATGCAAAGGGAGATGCAGCCGCGCCGAGGAAGAACTTCGGCGGGAATTTGAGCTCGCGTCCATCGAGATAGTGACCCTCATCGCGCATGCGGCGCAGGATCCAGATCATCTGGATGGCGTCCATGTCGTTGATGTCCATGCGGCCGCGCGGTTGCGGTGCAAGCACGGGACTATCACCTGTAACGCAAAGAACATTGCGCACGCCCATCGCGGTCGCGCCGAGGATCTCGCCTTGCAGGCTGGCGCGCGTGCGGTCACGTGCGGCGATCTGCATGACGGGTTCCGCTCCATTTTCGATGGCAAATTTGCTGCACGCCCAGGAGGTCATGCGCGGGGTCGCGGAGGCGTTGTCGGTGAAGTTGATGGCTGTGACGTAGGGCTTTACCAGATTGATGTTCTCGATCAACTTCTTGGTGGACATGCTCAACGGAGGCGCGATCTCGCAGGCCACGACGAACTCCCCGGATTTGAGTCCCTTCTCCAAAGCGGAGACAGGTTCGGTGTACGCGGGAGCGTGGTACTTGTCATCGCCCTGCCACCATTCAGGCTGGCGAACGGTGCGGAAGATCATCTCCCAGGTCTTATAGCGATTCTCGCCCTGATCGAATAACAGGCTCTTCACTACCTTGCCTGTGCCATTCTTGCGGATGCAGGCGGCGACATCCTTCCACGTTTCTTCGCCTACCTTTTCCCAATCAAGCGGCGGGAGGACCTCAAGCAGTTTTTCTTCACGGCCCATTTTGAAGGAGCGTTCGTAAATTTTGTACCAAATGCAGGGGCGGGTCTTGTCCACGTAACAATGTTCGGGCGTCGAACCGCCGCATGGACCGTTGCGCAGGCCTTTGGGGCATTCCATCGGGCAGATGAACGCCGTCTCCTGCAACATGCAGTTGCCGCACATACGGCAGCCGAAGAGCGGACTCTTGATGATGTATTCAAAATCCTCCATCAGCTTGTGGCTGAGGGGTTCATCCTTGAATGGGGAGTAAGCGGGTTGCCAGCGTCGGCCGGGAGTAAATATTGGCATGGTGACTCCTAATTCATCAAATACGAATCCGCGTAGATCACTTTGTTCAAAAGGATCTGCGTCGTCTTCCAGATTGCGGACTGTTCGGGGTCAGATAGGTCGAAGTCTTCCATGCATGGTTCTTCACCGGCCGCGATACGGTCTGCAATCTTATTGTAGACACGGGCGAGTGGATTACTAGTGTCTTTCGTCTCTATCCAGCGGATAACATTGTTCTGCTTTTCGTCGAATGGGTTGGCGATCATCATCTGCAGGCCGACCCCCATCAGCATGGCGAGATAGACGCGGTTGATGAGCGGACGGTTTTCATTTGGGACCGCGTTCGAGACGTTCGAAAGCCCGACCGAAATATTGGGTGCGGGGTCCCAGGCGTATTGCAGGGTTCTTACGGTTTCGATCAAATGCGGGCAATATTGCTGGCAGCCCGAACAGGTGAGTACCAGCGGGTCGATGATGAGATTCTCCATCGGGAAGTCGATCTCCATCATGCGCGGGATCAGGGTTTCGACCGCGATGTTGACGCGTGCATCGGCTTCCACGGGGATGCCTTCCGAACGCATGGTCAATGCAATGACCTTCGCTCCGTATTTCTTCGCCAACAGTGGAATTTTCTCCAGTCGCTCCGGCTCCGCCGATGTTGAGTTGAGAATCGGTTGTGCCTTTGTGATCTTCTTGAGCGCGGCTTCCATTCCGTCCACGTTGGTCGTGTCGATCGAAAGAGGAACATCGACAACGGTCTCAACTGTTTCCACCATCCATGGGAAGACCTCCGCCCAATCCTTCTTGCGCGGCCCAAGGTTGATGTCAACCGCTTTTGCGCCGGCCTCCACCTGCTTGACCGCCAGATCCATGAAGAACTCGCGGTCCCGGTTGGTGAGTGCCTCCTTCACTTTCTCGGAGATGATGTGAATGTTCTCTCCAATGATGTACATGGTGCCTCCTTGTTTTGTTTACGATTTTTGTAGGGCTGCCTCCACGGATGGAAACTTGCTCATATCCGTGTGCGGCAGAAATAGTGCGGACGTAAATGCGTCATAAAAGGAATTGTCCGCTGAAAGTTCCACATAGGTCATGCGTTTTGCGATATTCGAGATCTGTTCCCGTTTGCGCCAGTCGAGCAGCGCGTAATATGCACCGCGCACCGATGTGTTGCCCAGAAAATCGAATTGTTCCCACGGCATGTCCGGCAACAATCCGATCTGTACGGCCTTTTCCACATTGATGTATTTCCCGAACGAACCGCCAACTAATACTTTGGAGACGCTCTCCAATGGGATCCCAACCGTCTCGGCGAGCACAGTGAAGCCCGCATAGATGGCAGCTTTGGCACGCAACAGGTTATCGACATCGACCCGGGAAAGGACGATATCTTCACCGGATTCGGATTCCATACCCCACGCAACGACATATTCTCCGCCGTGCGCTCCTTCCCGGACCCGTGAACTGCCCGCCGCTAAATTGACATTGCCCGCCTTGTCTAGGACTCCCGTTAAGAACGCCTCCGAAAGCAGGGATATCAATCCGCTTCCGCAAATCCCTTTCGGTTTGCCTCCTCCGATAACGCGGTAGGTTGGTTCCAAAGATTCGCTGTTGATCCATACCTCTTCGATCGCGCCCTGCGTTGCACGCATCCCGTTGACCACGCCCGCGCCTTCAAACGCGGGTCCCGCCGAGCATGCGCAGGTGACAAGCCAATCACGGTTTCCCAAAACAGTCTCGCCATTCGTCCCGACATCCAAAAAGAGAGTGACGTCTTCGGCTACATCCACGCCCGATGACAAGACACCGGCGGTGATGTCCGCTCCCACATAACTCGCCACGCCGGGCAGGCAGTCCACGCTGGCTTCGGGATGCGTATTCAGGCCGACCTCACGCGCCGTCATCACTGGCGGATGATTCACAGCAGTGATAAATGGTGATAAACGGATGCTACCGGCAGGGATGCCCAACAACAGATGCATCATCGTACTGTTGCCTGCAATCGTTGCCTTGACCACATTCTCCGGTTTTGCCTTCACCCGTTTGCAGGCGGTATCGAGCAGGTTGTTGATCGTATCCAGCACGCGCTGACGAAGTTCCTGACTGCCGCCGTTCCTGCTGGCATACATGATGCGTGAAATGACGTCTTCGCCGCGCGCGATCTGCCCGTTGTATTCTGCGACTTGCGCTCTTACTTGTCCGGTAACCAGGTCGACGAGCCATAAAGTAACTGTTGTCGTGCCAATATCGATTGCGGCGCTCCAAAGCTGTGAGTATTCATCGATAAGTTTGGGTTGCAGATCGATCAGCCGAATGGGGTGGTGGTTTTCACCACTTTGGATATTGTTGTCGAGGTCTACTACTGCGGTAACATTCCAATCGCCTTCGCGCAGGATGTCTCCCATCCTCTGCAACAGGTTTAACGAACAGGTCACGTTTTCGAAGCGATGTTGCAAGCGCAGAGCTGTCTGCAATCGTGACCAGTCATCTGTTTGATCGTCCATGCTGGGCTGGGTGAGTTCCAAATGTA
>Ga0210377_10003114_pt1 | contig 14281 bp, 13 predicted proteins | sample PLM4_65_b1redo_FD_155480 | JGI IMG/M metagenome (GOLD analysis project Ga0210377, IMG submission 155480) | Groundwater sediment microbial communities from an aquifer in East River, Colorado, USA - PLM4_65_b1 redo | ecosystem: Environmental > Terrestrial > Soil > Riparian zone | place: USA: East...
CTACGCGCTACGCTCGGCCACCAGATCTTCCAGGGCAAAGGCGAGCGCGATGGTGCCCGAGCGTAGCGCGTAGCGGAACAGCATGCCCGGCGCCACCACCGGCGCGCTGGCCACCCCCTGGCGGAACATGACGCCGGTCGAAAGCCGCACGCGGAACTGCTCGCCATAGGTACCGTGGCCGGCCGGCGCGTACTCGCCCGCGATCGCGGCTACCACGCGGTGCTCGGGCACCGGGCCGCTGCGGCCGGGGTCGGCGACCCTCCCCTGGGCCACCAACCGCACGAGCAGCGCCCCCCGGTTCCGGAAATCCACTCCCAGGTCTCCGCCGCCGGCCAGCTCGAAGTCCAGGGGGTCGTCTTCATTCAGGAACCCGACGTTGGCCCGCAGGAACAGGCGCGTGCCCGCGGAATCACGTTGGGCGCCGGCCCCGGTGGGGAGCGCCGCCAGGGCCCACCAGGTCAGAATCCACGGCAGGAGTCGTCTCACGCGGGCTCCGGTTCCGGCGCGGACCCGGGCCGCGTCGCCGTGGACACCAAACGCCGGCCCGCCCCCGCCAGCACCATCGCCGCGTCGTCCCGGTCCCGCTCGCTCCGGTATACGCCGAAGAGCGCCGACCCGGAGCCCGAGAGCCGCGCCAGCAGCGGCCGGGTGCCGCAGAGCTTCTCGTACAGCTCGCGCAGGACCGGCTCCTTCCCGAACACCGGCACCTCGAAGTCGTTGCCGCCCAGCCGCGCGATGCCGCCCCAACTGGCGAACGCCTCGGCCTCGAGCAGCACCGGCCCGCGGGCGCCGGTCCACTCACGCCCCTGGTCCGCCAGCTCGTACGCCTTGGCGGTGCTCACCCCGAAGTCCGGCAGGACCAGCAACACCGGCGCCGCCGCCGGCGGGCGTAGCCGGAACAACCGCTCGCCGCGGCCCCAGGCCAGAGCCAGCGGGGCGCCGCTCGCGAAAAACGCGACGTCGGCGCCGAGCCGGGTGGCGAACTGGAAGATCTCGGGTCCGGGCACCGCGTTCCCCGCGAGCGCGTTGACCGCGCGGAGCGCGGCCGCGCCGTCGCTCGAGCCGCCCCCCAGCCCCGCGGCCACTGGAATGCGCTTCACCAGCCGCATCCGGACGCCGAACCGCCGGCCGGTCGCGTCCAGCACCAGGTCGGCGGCGCGATAGGCGAGGTTGGCCGCGGCCGGTCCCGCGTCGGCTCCCTCCACGGTCAGCTCGATCCCGCCTTCGGTGCGCTCGACCGTCAGCTCGTCCGCCAGCTCCAGCAGCGTGAATACGGTCTCGAGCCCGTGATAGCCCGACGTTTCCTTGGAGAGAATCCGCAGGAAGAGGTTGGCCTTGGCGTGGGCGGGGATGACCACGCGGTTGGGCGGTTGAGCGGTTGAGCGGTTGGCGGCGCTCACGTCCTCCCGTCCTCCCGTCCTCCCGCACTCTCCGCCCGCAGGTTGCTGAGGTGCAGGTTCGCCCGGCCCAGCGACCACAGGCCCAGCAGCGTGATGGGAATGAACCCGCCGATGTGATAGCCGATCGCCACCGACACCGCCTGGGTCTGGGCGATCCCGTAGAGCGCCAGGACCGCGACGGTCACGGCCTCGAACACGCCGAAGAACCCGGGTGAGGAGGGCAGGGCGACCCCCAGGGCGATTAGCCCCTGGAGCACCAGGGCCGCGCCCGGCGGCAGGGTCAGGTTGAACGCGAGAAAGGCCAGCGCGAACGAGGCGGCGTTGACCGTCCAGATGATGACGGACCACGCCAACACGGCCACCAGGCGGCCGGGCGCGCGCAGCGCCGACAGTCCCTCGATCACCCCTTCGAGCAGCGAGACGACCTTCCCGGCCCAGCGGCCCGGCAGGAGCCGGTTGGCGAGGCGCTCGGCCAGGCGCAGCCACCAGGCGGGCCAGGCGACGACCAGCACGGCCACGACCAGCCCGGCCGTGAAGAAGAGCCCCGTGGTGGTGGCGATGCGGCTCACCGGCACGCCTTTGATGGTCGCGGCGCCGGCGAAGCCGCCCGCGGCGATGCCGACCAGCAGCAGCCCGATGATGACCAGCCCGTCGAACAGCCGCTCGACGCCGATGGATGCCGCCGCGGTGGTGAACCGGACCCCGGTGAGCTGGCGGGCGGCGTAGGCCCGCGCCACCTCGCCCCAGCGTCCCAGTAGGTTGTTAGCCATGAATCCGATGGCGGTGGCGTGCCAGACGGGGGACAGAGGCGCCGGCGCGCCTTCGTAGCGGAGCAGGATGCGCCAGCGAATGGCCCGGAGGGGAAAGGTGATGGTGGCGACCGCGACGGCCGCGAGGAGCCAGCCCCACTGGGCGTGCCGCAGCTCGGCCCAGACGTCGGCGAAGGCGACGTCATGGAGGACCCACCACAGCAGGACAAGGGTGACGCCGATTCCGACGACGCCGGACCAGCGGATCCGCACGCTAGCGGCCGCCGTCGAGTCCGAGTTGGACGAGGTCGAAGATCTCCTCGGCGAGGTCCGTGATGGCGCTGGCGGGCGCCCCCTGGGCCAACAGATCCCGGAGCTCTCCCCGGAGTGCCAGCGCGCGGCGCAGCGCCTCGGGACCGCGGTAGCAGAGACTGGTGATGGGGACCGGCTCGGCGGGTGGTTCGATGGCCGGCTCCGACATCTCGAACACCGGGGCCGCGGCGCGCGGCCTGGCCGCCGGATCGTGCGGCGGCCCCGCGAACAGCTCCTCCAGGGACGACGGGCCCGCGTCCAAGGTCGCCACGAACCGGTGGTAGCGGAGCAGACTGCCGGCGAGATCGCCGGTTTCGCGTTCGAGGGCGGCCGGCGAGACCGCAACGGGGGCCGGCGCGGCAGGCCGGACTGGTGCCGGCTCCGGTATCCGAGCCGGTGGCGCGGGCGCGGGCCGCGGTTCGGCCGCCGGCTCAGGCGGGAGCGCGGGCGCGTCGCGCCCGGCGGTTTCGAGTGCGTTGCCCAGCCGCATGAGCTCGCGGGCCACGCCCATCCCGTACGACGAGCCGGCGGCTAGGACTTCGCCGGCGGAGCGCAGCGCCCCGGCGAACACTTCCGCGTGCGAGACGGCGAGGTCGCGGGCCAGGGCGTCGCGGCCCGCCCGGGCAAAGGCGCGGGCGCCACTCCGAAGATGCTCGTCGGCATTGAGCTCGAGCGTGCGGAGCGTGTCCGCCACGGTCAGGGCTCGGAGCCCGCGGAGCGTGCTCGAGGTCGCCTGGCCCACGCCCACCGCCACCTGCTTCAGGTGCTCGCCCAGGGCCACCAGCTCGACTTCGCCCAGCTTGGGTCCGGTGGGCGGGCTGGTCCCGGGCTCGATGACGTGGGGTCCGGCGTCGTCGAAGTAGAGCGACTCGATCGGGACGGCGGGGGCGTCGAAGCCGAGCAGGCGGCGCAGCGTTTCGACGAACCGGCGGACCTCGACCGCGTCGGGGTCGGCCCGGCCGGCGCCGGTGACTTCGCGCGTCGCCTGGGTGAGCGCCTTGGCGGCCGCGTCGAGCGTGGCTGCCCCGTCGCCCCGAGGATCGCCGCCGCGCTGGATGGCCGCGGCCGCGCGCTCGATGCCCTCCAGGAGATCCGGCAGCGGAGGCAACTCGGCCAGCGTGGCGAGGCCGCGCAGGGGTTGCATGACCTGTCGTACCGGCTGCAGGGTGTCGGTGGCGTGCGGGGTGCGCGCCAGGGTTTCGGCCGCGCGCGCCAGCGCGCTGGCCAAGGCCGCGCCCTCCCGCGCCACAAAGGCACGCGTCCCCGAGTCGGGCGTTTCGCGGGACGGGCGTGGGGCATGGGGCCGGCCCCCGATGCCTTCGAGGGCGGCCGCGACCGCGCGGGCCTCGTCGGTGTCGGCCTCGGTCCACTCGCGGACCTTGCGCACGAAGCGGCGCAGGTCGTCCACCGCGCGAATGGCGAGTTGGCGGGTCACATCGTCCCACGCCCGGCGGCCTTCGCGCACTGCCCGGGCGACCTGCTCCAGCGCGCCCGCCGCCGCCGCGATGGGCTGCTGGTTGGCCATGAGCGCGGCGCCCCGGAGCGCGCGGGTGAGCCGCTGCAATTCTTCGCCGTTGGGGACGCCGGGCTGCGACACGACGCCGTCGAGCCGGTCGAGATACTCACCGGCTTCCATCGCGAAGAACTCCGCCATCCCCAGCTGTTTATCCATCAGACGCGCAGGACGAGAATGAGGCTAAAGTATGGTCGTGCCGAGGCTTAGTCAAACTCGCCCGGCGTCCACCGCGGCGCGCATTTCAGCCACCGCGCGGTGCATCCCCACCGTGAGCGCGCGGGCCACGATGTTGTGGCCGATGTTGACCTCCTCGATCTCCGGAATGGCTACCACCGCGCCCACGTTCTGATAGGTCAGGCCGTGGCCGGCGTGCACCGCGAGCCCTAGCCGCCTGGCGTGGGCCGCCGCGGCGGCGAGGCGGGCGAGTGCCTGGTCGGCCCGGGGCCAGGCGTGGGAATATGCGCCGGTATGGAGCTCGACCGCGGCCACGCCGAGACGGGCGGCCGCATCCAGGGTCGCCGGGTCGGGATCCACGAACAGGCTCACGCGGACGCCGGCCTCGGCCAGGCGGCGCGCCGCGGCCGCGAGGCGCGGGTCGGGATGGCCGGCGCCGGTGAGCTGGAGCCCGCCCTCCGTGGTGATCTCCTCCCGCCGCTCCGGCACGAACGTGGCCTGGTGGGGCCGGAGCGTGGCCGCGAGGTCCACGATGTCGGAGGCGGTGGCGAGCTCGAGGTTGAGCACCGTCCGGACGGTGCGTGCCAGGCGGCGGACGTCGTCGTCCTGGATGTGACGGCGGTCTTCGCGGAGATGGACCGTGATCCCGTCGGCGCCGGCGGCCTCGCAGAGGCCCGCGGCCTCGACCGGATCCGGCTCCACGGCGCGGCGCGCCTGGCGCACCGTCGCGACGTGGTCCACGTTCACGTAGAGTCGCATCGTACGCTTGCCCTCACTCCCGGAAGTTCGTACGTTCCGTCACCGGAATCCGTCACGCGACGTGCCCATGAGACTCGCCCCCGCCCCCGTCCTCCTCCTGGCCGGCCTCGTCGCGATGGCGTGCGGCGGCGGCCGGTCCTCCACCACCATGCCGCGGCCGGAGAGCCCCACGGCCGCGGTCGAAGGCTTCCTCGCGGCCGTCCGGGCCAACGACCTCGCCTCGATGGGCCAGCGATGGGGCACCGACCGCGGCCCGGCGGCCCAGTGGATGGACCGCGAGGTCCTGCATCAGCGCCTCACCGTCATCCAGTCGATGCTCTCGCACGAGCGGTTCGCGCTCGAGCCCGGCAACGCGCCCTCCACGCCGGACAAGCCGGTGCTCCACGTGCGCCTGTTCCGCCACGGGTGCCAGCCGGTGGTGCCCTTCACGCTGGTCCGGTACCAGGGCGGCTGGCTGGTGGAGAACGTCGCACTCGAAGCCGCGGGGAATCCGGCGCGATCGTGCCAGTAAAGCTACTCGGTCAGCTCGAGCAGAATGCCGGCGGTGGTCTTGGGGTGCACGAACGCGATGCGCCGGCCGCCGTGGCCCGTGCGCGGCACCGGGTCCACCAGCCGGTATCCGTGCGCCCGGCACGCCGCCAGCGCGGCGTCGAGGTCGGGTACGCGGTAACACACGTGGTGAATCCCGGGTCCCCGCCGGGCCAGGAACTTCGCGACCGGGCCGCCGGTGGTGACCGGGGACAGCAGCTCGATCTGCGACGGCCCCAACGGGAGCGCCACGATGGTGGCGCCGTCGACCTCCTCGGGCGCGCCCGGCGTGAGCCCCAGGATGTCGCGGTAGAAGGCCAGCGCGGCGGCGAGATCGGTGACCGCGATGCCGACATGGGCGATAGTCGCACCGGGAACCGGCAACGGAGCCTCCTCTGCGGGCACGGCCCGCGCAGAACATAGTGAAAGGAAACGACGCATGGCAGGGACGTTGCTGCAAGTGACGGATGCCTCCTTCGGGGCGGAGATCGAGAAGCACGACGGGCTCGTCATGGTGGATTTCTGGGCCACGTGGTGCGGCCCGTGCCAGATCATCGCGCCGTCCGTCGAGCAGCTCGCCGGCGAGTACGCGGGGCGCCTGAAGGTCGCCAAGCTGGACGTGGACGCCAACCCGCAGACCACCATGCGCTTCAACGTGCGGTCCATTCCGTCGGTGCTGTTCTTCAAGGGTGGCAAGGTGGTGGATGCCGTGGTGGGCGCGGTGCCCAAGTCCCATCTCACGCAGCGCATCGAGCAGCATCTGGGGTAGGCGAGCGCCGGGCGGCCGGCGCGGCCCGTTGCGGCCGGGAGTAATATTGCGACCCAGTGTAGCCATCCTGAGCGGCACGCCGGTGCGGCTGGCCGAGCTGCGCTTTCCCGCGCGGCGGGTCCAGATCCAGCGAACCCGGCTGGCGTTCATCCATCTCGACAACCTGCTCCATTTCGCCAAGATCGACCGCGACGGCAAGATCGACGGCTACATCGCGGCCTATCTCCCGGACGAGCTGGCGCTCCTGTTCCTGCGGAACGGCGAGGTGGTGACGTCGGTCGCGTTCACCGGCAAGGGCCGCGAAGTCCGGCCCATCGCGGTCACGCTGAAGAGCCTCAGGGACGAGCTGGAGCGCGGCGAGCTGGCCTTCTGCGAAGCGCCGCTCGAGCAGCTCGTCTGGATGTATCACAGCGTCGCCGGGCCCGCCCAGCCGCGCTCGGTGAACCCGCGGGACCCGCGCTCCCTGTTTCTCGCGTTGCAGAACGAGCGGTATTCGGGCGTGCTCGAGCTGATCGTGAACGGCGCGGTGTCGTACCTCCGGTTCGAGGACGGGAAGTTCCTGACCGGGCACTTCGCCGGCAAGGACGCCGACGAGCAGGTGCCGGGGTACCTGGAGCGGCTGTTTGCCGCCGCCGGCCCCGACGGCCGGCCGGTGGTGGTGGCGGCGGGGTTTGCGCCGGGCGCCACGCTGGAGGAGCAGGCCTCGCCCGCCATGGTGCAGGCGTATCGCGAGGTCTTCTGGCGGATCGCCGAAGCGGCCGAGCGGGAGGTGCCGGGCGAGGCCATGAGCCGGGCCCTCAAGCTGAAGGACCGGCTGGTCCCGGTTCACGATCCCCTGCGCGTGCTGGCGACCCCGCGGGAGCGTGACCTGGAGCCGCGGCTGTTCACCGCGGAGGGAATCACGTATGGCCTGTCGGACTGGGCGCTCCAGCTGCTCGAGCAGCTGGAGGTCATCGCGCCGGGTGTGGCGGGGCAGGTCCTGAAAGACGCGACCCGCGACCACCGCTACGTGCTCCAGCGCGCCGGCTTCTTCTCGCGGCTGCCATGGCCGGTCACCTGGTGACCCCGGGCCGGCTCTCGGTTGTCGCGACACCTCTGGGGAATCTCGGTGACTTGTCACCCCGCGCGGCGGACGCCCTGCGGGGGGCGGACCTGGTCGCGGCCGAGGACACCCGCCGCGCCCGCACGCTGCTGAGCCACACGGGCGCGCGCCCGCGCGTGGTGAGCTTCCACGCGCACTCACCGCCCGCCCGGCTCGAGGCGATCCTCGACACGCTGGCCGGCGGCGCGGCGGTGGCCCTCGTCACCGACGCCGGCACGCCCACCGTGAGCGATCCCGGCGCGGAGCTGGTGCGCCGCGCCCGGGCCGCGGGCCACGCGGTCGAGGTCGTCCCCGGCCCCAGCGCCGTGGCGGCCGCGCTCAGCGTGTCGGGCCACCCGGCCGACCGCTACCTGTTCCTCGGATTCGTGCCGCGCCGCGGGCGGGAGCGGCGGGAGCTGCTGGAGGCGGCCGCCCGGAGTCCGTGGACCGTGGTGCTGTTCGAAGCGCCGTCGCGCCTGGGCCAGCTGTTGGCCGACCTGGCGGCGGTGGCGGGTCCGGAGCGAAGCGCCGCGGTGACCCGCGAGCTGACCAAGCTCCACGAAGAGGTACGCGTCGGAACTCTCGATGCGCTCGCGGGTTACTACGCGTCACACGAGGCTCGGGGCGAAATCACCCTGGTCCTCGCGGGAGCCGGCCCGGCCGCCGCGGAGCGCTCGCCGGTGGACGCCGCCACCCGGGCCCGCGAGCTGCTGGACCGAGGACTGACCCGGAAGGATGTCGCGCGGAAGCTCGCCGACGAGCTGGGCGTCCCCCGCAACGAGGCGTATCGCCTGGTGACCGACCTGTGAACCGGCTTCGTTTCGCCCTGGCCGCGAGCCTCGCGCTCCTCGCCGTACCCGCGTCCACCCCGCAACGCGCGTCCGAGACCCGCCTCACGATCGGCCGGCTGCAATACGACGGCGGCGGCGACTGGTACGCCAATCCGTCCAGCCTGCCCAACCTGTTGGGCGCGCTCCGCGCCCAGACGGGCCTTCCCGTCGCGGAGCGCGAGGTCACGGTGACGCTCGGCAGTCCCGACCTGTGGGACGTGCCCTACATCTACATCACCGGCCACGGCAACATCCACCTGTCCGACGCCGAGGTCGAGATCTTGCGTCGCTACCTGGAACAGGGCGGCTTTCTCCACGCCGACGACAACTACGGGTTGGACGAGTCGTTCCGCCGGGAGATCGCGCGGGTATTCCCGGACCGGGAGCTGGTGGACGTACCGCTGGATCATCCGGTGTATCACCTCGTGCACGAGTTCCCACGGGGGATCCCCAAGGTGCACGAGCACGACGGCAAGCCGGCCCAGGGCCTGGGCGTTTTCCTGGGTGACCGGCTGGCGGTGTTTTACTCCTACCAGTCCGATTTGGGTGACGGTTGGGAGGACCCGGACGTGCATGATGATCCGGCCGAGATCCGGGAGGCGGCCCTGCGCATGGGCGTGAACCTGTTCGCCTACGCCGTGACCGTGGCGCGATGAGCACGCTCCATTGGCTGGAGCGGCAGCGCCACCGGGTGCTGCGGCACGAGGGGCTCGCGGCCCTGCTGATCGTGGCCGGGGCCGCGGCCCTGCTGCTGGCGTTGGGGGTGCTGGGCGCGCGGCTCGGCGCCTACCGGCGCGCCCCCGAGCTGGTGCTGGTCGGGTGGGCGGGACTGGCCCTGCTCGGCGCCGGGGCCGCCATGCTGGTGGTGCGCCGGGTCCGCCGGTTCACCGCGGGCGTGCTGGCGACCGAGCTCGAGCGCGGTGCGGGGCTCCGGGCCGGCGCACTGTCGGGACTCACCGGCGCGCCGCACGGGAGCGCCTCGCTCGCGGCCCTGGCCGACCGGCAGATGGCGGGGTGGCTGGGCGAGCACGGGGCGCCGGTCGCGGCGGCCGCGGTGGCGCGCCGCCGCCGCGCCCTGGGCGGCGGGCTGGTGCTCGCCGCCGCCGGGGTGCTCGGGCTCGCGGCGGCGGGTCCGCGGTCGGGGTCCGAGTTCTGGAGCCCGCTCGACGTGTTGCGCCGCGCGCGAGCCCCCGTGGTTCTAACCGTTGACCGGGTCATGGTGCGGCGGGGAGACTCGGTGGTGGCCACGGTGCGCGCCGCGGGACGAACGGCGGCGCTGCTCCACGTGCGGGCGGCGGGCGAGCCCTGGCACCAGACGCCGCTCGAGCTGGACACGTCCGGCACGGCGAGCGTGATCCTGGGACCACTCGACAGCGATCGCCATCTCTTCGCCACCAGCGGTGGCCGCGGCTCCGACACGGCGGTCGTGCGGGTGAGCCCGGCGCCCTTCCTGGCCGATCTCTCGCTCCTGGCGCGCTACCCGGCCTATCTATCCCGACCCGATGAGCCGCTGCCGGTGGGGGCGGACACGCTGCTCCTGCCCCAGGGCACGGTGGTGGAGACCCGTGGGCGCACCAGCGTGCCGATCGCCCGGGCGGCATGGGTGGCGGGCGAGCGCCGCGCGCCGCTGGCGCCGCAGGGCGCCACGTTTTCCGGCGGGCTCACCGTGCACGCGTCCGGTACCTGGACCCTGGAGGTGACGGGCGAAGGCGGGCTCCCGCTCGACGGGCCCGCCCCGACGCTGGTGATTCGCGCCGTTCCGGACAGCGCCCCGCTGGTGTCGGTGCCGGTGCCCGGCGCCGACACGGCCGCGCCCACCTCGCTGCGCCAGCCGCTGGTGGTGGACGTCCGGGACGACATCGGGGTCGCCCGGGTGGAAGTGATCAGCCGCCGGGTGAGCCGTTTGGGGATAGCGGGCGCGCCGGTGACCGAGACCATCCCGCTGCCCGAAGGGGGTGTCGAGCGCGCCGTGCTCCAGTGGCAGCTCGATCTCAATGCCCGCGGGTTCCTGCCGGGCGACACCGCGTTCTACCGGGTCCGGGCCTGGGACGGCGCGCCGGCGCCCCACCGGGCGGAGACGCGGGAGTACGCGCTCCGGCTGCCGTCGCTGGCCGAGCTGCGCGAGGCGGTGCGCGCCGAGGCGCGGGCCCTGGCCGGGGCGGCCGACTCGGTGGCGCGGGGGCAGCGGGAGCTCGAACGGCGCACCGGCGACCTGGCCCGCGAGCGCGAGCGGGCCACGGCGCCGGACGGCCGCACCCCCACCGGAGACGAGCAGTTGGGATTCCGCGCGGCCGAGCGGGCCGGCGAGCTGACCGCCGAGCAGCGGCGGTTGCTGGACCGCGCCGACCAGTTGCGCCAGCGGCTGGACGAGCTGTCGAAGGCCGCGTGGGACGCGGGGCTCACCGATCCCGCCTGGCAGCAGCAGCTGGCCGACCTGCGCGAGCTGCTGGAGCGGGCGGTGACGCCGGAGCTGGAGGAGACGCTGCGGCAGCTCGAGGAAGCGATGCGGCGGCTGGATGCCGCGGCGGTGCGCCAGGCGCTGGAAAAGCTGGCCACCCAGCAGGAGCAGCTCCGCCGCGAGCTGGATCGGAGCCGCACGCTGTTCGAGCGCGCGGCCCTGGAAGGCGAGATGACGTCGCTGGCGCAGGACGCCGCCGAGCTGGCCGAGCGCCAGCGGGAGTGGAACCGGGCGGCGGCGCGGGCCGCCGACTCGGCCGCCGCGCGGGCCGAGCGCGCGCTGGCGCAGCAGGCGGACTCGCTGGCGAAGGCGCTCGAAAGGGTGGAGCAGGAGGCAGGGGAGTCGAGGGCTGCGCGAGATTCGTCTACCCCGGGCTTGCGCCCGGGGTCAGACTCTGCGGGCTCGCAGCGCGCGCAGCGGGCGTCGCAGCGCATGGGGCAGGCGGCGCAGGCGGCGACTCAGGGGCAGCGCGGCCAGGCGGCGGAGGCGGGGAAAGAAGCGTCCGAGGAGCTGGATCCCATCGCCGAGAGCCTGCGGCAGCAGCGCGACCAGCTCCGCGAGCAGTGGCGGCAGGAAGTGACCGATGCGCTGGGCCGCGCCCTGGTGGAGACGGCACAACTGGCGCGCCGGCAGGAGGACGTGCAGCAGCGCCTCCAGCGGGGCGAGTCGGGACCGGACGTCCGCGCCGCGCAGGCCGCGACGCGGGACGGCGTGGATCGGGTGCTCGAGCGGTTGCAGCAGGCGGCCGGGAAGAACGCGCTGGTGCCGCCGGCCCTGGGCGCGGCGCTGGGATACGCCCGCAACAAAATGGACGGGGCGCTCGGCGCCCTGCAGCAGGGGACGCCCAACGCCCGCACCGCGGGCGGCGACGCCGGCGAGGCGCTCGACGGGCTGAATGCGCTCGCGGCGCAGCTGGTCCGGGCGCAGAGCGACGTGCAGGGCGCCGAGTCGGGATCGGGGCTCCAGGAGGCCATCGAGCGGATGGCGCAGCTGGCGCAGCAGCAGGGCGCCATGGCCGGGCAGTCGGGCGCCATGCTGCCGCTCATGTCCAGCGGCGGGCAGTCGCTGCTTCAGGAGCTGCGGGCGCTGGCGGCCCAGCAGCGCCAGCTTCAGGCCGAGCTCGAGCGACTCCAGGCCCAGGGCGACCTGGCCGGGGCCGGCCGGCTGGCGGACGAAGCGGGCGAGATTGCCCGGCGGCTGGAAGAGGGCGTGCTCGACCGGGACATCGTGGAGCGGCAGGAGCGCCTGTTCCGCCGGCTGCTCGATCAGGGCCGCACCCTCCGGGGCGAGGAAGAAGACGAACAGAAAGAGCGCACCAGCGAGACCGGCGACCAGTCCAACGTGCTGGTCCCGTTGGGCCGGCCGCCCGTCGACCGCGGTCCCCGCTTCCGCTATCCCACCTGGGAAGAGCTCCAGCATCTGAGCCCGGCCGACCGGCGGCTGATTCTGGACTATTTCCGGCGGTTGAATGAGAAGAAGTAGACGACGAGAGACGACGAGAGGCGACGAGAGGCGGAGGGTGATCCCCGTCGCCCCTCGTCGCCTGTCGTCGTCTCTCGTCGTCTCTCTTCGCCTGTTGGTCATCGCGTCGCTACTCGCCCCGCCCATCGCAGCGCAGCAGCGCGGCGACCTCAACGCCGCCATCGAGCTGGAACGGCTCGGGCGCCACGCCGAGGCGGCCGAACGGTTCATCCGGGTGCTCGCGGCCGACACGAGCAACGTCGCGGCGCTCTTCGGGCTGGAGCGCACGCTGCTGGCCACCAACCAGCTCGAGCGGCTGTTGCCCTATGTGGCCGGCGCGATCGCGCGGCGGCCGGGCGACGCATCCCTGCGCGGTCTCGAGCTCCGCACGCTCACCTCGCTGGGGCGGACCACCGCGGCCGCCGCCGCGGCCGCCCGCTGGATCGAGGCGCAGCCCAACGCGGAGGAGCCCTATCGCGACTGGGCGTTCGCGGTGGCCCAGCGGGGCGACCTCCGCGAAGCGCGGCGGGTGCTGGAGCTGGGCCGGGAGCGGCTGGGCGGGAAGGCGCTGGTGCAGGAGCTGGCGCAGGTGCACGTGGTGGGCGGGCAATGGAGCGAGGCCGCGCGCTTGTGGCACGCCGCCGCGCTGGCGGACCCCGGGTTCGCGGGGGCGGCCGGCATCAGTCTGGCGCAGGCGCCGCCGCCCGAGCGCGAGCGGCTGCTCGGGGTGCTGCTCCAGGAGTTGGCCGACTCCACCGCCCGGCGGATCGCCGCCGACGTGCTGATCGGGTGGGACCGTCCCAACGAAGCCTGGCCGCTGCTCGACGCCAACCTCCCGACGGACCCGCGCCTGGCCGCGACCGCGCTCCGGCGCTTTGCCGACCGGGCGCGCTTGCTCGGGACGCCGATGGGCGCGCGGGTCCGGGCCTACGCGCTGGAGCGGCTGGCCGGGCTCGAGCCGGGACCGGGCGCGCAGCAGGCCCGCATTGACGCGGCCCGGGCCTTCGCGGACGCGGGCGACCGCGCCGGCGCCGAGCGGATGCTCGACCGCATCGCGCGCGACCCCGCGGCGGCGCCGGCCTCGGCCGTCGAGGCGATGGCCGGGCTGATCGGGGTGACGGCCGACGCCGGGCGGGCGCCGGAGGCCGAGCGGCAGCTGGCCGAGTGGGGCAGCCGGTTCACGGCGGACGTACGGGGCGCCCTGCGCGAACGGATCGCCTGGGCCTGGATCCGGAAGGGCGACCTGGAGCACGCCACCCGCACGCTGGGCGACGACTCGAGCGTGGCCACGGTCGCCATCCACGGCTGGCTCGCGCTGTTCCGCGGCGACCTGGCGGACGCGGTCCTGCGGTTCCGGATCGCGGGCCCGTACAGCGGCTCGCGGAGCGACGCCACCCGGCGCACCGGCGTGCTGGCCCTGATCCAGCGCATGGAGCTGGAACGGGCCCCCGCGCTGGGCGCGGCGTTCCTCACGCTGGCGCGGGGCGACACCGCCGGCGCCATGGAGCAGCTCGAGCGGATGGCCCGCGACCTGCCGGCCATGGGTGGCCGGGCCGATCTCCTCGCCTTCGCGGGCCAGCTCGCGGCCGAGCAGGGGCACGCCAAGGCGGGCGCGCTGCTCGAGGCCGCGATCGCGGCCGATTCGCTAGGGCCCGCCGCGCCCGCCGCGCTGCTCACCCTGGCGGAGCTGGCCTGGCGGCAAGGCCGTTCCGCGGACGCCGTCACGCGCCTCGAGCATCTCATTCTCACCTATCCCCAGAGCGCGGTGATCCCGCAGGCCCGCCGGCTGCTGGACCGGGTCCGGGGGGCGGTGCCGAATTCATGAAGCGGGGCGAGTTCCTCGGACTGCTCGGTGGTTGGGCGGTTAGCGGTTGGCGGTTGGCGGTTGGCGATTGGCCAGATGCGCGCGCCCGCGTCGGCGCAGCGCACGAACCGCTGACCGCTAACCGCCAACCGCGAACCGCCCCATCGTTTCTCATCCCCATGGACGACGCCCAGTCCGACCACCTCAAGGCCTACGGCGTGGTGTATCGCGCGCTCCATCGCGGCGGGAGCGGCGAATGGCTGCTCAACTACCGGGACGGAAGCTTCCTGCTGGGCGCCGACGGGCCCACCGAGCGCGACGCCGCGCTGGCGGGGGTCAGGCTCGAGCGGGTGAGCGACGGCGACGTCGTCACCATCCGCGGGGCGATCGCCGACGCCAACATGGAGGCGGTGCCCCTCGAAAAGGCGCCCGACGTGGCG